>Ga0070681_10001441_pt1 | contig 20941 bp, 22 predicted proteins | sample KBSC83BmetaG_FD_65650 | JGI IMG/M metagenome (GOLD analysis project Ga0070681, IMG submission 65650) | Corn rhizosphere microbial communities from Kellogg Biological Station, Michigan, USA - KBS C8-3B metaG | ecosystem: Host-associated > Plants > Roots > Rhizosphere | place: USA: Michigan... | reverse complement strand
GCATGGCAGATGGCGACGGCGAGCGCGTCGGTCGCGTCGGCGCCGTCGCCGGCGAAGCCGGGCAGCAGGCGGCGCACCATCATCGCCACCTGCGCCTTGTCGGCATGGCCGGTTCCGACCACCGATTTCTTGATGGCGTTGGCGGAATATTCATGCACCGCGAGACCGGCCAGCGCCGGCACCAGCAGCGACACGGCGCGGGCATGGCCGAGCTTCAAGGTCGAGCCGGGATTCTTGTTGAGAAAGGTCTCCTCGACGGCGGCTTCCTCGGGGTGGTGCGCCTCCAGCACGCAAGCGAGACCGCGATAAAGCTCGGCGAGCCTTGCCGCGAGCGAGCCGGTGCCGTCCGATTTCAGCGTGCCGCTCGCGACCCAGCGCAGCCGCGTGCCCTCGGCTTCCACCACTCCCCAACCGGTCCGCTGCAAGCCTGGATCGAGGCCGATCAGCCGCATTCACCGTCCTTCTTTCGGGCTCGGGCTCAGCTCGCGAGCCGCGCCATCAGCTCGTCGGAAATCTCATAGTTCGCGATCACCGACTGCACATCGTCATTGTCCTCGAGCATCTCGAGCAGGCGCAGCAGCTTCTCGGCGGCGTCCTCGGCGACCGGCACGAGAGTCTGCGGACGCCACCACAGCTTGGCCGATTCGGGCGCGCCGAACTTCGCTTCGAGCGCATCGCGCACCTGGTTCAGCGCATCGGGCGCGCAGGTGATCTCGTGCCCGTCGGCGCCCGATTCGACATTGTCGGCTCCGGCCTCGAGCGCCGCCTCGAACATGGCGTCGGCGCCGGCGCTGGCGGCGGGAAAGCGGATGAGGCCGACGCGGTCGAACAGGAAGCTCACCGAATTGGTCTCGCCGAGCGAGCCGCCGGCCTTGGAGAAGGCGGAGCGGATCTCGCTCGCCGTGCGGTTGCGGTTGTCGGTGAGCGCCTCGGCGATGACGGCGACGCCGGCCGGCCCGTAGCCCTCGTAGCGAACCTCCTCATATTGCGCGTCGTCGCCGGCGCCGCCGGCGCCGCGCTTGATGGCGCGGTCGACCGTGTCCTTCGGCATGTTGACCTGGCGCGCGGCGATGATGGCGGCGCGCAGCCGGGGATTGGCATTGGGGTCGGGCAGGCCATTGCGCGCGGCGACGGTCAGCTCGCGGATCAGCTTTGTGAAAATCTTCCCACGCTTGGCATCCTGGGCACCTTTGCGGTGCATGATGTTCTTGAACTGGGAATGACCCGCCATAGCGCCCTTGATCACGTAGGAATAGCGATTATTGCCGGTGCTTCTACCACATATAGCGGGGAAAACGCACCAATTGCGACCTTGTTTCGATAGCCCGGTTTTATGGCGACAATGGGGCGCGAGCGGTATTTCGGCCCCGTCTGTGGCGCCAAGGGCACAGGCTTTCCAAGGACTTAGGACAAGGGCGGCAGCGGCCGCTTGGGCGGCCGGCCGGCCTGCTTTTCTTGCATGAGATCGAGCTGCAGCTGCTGGATGTCGATGAGCCGCTGCCACTGCTTGGTGATGAGGTAATCGAGCTTCTCATGCAGGTGCCGGATCTCCAGCTCGGCCTTGAGATTGACCTGATAGTCGTTGAGCGACCGCAGCCGGTCCTTCGCCTCCTGCCGCTTCTGGCTCATCATGATGATCGGCGCCTGGATGGCGGCGAGCGTCGACAGAACCAGATTGAGGAGAATGAAGGGGTAGGCGTCGAAGGCCCGCTCGCCGCCTATGAGGAGGTTGATGCCCATCCAGCCGGCCATCACCAGGGCGAAGGTGATGATGAAGGCCCAGCTGCCGCCGAAGCTCGCGACATAATCGGCCAGCAGCTCGCCGAGGGTGCGATTCTCGACGAATTCCTCTTCCACGTTCTCGGCCAGCGTATCGGCCTTGGCGATGCTCTCGGCGACCTCGCGCTCGAGCTCGGTGAGCTCGCCATGCTCCTGCCGCAGCACCTCCTCGACATAGATCTGACGGTAGCGCGCGAGCTCGCGCCGGCTGATCAGCGCATCGGGCGGCAGCTCCGGATAATCCTGACGGATGCGCTCGGAGAGGCTCGGACGCAGGGTCTCGAAGGCGACCAGGTCCTTGCGCGGCCGGAGCGACCCGGTGATCGCGCAGACGAGGCGCTCGGGGCGCGCCCGCGGCTCCACGGACGGTGCGGCGGAGGTTTCGTCGGCCATCTCGGAACGCGCCTCGCGCAAGCTCTTCGGATCGCGAGGGACCTTGCCACCAATCGCTTAAAAAAGTCGATCTTTTCCGAGCGCGCCACGAGCGCGAGCGGGGCCGGCCTGCGGGGTCAGACCTTAGTGCGTCGGCGCCAGCCGGCCGCCGCGCCGGAACGGCCGGATCTGCTGCGCCAGGCCGGTCGCCGGATCGACATCGATGATGCTGCCGCACAGGCTCGCCGGCCCCTCCGCGGGCGACATGCGCTCGCCCGGCCCGCGCTTGTGAAAGCGGGCGACGGCGACCTCCTTCTGCATGCCGATGACGCTGTCATAGTCGCCGCACATGCCGGCATCGGTCTGATAGGCGGTGCCGCCCGGCAGCAGCTGCGCGTCGGCGGTCGGTATGTGGGTGTGGGTGCCGATCACGGCGGAGACGCGCCCGTCGAGATAATGGCCCATCGCCATCTTTTCCGAGCTCGCCTCGGCATGCATGTCGACCAGCACGGCGGCGAGATCGCCGCCGCTCCCGAGCCCGAGCCGATGGTTGGCGAGCTCGCGGTCGATCGCCTGGAAGGGATCGTCGAGCGCGTCCATGAACAGCCGGCCCATGAGATTGACCACCAGCACGCGGCCGCCGCCCTTGCGCGCCTCATAGACGCCGACGCCGGCACCGGGCGTGCCGTGCGGATAGTTGGCCGGGCGCAGCAGCCGCGCCTCGCCGGCGACATATCCCAGGATGATGCGCTGGTCCCAGGCGTGATTGCCGGTCGTCACGCAATCGGCGCCGGCGGCGAACAAGGCCTCGGCGATCTCGGGCGTGATGCCGAAGCCGTGCGCCGCGTTCTCGCCATTCACGATCGTGAAGTCGAGCGCGAACTCCTCGATCAGGCCGGGCAAGGCGGAGAGCAAAGCCTCGCGTCCGGTGCGGCCGACGACATCGCCGAAAAACCCGATGCGCATCTCGCGGTCTATGCCTCTCCCGTCGCGATGAAACCCGTCTCGGTCAAGATGCCCTCGAGCCTCTGGTCATAACCGTCGAACGGCACCCGCTCGACCTCCTGGATCGCGAAGGCGACGCCGACCGCGGTGATGCGGCGACGCGCCCGCAAGCCCGCCAGGGTGCGGTCGTAATAACCCGCCCCTTGCCCCAGGCGATAGCCGGAACGGTCGAAGGCGGTCAGCGGCACCAGCAGAAAATCGGGCTCGGCCTGGGGCGCGTCGTCGCGCGGCACATGCGCCCCGTTGCCGCGGACGAGATCTTCGCCCGGCCTCCAGCGGCGGAAAATGAGGGGCGAGTCGCGCGCGATCACCACCGGCAGCAGCAAGGGATGGCCCTTGCCATGCAGATGATCCAGCAGCGGCCGGCAATCGATCTCGCTCGGATTAGGCCAGAAGGCTGAGACCGCGAGGCGGGGCTCGAGATGATCGAACTGGCGGCGCCAGGCGGCGAGGAGGCCGAGTGCTGCCTGGCCGCGCTCGGCTTCGGACAGGCTCTTGCGGCGGAGACGGATGCGGGCGCGCAGCGCCTCTTTTTCTTCGCTCAGCGACATGGGGGAAGGAAAGCGGCAGCCACCTTGGCCGTTGGCATTTTGCAACCTCTGTGGCCTGCGCATGCAGGTGGGAGCCATATATCGGGACCACGATCCCGACAGGGACAGCCCCCTAGAGGATGTTATTGGCCCCAGGGTTGTCAGAGCCTGACGCGCCAGGCAGCCGCCACCTTGTTACTTAGGCGCCCTCCAGCTGGGCGGCAAGCCTTTCGACGCGCAAAGCCAGGCCCTCCACGAGCTGCGCCGCGCGCTCCTCCTCGGGGTCCTTGCGGCTGATGCGCTGCTTCATCTCGTCGAGCTCGTCGGCGAGGAGAAGCCCGGCGACGACCAGCAGCTGACCCTCGCCGACCTGGCCGAAGCTTTTCGCGAGCTCGCTCACGCGGCGATCGAGCGACGCCGCGAGATTGCGCAGACGATCCTCTTCCTCGGGCGAGCAGGCGACCTTGTAGGGACGACCATTGATCATCACCGTCACTTCGCGCTGCGTACCGTTCGAGGGCGTCATGATGCGAGCAATCCCCGCAACCGTCCGATCGTCTGCTCGAGCCGCTCGGCGGCCATGCGGTTGGCGTCGGCGAGCGCCACCTGTTCGGCCTCCGCCGCCTTCAGCGCCGCCTCGAGACGGCCGAGCTCGGCGCCGTCGCCGGAATGCACCGCCAGCGCCCGCTCGAGTCGCTCGACCGCCTTGTCCAGACGTTGAAGGGCCCGCCCCAGGCGGCCGGCAGCTTCGGAATCGCTCATCGCCTCCAAGAGTATATGGCCCAGCGCGAAGCGACAATAATTTGCTGCAATTGCATGACGGTCCTCGATTCGTGCCTGAAGAGCAGGCCAGCGTTGCCGACCAAAAGGTTGACGGGAGAGGGCCGGGCCGCCAAATTCCGCCACGCTTTCCCTAGGGATCGCGCCGCCTTTCCAGGCACCCGCTGCCAGCGCCGAGCCGCTCCTCGGCCGAGGATTTCCGCCCCATGCCCGAACCGCTTTCCCGCGCCTCCGCCCCGACAAGCGCGGGGCTTGCCGTCGCCGACGGTGCCAACCATCGCGATCTGGCGAATGCGATCCGGGCCTTGGCGATGGATGCGGTCGAGCGGGCCAATTCCGGCCATCCCGGCATGCCGATGGGAATGGCGGATGTGGCGACCGTGCTGTTCACGCGCCATCTCAAATATGATCCGAGCCATCCGCAATGGCCCGACCGCGATCGCTTCGTGCTGTCGGCGGGTCACGGCTCGATGCTGCTCTATGCGCTCCTCTACCTCACGGGCTATCCCGACATCGGTATCGAGGATCTGAAGACGTTCCGTCAGCTCGGCAGCCGCACCGCCGGGCATCCCGAGCATGGCCACGCCGCCGGCATCGAGACGACGACCGGTCCGCTCGGCCAGGGCCTCGCCAACGCCGTCGGCATGGCCATTGCCGAGCGCAGCTTGAATGCGCGCTTCGGCGAGGATCTCGTCGATCACAAGACCTGGGTCATCGCCGGCGACGGCTGTCTCATGGAAGGCATCAGCGAGGAAGCGATCTCGCTCGCCGGACATCTCAAGCTCAATCGCCTGATCGTGCTGTGGGACGACAACCGCATCTCGATCGACGGGCCGACCGACCTCTCGACCTCCGAGGACCAGCTCGCGCGCTTTCGCGCCGCCGGCTGGGCGACGCTCGAGACCGACGGCCACGATCCGCTCGCCATCGACCGGGCGCTTGCCAAGGCGCAAGAGTCGGACCGGCCGGTGATCGTCGCCTGCCGCACGAATATCGGCCATGGCGCGCCGAGCAAGGCCGGCACCGCCGCCTGCCACGGCGCGCCGCTCGGCGCCGCCGAGATCGAGGGTGCGCGGCTCGAGCTCGAATGGCCGCATGCCGCCTTCGTGCTGCCCGCTGCCGTGCTGGACAGCTGGCGGGCCGCGGGAGCCGCCGGGGCCGAGCGCTATGCACGCTGGACGGCGCGGCTTGACCACGCCCCGGCCGGCCTGCGCCAGGACTTCGAGCGGGCGATGAGCGGTGCCCTGCCCGAGGGCTTCGCCGCGGCGATCGGGAAGGCGAAGGCGGCTTTCGCCGAGAAGAAGCCGAAGATCGCGACCCGCCAGGCCTCCGGCGATGTGCTCGACATACTGATGCCGGCCGTCCCCGAGCTCCTCGGCGGCTCGGCCGACCTCACCGGCTCCAACAACACCAAGGCGAAGCAGACGGCGGTTTTCTCGCGCGACAATCATGCCGGGCGCTACCTTCATTACGGCGTGCGCGAGCACGGCATGGCGGCGGCGATGAACGGCATGGCGCTGCATGGCGGCATCATTCCCTTCGGCGGCACCTTCCTCGCCTTCGCCGATTATTCGCGCCCCGCCATCCGCCTCGCGGCCTTGATGCGCCAGCGCGTCGTGCATGTCATGACGCATGATTCGATCGGGCTCGGCGAGGACGGGCCGACGCACCAGCCGGTCGAGCATCTCGCGGCCTTGCGCGCCATCCCGGGCCTCTATGTCTTCCGCCCCGGCGATGCCATGGAGACGGCGGAATGCTGGGCCCTGGCGCTGACCCTGGAGGCGCCCTCCGTGCTCGCCCTCACCCGCCAGTCGATACCGGCGCTGCGCAGCGATGCGACAAGCGAGAACAAAAGCGCGCGCGGCGGCTATGTGCTGGCGGAAGCGACCGGCGCGCGCCGCGTGACCTTGATCGCCACCGGCTCGGAACTCCACCTCGCCGTCAATGCGCGCGAGATGCTCGAGCAGGACGGCATCGGCACCGCCGTGGTGTCGCTGCCCTGCTGGGAGCTGTTCGAGGCGCAGGATGCGGCCTACCGGGGCAAGGTGCTGGGCGACGGGGTCCGGGTGGCCATCGAGGCCGCGATCGGCTTCGGCTGGGAGCGCTATGTCGGGCCGGCCGGCGGCTTCGTCGGCATGAGCGGATTCGGCGCCTCGGCCCCGGCGGAGGAATTATATCGCCATTTCGGCATTACTGCCGAGGCAGCGGTTGCGGCGGCGAAAGCCCGTCTGTAAAGGACGGCCGGCCGCCAGGCTCAGGGGGACGTGAGATGGCAGTGAGAGTGGCAGTCAACGGCTTCGGCCGCATCGGACGGCTGGTGGTGCGCGCGCTGTTCGAATCGCAGCGCAACGATGTCGACGTGGTGGCGATCAACGATCTCGGCTCGGTCGAGGCCAATGCGCATATGCTGCGCCATGATTCGGTGCATGGGCGTTTCCCGATGCCGGTCAAGACCGGCAAGGACACGATCGATCTCGGCCGCGGCCCGATCAAGGTGCTGGCCGAGCGCGATCCGGCGAAGCTGCCCTGGGGCGATCTCGGCGTCGATGTGGCGCTCGAATGCACCGGCATCTTCACCAAGCGCGAGCAGGCGGCGAAGCATCTCGAAGCCGGCGCCAAGCGCGTGCTGATCTCCGCGCCGGCCGACGATGTCGACCGCACGGTGGTCTTCGGCGTCAATGACGAGCAGCTGACGGCAAAGGACGTCGTCGTCTCCAACGCCTCCTGCACGACCAACTGCCTCGTGCCGGTGGTCTATGTGCTGAACCAGGCGGTCGGGCTGCAGCGCGGCTACATGACGACCATCCACTCCTATACCGGCGACCAGAACACGGTCGACACGTTGCACAAGGATCTGCGCCGGGCGCGCGCCGCCTCGCTCAGCATGATTCCGACCTCGACGGGTGCGGCGCGCGCCGTCGGCCTCGTGCTGCCGGAGCTCAAAGGCAAGCTCGACGGCACCTCGATCCGCGTGCCGACGCCGAACGTGTCGGTGATCGACCTCACCTTCGATGCCGGCCGCAAGACCAGCGCCGAGGAGGTCAACGAGGCGATCAAAAAGGCCGCCGACGGCAAGCTGCGCGGCATCCTCGCCTATACCGACGAGGAGCTCGTCTCCTCCGACTTCAACCACAATCCGGCGAGCTCGACCTTCGACCTGACGCAAACCCAGGTGATCGACGGTACCTTCGTGCGCGTGCTCAGCTGGTACGACAATGAGTGGGGCTTCTCGAACCGCATGCTCGATACCGCCGTCGCCATGGCGCAGCGGATCCAGTAGGCGATTTCCCCGTGATACCGGCGGACGCCCTGCCCGAGGGCTGGCCGCAGGCCATCACCATCCACGACATCACCCATGCGCGGGCGGCGCTGGCCGCCGCCCGCGAGACCGGCAAGCCAGTGATCCTCCTCAGCGCCCCGGCCGCCGCCGGCTCGGTCGGGGTGGCGTTTTTCGCCGCTCTGGTGCGCCAGGCGCGCGGCGAATTCCCTGACGTCGCGGCTTTTGCCATACTGGATTGCGACCACGCCGCCGGACGGGCGCTCGCCGCCCTGCGCGGCAGCTTCGACGGGGTGGTCTATCGCGGTGGCGGCGAGTCCTGGGAGCGGCTGCACGACATCGCCGAGCAGGCCAATGTCCGGCTGTTGCCGACGCGGCCGGACTCGATCGATCTGTTGGAATGCAGCGACGCGGAGGAGGCGGCACGCACATGGCTAGGCCACCGAAAGTAGGCGGCGCGCGCGACAAGCATATCGCGATGAGCTCGGAGCCGGTCGAGCCCGCTTCGCCCGAAGATGCGGAGCCGACCATCATCGAGGACTTGGCAGCGAGCGGCGCTCCGCCGGACGCCGGCGATGACGGCGGCGCGGCCGCGGTCGAGCCCTTCTATCAGGGCGGGCCGACCGGCATCGAGATCGATCCCGAGGCTGAGGAGAAGGTGCGCGCTTCGCTCGCCCTCCTGCTCGATTCGCTCGGCCATCTCAGCGAGGAGATGCTCGAAGCGGCACGCACCTTCCTCACGCAAGGCGACGCCAATGCCGACCCGCCCTCGCCCGGCGGCCTGCTCGTCGATATGCAGGTGCAGCTCTGGTGGCTGGCGCGCGAGCTCGGCCTCGACGTCAAGGCGGAGCTCGAGAAGCGGCTTACCGCCTTCGATCGCGTCATGGATGCGCATCGCCGCCAGGCCGAGCTCATCCGTCATCTGCAGGAGCAGCTGGCGCTGAAGGAGATCCCGCCGCCCGCCGCACCGACGCCGGAGGAGCGCTGCCTCATGATTCTCGCGAGCGGCGTCAATCTGCGGCGCAGTGCCGCCGAGCCGCCGCTCTGGAGCTGGGGTTTCGTGAGCTTCGCGGATGCTGCCGTCAATGCGCTGGCGAGCAAAGGCTATGCGAAATTCCGCGCCGACGGCGCCAGCGGCACCTATGTCACCATCACCGACGACGGCCGCAAGGCGTGCGTGGAGCGGTTCGGGTAAGCCAACGCAGTCGCTGCGTGGTGAATGTTTCTCGAGCCGGCTAGAAGCTCGGCTCCTTCATCTTCCACTGCTTGGTCTCCTTGGCGAGCCAGGCGAGCCAGGCATGCAGGCGCTCGCGGGCCCGGCGGATGATCTCATCCTCCTCGCCCGACGGCACATGGACGGGGATGGCGACCGTATTGATGACCCCGAAGCCGGTCAGCTCGAACACGACGACCCGGGCGCCGGGGCGGTTGTCGGCGCGGTCCAGCGTCGCCCCGGGGAAGGCCGGCTGGTAGTCCGGGTCGGCGATCTTCTTCAGCTTGACCTTGAACTGCGCCATGTCATCGATCTTCCACGGCTTCGGCCAAAAGGGAAGCCCAAAGCTTGGCCGATCGGCACCGCCGGAAGGCCCATCCGCGGCGTTAACGGGCCTTCGCCGGGGCGCCGGAGCACCCCCGCGAACTCTTCGGCGGCAGCGGCGTATAGAGGCGGCGTCGGCGGGTTCGGGGGTCGCGTTGCATTGCCGGGCGCTTTCCGATACATCCCTCGGCGCCTTTCGGGAGCGGGCTTGCAAGTCAGGGGGAGACCATGCGGATCAGCCAGCGCGTCAAGAAGATCCTGGCCGGCTATGAGAGCGACAATCCGGGCACCAAGGGCAATCTCGCGCGCATCCTCTCGCATGGCCGGCTCGGCGGCAGCGGCCGCGTCGTCATCCTGCCGGTCGATCAGGGTTTCGAGCATGGACCGGCGCGCAGCTTCGCACCCAATCCCGATGCCTATGATCCGCATTACCACTTTCAGCTGGCGATCGACGCCGGCTTGAACGCCTATGCGGCGCCGCTCGGCATGCTCGAGGCGGGCGCCGACAGTTTCGCCGGCGCCATCCCCACCATCCTCAAGATGAACAGCGCCAACTCGCTGGCGCGCGCCAAGGAAGATGCCGACCAGGCGATCACCGCCAGCGTCGGCGACGCGCTGCGGCTCGGCTGCTCGGCCGTCGGCTTCACCATCTATCCCGGCTCCGATCAGGCCTATTCCATGATGGAGGAGGTGCGCGAGCTCTCCGAGGAGGCGAAGTCGGTCGGGCTCGCCGTCGTCGTCTGGTCCTATCCGCGCGGCGGCAACCTCGCCAAGGAGGCGGAGACGGCGGTCGACATCATCGCCTATGGCGCGCATATGGCGGCGCTGATGGGCGCCCACATCATCAAGGTGAAGCCGCCGACCGGCAATATCGGGCTGGAAGCGGCGAAGAAATCCTACGAGAAGCTGAAGCTCGGTGATCTCACCGCGCGCGTCGCCCATGTCGTGCAAAGCTGCTTTGCCGGCAAGCGGCTGGTGGTGTTCTCGGGCATGGAGACGACCACCGATCTCGAGGGTTTCTACCGCGACATCCGCGCGCTCCGCGACGGCGGCGCCACCGGCTCGATCATCGGCCGTAACACGTTCCAGCGGCCGCGCGACGAGGCGCTGAAGATGCTCGATACGATCATCAACATCTATCTCGGCAAGGCCTGAGACCTGCGCAGCATGCCGGCGAGCGACGGTGTGGCGGAAAGCTGCCAGCTCTACCTGATCACGCCGCCGGCGATCGATCTCGCGACCTTTCCGGACCGTCTCGCGGCGGCGCTCGACGCGGCACCGGTCGGCTGCGTGCAGCTGCGCTTGCCCGGCGCCGATGCGACGCTGCTCGGCCGTGCCGCGGAGAGCCTGGCCAGGGTGGTGCACAGCCGCGATATCGCCTTGCTGCTCAACGGCTCGCCGGCGCTCGCCAAGGAGAGCGGCTGCGACGGCGTGCATCTCGACGATGCGGCCGCCGTCGCCGCGGCGCGCAAACTGCTCGGCGCCGACGCCAATATCGGCGCCTCCTGCGGCCGCAATGCCCAGCTCGCCCTCGATGCCGGCGATGACGGCGCCGACTATGTCTCGTTCGGCCCGTTCTTTCCGCCGGGCGGCGAGGCGGCCGCCGAGCTCGAGACGCTCGTCTGGTGGGCGCGGGTGATGACCCTGCCGGCCGTGGCGATCGGCGGCATCAAGCCTGGGAATTGCCCGCCCCTCGTCGCCGCCGGTGCGGATTTCCTCGCCGTGATCTCCGCGGTGTGGGATTTTCCATCCGGCCCCGCCGCCGGGGTCAAGGCGCTGCATGAGGCGATGGCCAAAGCGGCACAGGAGAGGCCAGCATGATCACCGGCGAATTCCAGGCACGGCCCGAGCTGCAGGGCACGTTCGGCATGGTCGCCTCGACTCATTGGCTGGCCTCGGCCACCGGCATGGCCATGCTCGAGCAGGGCGGCAACGCCTTCGATGCGGCGGTCGCCGCGGCTTTCGTGCTGAATGTCGCCGAGCCGCATCTCAACGGTCCGGGCGGCGACATGCCCGCGCTGGCCTATGTGGCATCCGAGAACAAGGTGCGGGTGCTCGCCGCGCAAGGCCCCGCCCCCGCCGGCGCCACCATCGCGCATTACCACGACCTCGGTCTCGACATGGTGCCGGGTGCCGGGCTGCTCGCGGCGACGGTGCCGGGCACCGTCGACGGCTGGCTCATGCTGCTGGCCGACCTCGGGCGGCTGCATCTCGCCGACGTCCTGGCGCCGGCGATCCACTACGCCGAGCATGGCTGCCCGGTCTTGAAGAATGTCGCCGACACGGTCTGGACCATGGCGCAGATGTTCGCCGCGGAATGGCCGACATCGGCGAGCTTGTGGATGCCCGACGGCGCCCCGCTGGTCGCCGGCACGCTCTATCGCAATCCCGCCCTCGCCGCGACCTGGCGGCGTCTTTTGCAGGAAGCGGAAACGGCGCGCGGTCGCGAGGCCGAGATCGCGGCGGCGCGGCGCGCCTGGCGCGAAGGCTTCGTCGCCGATGCGATCGACCGTTTCTGCCGCAGCCAGACGCTCATGGATTCATCGGGCCGCCGCCACAAGGGCGTGCTGACCGGCCAGGACATGGCGGAATGGCAGGCCCGCTGGGAGGAGCCGCTCACCTTCGATTACGGCCGCTACACGCTGTTCAAGGCCGGGGCGTGGAGCCAGGCGCCCGTGTTCCTGCAGCAGCTGGCACTGCTCAAGGGCTTCGACCTCGAAGCGATGGACCCCGCCGGTCCCGATTTCGTGCATACGGTGGTCGAGGCGGCGAAGCTCGCCTTCGCCGATCGCGAGGGCTTCTACGGCGACCCCGATTTCGTGCCAGTGCCGATGGATGAGCTGCTGTCGCCCGCCTACAACGACCAAAGGCGCGCGCTGATCACGGAGCGCGCCAGCCTCGCGCAGCGGCCCGGCCGCGCCGGCGGACGCGAGGGCTGGCAGCCCGGCGGCGCCGGTACCGACAGCAAGCGCGACGCCAGCACGGGCGAGCCCACCGTGCGCCACCCTTCGCTCGGCGAGCCGACGGTGCGGCATGACGGCGTCACCTCGGGCGATACCTGTCATCTCGACATCGTCGATCGCTGGGGCAACATGATCTCGGCGACGCCGAGCGGCGGCTGGCTGCAATCCTCGCCGACCATTCCCGAGCTCGGATTCTGTCTCGGCTCGCGCGCCCAGATGTTCTGGCTCGATCCGGATTCGCCCTCTTCCCTCGCGCCGAAGCGCCGGCCACGCACGACCTTGACGCCGTCCTATGCCTTTCGCGATGGTAAGCCCTATATGGCCTTCGGCACGCCCGGCGGCGACCAGCAGGACCAGTGGGCGCTCATGTTCTTTCTGCGCCATGCGCATCACGGCATGAGCATGCAGCAATCGATCGAGGCGCCGGCCTGGTCGTCGGAGCACTGGCACAGCTCCTTCTGGCCGCGCGCGGCGATGCCCGGGCGGCTCCTGGTCGAAAGCCGCTTCCCCGCCGCCACCATCGCCGAGCTCAGGCGCCGCGGCCATGAGATCGAGATCGGCGGTGCCTGGTCGCTGGGGCGCCTCGCCGCCGTATCGCGCGACGGCGCCATGCTGAAGGCCGCCGCCAACCCGCGCGGCGCGCAAGGCTACGCGGTGGGGCGGTAACGACTGTCGTCATGGTTTGATTCGAGAGAAAGACTACTCTCGATCGTCAAGCGCGAGGATGACGATTACGGGAGCGGGCCGAAGCCCGCTCCCTCCACCGTCACTTCGCGGCGCCGGCGGCCGGCGGGTTGGCGCCCTTGTCGCTGCCGAAGAAGCGGAAGAACTCGGAATCGGGCGACAGGACCATGGTCGTGTCGCTGTTGCCGAGCGCTTCGCGATAGGCCTCCATCGAGCGGTAGAAGGCGAAGAATTGCGGATCCTTGCCGAAAGCATCGGCATAGATCTTGATCGAGGTCGCATCGCCCTCGCCGCGCGTGCCTTGCGCCTTGTTGGCCGCCTCGGCGAGCAGCACGACCTTGTCGCGATCCGCCTTGGCCCTGATCTCGAGCCCTTGCTGGGCGCCTTCGGCGCGGTACTGCTTCGCCTCGCGCTGGCGCTCGGAGATCATGCGCTGATAGATCGCCTGGCTGGTCTGCTCGGGCAGATCGGCGCGGCGCAGGCGGACATCGATCACCTGCACGCCGAAGCGCTTGGCGGCGTCGGTCACCTCCTGCTGGATGCTGGCCATGATGCGGTCGCGCTCCGGCGACAGGATCGCGGCGAGCGGAACCGAGCCCAGCACGCGGCGCATGCTGGAATTGATGACGGCTCCGAGCTGCGAGCGGGCACCGTCCTCGTTCACCACCGCCTGATAGAAGGCGAGCGGATCGACGATGCGGAAGCGCGCATAGGCGTCGGCGTCGATACGCTTCTGGTCCGCCATGATCACCTCCTGCTCCGGCGGATCGACATTGAGCAGGCGCTTGTCGAAGAACAGCACGTTCTGCACGAACGGCACCTTCACCTTGAGGCCGGGTTCGCTGATCACCTGGCGCGGCTCGCCGAATTGCAGGACGAGGGCGAGCTGCGTCTGGTCGACCGTGAAGAAGGCGCTGAAGGCGGAGATCAGCAGCACCGCGAGCACGATGCCGCCGGCGACGAGTCCTGGGCGGTTCATTACCGGGCTCCTTGTGCGGGTGCGGGTGCGGGTGCGGGCTGGGCGGGCGCGGCCGGACGCGGCGCCGCCGGTCCGCTCTGCAGGCCGGGCAGCGGCAGATAGGGCACGACGCCCGAGCTGCTGGAGGCCCGATCCACGATGACCTTCTTGGTGTTCTTCAGCACCTGCTCCATCGTCTCGAGATAGAGACGCTGCGTGGTCACGTCCTTGCTGGCGCGGTAGGCCTCATAGACCGAGAGAAAGCGCTTGGCATCGCCCTGGGCGCGATTGGTGACCTCCTGCTTGTAGCCCTCGGCCTCCTGCAGCAGGCGCTGCGCGTCGCCGCGGGCGCGCGGCAGGATGTCGTTGCTGTAGGCCTCCGCCTCGTTGCGGGCGCGCTCGCGATCGGCCAGGGCGCGCTGCACGTCGTTGAAGGCATCGACCACCGGCTGGGGCGGATCGACGCTCTGCAGCTGAACTTGGCGCACCTCGACGCCGGCGCCGTATGAATCGAGGAGCTGCTGCATCACGTCTTGCGTGGCGGTCTCGATGCGACCGCGCCCCTCGGTGAAGGCCTGCTGGATCGGTCCCTTGCCGACCACCTCGCGCATCGCGCTCTCGGCGACGATCTTCACCAGCCCGCCGGGATCGCGCACCTGGAAGAGATACTGACCGACATCCTTGACGCGCCAGAAGACGGTGAACTCGATGTTCACGATGTTCTCGTCGCCCGTCAGCATCGTCGCCTCGGACTGCAGGTCGCGCGGGCTCGCGGTGCGCTGATCGGCGCCGGTGCGGTAACCGATCTCGACGCGGTTGTTGCGCGTGACACTCGGCGTGTAGGCCGACTGGATCGGCGTCGGCCAATGCCAGTTGAGGCCGGGTGTCGTCGTCGCGGTCCATTTTCCGAAGGTGAGCACGACGCCTTCCTGGTCGGGCAGCACGCGATAGAAGCCGCTCGCGAGCCAGATCGCGACGGCGACAATGGCGAGGATCGCCACACCGCGCAGGCTGCCCATGCCGCCGGGCACCACACGTCGCATGCGCTCCTGTGTCCGGCGCAGCATCTCCTCGATATTGGGCGGCTGCGACGGACCGCCGCCGCCGGGGCCACGGCCCCATGGCCCGGGCCCTCCGCCGCCCCACGGGCCACCGCCTCCCTGATTCTGCCACGGCATGTCGGTATCCTTTATTCGCGTGGCCTTCCCAAGGAAGGCCTCTGCCCATATATCACACCGCACAGCCTTTCGCGCTAGCGGAGCCGCGAGCGTTATTTGATACGGCCGGCGCGCCCTGGCCCGGAAAAGGAAACTCATGATCAGCCGACCTGACCCGGTGACGAGGGAAGCAGTGCTGGCGGCGCTTGCCGACGTCATCGATGTTGATCGCAAGGCGAGCATCGTCGAGCTCGACATGGTGCAGGGCCTGGTTGTGCGCGACGGCCATGTCGCCTTCACCCTCGAGGTCGATGCGGCGCGCGGTGCCGCGCTCGAGCCGCTGCGGCGCCGGGCCGAGGAAATTGTGCGGCGCCTGCCCGGGGTGCTGTCGGTGACGGCGGTGCTCACCGCCGAGCGTCCGTCGGGGGCGCCGGGCGCGCAACAGGCGGAGGCGCCGCACGCGCATGCGCGTCCCGAGCCAAAGCCGCTGGCACCCGGGGTGCGCGCATTCGTCGCCGTGGCATCAGGCAAAGGCGGCGTCGGCAAATCGACGACGGCGGTCAATCTTGCGCTGGCCTTCGCCGCAATGGGCCACAAGGTCGGGCTGCTCGATGCCGACATTTACGGCCCGTCGATGCCGCGCATGATGGGAATCACGGGAAAGCCGCGCACGCGCGACGACCGCACCATCGAGCCGATGGAGCGCTATGGCGTGCGCTGCATGTCGATGGGCTTCCTGGTGCCCGAGGAGGCGCCGATGATCTGGCGCGGTCCGATGGTGATGAGCGCCATCGAGCAGCTCCTGCGCGACGTCGCCTGGGGCGAGCTCGACGTCATGGTGGTCGATCTGCCGCCCGGCACCGGCGACGCGCAGCTGACGCTGGCGCAGCGCGTGCCGCTGACCGGCGCCGTCATCGTCTCGACGCCGCAGGACATCGCCCTCATCGACGCGCGCAAGGGCCTCAACATGTTCCGCAAAGTCGATGTGCCGGTGTTCGGCATCGTCGAGAATATGAGCTATTTCGAATGCCCGAATTGCGGCCATCGCAGCGAGATCTTCAGCCATGGCGGGGCGCATCGCGAGGCCGACCGGCTCGAGGTCGATTTCCTCGGCGAGGTGCCGCTCGATCCCGCCATCCGCGAGACTTCCGACAGCGGCAAGCCGATCGTCGTCTCCGATCCGGCGAGCCCGCATGCCAAGGCCTATCTCGAGATCGCGCGAAAAGTCTGGGACAAGGTTTGCGAACGGCTCGACCAGGGCAGCCGCAAGCCGCCGCGCATCCTGGTGCAGTAGAATTCGCTCCCGATCCCGGCCCCGGCCCCGGCGGCGCCGAGGTCAGCGGACATCGAATTCGGTCTCGAGCGATCCGCTGCGATCCGAGCGCGCGCAACTCACATGCACCCGCCTGACGCCAATCGGGCGGTTGCCGGAGAGCACGGACCATTGCCAGCGCGCCTCGCCATCGGCTCCGATCCGGTGCGGCGGCAGCGGCACGGAAAAGGCGTCGCTGGCATGACCTTGCCGCTGACCGCTGCAGACCGATCCTGGTTCGGTCCGGATAACCAGGGCTACCATGCCGCCAGGCGCCACCCGGGCCGTGATGGAGACGAGCGCGACCGGCAAGCCCTCGGCATGTGCGGCGGCATCGATGCCGAGAAACAGGCCGAGAGCCGTCAGGGCCTCTGCGGCGCGCCGCAGCGGCGCGCTTCTAGCGGACCGTCCCATGCGCCGAAAGATCCTCGAGCCAGGCCAGCACCGCGGTCGCGGCCGCATCCGGCACATCCAGATGACCACCGCTCACGGTGGCGAATCGGTTGAGCGGATGCGGCGGCACCTGCTTGAAAGCGTCGGTAATCGCCGCGCCCTGGCTGGGATCGCTGCTGCCCGCGACCCATAGCAGGGGCATGGCGAGCTTGGCCGTGTTGGCCGCGATGTTGGCAAGCGAGTCCGGGGCGAAGAAGCTGAGATAGATGCGCGGCGTCGTGTGGACCGTCATATCGAAGAATCCCCGTGGACCGGTATTGAAGTCCGCGAAGCCGTCCCTTTTGTCGCCTTCGCCGCGCGTCACCAGGTCGCGCGCGCGTGCGACATCTGCGGCGATTGCGGGCATTCGCCGCATCTTGGCCACGGGATCGTCGGCCGGCGACAAGGCGATCACGCCGAGCAGATCGGAATGGAGCGCGCCATAGGCGATCGCGGCATTGCCGCCCATGCTGAGACCGCCGACCACGATGCCGACGGCGCCCTGCTGCCTCAGGCCGGCGATGACTGCGTCGATCTCCTTCAGGCAATCGGCATAGACGCGATCGAATTGCCGTCTGTCCGACCAGCACGTCTCGGGTGTCGCCACCAGATAGCCGGCGCTTTTCAGCGCGTAAACGAGCCGGCCGCCGATCGCGCGTCGCCGCGCCGGACTTTCGCCCATCGGCGATCCGAGCTTGCCATGCAGCAGGACCAGTCCGACCCGGTCCTGGGCCGCCGCCGGCCTAGGCGGATAAAGCACCGCAATAGCGAATAAAAAAGCAAGCCATCGAGCCCTGCGCATCGGCCGCCTCTTGTCGCGCTCAGCGTCGCCCGATCCTGGCGCGACGGTGAAGCCGAGGCAACGGGCACGGCCGCGCTGACGTTGGTCAGCCGATGGCCCTTGCTTCGCTGCTACGTCTCTTCTGGCCGCCCTCCCGCGCCGATCTGCTGCTCGGCGGCTGTGCCGCGCTCGGCGTCGGGCTCTATAGCTGGAGCCGGCGGCATTGGTGGCCGCCCATGCCCTGGGGCCTCACCAACATCTGGTGGGATCTGCCGCCGCAGCCGGTCTTCCGCTCGCTCGCCGTCACCGTCGAGATCGCCGACGCGGTGCCGGAGGGCGCGCGTCTCTATATCGCGCCGGTCGGTCTCGCCTGGCTGGGCGACACGCCCTTCTATGGCGGGCTGCTGGCGGGCGCGCCGCTGCCCACCGGCACCGCCGGCCGCATCGGTCTCTTCTCGCGCTGGCACGAGCGCCGCGAAGAGTTCATCCGCGCCGCGCCGGGGGGCTTCTCGCAAAGCGCCGGCTATGAGGGCGATTTCATCGGCGTGCGCCGGCCGGTGGCCTGGCGGCGCGGGCGCTACCGCATCCTGTTCGCGGATCTCGGCCGCGATCCGGACGGGCGCGGCACCTGGATCGGACAATGCGTCTACGAGGGTGCGACCGGCGCGCAGTGGAACATCGGCGCGCTGTGCTTTCCCGGCGAGGATTTGCGGCTGCGCCCGCACATGGCCGCCTTCGTCGAGATGTTCGGCGCACCGATTCGTCCGCGTGACATTCCGCGGATACGCGTGCGCTTCGGCGATCTCGCGATCAATGGCGAACCGGTGCCGCTGCGCCGGGCGACCGTGCGCTACAAGGCGACGACGCCGCCCTTCGCACGGGTGCAGCCGGAGCAGGCCGGCGCCGTCGTGGTCGAGACGGGCCGGCGCTTCCGCCGCGCCGGTCTCGCCAAGGAGCGCGGCTCCTATACCGAACGGCTAGGGTGATGGGGGCAGTCATTCCTACCCGGCAACGGCCCCAGACCCTCCGCCGTTGGTAAGCGCGAAGGAGACCCGCGATGCGTGACGACCGGCCCATGGGGCCGCTGGAAAACTGGACCTGGGTGCTTGCCGAGGCGCGTGCCAGCGTCGACGAGCCCTGCCGCGCACCCATGGTCGCCATCCGCGCCTACGAGGTTTGGGCGCATTTCATCGCCAAGCGGCCGGTATCGCGCCAGCGCGATTGAGCCGAGAGGCTCGCTTACGCGGCAGGCAGCGCGGCTCCCTCCCCGATTTCTCACCCGGCCCGACTGCCCCGGACGCGGCGCCGCAGGCTCGTAAGAAAATCCTCGGACGGAAGAGCGGAGGGGCTATTTCCCCAGCATCGTCATCAGCTCGCCCCATTCGCGCTTGCTGAGGCCGCTTTCCTCCTGCCCGACTTTCTCGCCGGCGATCAGGCGGCGCACCACCGTCAGCATGCCGCGCGAAAGCAGCGCGCCGCCCATGCGATACTCGTCGAAGGCGGCATGGGTCAGCGGCACCCAGGCCTTCACCGTGTCGAGCATCGCGTCGGCATAGGCGCGGATCTCGTATTGGGCGTGCGCATCGGCGCGCAAGCTGAGGAAATGCAGGAGGTTGTGGAGGTCGATCTTCCAATACCATTGCGTATAGGTATTGAGCGTGAGGTTGATGCGGGCGAGCTCGCGCGCCAGGCCCTCGCGGCCGGGCTCGACCTGATTGCCGCTCTCGTCCTCATTGAGCATCCAGGCATAGTTGCGGTAGCAGCGCTCGGCATCCTCGCGCAGCAGGTCGAGCACGCGCGCCGCCGCATCGCCCGCCAGCACCTCGCCGCGGCCTTGCCGGTTGACGGCGCTTTGCGCCGCGAGATGCTCGGGTGCGGGGATATAGAACTCCTTGTCGAGGATCGAATAGCGCGCCGAATATTCGTTGACGTTGGCGGTGCGGTGGCGGATCCACTGGCGCGCCACGAAGATCGGCAGCTTCACGTGATATTTGATCTCGCACATCTCGAAGGGCGTCGAGTGGCGGTGGCGCATGAGATAGTTGATGAGTCCGCGATCCTCCGACACGCGGCGGGTGCCGCGGCCGTAGGAGACACGCGCCGCCTGCACCACCGCGCCGTCATCGCCCATATAGTCGATGACCCGCACGAAGCCGTGATCCAGCACGGGGATCGGCTGGAACAGGAGCGCCTCGAGCCCGGCCACCGTCGCGCGCCGCGTCTCCTGCCGCTCGGCGCGGGCTGCCGCGATCTCGGCCTCCTGCTCGGGGCTCAGGCTCATGACGACTCCTACAAGATATAGTGGCGCACCGAGGCGGCGCGCCATTCTACAGGGGGGCTGCGGCGCGACAAGAGCCCTCCTTGAGCGGCGCCGGAGCGCCCGATCCTGCGCCGAAAGCGCTGCGTCGAGCGCCGGCTTTGCGACCCGCCGCCGGAACGATGCCGCCGATCGCGGCGGCGCCGCAGCAGGGCTGCGCACATCGCGTGGGCTGCGGCGCGCTCCGGGCTCGCCCCTTTTCCTCGCGCTGTCAGGCGCTTATATTCGTTTCCGTCGGGCAACCGACTATGGCGATAAACGCTCTGTAGAATAAGCGATGCGGACCCGGGGGCGGTACCCGGCGCCTCCACCAATCCTTCCCGCCTGAGACGGCGGCATCCGATGGGGGCGAAACAGGATCGACGCGCGTGGTAAAGGCAGAGTTTTTGCTCGGCATGGTACCGCCGTTATCGGGCCAATCCAGAAGTGCCAACGACAATCGCGTTGCACTCGCTGCCTAGTTCTAGGTAAGCGCGGTTCGGGGGGCACCGGGCAACAGAAGCCCCCCACTCTCGCCGGGGCGGGAGATATTGAAGAGCGTCGAGGGGGCATGGCGGGCAAACCGTTTCGGTACGACGAGATGATCGAGGAAGCGCTGCGCGGCGTCGTGCGCCGCGTGCTGCGCCAGACCGCCGAGAACGGCCTCTTCGGCAATCATCATTTCTACATCACCTTCAAGACCGCCGCGCCGGGTGTCGATGTCTCGGACTATCTGCGCGAAAAATATCCCGACGAGATGACGATCGTGCTGCAGCACGAATATTCGCATCTCGAGGTCACCGATGAGAGCTTCGCGGTGACCTTGAGTTTCAGCGACATTCTCGAGCACTTGATCGTGCCCTTCTCGGCGATCACCTCCTTCGCCGATCCGAGCGCCAAGTTCGGCTACCAGTTCCAGCTGGCGACCGGTGCGGCCAGCGCCGAGGTGCCGGTGCGCAACGGTCCGGCCAAGCGGCTCGGCGGCGCGCCCCCGGCGCTGGTCAACGAGAGCCCCGTCCCGGCACCGCTCGCCGCCAAGCCGGCATCCGACGACAAGGATAGCGCCGAAGGCGGCAGC
>Ga0070681_10001440_pt1 | contig 20950 bp, 20 predicted proteins | sample KBSC83BmetaG_FD_65650 | JGI IMG/M metagenome (GOLD analysis project Ga0070681, IMG submission 65650) | Corn rhizosphere microbial communities from Kellogg Biological Station, Michigan, USA - KBS C8-3B metaG | ecosystem: Host-associated > Plants > Roots > Rhizosphere | place: USA: Michigan... | reverse complement strand
CCAAGGCCAAGGCTGCCGAACTCGAAGCCGAGCGATTGCTGCAACTGCGCCTGGCCGGCTTCGCCCCGGAGCCGACGCCGCGCCCGGCGCCGGAGCGTCTCGCCGATGCGCTTGCCAATCTGACGCTCTATCTGGGCGATGCGCCCGCCGCGCCGCTCCACGCCGCGCTCCAGCGCATGGCCGAGGGGAATTTCGCGAGCGGCGGCGCCTGATCGCCAGGCGCTTCAGCGCATCTTGCCGTCGACCTCGCCCCAGCGCTTAACCTTACCGGTATCGAGGCCGAACAGGTCGAGGACGCGGCCGAGATTGTGGTCGATCATGTCCTCGAGCGTCTTTGGCCGGTTGTAGAAGGCCGGCAGCGGCGGGGCGATGATCGCCCCCATCTCGGTGAGCGCCGAGAGGTTGCGCAGATGGCCGAGATGAAGCGGGGTCTCGCGCACCATCAGGACGAGGCGGCGGCGCTCTTTGAGGATCACGTCGGCGGCGCGGGTGAGGAGCGAGGTGGTGACCCCCGACGCCATCTCGGCGACGCTACGCACCGAGCAGGGCGCGACGATCATGCCGAGGGTCTTGAACGAGCCCGAGGACAAGGGCGCCGCCATGTCGCCGATATTGTGGCAGTGATGGGCAAGCGCCTTCACCTGGGCGATCTTGAAATCGGTCTCGTAAGCGAGGGTCACCTCGGCCGATTTGCTCATCACGAGATGGGTCTCGATGGGCAGGTCGCGCAGCATTTGCAGCAGCCGGACGCCGTAAATGACGCCCGAGGCGCCGCTGATTCCGACCACAAGGCGCTGGTTGTCTGGATTCATTCTAATCTACAATAGGGTGTGACATCGAAAGGTCGCGAAGGGCGGAGCATATCCCGCTTGGAGCCCCGGTCCAATCGGCGTTAGCATGCCAATGGTCCGACTTCATCTCTGTCCAAGGGAGGTGCCATGTCGTCGCAAGACCGTATCGAAGAGCTCCGCGCCCAGCATCGCAATTTGGAGCAAGCGCTGGGCCTCGAAATCGCCAGACCCCTACCCAATCCCGATACCGTCACCGACCTCAAACGCCAAAAACTCCGCATCAAGGACGAAATCGTTCAGCTTGAGCATTCCAGCCCTTAAGGCGTCAGGGCAAAGCTTTCGCCCGCTCGCGAAGCTGAAACTTTTGCACCTTCCCCGTTGACGTCTTGGGCAAGGGCCCGAAGACAATCGTCTTTGGCGCCTTGAAATGCGCCAGGCGCTCGCGGCAGAACGCGATCAATTCCTCCGCCGTCGCGGCAGCGCCGGGTTTCAGCCCGACGAAGGCGCATGGCGTCTCGCCCCAGACCGGATCGGGCCGCGCGACGACGGCGGCTTCGAGCACGGCGGGATGGCGGTAGAGCACGCTCTCGACCTCGATGGTCGAGATGTTCTCGCCACCCGAGATGATGATGTCCTTGGAGCGGTCCTTCAGCTCGATATAGCCGTCGGCATGGATGACGCCGAGATCGCCGGTGTGGAACCAGCCGCCGGCGAAGGCCTCGCGCGTCGCCGCCGGATTCTTGAGATAGCCCTTCATCACGATATTGCCGCGCATGAACACCTCGCCCATGGTGGCGCCGTCGCGCGGCACCGGCGCCAAGGTCTTCGCATCGGCCACCATCAGCCCTTCGAGCACGGGATAGCGCACGCCCTGGCGCGCCTTGAGCCGCGCCCGCTCGCCGGAGGGCTGCTCGTCCCATTCGCCATGCCACTCGCAAACCACCGAGGGGCCATAAACCTCGGTGAGGCCATAGACATGTGTCACGGCGAACCCGATCGCCTCGATCCCTTCGAGGACCGCGGCGGGCGGCGGCGCGCCGGCGGTCATCATGGCGATTTGGCGCGTCACGCCGGCGCGCAGCTCCGGTGGCGCGTTCAAGAGCATGGTCATCACAATCGGCGCGCCGCAGAGATGCGTGACCGCCTCGCGCGCGATCGCCGCGAAGATCGCGCCCGCCTCGACGCGGCGCAGGCAGACATGGGTTCCGGCGAGGGCGGTGATCGTCCAGGGAAAGCACCAGCCGTTGCAGTGAAACATCGGCAAGGTCCAGAGATAGACCGGATGTTGCGGCAGGCTCCAGACCAGCGCGTTGCCGATGGCGTTGAGGAAGGCGCCGCGATGATGATAGACGACACCCTTGGGATTGCCGGTGGTGCCCGAGGTGTAGTTGAGCGCGATCGCATCCCATTCATCCTCGGGCGCTTCCTCGGCCAGCGCCGGATCGCCTTCGGCGATGAAGCGTTCGTAATCGAGGGAGCCGAGGCGCTTGCCGGCGGGCGCAAGCGCATCGTCGATATCGATGACCGGCGGCGGCCGCTTCAGCAGGGCGAGAGCCGGCTCGATGACGCCCGCATATTCGCGATCGGCGATGAGCAGCTTCGCCTCGCCATGCTCGAGAATGAAGGCGATGGTCGCCGCATCGAGCCGCGTGTTGAGCGCGTTCAGCACCGCGCCCGCCATCGGCACGCCGAAATGCGCCTCGAAAAGCTCGGGCGTGTTGGCGGCCATGATGGCGACGGTGTCGTTCTTGCCGATGCCGCGGCGCTTCAAGGCGCCGGCGAGCCGGCGGCAGCGCAGGGCCGTCTCGGCCCAGCTGTAGCGCCGCGCGCCATGGATGACGGCGATGCGGTCGGGGTGGGTCGCCGCCGCGCGCGCCAAGAAGCTCAGCGGCGTCAGCGGCGCATGATTGGCGGCATTGCGGTCGAGCGCGACGGTATAGGGGTCAGGCACCGTCTCCTCCTTTGCGGCGGCTTGGCAGCGCCGCGATTTGCCGCACATAATAGTCCAATCGGCGCGAGGGAGGATGCATCTCATGAACAGCCGCCAAGTGGAGGAGCACCGCCGCTCTCTCGCGGATCCCGAAGGATTCTGGGGCGATGCCGCGGCCGCGATCGATTGGGAGCACGGTTGGGACCGCGTTCTCGATAAGAGCCGCGCGCCGCTTTATCGCTGGTTTCCGGGCGCACGGCTCAACACAAGCTGGAACGCGCTCGACCGTCACGTCGAGCGCGGCCGCGCCGATCAACTGGCGCTGATTTATGACAGCCCGGTCACCGGCCAGGTAAAGCGCTTCACCTATCGCCAATTGCGCGATGGGGTGGCGCAGCTCGCGGGCGCACTGAAAAATCTCGGCGTCGGGCGCGGCGATCGCGTCATTATCTATATGCCGCTCGTGCCCGAGGCGGTGATGGGGATGCTCGCCTGCGCGCGGCTCGGCGCCATTCATTCGGTCGTCTTCGGCGGCTTTGCCGCCCCCGAGCTCGCGGCCCGGATCGATGACGCCAAGCCGAAGCTCGTGCTGTCGGCCTCCTGCGGCATCGAGCCCAACCGTGTCGTCGCCTACAAGCCGCTGCTCGACCGCGCGATCGAGCTAGCGCAGGTGAACCCGCAAACCCTCATCCTGCAGCGTCCGAAGCAGCCCTGCACGCTGATCGAAGGACGCGACCATGATTGGGAGACAACGGTCGCTGCGGCCGAGCGCGCGCCTTGCGTGATGGTCGAGGCGACCGATCCGCTTTACATCCTTTACACCTCCGGCACTACCGGACAGCCCAAGGGCATCGTGCGCGACAATGGCGGGCATGCGGTCGGGCTCTATTGGTCGATGGCGAATGTCTACGGCATGAAGCCGGGCGAGGTGTTCTTCGCCGCCTCCGATGTCGGCTGGGTGGTCGGGCATTCCTACATCGTCTACGCGCCGCTGCTCTATGGCTGCACCACGGTGCTGTTCGAAGGCAAGCCGGTCGGCACGCCCGATGCCGGCGCCTATTGGCGGCTCATCGCCGAGCACGGCGTCGATGCGATGTTCACCGCGCCGACGGCGTTCCGCGCGATCCGGCGCGACGATCCCGACGGCAATTTCATCCGCAAATACGATCTCAGCAAGTTCCGCACGCTCTTCCTCGCCGGCGAGCGCGCCGATCCCGCGACCGTGCAATGGGCCGAGCAGCAGCTCAAGATTCCGGTGATCGATCACTGGTGGCAGACGGAGACCGGCTGGGCGATCGTCGGCAATTGCATCGGCTTGGGCTTGCAGAAGGTCAAGCACGGCTCGGCGACGCGCGCTGTCCCGGGCTATGATCTCAGCGTGCGCGCGCCTTCGGGCGAGGCGATGAAGCCCGGCGAGATCGGCTCGCTTTGCGTCAAGCTGCCGCTGCCGCCCGGCGGCTCGCCGACCCTGTGGCAGGCCGAAGAGCGCTACATCAAGGCCTATCTCAGCGAATATCCCGGCTACTACCACACGGCGGACGCCGGCTATATCGACGACGAGGGCTATGTCTATGTGATGACGCGCACCGACGACATCATCAATGTCGCCGGGCATCGGCTCTCGACCGGCGCGATCGAGGAGGTGCTGGCGTCCCATCCCGAGGTCGCGGAATGCGCCGTCATCGGTATCGCCGACCCTTTGAAGGGGCAGGTGCCGCTGGGCTTTCTCGTGTTGAAGGCCGGCGCCAAGACGGCACGCGCGCAGATCGCCGAAGAGGTGGTCCAACTCGTGCGCGAGCGTGTCGGCGCGGTCGCAAGCTTCAAGCTCGCCTTGGTGGTCGAGCGCCTGCCCAAGACCCGTTCAGGAAAAATTTTGCGCGGCACGATGCGCGCCATCGCCGATGGCGAAGACCACAAGGTGCCGGCGACGATCGACGATCCGGCGATCCTCGACGAGATTGGCCAAAGCCTCAAGCAGGTTGGGATCGGCGCCGTTAAGACTTAAGTGGGACGCCGCAGGACGATTTACGGCGCCGCATCCTCGGTGCCGGCCACGTCTTCGAGGGTCGGCGGCTTTACCAGCGGCCCGTCGCCTTCGGCGCGCTTCTTGCCGCGATTGGCGCGGGTGACCGCGGCTTCGAGCATTTCCATGCTGCAGAGGCCGAGCGCCACCGGATGGCGCGGCTTGATGTTGGGCGAGTTCCAATGCGTGCGGTCGCGCACCGCTTGGATCGTCGGCTTCGTGGTGCCGACGAGCTTCGAGATCTGTCCGTCGCTCAGCTCGGGATGGTTCTTCAGCAGCCAGGAAATCGCGTCGGGCTTGTCCTGGCGCTTGGCGATCGGCGTGTAGCGTGGGCCCGAATGCTTCACCAGCTCGACGGGATGCGCCTCCTTGGCGATCTGGAGCCGGGTGCTCGGGTCCTTCTGGCAGCGCTCGATCTCCTCGAGGGTGAGCTGGCCATTGGCGATCGGGTCGAGCCCCTGCATCTGCATCGCGACCTCGCCATCGGCGATCGCCTGGATCTCGAGCGCATGAAGGCCGCAGAACTCGCCGATCTGGTCGAAGGTGAGCGAGGTGTGCTCGACCAGCCAGACGGCGGTGGCTTTGGGCATCAGCGGCAACGTCATCGTTCCTCCTCAATCGCGAGGTCGTTTGTCTGGCGGGTCACCATGTCGGAGATAGGGCTTATATAGCCTCTCGGCGCCCCCCTGGGAAGGGCTGGCGCCCGTTCAGACCGAGAGGACGATCTTGCCGATATGCGCCGAGCTCTCGAGCAGGCGATGCGCTTCGCCTGCCTCGGCCAGCGGAAAAGTCCGGTGGATCACCGGCTTGACGGTGCCGGCGTCGAGCAGCGGCCAGACCTCGCGGCGGAGCGCCGCGGCCATCGCGCCTTTGTCGGCGATGCTGCGCGGGCGGAGGCCCGATCCGGTCAAGGTCAGCCGCTTGCCCATGATGGCGACGAAATTGACCTCGGCCACAACGCCGTGCTGGGTGGCGATGCTGACATGCCGGCCCTCGACCGCGAGGACGCTCAGATTTTTCTGGATATAGTCGCCGCCGATCATGTCGAGCACGAGATCGACGCCGCGATTGCCGGTCGCCTCGCGGATCACTTGGACGAAATCCTCGTGCTTGTAGTCGATGGCGCGCGTCGCGCCGAGTTGCTCGCAGGCATGGCACTTCTCGCGGCTGCCGGCGGTGGCAAAGATCGCCGATGCCCCGAAGGCACGGGCAAGCTGGATCGCCACTGTGCCGATGCCGCTCGAGCCGCCATGAATGAGGATCGATTCGCCGGCGCGCAGCTTGCCGCGCTCGAACACATTGTGCCAGACGGTGAAGAAGGTCTCGGGCAGCGCCGCCGCCTCGACCATGCTGAAGCCTTTCGGCACCGGCAGGCATTGCGGCACGGGCGCAACGCAATGGCTCGCATAGCCGCCGCCGGTGACGAGCGCGCAGACCTCGTCCCCCACCTTCCAGTGATGAACGCCGAGACCGATCGCTGCCACCGTGCCGGCGATTTCGAGGCCCGGAATGTCGGAGGCGCCGGGAGGCGGCGGGTATTGTCCCTTGCGCTGCATGATGTCGGGCCGGTTGACGCCCGCGGCGGCTACGGCGACCAGCACCTCGCCCGGTCCCGGCACCGGCATTGGCCGGCTCGCCACGCGCAACGCCTCGGGCCCGCCGGGGCTGGCGATTTCGATCACCGTCATGGTGGCGGGCAGCGTGGTCATGGGGGTTGGTCCTGGCGGCAGCGTTGCGATTGCACCTCTAGCCCCGAGGCGCCAAACTGGCAACCGCGACGGGAGCATCACCTTTTGGACGAAGACGATCTGACGCCGCTGCGCCAGCCCGCCAAACAGCGCGATCTCGCGCCGATGGCAATCGCCGAGCTCGAAGCCTATATCGCCGAGCTCGAGGGCGAAATCCTGCGCGCGCGCGAGGCGATCGCGGCGAAGCGCAAGCAGCGCGGCGGGGCCGAGGGCCTCTTCAAGCGCTAGGCCCGATGCCGGTCGCCGCGCCATGAACAATTCCGAGACGCGCGCACCGCCGCCGCGCCGCGCCGAATACCGGCATTTCCTCGCAATTCCGACGCGCTGGATGGACAACGACATCTACGGCCACGTCAACAACGTCGTTTACTATTCTTATTTCGACACGGTGGTGAATCAGTATCTCGTCGAAGCCGGCGGGCTCGACATCCATGAAGGGCCGGTGATCGGTCTGGTGGTGGAAACCCTGTGCCGCTACTTCCGCCCGCTCGCCTTTCCCGATCGGATCGAGGCGGGGCTGCGCGTCGACCGCCTCGGGCGCAGCAGCGTGCGTTATGCGGTCGGGATTTTTCGCCTCGGCGAGGACGCAGCGGCAGCTTCGGGCCATTTCGTCCATGTCTATGTCGATCGCCAGAGCCGCCGGCCCGCCGCCTTGCCGGAACCGATGCGCGCCGCGCTCCAACGAATCGCGGCTCAAAGTTGACGCGCCCGGAGGGATGAGCGAGTCTTTGACGTAACGCGGGGGGCGCGGAGCGGGGGACGGCTGTTGGCCTTCGGCAAAGTGAGTCGCATCGTATCGGGTCCGATCCTCAGTGTGATCTGGCTCGCGGTCTGTGGTGGTTATATTTCCGAGTTCGTCGGCTGGAACGTCCTGTTCTCGCTGCTGCCGCACGAGATCGCGCTGGTCCTGCTCGCGGCGCTTGCGCCGGCGCTCGCCGTCGTCGGCATCGGCGCGGCGCAGGAGCGCACCGCCCGGCTCGAGCGCGTCAGCGCGAGGCTCGCCGAGCAACTGATCCAGCTTCAGGGCGTGCCGAGCCGGTTCGACGAGCGCACGCGGCTGACGCTCACCGCGCTGCGCCAGCAAATGGAAGAGCTCAACGCCGCCGGCGAATCCGCGGCGTCGCGGCTGCGGCTCAGCACGGAAAACCTCGGTAGCCTTGTCAGCGGCGCGGTTTCGAGCGTCAACGGCGTGGTCGAGCGCGCCGAATACGCACGCGGCGATCTCGAGGCGGTGGTGGCGCCGCTCGCCAAGCTGACCGCGATGCTGGCGGACGAGACCGCCGCGCTTCAGCACGCGGCGAGCGCCGATCTCGACATGGCGATCGACCGGCTGCGCGTGCATGTCGCAACGGTGCAGCAGGCGGTCGATCGCGGCATCGAAACCGCGGCCTCGCGCATCATCGAGCGCGCGGAGCTGTTGGGCCGCGCGATCAGCGACGCGCTCGCCAAAGCTGCCGCCAACGCCGCCGAACAATTCGATGGCGCGGCCGAGCGCGTTGGCCGCGAGATCGGCGCGGCGGTCGATCGCATCGCCGGTCAGACCGGCTCGCTCGCCAGCGCCATCGCCCAGGCGGGCGACGGCGCGGTTGAGCGACTCGCGGGGCACCGGGCGGCCGTCGAGCGCCTCCTCGCCGAGGCGGCGGCCCGGCTCGATCAGGTGGCGCGCGAGACGATGGCCGTCGCCGAGCGCAGCGGCGGCTCGCTGCGGACCGAGACGCAGGCCCTTCTCGCAGCGGTCGGCGAGACGGCGCTCCGCGCCGAGCAGGTCGGGGCAAAGCTCCATGAGAGCGGCGCCAACCTCGTCGCCCAGTCGCTGCAAACGGCGCGGCAGGCAGAGACCGCCAATGCCGCCCTGCTGGGCCAGGCGCAGGCGCTTGCCAATGTCGCGGGCGAGGCGCTGGCCCGCCTTCGGGAATTCAGTATCGGCTTCGCCAGCCAGGCCGAGGCGGTGATCTCGGCGGCGCGCCAGGGCGGATCCCAGATCGAGGGCGCGGGCGCGGAACTGCGGCGCCAGATCGCGCTCATCGCCGATGCGGGCGCGGAGGCGGCGACCGCCGCCGACGGCACCACCGCCAAGCTGCGCGAGGTCATCGATGCGTTGGAGACGAGCGCTTCCGATTCGATGACCGCCCTGACGCGGCGCGGCGGCGACGTGGTCGATGCCGCCGAAGCCAATATCGCGCGGCTGCGCGCGGCGCTCGGCGCGCTCGACCAGAGCGCGGTCGAGGCTGCAGATAGCGGCGTTGCCGGGATCCGCGCGGCGATGGCGACGCTCGAGGAGAGCGCGGCACAGGTCGAGAGCGCGCTCATCCGGCGCGGTGGCGACATGGCGGAAGCGGTCGAGGTGAGCGTTGCCCGGGCGCGGGCGGCGATCGGCGGGCTCGAGCAGGGCGTCGCCGCTGCGGCGGATGCCGGGGTGCGCCAGATTCGCGGCGCGCTCGAGGCGCTGACGCAGAGCGGCGCGCAGCTGACGGCGACGGGCGAGACCGCCTCGGCACGCGTCCTGCAATTGCAATCGACCACCTCGCACGCGGTCGATGAGCTGCGCCGCGCCCATGATTCGGTGAATGTCCAGATCGGCGAATTGGCGGGCGTCGCGGGCGGGGCGCGAGCCGAGATGGAGGGGGTGGCCGGCATCCTCATTCGCGAGGTGGTCGCGCTGCGCGAAGGGGGCCAGCAGGTCGCGGCCTATATCGAGCATTTGCACGATGCCTTCGCCGAGGAGGTCGCGCATTTCAACGTCGCGCGCGGCAATATGGAGACCCAGGTCGCCGAGATCCGGACCTTGCTGCAGCAGCAATCGGAGCTGCTGACGCGGGTTGGGGCCGATACGGTCGAGCAGGCAAAGCTCGCCGACCGCGCCCTCGATGGGCATATCCGGCGCCTCAACGAGGCCGCCGTTTCGGTTGCCGATCATAGCGATGCGGTCGGCACGCTGCTCGCCCGCCAGCTCGCCGAGATGGGCGGCACGGCGGAACGGCTCGAATCGATTGGCACGGCCGTCGACAAGCTACTGCAACATGGCGCCGCCACCCTGACCGAGGCGAGCGAGCGCGCGGCAGCGCGGGTCGACGAGATCGGCCGGCTGTTCGTCGATCAGACTCGCGTCGCCGATACCGCGAGCGAGACGGTCGAGCGGCGCATGCTGGAACGCATGCGGGCGATCGAGGAGCAGGCGGCGCTGCTGGGCAAGGCGGCCGAGAGCGCCAATGTGACCCTCATCGAGGTCGCACGCCAGGTCGATGCGGCGGGCAGCGGCGTTGCCGCCGCGGGCGAGGCAGCCGGCGGGACTTTGCGCGAGGCCGGCGGTCAGTTCCGCCTCCAGGTGCAGGAAATGGCGAGCGCCGTCGAGCAGACGGTCGGGCGCATGCAAGGCGCGCGCGGCCTGCTCGATGAGCATTTCGGCGCAATCGGCGAAGCGGCCGCCAATGTGTCGCAGCGCGTCGAGGAGCTCGGCACCACCGCCCGCGCCGAGGTGGCTCGCCTGACCGCCGCCGGCGAGGCGGTGGTGCAGCGCCGCGACGACGCGGTCGAGAGGGTCAGCCGTCAGATCGCCGAATTGAGTGCCATGGTCGATCAGGCGAACGCGCGGCTCGAAGCCTCGCGCGGGATGCTGCGCGGCCAGGCCTCCGAGCTCAATTCCGCCACCGACCAGGCGATCGAGCGGCTGCGCGAGATCGGCGGTATCTATCACACCCAGTCGAGCGCCCTCGTCGGCGCTGCGGAGCAGGCGGGCAGCCGCGCCAAGGAAGCGAGCGAGGTGTTCCGCTCGCAGACCCAGACCTTCCTTAAAGCGGCCAATGACGCGGCCGCGCTGGCGCAGCGCATGCGCGAGCAGGCGCAGAGCAACCAGACCGATACCTTCCTCAAATCGGCGACCTTCATCATCGAGACGCTGCAATCGATCTCGGTCGATCTCGCCCGCATCCTCGAGCAGCCGGTGCCCGAGACCATCTGGAAGCGCTTTCACAGCGGCGAGCGCGGCGCCTTCGCCCGCTATATCCTGCAGTTGCAGGACCGCCAGGCGGGCCCGACCATCAAGGAGAAATACGAGCTCGACCCCGCCTTCCGCGAGCAGGCGATGCGCTACATGGACCAGTTCGAGCAATTGCTCGTCCAGGCCCGGGCGGTCGACCGCGCCGACGTCATGGGCGCGACCTTCGTCACCGCCGATGTCGGCAAGCTTTATCTCGTCCTCGCCAACGCGCTCGGCCGCTCGATGCACTGACCGAGCGGGCACGCCGCGAGCAACGCAAACGCAAAACGGGCGGCCCGAGGGCCGCCCGTTTGTCTTGGAGCCGCGCGATCAGGCGGCTTTTTGCTCGATCACCTGGGGCTTGGCCGCGGCAATCTCGATCTTGCGCGGCTTCAAGGCCTCGGGCACTTCGCGCACGAGATCGACATGGAGGAGCCCGTTATCGAGGCTCGCGCCCGCGACCCGGATATGGTCGGCGAGCTGGAAGCGGCGCTCGAAAGCGCGCCGCGCGATGCCGCGATGGAGATAGCGGCCTTGCTCCTCCTCCTTCTGCGCCTTGCCGGTGACGACGAGCGCGCCTTCCTTGGCGGTGACCTCGAGCTCGTCGGACGCGAAGCCCGCAACCGCCATGGTCAGGCGGTAGGCATTCTCGCCGGTCGCTTCGATGTTGTAGGGCGGATAGGACGTCGCGGCGCTGTCGATCTGCGTCGCCGAATCGACCAGGCGCATCAGCCGGTCAAAGCCGATGGTCGAGCGGAAAAGGGGAGAAAAATCGAGACTGTTCATGACCACATCCTCCTGTGAGCAATATGGATCGGTCGACGCGCCCGCCACGATGGCCGGGCTGATCGGATCGAGTGTCGGGCCCGCAAAGCAGCGCCCGGACGGCTTGGAAATGGGAGGTAAAGAGCGGCGATTCAAGGGGGCATGGGCCCCCGGGAACCGCGGCTAACAGCCTATTTTTTCAGGCCGATGCCCTGGAAACGCTTGTTGAAGCGGGCAAGCTGGCCGCCGCTGTCGACGAGGCGCTGCTGGCCGCCGGTCCAGGCCGGATGGGATTTCGAATCGACTTCGAGATGGAGCGTGTCGCCCGCCTTGCCATAGGTCGAGCGCGTCTTGTAGCTCGTGCCGTCGGTCATCACGACGGTGATTTCGTGATAATCAGGATGGATACCGTCCTTCATCGCGCTCTCCGGAAAAGCCGCGGCTTTATAGCGAAACCGTGTCGGCGGCGCAACGTGGCCGCGCAAGCGTGCGAATTCATCGGCTTCCGCGACCATGACGCGCAAATCCGTTCGACTTTCACGCGCACCTCTCATATAAAAATTCTTGCAACAATTTGGTCAGGGGGTGAGTCCATGATCGACGGATCCGACGACGGTAACGGCCCATCCTATCCGCCTATCCCGCCGGCTCCGCCGGCGCCGCCCGTCTATGCGCCGGCCGAGCCGGCGCGGCCGCGGAGAAAGGCCAAAGCAAAAGCGAAGAAGGCCAAAAAGGCGAAGGCGAAGGCGAAGACCGCCAAAAAGGCGAAGAAGGCAAAGAAGGCTAAGCGCAAAGCCGCCTCTTCGCGGCGTACGGCCAAGCGCGGCAAAGCCAAAAAGAAGAAGGCGCGCAAGGCGAAGCGGCGCAGCCGCCGCTAAACGCCGACGCGTCTGAGGTCGCGGGTAGGGGGAAGATGCAAGGCGGGGTTCGCTCGGGCATTCCGGGCGCAGCCCCGCCGGCGCTTCAGCGCTCGGTCAATTTCAATTCGATGCGCCGATTCTTGCGATAGGCGGCGTCCGTGTCCGCCGGATCGATCGGATCATACTGGCCGAATCCTGCCGCGACCAGGCGCTCGGCCGGAATGCCCTGCGATATCAGGTAATTCACCACCGAGATCGCCCGCGCCGAGGAAAGCTCCCAGTTCGAGGGGAATTGCGGCGTGTTGATCGGCCGCTTGTCGGTATGGCCGTCGACGCGCAGCACCCAGGGGATGTCGGTCGGGATTTCCTTCGCAATGTCTTTCAACGCCGATGCCACGACTTTGAGGCGGCCCTTGGCGGCGTCGCTCAATTGCGCATCCGCGGGGTCGAACAGCACTTCCGACTGGAAGACGAAGCGGTCGCCGACGATATGGATGTCGGGCCGGTTGCCGAGCGCGTCACGCAGCCGGCCGAAGAACTCCGAGCGGTATTTCGCCAGTTCCTCGACTTTGCTGAGAAGCGCCTGGTTGAGCTTCTGGCCGAGATCGGCGATCTGGGCCTCTTGCTGCTTGGTCTTGGTCTGTGAGATGTCCAGCGCCGCGGCAATCTGCGCCAGCTGATCGCGCAACGCCGCGACCTGCTGATTCAGCATGTCGATCGTGGTTTGCGCCTTGGTCGCATTCTCTTGCGAGGCCTGAAGCTGCGTTTGCAGCCCGGCCCCTTTCTGCTGCTCGGCGGCGAGCGCTTGCTTGGCCGTATCGCGCTCCTGGCTCGCCGCCTGGAGCTGACGGGTGATCGACATCAGCTGCGTCTGCAAATCGCTGTTGCTGTTGCGCGCCATGGAGAGGAGATCGGCGAGCTGGTTCACTTGTTGGCTGAGCTTCTGCAGCGCGGCGTCGCGTCCCGAGAGCGCGTCGGTCAGGTAAAACTGGCCGGCGGTGAAAACCAGCAGCACGAAGATGATGACCATCACGAGCTGCGACAGCGCGTCGACGAAGCCGGGCCAGATATCGATGCCGGGACGGCGGGAGCGGCGCGATGAGATCGCCATGGGCTGCAGGCTCCGCCGCGCTTACTCGGCCGCCGGTTCTTTCGCCAGCGTCGCCATGGTGCGCGCGAGCAGGCGAATCTCGCTGCGGATCTCTTGGACCGCATCGCCGCGCCCTTGGGCCAGCTCCTCGGTCAGCCGCACGAGATGCACCTCGATGTTGCGCAAATGCCCGCGCGCTTCCTCATCGAAAGCCGTCCCTGCGCTGCTGTCGGCGAGGCGCTGCAGCACCGGCCGCAATTCGCCCTGCTGCTCGCCGAACTTGACGAGGAGCCCCTGTTCGGCGCGGATCTGATCGCTGAGGAACGCCAGGCGCTCGGTCAGGGTGATGAGATTGTTGTTGGCGGCGATGCGGCTTTCCTCGCCCCGGCCGAGGATGCGCTGCAGCCGGTCGAGCCCGTCGGCGGTCTGCTCGAGCAGCGCCTGGACGAAAGCGGGCGCCGCCATCTCGCCGCCATCGCCGCTGAAGCCGCCGGCCGAGAGCCGCGTCCAGCCCGAGAGCCATTCCTCGAGATCATTGTAGAAGCGGTTGAGCGCGAGACCGGCCTGGAGGTCGAGAAAGCCGAGAATGAGCGACCCGGCAAGGCCGAAGAGCGAGGCGCTGAAGGCCGTGCTCATGCCGCTGAGCGGCGTCTCGAGCCGGGCCTGAAGGTCCTGGAAGGCGCGCGCCACATCGCTCGGTCCGACCGCCAGCCCGCCGATCACGCCCTTGACCGATTGCACCGTCTCGAGGAGGCCATAGAAGGTCCCGAGCAAGCCCAAGAAAACGAGCAGGCCGATGAGATAGCGCGAGGTCTCGCGCGTCTCCTCGAGGCGCGAGCCGATGCCGTCGAGCAAGGTTCGCAAAGCCGTCGGCGAGAGGCTGACCTTGCCGCCGCGGCGATCGGCGAGCATGGTCGCCATCGGCGAGAGCAGGCGCGGCGGCGCCGGCGCGTTGGGCGCATCGGGGCTGATGCGGAATTTCTCGATCCAGGTGACCTCGGGATTGAGCCGGATCACCTGGTGGAAGATGTAGACGATGCCGGCGAGGAGAATGCCGAGGATGATGCCGTTCACCGCGGGATTGCCGAGGAAATACTGCAGCAGCGGGCGTCCCAGCAGCGCCGCCCCGGCGGCCACGGCGAGCACGAAGATCACCATGCGGAAAAGATATCGGCGCGGACGTGTCACCATGGCGTAGGCCCTGTTCGGTCGAGAGTGACGGGCGTTTATTGCGTAACGACCAGGAGGTCGACCTCGTCGGCGACCGGCCCTTCGCCCGGGTGGTTGCCGAGCGCGCGCACATCCATGCGCAGGCTGCGCACGCCCTTGCCGATGAGATAGGCGCGAACGGCGACCGCCCGCGCGAGCGAGACGCGGCGCGCTTCCATCGCCTCGTCGGTGCCGCCGGTCGCATGCGCGATCAGCTGCACGCGCAGCGAGTCATTGGCGAGGAGTCGCACCGCGAGCGCATCGAGAACCGGTTGGCCGCCCGGCGGCAGCTCGGTGGCGCCGGGCGCGAATTTGACGGCGTTCAAACCATGGCCGGTGCTCGCGACCGAGGCGACGTGCACCGCCGAGGTCTGGGCCGCGGCAGGCTTGGCCGCGACCGGCGCATCGGCCTTTGCGGTGCTCGCGACGGCAGGCGTCGGCACCAGCGGCGTCGGCGGCGAATCGGCGCGCATTTCGGCGAGAGGCTTGCCGTCGGGGCCCGGCGTTTCGACATGGGGCGGCGCGGGCGGGATGACGGGCGGCGCCGGCACCGCGATGGGCTGCGGCGCGGCGGGCATGGGGGCGGGCGGCGGGGGCGTGTCGATCGCGATCGAGGGAGGCGTCGGCGCCGCCGGCTTCTCATGGCGTTCGCGGCTCTCGGTCGTCGCCGGTGCCGGCTTCTTGGCTGCCGTCTTGGCGTGCGAGGTGGAGTGAACGGCCGATCGGCTCTTCGACGCCGTGCGCGATGTTGGGAGTTTGTGCGCAGGCGTGCCGTGATGAGTTTTGTGACGCACGGCCTTGCGCGGTTTGGTCGATTTTTTCGCCTTGGTGGCGGTCCGCTGCGGCTTCGCCGCCGGGTGCGGCTGCACCTGCGGCGTCTGTGCCCGCGAGTCGGCACCATGCGCGCCGAAGAGCTGCGGGAGCGTCGGCGCCGGGCCGAGCTGGTCGAGCACGCCCTGATCGACCGTGACATCGGGCGGGCGATTGCCGCCCACCGTGACTTGTGCCCGCGCTTGAGTGGCCGCAAAGGCCGTTGTCAGCAGCAAAAAGCCGCACAATCCGAGACGGCGGAGGAGGCGAGGATCGGTCGGGGATAAGGTGCGGCGGGGAGCGAGGAGAGCCATCAACGGGATTTCCATCCGAATTGCGCTCGCAAGGGTCAAGCCTAGCCCAAGCTTGTCCCGACTGCCACCCTCACTGCCGCTACGGCGAGGGGTGGACCGCCTGTTTCAGCAGCCGCGCCAAGGACGGGTGAAGATGGTCATTCGCCGCGAGCACATCGCCCGTCGCCATCATGGCATGGCCGCCGCTCAAATCGCTGACATAGCCGCCGGCCTCGCGCACGAGCAGAATGCCCGCGGCGATGTCCCAAATCTGCAGGCCGAATTCCCAGAACCCGTCGAATCGCCCGGCCGCGACATAGGCGAGATCGAGCGCCGCCGCGCCCGGGCGGCGCACGCCGCTGGTTGCCGCCATCACCGCGCCAAGGGTGCGCAGGTAGCGCTGATGGTCGCCATGGCCGCGAAACGGGATGCCGGTGCCGATCACCGAATCGGCGAGATTGCGCCGCGCCGAGACGCGCAGCCGCCGGTCGTTGACGAAGGCTCCGGCGCCCTTTTCGGCCCAGAACACCTCGTCGCGCAGCGGCTCGTACACGAGCCCGGCAACGATCTCGTTGTCGCGCTCCAAGGCGATCGAGATCGCCCAATGCGGAATCCCATGGAGGAAATTCGTCGTGCCGTCGAGCGGATCGATGATCCAGCGGTGATGCCCATCGCTGCCGCTGCTGGCGCCGCCCTCTTCGAGGAGAAACCCATATCCGGGCCGCGCCTTGGCGAGCTCGGCTTTGAGGATTTTCTCGGCTTTGAGATCGGCCGAGGAGACGAAATCGCTCGGGCCCTTGACCGAGACCTGAAGCTGCTCGACCTCGCCGAAATCGCGGATGAGCCCGCGCGCCGCCTTTAGGGCGGCGCCGGCCATGACATTGACGAGGGCCGAGCGAACCGCCATCCCTGCGAATCAGTCCTTGGCGCGTTCGACGTAGGAGGCGTCGGCGGTGTTGACGACAATGCGCGTGCCCGCCTCGATATGCGGCGGGATCATCACCCGCCGCCCGTTCTCGAGCTTGCCCGGTTTGTAGGAGGAGGACGCGGTCTGTCCCTTTACCACCGGATCGGCCTCCACCACCTGCATGACGACGCTCTGTGGCAAGGTCACGGACAGCGGCGAGCCCTCATGCAGCTGGATTGTACAGATCATGCCCTCGCGCAGGAAATCGGCCGGCTCGCCGATCATCTCGCGGTCGACCGTGATCTGCTCATAGGTCTCGTTGTCCATGAAGGTCGCCTGGCCGCCGTCGAGATAAAGAAACTGCATCTCCTTTTCGTCGAGCTGCGCGCGCTCCACAGTCTCCTGAGTGCGATAGCGCTCGCTGGTCTTGGTGCCGGTCTTGAGGTCGCGCATCTCGACCTGGGCGAAGGCGCCGCCTTTGCCGGGCTGAACCAATTCGCGCTTCAAGACGAGCCAAAGCTTGCCCTGGGATTCGAGCACATAGCCCGGCTTGATATCGATGGCATTAATCTTCATGGGCGCTTCCTTTTGGCGCGGCAGTTGCAGCGGGCATGGGATTTGGCGCAGGTTCCTAGCAGTTTGGATGCGCCAAGGAAAGAGGAGGCCCCGTGACGGGAGGCGCCTGGTGGTCGCCCGAAAACCTCGCCAAACGCCGGGGTTTTCTCGAGACGCGCAGCCGCGTGCTGGGCGCGACGCGCGCGGTTTTCGCCGCGCGCGGCTTCGTCGAGGTCGAGACCCCGGCGCTGCAACGGAGCCCCGGCCTCGAGCCGCATTTGAAGGCCTTCGCGACGAAGCTCGAGGCGCCGGGCGAGGCGCCGCGGCCGCTTTACCTTCACACTTCGCCCGAATACGCGATGAAGAAGCTGCTGGTCGCCGGCATGCCGCGGATTTATCAGCTCGCGCATTGCTTCCGGAATGGCGAGCGCGGCGCAACCCATTCGCCCGAATTTTCGATGCTCGAATGGTATCGGGCCGGTGCCTCATATCTCGATCTCGTCGCGGATTGCGAAGCGCTGCTGCGCGCCGCGGGCGCGCCGCTGCTCACCTGGCGGGGAAGGGTTTGCGATCCACATGCGGCATGGCAGCGCCTCAGCGTCGCCGAGGCCTTCGCACGGTTTTGCGGCATCGATGTGCTCGCAACCGCCCCCGATCCCGAAGCGCCGCGCCTCGACCTACTCGCCGAGGCCGCGCGGGTTTTGGGCATCGCGCCGCATCAAGGCGATGAATGGGAGGATTTGTTCTTCCGCATCTTCCTCGCCGAAATCGAGCCGAAACTCGGCATCGGTGCGCCGACCGTACTTTACGATTATCCAATCGCGATGGCGGCGCTGGCGCGCGGCAAGCCCGGCGATGCGCGGCTCTGCGAGCGCTTCGAGCTTTATGTCTGCGGGCTCGAGCTCGCCAATGCGTTCGGCGAGCTGACCGACGCCGAGGAGCAGCGCCGGCGCTTTGCCGCCGACCAGGCGAAGAAGCGCGCGCTCTATGGCGAGACCTATCCCCTCGACGAGGATTTCCTCGCCGCTCTCTCGCACGGCCTGCCCGAGAGCGCGGGTATCGCCCTGGGCTTTGACCGGCTGGTCATGCTCGCCGCCGGCGCCCACCACATCGACGAAGTGCTGTGGGCGCCGGTCGGCTGAGCGCGCGGTTCAGAGTCTCGCGATCCCCGGGAAGAACAGATAGCACGCGACGCTGATCACGATGAGATAGACCAGCACGACGAGGCACCAGCCGAAATTGTGGCGGATGACCTCGCCCTCGTTGCGCACGAAGCGCGTGGTCGAGACGCCGACGCTGGCGGTTTGCGGCGCGACCGGTTTGCCGATCTCGGCGCCGACCGAATTCACCGTCGGCAGCAGAAGCGGCGGGAAGCCGAGGATCTGGCCGACCAACGCCTGGAACTTGCCGAACATCGCGTTGGTCGAGGTGTTGCTGCCCGACAGTGCGACGCCGATGAAGCCGAGGATCGGCGCGACAACGATGAAGGCGGTGCCGATCGAGGCGAAGGCTTTGGCGAGCGATGCGGCCATGCCCGAGAAATTGAACACATAGGCGAGGCCGAAGATGAACACGCCGACGAGGCACGCGCCCCACATCTGCGACCAGGTCTTGCGCCAAATATCGCCGAGCTGCGCGGCGCTCACCCGCGACAGGATCGCGACGATGATCCAGGAGGCGAGGATGGCGGTGCCGCCGACAAAGGGCGTCCAGTTGAAGGCCGCGCCGATGGTCGCGCCTTGTGCGATGCCCGGCGCGGCGGCGGTGACCTGCAGATGGAGAAGGTTGACCGCCGGCAGCCGCGACCATGGGCCTGTCCAGGCGATGACGACGATCACCAGAACGGCGATCGGCAGCCAAGCCTGAACCATATCGCCGCCCGAAAGACCATGGGCTGCTGTTGTCGATACGTTGCCGGCGGCTATGGGTTTACCGCCATAGCCGAGCACCGTCGCCGGCCGCCACACTTTGAGGAGGAGAAGCAGGCAGATGAAGCAGACGATCGAGCCCGCGACATCGGGCAGATAGGGGCCGAGATAGGTCCCGACGGGCAATTGCCCGGCGATATAGGCAAGGGAGCCGACCACCGCCAAGGGCCAAGCCTCCCACATGCCCTTCTTGCCGGAGACGAGATAAAGCAGGATCCAAGGCGGCAGCAGGGCGAGAATGGCGACGATCTTGCTGATCGAGCCCGACAGCGCCAGCAGCGGATAGCCGGTGACCGCAGCGAGGGCGATGATCGGGGCGCCGAGCGCGCCGTAAGAGACGGGCGCGTTGTTGGCGATGGCCGCGACGCGAATCGCATCGAGATCGGGAATGCCCGCGGCGATCAAGATCGGCGCAACGAAGGCCCACGGATAGCCGAAGCCAACCAATCCTTCGAGCAGCGCGCCAAACGCCCAGGCGAAGAGGATCGTCTGGACGCGAACATCCTGGGTGCCTTGCGCGATGAGCCAGCGGCGCAGCTTGTCGAAGGCGCCGGTCGTCACCATCGTGTTGAACAGCATGACGCCCCAGAAGGTGATCCAATCGACGTTCCACACGCCGGTTGCGGAGCCGTAGAGATAGGCGAGGACGCCGTCATTCAGCGGCATTCGCCATACCCAGAGACCCAGGGCGAGCGTGACCAGCGAGCCGATCAGCGTCGCCACCCAGGCCGACCAGCGCAGCACGGCCAGCATGAACAGCAGCACCACGACCGGAATAAGCGCGATGAGCCAGGTAATGAACAGGTTGCCAACGGGATCGATGAGCTGCGTGAACATCAACGCGCACTCCCCCTCTGATCGCCCCCCGGGCGGCCGGCTTCAGCGCCGGTATTCTCTATGGCTCCCCTTCTAACACGAAACAGTGTGGCGCGAAAAGCCGAGCCTGCTGGCCTCGCTCGATTGTGTTGGCGATGACGCCGGCGCCGACCAGATCGGGGATGATGCTCAGCAAAATTTGCCGCGCATCGGCAAGGATTGCCTTTCGGGGAGCATCGAAGCGCGCCTGCCGCGCGAAGCGGCCTCGGGTTTCCCGCGAGAATCGGCATGAAGCTCTGGCATGGCCGCTGCATTCGTCTCGACTCCGTAACGGTGGAGGGACAATGCAGATCTCGAACAGCTTGGCGGGCGTTTACTACCCGGCGCAGACTCAGGCTGCCGCGCCGATGAGCGCGAGCGGTCCCGCGGGCAAAGCGGGCGACTCGGCCGAGCAGGCCTTTCTCGACTATATGAAAGAAACGCCGGCGCAAAAGCTGGAGGATCAGTGGCTGGCCGCCCATCATCTGACGCGCAAGCAGTTCGACGCCATGCCGCCCAAGCAGCGCGAAGCGATCCTCAAGGAGATGCAGGCCGATATCGAACGGCAGCTCAAGCAACAGACGGAAAAGAAGACCGGGACCAAAACCGATCTTCTCGTCTGAAACTGTTGCCTCAGTCCTTGGACATTCCAGCCGCGGCGATCGCCGCGTTGAATTCCTTCACGGCCGCGCCCGGGCCTTGCGGGTGATCCCACACCGCGGCGATGACGGCGAGGAAGTCGGCGCCCGCTTCGACCAGCACGCGGCAATTCTGCGGCGTGATGCCGCCGATGGCGCAGCTGGGCACGGTCATGGTCCCGCTCCACCAGCGCAAAATCTCGGGATCGTTCCCGGCGATGCGGCGCGTATCCTTGGTGGTGGAGCGGAAAAACCCGCCAAAGGCGACGTAATCGGCGCCCGCTTCGGCCGCTTCGATCGCGAGATGGCGGCTGTCATAGCAAGTGACGCCGACGATCTTGTCCAATCCCAGAATCTTGCGCGCGGCCTCGTAAGACGCGTCCTCCTGGCCGACATGAACGCCGTCGCTGCCGGTTTGAAGCGCGAGATCGGGCCGGTCGTTCATGATGAAGGCGACGTCGCGTTCTTGGGTAATCGGCCGCAGCACATCGGCCGCGCGGCGGATCGCGTCGTCATCGACGTCTTTGAGGCGCAGCTGCAGACAGGCGACATCGCCTGCATCGAGCGCCTCC
>Ga0070681_10001438_pt1 | contig 20959 bp, 21 predicted proteins | sample KBSC83BmetaG_FD_65650 | JGI IMG/M metagenome (GOLD analysis project Ga0070681, IMG submission 65650) | Corn rhizosphere microbial communities from Kellogg Biological Station, Michigan, USA - KBS C8-3B metaG | ecosystem: Host-associated > Plants > Roots > Rhizosphere | place: USA: Michigan... | reverse complement strand
TCACGCTCGGCGCACTGACCGTGCTCAGCCAGAAGCAGTTCATCATCAACTCGCTCCATGTCGTCAACGGGGCGCTCGTGCTCGTCACATCGCTCGTGCTGACGCTGCGCGCGCACCGGTCCCGCTTTGCCGGCTCCGGGGCGTCGGCCGTTGGGCCGGGCGCCACTTACGTCCGTGGATCCGCGTCCGCGCAGGCCGATAGTCCCGGCGCATGGGCCGGGCGGGGCGCGAACGCATGAAATCTTCGGCTGCCGTCGCCGCTCCCGCGGTCGCGCCGATCGCCGCAAAGCCGGCGCAGCGAACGGCGGATCTCGTCTCGCTGACGAAGCCGCGCCTGAATCTCCTCGTCCTCATCACCACATTGGGTGGGTTGTATCTGGCGGCACCTGGCGGGGTTCCGGTGGCGATCCTTTTTCACTCGCTTGTCGGTACCGCCCTCGTTGCGGGCGGCGCAGCGGCGCTCAACCAGGTATGGGAACACGACACCGACAGCCTGATGCGGCGCACCCGGAATCGACCGCTCCCGAGCCACCGTCTGCGCGTGTCGGACGGCGCCTGGTTTGGAACGTTGTTGTCGGCGGCGGGTCTCATTGAACTGACGTGGAAGGTAAACCCTCTGACGGCTGCCGTCGCGGCCACGACGCTCGTCAGCTACGTGTTCGTGTACACGCCGCTCAAGACGCGCACGTCGCTGTCAACGCTGGTCGGCGCCGTTCCGGGCGCGCTCCCGCCTGTCATCGGATGGACCGCCGCCACCGGATCGATTTCAATGCCGGCGATCGTGCTCTTCGGGATCGTCTTTCTCTGGCAGATGCCTCATTTCCTCGCGATCGGATGGTTGTATCGCGAAGACTACGAGCGTGCGGGAATCCCGTTGCTGCCGGTGCTCGAAGTTGACGGCCGTCGTACAGGGCAACAGGCGTTGCTGTACGCGACAGCGCTCTGGCCCGTCAGCCTGCTGCCCGCGGCCGTGCGCATCGCCGAAGCACCGTACAGCATCGTCGCGACGGTTCTTGGATTTGGATTCATTGCGCTCTCCGCGCTGTTCGCGCGCGAGCGCACGACGAAGACGGCGAAGAACCTGTTCCTCTATTCGATCATCTACCTGCCGCTGCTCTGGGCCGCGCTCGTGATCGATCGTTTGTGGATGTAGTTCTTTCCGGCTTTTCTACTTCTCAACTTCTTACACTTTATCGTGATTCAGATCACGGATTTGCCAGCGCTGAACGCAACGCTGAACGCGATCTCGGCGCTTCTGCTCACGACCGGATACGTAATGATTCGACAAGGCCGGCGGGACCTTCACAAGAAGTGCATGTTGGCCGCTCTCGTCGCATCGACCGCGTTTCTTACTTCGTACGTCATCTACCACGCAAACACAGGCTCGCGACCATTTCCGGGCAGCGGCCGCATACGAATCGTGTACTTCGCGATTCTGATTTCACACGTCGTACTTGCCGCGACGATTTTGCCATTGGCCCTCGTAACGACGGCCCGTGGATTGCGTGCGCAATTCGATCGTCACGTGAAAATTGCGCGCTGGACTCTGCCCGTATGGCTTTACGTGTCGGTGACCGGCGTCGTCATTTATTTGATGCTCTATCAACCGTTCTGAATCGTCGGATGAACAATCGGCTCTGGCGACGAGCGCTGTGGCTGCTGCTGGCACTCTTCGTCCTTGCACCCCCCGTCGCAACTTTCTTTCTGCAGCCACCTACCGATCTGCTCGCGCGCGCGCTGAGCAGCATCCCCGCCCCACAGACCGTCGAGATCCGTCCGCGGCTGTTCGTCGCCTACGGCTCGCTCGTCGCGGCCTCGACGCTGAGCATTCTCTATCTGTATCGCGGCCGTACGTTTGTCGTGTACTGGATCGTGAGCTGGTCGATGCTCGCCGCCTCGTACACGCTGAACGCGCGCGGGTACGCCGACGTTCGCCTGGGCAGCGTCATGATCGGCCTGTCAGAGCTGCTGACCGTCTGGTCTGCCGGCCTGGTGCTCCTCAGCGCGAAAGAATTCGCGCGCGAGGGCTCGCAGCGGTGGAACGTGCCCGTGCAGGTGGGGGCGGCCAGTGCGATGTGGTTTCTCGCCGCGCCGCTCGCCCTTCCGCTGCCCGCAGTTCTTTATGCCGGCTTCGCCGCATCTGCGGTACTGAAAGGGTGGGCGTCCGCGCGTTTCGCGAAGCTGGGGAGAACGACGCCCGTCGTGGGCGCCTACATGATCAGCACGGCTCTCGGGGTCATGGCAGCGTTGGATACGACTGGCGCGGTGATGTCGTATCGCATCGATACAGTAGGGTCGAATGCCCTTCTCGCGTTCAACATCATCACAAGCGTGTTCGTCGCTCTCGGTATGCACCTCCTAGTGTTCGAGGACATGACCGAAGAGATCCGCCGCATGAACATGGAGCTGTCGGCGGCGAACGACCAAATCCGCCACATGGCGATCACGGACCCGCTCACCGGCTGCTATAACCGCCGGTTCTTCGACGCCATCGGCCGGCGCGAACTGGAGCGTCATCGCCGGTACAACAAGCCGCTGACCATCCTGTTCATCGACCTCGATGGATTCAAGCACCTGAACGACCGCTATGGTCACGACACCGGCGACCTCGTGCTTCGAACCGTCGGTGCGCTGTTACGCCGCTCCGTTCGGGGATCCGACTACGTCATCCGTTGGGGCGGCGATGAATTCCTGCTTCTTCTCACGTGCACGGTCGCGGAGGCAAAGGGGAAGGCCGAGGAGCTGAAAGCGGCCTTCGCCGAGGAACGTTATGCGGCCGGGCTTCCAGAGGAAACGGGCCTGAGCGTCGGAATCGGCGAGGTATCGACAACGGCAGATACCCTGAGCGGCGCGATACGGGTTGCGGATACGGCGATGTACCGCGACAAGGTACGACGGGCGCAATAGCGGGACGCTCAATCGTTCTGCTATAAGATCCGCGCATGCGGCGAATTCTCACCTCGCTCCTGGTGCTGGCGCTCGCGGCAGCCGCGTCGGCGCAGACGGCCGGCAGAATTACCGGCATCATCAAGGACGCGGACGGCAAGCCCATCAAGGGGGCTACTGTACGCGCCACCAACGACGCGGTGAACGCCAAGATAACGTCCACGACAGACGACAAGGGCCGGTTCGCGATGATCGGCGTCCGCACGGGCCGCTGGATGCTCGTCGTCGAAGCGCCAAACTTCTACCCGCTTCAGGGATCCGCGGACGTAAGCTCGAGCAACATGCCCTTCCTTCCGCTCACACTGCAGCGCGATCCCGGTCCGATGCCGGGAGCGCTGGCGAAGACGATCGGCGACGATATCGGCGCGGCCGAAGCGCTGCGGAAGGCCGGCAAGTATGACGAGGCGATCGCCGCCTATCAATCCATTCAATCGAAGAACGCGCGATTGACAACCGTCAGCCTGATGCTCGGTACGCTCTATCGCGAGAAGGCCGGGCAGGAGAAAGATCCGGCGGCGAAACAGGCACTGCTTGCGAAGGCCGTCGCGGCGTACACCGACATGCTGAAAAACGACGACACCAACGTGCGCGCCCGGATCGAGCTCGGCGTCACCCAGATGGCCGCCGGCAATATGGACGCCGCCGCAAAGTCGTTTCACGACGTGATCAGCGCGAATCCGAAAAGCACCGCGGCTGCAGAGGCATCCGCGCACCTTCAGGAAATCGGAAACTAAGTGGCGCGCCGCGTGCCCGCGGCGCGCAAGCGCTGGCAGGCGACTCTCATCATCACGCTGTTTATCCTCGCCGTGGCGGGTGCCGCCTTTACTGGCTGGCGCTACGCGCGCGAGTCGCCGCCGCATCAGGGTCCGATCATCCTGATGACGGTCGACAGCCTGCGCGCCGATCGGCTGGCTGCCTACGGCGGGCCGGCTGGCTCCACGCCCAATATCGACCGACTCGCCTCGCGCGGCATCGTGTTCGAGCGCGCCTACACACACGCGCCGCAGACCTTGCCGGCGCACGCCGCGCTGTTGTCCGGCCAACTGCCATTCGACAACGGCGTTCGCGACGATGCGGGCTTCGCGCTGAGAGCGCAGACGCGCACGCTTCCGGCGCTGCTGCGGAACCGCGGCTTCACTACAGGCGCCGCTGTGTCGTCGTTTTTGCTGCGCCGCTCCACTGGACTCGCGCAGGGGTTCTCGTTTTACGACGCGGACATTCCCGACGAACCGCTCGAGGATGGTGTGCTGCCCCGGCGCGACGGGCCGGCGACGTTCCAGGTTGCCGAGCAATGGATGCGTTCGCAATCGGGCCAGCGCTATTTCCTGTTCCTGCAGGTAGACGCGTCTTCGGCGGATACCGTCGTCGGCCGCCTGGTGGAGACGTTGAAGCAGACGAAGCGCTACGACGGATCGACGATCATCTTTACCGCGGACTACGGCGACCCGAGCTCCGGCGCGGTGCTCGACGATCGTTCGTTGCGCGTACCGCTCATCGTGAAGCAGCCCGGTGAAGCCGGTGCCGGCCGACGGGTGCCCCAGCCCGTGCAGCACATCGATCTCCTGCCGACGCTGCTGGACGTCGTACGAGCGCCGATGCCCTCGGGTCTTCGCGGGCGCTCGCTGCGCACGATTCTGGACAAGACAGGCGGCTTCGTCCCCGACCAGCCTATCTACGCGGAGTTGCTCGCGCCGCGCTTCCGATTCGACGGAACGCCGTTGTATGCGATTTCGAACGCGACGTACCGGTTTGTCCGCGGCATCAGCGAACAGATGCAGCCGCTCGTCGACGGTCCCGCGCCGGACCAGCGCCGGCTGGAGCAGATGGGCACCGCGCTCGACAAGCTGCTCAAGGACGCGATAATCCCGGCATCGTCGCCGCCGGCGCCGATGGACGAGGATCGTCTTGCGGCGTTCGGATACTTGCAAGGCCTTCCTGCTATCGCACCCGCGATGCTCGACGTCAACGAACAGGAGACCATTGCCGCATCGCACCGGCGGGCCGCCGCGCTCGTCGCCCAGAAGCGGTACTCCGCCGCGCTCGACGCGCTCAGAGGCATTGCCGCCAAACATCCGGAACTCACGAGCGTGCAGTACCAGATCGCGACCCTTCTGGCACGAACGGGACGGGTTGAAGAAGCGGTGAAGGCGTTTACCGCCCTGAGCGCGGCACGGACGGATGCGCCGGAGATACCGCTGGCGCTCGCGTCAACGCTGCTGCGGTCCCGGCACCTCGACGAAGCCGCGATGCAGGCTGATCAAGCCGTCGCACTGGCCGACACGGGCGCGGATGGATACGTCAAAGCCACCGCGCACGAAGTGGCGGCGCGCATCGCGTTGGCGCGCGGCGATCACGCTGCCGCCGTGGTAGAGGCCGACGCAGTGCATAACGCCGATCCGCGCCTTCCGATGCCGCAGTTCGTGGCCGGCCGCGTCGCGTATGACGAAGAGCGGTACGAGGATGCGCTTGCGGTGTTCAAGCAAGCGGCAGACGCCCTCGAACGTTCGGGTGCCACGCTCGCCGAACTGCATCTGAGCCTGGGCGACACCTACGCCCGGCTCGATCGCTACGCCGATGCGGAAACGGAGTTCCGGGAAGAGTTGCGCGAGTATCCGCACGACATCGCCACCTATGCGAGCCTCGCGATGCTGTATCGCGCATCGAATCGCGAGCAGGCGGTGGAGCACGTCATCGGCGATCTCGTCGAGGCGGAGCCGACGCCGGAAGGCTATTCCATGGCGGCGCGGCTGTGGACCATCGTCGGGGAACGCGCCCGCGCGGAGGCGCTGCGATCGGACGCACGTCAGCGCTTCAAGGGCGACCCATCGCTGGCGCTGCTCGGTCGGTCGCGTTAGCTCACGGACTTCGGCGTATTCGCGCCTTCGGCGGGGTGCGCCGCGACCAGCATCAATCCAATCGCGGCCCAGAACAGATTCCTCACCTTCCTGACCACCGCGAGCGCCACGCCGGCAGCCGGATTCACGGACAGAATTGGTGCCAGCGCGCCCGCTGACGCTTCGTCGATGCCGACGCGAAAGGGCACGAACTTGAAGGCGACGGTGATGACCCGGTTCAGCGCTTCGAACACGATCGCTTGCGCGACGGTCGGACTGCGATCTGCGAGCAGCCAGCGCAGCGTCACGTACACCTCGAAGACGGCGCAGGCGTGGAACAGCAGATCGAGCCCGAACACCCGCCAGAGACGTTCGGCGCTCATGCCCGGGAACCGAACCGTCTCGTCGCGAAGCGTGGCCAGCCGCTCCCGCCAGCGTGGCCGTGCACCGCGGCGGGGGTCCCACGTGCCGCGCATCGCTCGAACCGCTATCGCAGTGCCAACGATCATCGCCGCGAGCACGGCGATCAGCGCCAACCTCCAGGGCGTCGGCATCGCCACGTTCGCCGCGAGTACCACGAGTCCGATGGCGATCATCGCCAGCACCGACGCCGCGTAGACGAGGTTCTCGACCGCCAGCGATGCCACCGAGTCCCGCGTGGCGAGATGATGTCGTGTCAGCAGGACCTTGGTCGGCTCGCTTGCCAGCAGGCCTAAGGGGGTGACGTTGCCGACGGCATCGCCTGCAAGAAAGGCCGTCAGCGTGCGACGCAGCGGAAGCGCGGTCTCCGGCGGCAGACACCACCGCCAGCATTCAGCGCGGATGACGAACCGCACGCCCGCAATGGCGAGGATGAGCACCATGCCCCAGCCGACACGCTGCACGGCGTGCACGATGTCGGCAACGCCCGCGCGCCGGACGGCGTACACAAAAAGCGCCGCCCCGGCGAGGGCGGCGGCTGAAGTGAGAAGTCGCTGGCGGCGCATGGTTGCGCGCGCTAGCGGACGGCAGCGGCTCGCGTGCTCTCGAGCTGCTTGAAGGTCTCCTCGATGAGGCGTTCGTTGTCTTCCCTGGACACATTACGCTGCAGGAGCTTCGCGGCGATGCCGACGGAGATATCCACCGCTTCGTGCCGGATCTGCTGCAGCGCGCGCGTCGTTTCGAGCTCAATCGAGCGTTCGGCGTTGCGCACCAGGACGGCCGCCTCGGCGCGCGCCTTCTCCTTCATCTCCTCGCGGAACCGGTCAGCATCCGAACGGCTGCGCGACACGATCTCTGCCGCCTCGCTGCGCGCCTGCGCGAGCAGCCTCGCAGATTCGGCATGGATGCCCTCGAGCTCCTGCTTCGCCTGCCGCGCATCGTCGAGCGCCTTCCGGATGGACTGCTGGCGATTCTCCAGCGCCTCGAGCAGCGGCTTCCACGCATACTTGGTCAGCAGCGCGAGCAGCACGAGGAACGTCAGAATGGTCCAGATGTACAGTCCCGGATCGGGTTGGACCAGCGGGTTGTTCATTGCGATGTCCCCTTCGTCATCAGATCCGCCGAAATCGGCTGGTCCGCCTCACGCCGGACCCTACTTCAGGAGGACGATCAGGAGCCCGAAGATGGCCGCCAGAATGGCGACGCCTTCGAGCAGGAACAGCGGCAGGTAGGCCGCACCCGTAATCTGCGCGCTCGCGCTCGGCTGCCGCGCCACGCCCTCGGCAATCGCCGCCGCGAGCCGGCCGATGCCGATGCCCGCGCCGATGACCGTCAGGCCGAATCCGATGCCGGCCCCCATGTACGCAAGTGCGATGTCCATCTCGTCTCTCCTCCGTCGAAGCTCAGTGATGAGCGTGAATGGCCATGCCGATGAACACGGCCGTGAGCAGTGCAAATACGTACGCCTGAACCAGAATCACGATCAGCTCGAGTGCCGTCAAGGCGACGCCGACCGGCACCGACATCACCATGCCGATGCCGATGCCCGCGAGCGCGTGGTGGAACAGCTGCGTGAAGATGAAGATCAGCGACAGCAGCGCCAGGATGGCAATGTGGCCGCCCACCATGTTCCCCGCCAATCGCATTGTGAGCGCGAACGGACGCGAGAACATGCCGAGGATCTCGATCGGTATCAGAATCGGATAGATGTAGGCGGGCATCCCCGCCGGAACCAGATTCTTCCAGTGCTGGACGAAACCATGGGCGCGCGTGCCCGCAACGATGATGGCGAAGAACGCCACCGTCGACAAGGCCGCGGTGACGTTGTAGTTCGCGGTGACGGTCACCCCGCCTTGCAGGATGCGCGCGAAGGCGGAATCCGGGGATGCGTGAATGAACGTCGAATTCGCCAGCTCCAGCACATCGAACACCGGGATGACGCCCATCAGGTTGCCGAGCAAGATGAAAAGAAACAGCGTGAGTACCAGCGGCGTCCAGGCGCGCGACCAGTGATGACCAACATTCGGCTCGACGATGCTGTCGCGCACGAACTCGATAGCGATCTCGAGCAACCCCATCGGATGGCTCGGAATCGGCCGCTCCTGTCTGGTGAAGCGACGCACCAGCCAGGTGATGCCCACAAACAGAACCACCGAGATGATCCAGATCATCAGCACGTGCTTGGTCACCGACATGTCGACGCCGAATACCCGCGGTAGATGGATGATCGGTTCGTTGACACTGGTGTTGGAGACGTGCTCGATGATCGTCTCGCCGGCGTTGAACGCACCAGCAGCGCCTTCGGCGGCACCGCCCGGTTCTACAGGAGGCTGAAAATTCAACATTCAGATGTGAACAGGCGCCGCATGAACAGCGCCTCGAGATTGTGGAGCGCGACGAAATAACACGTAAAACTCGCCACGAAGGGGATCGGCCGCAGGTCCAGGACGCGCAGCATCACCACGGCATACATGGCAAAGAACAACAGCTTGATGGCAATCCCGGCGACGAATACACCCATCAGTCCGGCGGGGTTCGCCACGTACGCCCGCCTCACGACGACCCAGCTGACAAGAACCGCCGCCATGGGACCGAGCATCCCGTACAGCACCTCGGGATTCGCGCGCGGGCCGAGCACGGCCGCAACACCCACCCACGGCAGGACGCCGGCGGCGAGCATCGCAACGACAGCTTTCATCGACGCCAGGTCGTCTTGACCAAGTCGTAAAAGCCGACGACGAGTCCCAGCGTCAGGCCGATGATGAGTCCCCACGGGCCGGTGTCGCGCCATTTGTCAACGGCGTACCCGATGCCGCCAAACACGAGGATCGACCCAACCAGGGTATAGCTGGCACCGGCTGCCGACCCGGCTCTTTCAGCGTTCTCCTGCAGAGACTTCGCAGAACGAGAATATGAAAAGCTGCGGTTCTTCTTGGCCATTTCGCGGTTCCGCGTTTCGCTCCGCGGTGCGGAGCAGCCGTGCTTCCGCCGGGCGCAAGCAGGCACACTCCTCGCGAGGGCCACGTCGGCCGCCGCCAGCCGGCGTCGGCGCAAACAGGTGCGGGCCGTCCGCGTGTCGAGCGCCCACCAGTATAGCCCACCTTGTGAAATGCTTCACGCAATCTGAGAAGTTCAATTGAGCCAACAACTTCAGCGCAATAGCTTTGCTTGATCTGCCGCATCGGCGGGTCCTATACTGCCTCTACTGATCGCCGCGCGCCGACTGGTGATTCATGCGCTCCATGTTCCGTTCTCGTCGGGCCCTCGTCGTGGCTCTGGGCCTCGTCTTCGCGGTCGCAGCCGCCGCGCGTCAACCTGTCAGCGCGCAGTCTCCGCGCGAGCGCACGATGTTTGTCAGCGCGGTCGATCAGAAGGGCGAGCCGGTCGAGGGCCTCGGGCCGGACGACTTCGTCATCCGTGAAGACGGCGCGACGCGCGAGGTGCTGCGCGTATCGCACGCCATAGAACCGATCGACATCGCGCTGCTGGTGGACAACAGCGCGACAACGGACAGCGTGATGCCGCGCGTGCGCGAGGGGCTCACCGCGTTCATCAAAGCCATGTCGAAAGGCAACCAGATCGCCATCGTCACGCTGGCGGACAGACCGACGATCCTGGTGGATTACACGTCGAACACCCAGCGCCTGCTCGACTCGGTCGGCCTGCTCTGGCCGCGCACGCATGCAGGCTCAACCTTGATGGATGCCCTCTTCGAAGTCTCGAGAGGATTGGAGCGGCGCGACACTCCCCGTGCGGTCATCATCCCCGTCATCACTGACGGCAGCGATTTCGTGTACAGACAGTATGAACAGGTCATGCCCGAGGTGAAGAAGGGCGGTGCCGCGATCCATGCGGTGACCATCGGCAACTTCTCCTCCACGAACACTGACGAACTCCGCAACCGCGCGCGCGTGCTCGCCGAAGGCACGAAGGTCACCGGAGGGCAGCGCGTGAACCTGTTGACGCCCATGGGGGTGCAGCAGACGCTCGAACGGCTCGGCCGTGAACTCTCCGGGCAGTACAAGGTGGTCTACGGCCGGCCGGATTCGCTGATTCCGCCGGAAAAAATTGAAGTCAGCGCGAAGCGTCCTGGGCTTACCATGCGAGGCACGCTGGAGCGCGGAACGGGGACGTCGAGGTGAAGCGAATCGTTCTCCTTGCGGCCGCCCTCGTTGCGGCGCTGTCCACCACTCCCACGGCGCAGGGCACCTTCCGCGCCGGCGTCGACGTCGTCTCGTTGAACGTAACGGCCGTCGACCCGTCCAACCACTACGTCACCGACCTCGACGAGAAGGACTTCTCGGTCTTCGAGGATGGCGTGAAGCAGGATCTGTCGTTCTTCACACGGAAGCAGCAGCCGATCGCGCTGTCGCTCCTGCTCGACAGCAGCGCGAGCATGGAGGACAAGCTGGCGACGCTGCAGACCGCCGCCGGCAATTTCGTACGCCGCCTGAAGTCGAACGACATGGCGCAGGTGATCGACTTCGACAGCCGCGTCGAAATCCGGCAAGGCTTCACGTCGAATCAGACGGAACTGCAGTCTGCCATCCAGCAGACCTCCGCAGGCGGCTCGACGTCGCTGTACAACGCGATCTACATCGCCCTGAAGGAGCTCGCGAAGGTAAAAGCCGGCGGCGAAGAAGATGTCCGGCGTCAGGCGCTGGTGCTCTTTTCGGATGGCGAGGACACATCGAGCCTCATCTCCTTCGATGAGGTCCTCGAGCTCGCGAAACGCAGCGAGGTCGCCATCTTCACCATTGCCCTGCGCGGGGCCGACACCCAGAGCAAGGGGTTCCACGAGGCGGAGTTCGTCATGCGCCAGCTGGCGCAGGAAACGGGCGGCCGCTCGTTCTTCCCCGCGAAGATTGACGACCTCAACGGCGTCTATTCGGAAATCGCCGACGAGCTCGCCAGCCAGTACACGCTCGGCTACACGTCGAAGAACGCAAAGCGCGACGGCGCGTACCGGCGCATTGTCGTGCAGGTGGACCGTCCCAATGTGACGCCGCGCACGAAGCGGGGCTACTACGCCCCGACATCACGTTGAACGCGCTGCCACTGGTGCTGTACGCGGCCGCCGGAGTCGCGTACGCCGTCCATTTCGCCCGGCGGGATTCGACCGCCGGGCGCGCCGCAACGACGCTGCTGTTGTTCGGCGCACTGGTTCACACGTTCGTCATCGGCATGCAGACGATGGAAGTGCGCCACGTGCCGATCGCGAACCCCTCGCGCGCGGTGTCGTCGTTCGTGTGGCTGCTGACGCTGTCGTATCTGTATCTGGAGATGACGACGGACGAACGTTCCATGGGAGTGTTCATTCTTCCCGTGATCGTAGGCCTGCAGATCATCCCGGCGCTGTATCCGGGCGTGGAGTCACGGGACCCGGTGCTCGACAGTCCGTGGTTCTGGGTGCACGTCTCCTCGCTGCTCTTTGCCTACGCCAGCTTCGGCCTGGCCGGGATTCTCGGCGTCACCTACATGCTGCAGTTCAAGGAGATCAAGAAGAAGCACCTCGGATATTTCTACAACCGACTTCCGTCGCTGCAGATTCTCGACGCCATGAACTCGCATGCGGTGACGATTGGCTGGCTGTTCCTCACGCTCGGCGTGGTCGTGGGGGCGGTCTGGATGACGCAGGCGCGCGGCGTGGCGCCGAACGATCCGAACATCAAGGCCATGTCGCTCGACGACCCGAAGATTTTCATGGCATTGGTGACGTGGGGTGTTTACTCGTTTGCGATGTTCGCGCGACGCACCCTCGGCTGGACGGGGCGACGCGCCGCGTGGCTGTCGGCCCTCGGATTCGGCTTCGCGATGCTGAATTTCCTGCCGATCAACTATTTCGTGACGACGAGCCATACGTTCTACTGAAATGCATCTGTTCCTTCTCGGCGTCAGCCACCGGACGGCGCCGGTCGATCTGCGCGAGCGGCTCGACTTCTCCAGCCGCGACCTGAGCGCGGCTGCTGCCGCTGTCGTCGCGCGGCCGTCGATGAGCGAGTCGGTGGTGCTCTCCACCTGCAACCGGTCCGAGATCTATGTCGCCAGCAGCGATCCTGCCCGCGCGCGGGAGGAATTGGTCGGATTTCTCAGCGACTACCATCACGTCGCCCTGCAGGCGTTTCAGCCGCACCTGTTCGCGCTGGAGAACAGCGCCGCGGTCGCTCACCTGTTCCGCGTGGCCGCGGGCCTCGATTCGCTCGTCGTCGGCGAGCCACAGATCCTCGGACAGGTCAAGGAAGCGTTTCAATCCGCTTCCGGCAAGCGCTGCGTCGGCCCTGTCCTCGGCAACGTCTTCCGCTGGTCGTTCGGCGTCGGCAAACGGGTACGCAGCGAGACCGCGCTTGGCGAAGGCGCGGTCTCGGTGAGCTTCGCGGCCGTCGCGCTCGCGCGCAAAATCTTCGGGCATCTGGACGGACGACGCGTGCTGGTGGTCGGCGCGGGCGAAATCAGCTCGCTCACCGCCCAGCACCTGCGCTCGCAGGGAGTCGGCGAGATCGTCATCACCAGCCGCACCCATGCGCACGCCGAAGCGCTCGCCAGCGAAGTGGGCGGCGTGGCGCTCCCGTGGGACGCGATGATCGGCGCGCTCGGATCCGCGGATATCGTCGTCACGGCAACCGGATCTCAGCGGCCCATCATCACGCGCGCGCCGCTCGAGGCAGCGCAGGGTCACCGTCGATCGACGCCGCTCTTCATCATCGATCTCGCCGTTCCGAGGGACGTCGAAGCCGCGATCGGTGAGATCGAACAGGTGTTCCTCTATAACATCGACGACCTGCAGAGCATCGTCGAGGAGAACCTGTCGCGACGCGCCGCAGAAGTCGAACACGCCGAGTCGATCGTCAACGAGGAAGTCGCGAAATTCATGGCCTGGCAGCGCTCCCGGAGCGCGGTGCCGACGATCGTGGCGCTGCGGCAGCGGTTCGAGTCCATTCGCGCATCGGAGCTGCAGCGTCTGGAAAGCAAGCTTGGCGTGCTGCCGCCCGACGCTCGCGAACGCGTCGACGCCGTGACGCGCTTGATCGTGGAAAAGCTGCTGATCGAACCGACGGAACAGTTGAAGGCACTGCCCGACGAAGAAACGCAGGCCGCCTACACTGAAGCCGTCAATCGGTTGTTCAAGTTGCAACAGGACGAGGAAGCGCTCGACGCCGCTCGGGACACGCCGCTCGACATCGCTCGGGGCAGGCACGCGGATCCCACCAAGCTTCGATGACGCTGCGTATCGGCACGCGCGGCAGCGAGCTCGCGCTCTACCAGGCCAATGCGGTCGCCAGTCGGTTGCGCGCGAACGCGCGTGTCGACTGCGAAATCGTCGTCATCCGCACCTCTGGAGACCGGCTGGCGGAAGCGCCCCTCACCCAAATCGGCGGCAAGCGGCTCTTCGTGAAAGAAATTGAGGACGCGCTCCTTGCAGACGAAGTGGATCTGGCCGTTCACAGCAGCAAGGACATGCCCGCTCTGCTCCCCGAGGGACTGACGATTGCCGCTGTCCTGCCGCGTGAAGATGCGCGCGACGCAGTCGTTCTTCCCGGCAAGAGCGTCGAACTCTCGTTCGAAGAGCTCGTGTCGCGTCTCGGCGAACATCCCCGAATTGGAACGAGCAGCGTTCGTCGTGTCGCGCAGCTGGCGCGGCTCTTTCCAGGCGCCACGTTTCTGCCGATTCGCGGCAATCTCGGCACCCGTCTTCGCAAGCTCGATGACGATCAATACGATGCGCTCGTGCTGGCGTCCGCCGGACTGATCCGTCTCGGCCACCGCGAGCGCCTCTCCGCCGTTCTTCCGGCTGCCGCCTGTGTGCCGGCTCCGGGCCAGGGCATCATCGCGATCGAAATCAGATCTGGCGACGATCGTGTCGCAGAGCCGTTGCGGGCCGTTGACGATGGGGTGGCACGAGCGGCACTCGATGCCGAACGGACGGTGGTCAGCACGCTCGGCGGCGGCTGCCAGATGCCCATTGGCGCGCATGCGGCGATCGACAACGGCGAGATGACGCTGGTCGCCGTCGTGCTCGCACTGGACGGCACCCGGGCTATTCGCACAGAATCGCGCGGATCGATGACTGAACCACTCACCGTCGGGCGCACCGCCGCCGACAATCTTTTATCGCAGGGTGCCGACGCCATTCTCGAAGAGGCCCGGCGCGCACACGCCGCCGTCGAGGGTATTCAGCCGTGAGGCAACCCGCCGTTTATCTGATTGGCGCAGGCCCGGGCGACCCGGGCCTGATCACTGTCCAGGGTCTTGCTCATCTTCGTGCCGCCGATGTCGTGGTGTACGACGCGCTGGTACCCGGACGCCTGCTCAAATACGCCCGCCAGGATGCGGAACTGATCAACGTTGGTGCGGCCGCTCCCGAACGGACGGGACAGGACGCCATCGGCTATCTGCTCGTGGAGAAGGCGCGCGAAGGAAAGCTGGTCGCGCGCTTGCGATTCGGCGACCCCTTCGTGTTCGGACCAGGCGGCGCCGAAGCGCTGTTCCTGCACGAACATGGCGTGGCCTTCGAGGTCGTCCCCGGTCTGGTGCCAGGTCTCGCGACGCCTGCCTACGCCGGTGTACCCGTGACGTACCCTGGCGGAGGCGACACCGTCACACTCGTACGCGGCTTCGAGGACGAGAGCCGCACACCTCCCGACATCGACTGGACCAGCCTCGCCCGTCTCGAAGGCACGATTGTCTGTTACGCGGGCGCGCAGCAGCTTCCGCGCGTGATCGACGAGCTGCTCGGCGGTGGCTGGCCGCCGCATGCGCAGGCGGTCATCATCTCCAACGGCACGCTGCCAAACCAGCAAACGCTGTCGGGAACGCTGGAGGAACTGCGCGCACAGTTGAGGGAACAGGGGAAGCGCAAGGAACCTGGTGTGCTCGTCGCCGGGCGCGTCGCGGGCCTGCGCGAACACCTTCGCTGGTACGACTCCCGTCCGCTCTTCGGGAAACGGGTCCTTGTCACGCGCCCGCGCGAGCAGGCGTCGGAGTTGATCGACCGATTGACCGCGCTCGGCGCCGAGTCAATTGAAGCGCCGATGATCCGGATGGCGCCGCCGGAGGATCCCGATCCGCTGCTGCGCGCCGCCGCGCACCCGGAGGATTTCGACTGGATCATCTTCACGAGCGCCAACGCGGTCGACTCGTTCATGACCGCGCTGCTCGATGGCGAACGCGACGTCCGCGCGCTGAAGGGGCCGCGTATCTGCACGTCGGGGACGGCGACGGCCGACAAGCTGGCCAGCTACGGCATCAAGGTCGATCTGATCCCGCGCGAATTCAGGGGCGATGCGGTGGTGTCGTCGCTGCTGGCGCTCGGGCCCATGCAGGGTATGCGCGTCCTACTGCCGCGCGCCGACATTGGCCGCGAGGTGATCGGCGAGCAACTGCGCGAGGCGGGTGCGGCGGTCACGGAAGTGATCGCGTACCGCACCATCCTCGAGGACGCGCAGCGCGAAGGAGATCCGGACGTCTACGGCATGCTGCTCGAGGGCAAAATCGACGTGGCCACCTTCACGAGTCCATCGGCTATCCGGAATTTCGCGAAAATCCACGGCGTGGACCAGGTCGCCGACCTCTTGAAGAACACGGTCGTCGCGACCATTGGACCGGTGACCGCCGACGCCGCCCGTCAACTCGGCATTCATGTCACCATCCAGCCGAAAACCTACACGATTCCGGCGCTCGTGGATGCAATTGCCGCGCATTACGCGGCGCATGGCTCGGGGGTGAAATTGCAGGGCGCATAGAACCGTATCCCGACGCCCGGCACCGAGTTTGGATCAGCTCGCGTGCTCCAACCCCGCGTCGAGCATAGGGAACTGGCAATCCGCTCTGACCTGCCAGCACCGTCACGGTTGAGACGGCTGGCCGAATGTAAGTCTGAGCAATTCGTACTGTGCGCGTACAGAAATCTGGGCCGTGAACCATGGATTCTCAAGAATTTGATCCGTCGGGCGATCCGATTCTTTCTTTCACGTCTGAAACTGCGGCCGCCCCACCACCTCCAGCGCCAGCGGCGCCGAAGGCTCCAGTACCCGTTCCGACGCAGGTTGCCGCGTTACCCTCTGCCGGTCTGCTGGCATGGGACGCTGCGCACGTCATCGAGCCACATCCCCGGCGACAGCCGTCGCGGGTGATCTCCCTCTGGTTCGTCGCGGCCATTTCGGTCGGGCTGGGAGCGGCTGCGGGGTTCGCCGCGGGCTATATGTTCGCGCAGCGCATCGTTGCACCAACGATCGCCTCTGCATCGAGCGCCGCGGCAAGAGAGGTTCCGCCAGCGCCGAGCGAAGAACGGACAACCGAGTCACGCCCAGCCCCGACGGACATTGCGCCAGTGCCGCCCGAACAACAAGTGACCGAGACGGCACCGACCTCGAGTGTCCGTTCGTCGGCCGCTGCTGTGGCTGCGAGCACCGCCACCGTTCCGTTGAACCCGTCATCCACGACACCGCCTTCGACCACCGCAACCCCCGCGCCGCTGGCCGACGCCGCCACCGCCAATGGCGGTGCAATCGAGGTGGTTTCGCGGCCGGCAGGGGCCCAGGTGTCAATCGATGGACAGATGATCGGTCAGGCGCCGTTGTCGATCGCCGACGTTGCCGAGGGCACGCACGACATTCGCCTCGAGCTCGCTGGATTCAACCCGTGGGTCACATCCGTACGCGTGAGCCGTGGAGGCCGAACGCGCGTCGGGGCGTCGCTGGCGCGGTAGCGTTCGAATCACCGCCATACTCGCGCATTCGCCGAACCGATGCAGTCGGGCAGGTCCGCGGCTGCGGCGGGCCACAGCTACAATGAACCGGGTATGGCCATTCAGACTTCGACGGCACGACTGGCGCTGACACGCCGGCCGCGGCGCCTGCGTCGTACCGAGCCCATCCGCAGCCTCGTGCGCGAGACGCGGCTCACCCCCGATTGCTTCATCCTGCCGCTCTTCGTCTGCGAGGGCCGTGGCATCAGGCGCGAGATCAGTTCGATGCCCGGTGTCTACAACCTGTCGGTTGACGAGGCCGTCAAGGAGTCGGCGGCGGCGCGCGCCGATGGCGTAATGGGTGTGCTGCTCTTCGGACTCCCGGACAGCAAGGATGCGACTGGCTCGAAAGCTTCCGATCCCGACGCACCGGTGCAACGCGCCGTCCGCGCGCTGAAGCGCGAATGTCCCGACCTCATCGTCATCACCGACGTCTGCCTCTGCGAGTACACGTCGCATGGGCACTGCGGCATTGTCGATGGCAACGAGATCCTGAACGACATCACCGTCGCCCACGTGGCGGACGCGGCGCTCTCCCATGCCGTTGCCGGCGCCGACATCGTCGCTCCCTCGGACATGATGGACGGACGCGTCGCCGCCATCCGGACGCTGCTCGACGACCGCGGGCTGGAAGGCGTGGCCATCATGTCGTACGCGGCGAAGTACTGTTCGGCGTTCTACGGTCCGTTCCGCGATGCCGCAGACTCGGCGCCGCAGTTCGGCGATCGGCGCAGCCATCAGATGGATCCCGCGAATGTCGAGGAGGCGCTGCGCGAGGTGGAGACGGATCTCGAGGAAGGCGCGGACATCATCATGGTCAAGCCCGCGCTGCACTACCTCGACGTCATCTCGCGAGTGAAGCGGCAGTTCAATCAGCCGACCGCTGCGTACCACGTCAGCGGCGAGTACGCGATGCTGAAACTGGCTGCCGCGAAGGGGTGGATCGACGAGCGCCGCGGGATGCTGGAAACACTGACCGCCATCAAGCGGGCGGGCGCCGACATCATCATCACGTATTACGCGAGAGAAGCCGCGCGGATTCTGTGAAAAAGACCCGGCGCAGCGACAGACTTTTCACCGAAGCCTGCACCATTCTTCCCGGCGGCGTCGATAGTCCGGTGCGCGCGTTTTCGTCGGTGGGCGCCACGCCGCGATTCATTGCGCGGGCGTCTGGCTCGACGATCGAGGACGTAGACGGAAACCGCTACGTCGATTACGTGATGTCGTGGGGACCGCTGATCCACGGCCATGCGCCGCGCGGGCTCGTCAAGGCGGTGTCCGCCGTCGCGAAACGCGGCACCAGCTTCGGCGCACCAAGCCCGCTTGAAAACCGTCTCGGCGCGCTGGTGCGGCAGCTCGTGCCATCCATGGAGCGGGTCCGCTTCGTCAGTTCCGGAACCGAAGCAACGATGAGCGCGGTGCGCATGGCGCGCGCGTTCACGGGGCGCGACCGCATCATCAAGTTCGAGGGGTGCTACCACGGACACGGAGATGCCTTCCTCGTCAAAGCAGGGTCTGGAGCGACGACGCTCGGCATTCCGACCAGTCCTGGCGTGCCGGCGGCCGTCGCGGCAGACACGCTGAATGCGAGCTACAACGATGTCGCCTCAGTGGCCGCGCTGTTCGACACGTACTCCGAGTCGATTGCCGCGGTGATTGTGGAACCAATTGCTGGAAACATGGGCGTGGTCCCACCAGCGGAAGGATTCCTGACAGCACTGCGGAACCTCTGTGCACGTCACGGCTCCGTTCTGATCTTCGACGAGGTGATCTCCGGCTTCCGTGCATCCGCCGGTGGCGCGCAGGAACTGTTCGGCGTGCGCCCCGACATGACCTGCCTGGGCAAAATCATCGGCGGCGGCCTGCCTGTGGGCGCCTATGGCGGACGCGCGGACATCATGGACATGGTGGCGCCCGCGGGGGCGGTCTACCAGGCCGGAACATTGTCCGGAAATCCGCTGGCCATGACCGCGGGAATATGGGCGCTCGAGCGGCTTTCGCCTCGCCTGTACAAAGATCTGGCCCGCCGCGGAGCCACGCTCGCCGCGGGTCTGGCGGACGCCGCGCGTGCGGCCAAGGTGCCGCTGCAGATCAATGCCTTCGGTTCGCTGCTCACGCCATTCTTCGGCGCAGCGTCTGTCCGCGACTACGCCTCGGCGCGCAAGGCCAACACGTCGGCGTATGCCACTTTTTTCCGCGGCATGCTGGCGCGCGGCATCTATCCGCCGCCGTCCCAATTCGAGGCGTGGTTTTTGTCCACGGCGCACACGGATCGGGACGTCAAGAAGACGATTGCGGCGGCAGCGGGGGCGATGAGGGAAGTGGCCCGGGCCATTTGATCCCGGGATCACGAACTGGATTTAAACCACCAAGGACACGAAGAGCGCGAAGGTGATTTGAACCGCGAAGCGCACGAAGCACGCAAAGAAACACGAGAAGGTGCTTTAACGGTTCATATTGAATTGGCTTCGTGGCCTTCGTGTTCTTCGTGGTTTAATTCGTTGTCATGGGATCGGTAGTCTCGTCGGTCCTCGGTGAATTCCGCCGGTACAAGGCCCTCGGCGATGCCGCGCTCGTGCAGCTGCACGACGACGAGTTGACGAAGGCCGACGCGAGCGGCAGCAACGCCGCGGTGATGCTGGTCTGGCACATTGGCGGGAATCTTCGCTCGCGCTTCACCGATTTCCTGACGAGCGACGGTGAAAAGCCCTGGCGCAAGCGTGACGAAGAATTCGAAGGCCGCGCGGTCACGCGCGACGAGCTGCTGGCGAAATGGAACGGCGGATGGAACGCGCTGTTCGATGCGCTGAACGGACTGACCGACGACCAGTTGCACGAGACGGTCATGATTCGAGGACAGTCGTTCGCCGTGCACGACGCGCTGCACCGCGCACTCGCGCACGTCTGTTATCACGTCGGCCAGCTGGTGTTCCTCGCGAAGTCATTCCGTGGCCAGGAATGGAAGAACCTGAGTATTCCGCGCGGCAAGTCAGAGGAGTTCAACCGCAACGCGATTCATCAGGATCCCGCGTCCCACGAGAAACTGATCGCTGCGGCCGTCGCCACCAGGGACACGAAGCGGACGTAGCGTGCGGGCCGACCTGAGGTCGGCCCCGACGCGAATACCGCTCTAACCGTCTCGTGCTGTTATCGGGATGCCTGGACGGATACCGGTGAGTCGAGCCTGACGCGCAGCACGGATCCCTGCGGCAGCTCAAGTTCCTTGCCTTCCGTTGCGGCCGTAATGCCGCCGCCGCCAATCACTGTGCCGAGGATGGCTCCCTTGACGCCGCCGAGAATGCCGCCAAGCACTGCGCCGACGCCAGCGCCGGTGGCAATCTTTCCCGTCTCGCCCTTGATGCCCTCGCCTTGAATCGCCTGCGTGACGGTGCCGCGAATCGGATAGGCGCGGCCGTTGACCGTCACCTGATCGAAGCTCACGGTCATCTTCGCGGTGCGGTTGGTTCGGGTCGCGGGATCAACAGAGGTAACTACCCCACGCATGACCGAACCCGCCGGGATCACCGTTCGTCCGTTGACGATGACATCGACGAGCGTCGTCCCCTCGAAACGATCCTCGACCTGCGCGGTGCCCGAGTTGAGCGTGTTGCTCAAGCGAACATCCATTTCGGTACCGGATGGAATTTCAACCTGTGGACCGGAGTTCGTCGTGGTCGTGGTTGTCGTGGTCGTTGCCCCGTTGCGCGACGCAGAGGTCGAAGACTGCGTTGTGGCTGTCGCGGGTGCGGCAGCGGCCCGAGTCGCCGTGCTTCCCGCTGACGCCGTGCTGGTCGCGGACGGAGTCGCCGCAGCCGTCGCCGTCGACGGCGTGTAGCTGGTCGTGTAGTTCGTGGCCTTCGATCGGAGATCGTCTAGGCGATCGCGCACGGTCGCATACTCGCTGCGCTGCAGCGAGCCTTCCTTGCGCAGCTTCACCTTGAGATAGATCACTTCGTCGCGCAGATCGTCCAGCTCGGACTGGAGCTGGGACGCCCGCGTGGCATCGCGGGCCTTC
>Ga0070681_10001436_pt1 | contig 20972 bp, 22 predicted proteins | sample KBSC83BmetaG_FD_65650 | JGI IMG/M metagenome (GOLD analysis project Ga0070681, IMG submission 65650) | Corn rhizosphere microbial communities from Kellogg Biological Station, Michigan, USA - KBS C8-3B metaG | ecosystem: Host-associated > Plants > Roots > Rhizosphere | place: USA: Michigan... | reverse complement strand
CACGCTGAGGATGCGCTGGAAAAATCGCAACTGTCCCTGAAGCATGCGACGGCCGATCTCGGGCTGTCCGGCGACAGCCTCACCTTCGACGTCAAGGCCAAGAAGCTCGCTTGGGAACGCCAGCAACTGCTGGTGAAAGACCTGCAGCGCCAGGTGGACGAGTTGAACGTGCGTTCGCCCGTCAACGGCCAGGTCGGGCAGTTGTTCATTGCACCGCGCGCGACCGTCGACAAGAGCGCGAAATTGTTGACCGTGGTCGACCTCTCGGCGCTGGAAGTGGAAGTGAAGGTGCCGGAGAGTTTCGCGCGCGACCTCGCTTCTGGCATGGGCGCGGACATCAGCGGCAGCGGCGGCGACTGGAAGGGCGCGGTCAGCGCGATCTCGCCGGAAGTGGTGGATGGCGAGGTCGCCGCGCGCGTGCGCTTCGTGGGCGCAAAACCCGAGAACCTGCGCCAGAACCAGCGTCTGTCCGTGCGAATCGTGCTGGACCAGCGCAAGGACGTGCTGACCGTCGCGCGCGGTTCGTTCGTCGACGAATCCGGCGGCAACTACGCGTATGTCGTGCGCAACGGCATCGCCAGCAAGACGCCGATCCGCGTCGGCGCGAGCTCGATCGACAAGGTCGAGATCCTGCAGGGCCTGAAGGAAGGCGACCGCGTGGTGGTCTCGGGTACCGACGCATTCAATGGCGCGCAGAGCGTCGCGATAAGTGACTAGAGCGGCCGACTAGCCCGGAAGTAATTGCAACTCGAATGGCGGCATTCGCATCCAAGCACAAACACCCAAGGAACCCACCATGCTCAAGATGACCCATCTCTCCAAGGTTTACCGCACCGAAGTGGTGGAGACCTACGCGCTGCGCGATTTCAACATCGACGTCAAGGAAGGCGAGTTCGTGGCGGTGATGGGGCCATCGGGTTCCGGCAAGACCACGTTCCTCACGATCGCGGGCCTGCTCGAGAGCTTCACCGGCGGCGAATACCTGCTGGACGGCGTCGAGGTACGCGAGCTGGACGACAACGCGCGCTCGAAGATCCGCAACGAGAAGATCGGCTTCGTGTTCCAGAGCTTCAACCTGATCCCCGACCTCAACGTCCACGACAACGTCGAAGTGCCATTGCGCTATCGCGGCATGAAATCCGCCGAACGCGAGCAGCGGATCATGGATTCGCTCGAGCGCGTGGGCCTGGCTTCGCGCGCCAAGCACTATCCGGCCGAGTTGTCCGGCGGACAGCAGCAGCGCGTCGCGATCGCGCGCGCGCTGGCCGGCAGCCCGCGGCTGCTGCTGGCCGACGAGCCGACCGGCAACCTCGACACGCAGATGGCGCGTGGCGTGATGGAGCTGCTGGAGGACATCCACCGCGGCGGCGCCACCATCGTGATGGTGACGCACGATCCGGAACTTGCCACGCGCGCACAGCGCAGCGTGCACGTCATCGACGGCCAGGCGGTGGACATCAACGAGGAACCGCGTTTCCACAACCACGCGCACGCGCGCGTGGCCGGGCACCAGGGCTGATCGATTCCGCTTTCAGGGGTCATTCGCAGGAGAAGGACCATGGATACCAACAAGCTGACCGCAATCATCGGAGCCGTGCTGATCGCCAGCGGAGCCGTGGCCGGCATTCGTGCCTGGGCCAACGCGTCGGCAGGCGAAATGCTGCTCGCGCCGCAGGCGGAACTGGGGGCGGTGCAAACGCTGCCCGCCATCACGGTGCGGCCCACGCGCGAACAACTCGAGCAGCTCGGCATGTCGCATCAAGCCGCGCAGCCGCAGGCGAAAGCCGCCGATGCGCAAACCGGCGGCGGCGTGGCGATGGACATGCCGTACTACTCGTTCGGCGCGGCGGCGGTGCGCGCGAGCAAGGGCTGAGCTCCCTCCCCTTCAAGGAGAGGGTCGGGGTGGGGATGGTTTTCAAGACACCCACACCATCCCTACCTAAATCCTCCCCTCGAAGGGGGAGGACTTGAAAGCTCCGCCTCGCGAAGGGGAGTCCATTTCGGGAGTAACTCATGTTCCGCTACTACCTCGATCTCGCCCTGCGCAGCCTGAAACGCAGCAAGGGACTCACCGCGCTGATGATCCTGACGATCGCGTTCGGCGTGGCCGCATCGATGACCACCTGGTCGGTGTTCCGCGCGGTATCGGGTGATCCGATCCCGTGGAAGTCGTCGAAGCTCTACGTGCCGCAGATCGACATGTGGGGCCCTTCGGCGCGTGGTACAGACACCTCCGCGCCGAATTACGGCGACCCGCCCGATGCGATCGATTACAACGATGCGGTTGCCCTGATGCGCGATCACCGCGCGTCGTTGCAGTCGGCCCTGTACCAGGTTTCGCCTTCGGTGGTGCCCGACCGGCCCGGCACGCATCCCATCAATGTCAACGGCCACGCCGTGTTCTCGGAGTTCTTCCCGATGGTGGACGTACCGTTCCAGTACGGCAGCGCCTGGAACGCCGCGGACGATGAGCGCCGCGCCGAGGTCGCAGTGATCAGCGGCAATCTCAACGACAAGGTTTTCGGCGGCGGCAACAACGTCGGCAAAACCCTCAACATCGAGGGTCGTGACTATCGCGTCGTCGGCGTGCTGGGCAAATGGGACCCGCAATTGAAGTTCTATGACGTGGTGAACACCGGCGGCTTCACCGATCAGGAAGACCTGTTCCTGCCTTTCAATACCGCCATCGCGGCCGCCATGCCGAACAACGGCAACACCAATTGCAACGAGTCGCCGAAGCAGCCGGGGTTCGTCGGCCTGCAGCAATCGAGCTGCGTGTGGATCGCCTACATGGCGCAACTGGACGACGAAGCCGCTGCGGCGCGCTTCAAGGACTACCTCACCGGCTTCGCGCGCAGCCGCTATTCGCAATGGCCGGCGAACGTGCGGCTACGCGGTTTGATGTCCTGGCTCGACTACGAACACGTGGTGCCGAGCGACACCAAGGTTTCCCTGCTGGTCGCGCTCGGCCTGCTGATCGTCTGCCTGGTGAACACGGCGGGGCTGCTTCTGGCGAAGTTCCTGCGTCGAAGCGGCGAGATTGGTGTGCGCCGCGCGTTGGGCGCTTCGCGCGCCGCGATCTACGCGCAATTTCTCACCGAAGGCGGAATGATCGGTTTCGCCGGCGGGGTGCTGGGGCTGCTGTTGACGGGCCTCGGCGTCGCCGCGGTCGGTGTGGTGTTGCCGCGTCAGATCGCGAGCCTCGCACGTGTGGACGTGTCGCTGCTGCTCACCACGATGGTCGTGGCCGTGGCAGCCAGTCTGCTGGCGTCGCTCTATCCCACGTTCCGGGCCTCACGCGTGCAGCCGGCGTGGCAGTTGAAATCGAATTGAGGGCGCAATCATGACACTTCATCCCATCCTCGCCGCACTGCGCCGCCACAAGGCCGGCGTGGTCCTGATCGCGCTGCAGATCGCGCTGACGCTGGCGATCGTGTGCAACGCCATCTTCATCATTGGCCAGCGCGTGCAGCGCATCCAGCGACCGACCGGCATGGACGAGAACAACCTCTTCATGGTGACGCAGTTGTGGGTCGGCGCGCCGACCGGCGACGACCGGGCCTCGATCGACAAACTGGATGCGATGCTGCGCACCGACGTCGCGACGTTGCGTAACCTTCCCGACGTGGAGTCGGCCAGCACGGTCAACAGCCTGCCGCTGATCAACAGCAGTTGGGTCAATGGCGTGGGTCTGAAGCCCAAGCAGGAACATTCCACCGCGAGCGCCGCATTTTATTTCGGCGACGAACAAATGCTGCACACGATGGGATTGCAACTGGTGGCCGGCCGCGCCTTCACGTCGGCGGACACGCAGAACCGCGGTTTCCGTGACAAGGACGATCCGTCGATCATCATCGTGACCAAGGCGCTGGCCGACAAGCTCTTCCCCAAGGGCGATGCGGTAGGCAAATCCGTATATCTTTCGGACAACACCAGCCCCGCGACGATCGTGGGCGTAGTTGCGCGCCTGCAGGTGCCGAGCGTGCAATCGTGGGCGAAGGAATTTGTCTGGTATTCGGTATTGGAGCCGGTGCGCCTCGATGCTACTTTCTCGCGTTATCTGGTGCGCGCAAAACCCGGGCGGCTCGACGCAGCGATGAAGTCCGCGCGTGCGGCGCTGTTCGCGGCAAACCCGATGCGGGTGATCGACGACAGCGCGGAGCAGAACGGCATCCGCACTTTCGCCGACTTGCGCGCGAACGCCTACAAGGCCGATCGCGGCATGGCGATCCTGATGAGCGTGATCTGCGTGATCCTGCTGGCGGTGACGGGCGCCGGGATAGTGGGACTGACCAGCTTCTGGGTCGGCCAGCGGCACAAGCAGATCGGCGTGCGTCGCGCACTGGGCGCGCGCAAGATCGACATCCTGCGCTACTTCCAGACCGAGAACCTGTTGATCGCCGGCGGCGGTGCGATCGGAGGAATCATCCTCGCGGTCGGCCTGAACCTTTGGCTGATTCAGCGCTACGAAATGGATCGCATGCCCGTGCTGTACGTGCTGGCCGGCGTGGCGGTGGTGCTGGCGCTCGGACAGGCCGCGGTGTTCGCGCCCGCGCGCCGCGCCGCGAACGTGCCGCCGGTGGTGGCGACGAGAACGGTGTGAATCATGTTCGCCTACTACTTCAACCTCGCGCTGCGTAGCCTTGGGCGCAATCCGGCGCTCACCACCTTGATGGTGATCGCGATCGGCTTCGGCGTGGCGGCGTCGATGATCACGTATTCGGTGTTCCGCGCGGTGTCGGGCAATCCGATCCCGGACAAGTCCTCGCGGTTGTTCACGCCGCAGATCGACAGCTGGGGTCCGAGACAGAACCTGCAGGGCGAACCGCCGGAAGCACTGGACTACGTCGATGCCATGGCGCTGATGCGCGCGCATGCAGCGAAACGGCAGACGTTGTTGTATCCGGTGAGCCTGCCGGCGCTGCCCGACGGCAACGGCAGCCTGCCGATCAGGGCCACGGGCTACGCCGTGTACGGCGATTTCTTCCCGATGTTCGAGGTGCCGTTCCGCTACGGCAACGGCTGGGATGCCGGCCAGGACAACGCACGCGCGGAAGTGGTGGTGCTGAGCGAGGAGTTCAACCGCAAGCAGTTCGGCGGCGCCAACAGCGTTGGCCGCGAGATCGAAATCGGCGGCCATGAGTACCGCATCGTCGGCGTCGCGCAGCACTGGAATCCGCTGCCGCGTTTTTTCTCGCTGTTCGGCGAGAGCGGATTCGGAGAGTCCGCGGATTTCTACATCCCGTTCACCCGCGCGCTGGACCTGCAGGTCTACACCAACGGCAACAACAGTTGCCGCGGGAAGGTTAACGACACCAGCGGCTGGGACAACTACCTGCACAGCAATTGCGTCTGGATCAACCCGTGGGTGGAACTGGACAATGCCGCCGACGTCGCGCACTACCGCAGCTTCCTCGAGGGCTATGCCGCGGACCAGCAGCGCTCGGGCCGCTTCGCCTGGGCGCCGAACGTGCGCCTGCGCAACGTCACGCAATGGCTCGAATACCAGAAGGTGGTGCCGCCGGAGAGCCGCATCTCGCTGCTGGTTTCGATGGGCTTCCTGGCGATCTGCCTGGTCAACACCATCGGGCTGCTGCTCGCCAAGTTCCTGCGCCGCGCCGGCGAGATCGGCGTGCGCCGCGCGCTCGGCGCATCGCGGCGCGAGATCTACATGCAGTTCCTGATGGAGGCGGCGGTGGTAGGTCTGGCAGGCGGCGTGCTGGGCCTGCTGCTCACCGCGACGGGGGTGTCCGGCGTGGGCCTGCTGTTCAAGCCGCAGATCGCGCGACTGGCGCACGTGGACTTCACGCTGGTCGCGCTCACCCTCGCCCTGGCCGTGCTCGCGACGGTGCTGGCGGCGTTCTATCCCACGTGGCGCGCCGCGCAGGTGCAGCCGGCGTGGCACCTGAAAACCAATTGAGGTCCGCGATGCAGATCCAGCCCATCATCGCCGCGCTGCGCCGCCACCGGGCCGGCACCGTGCTGATCGCGTTGCAGATCGCGTTGACGCTGGCGATCGTCTGCAATGCTTTGTTCATCATCCACCAGCGCCTCGCGCATCTTTCCGAGCCGACCGGCATCGACGAGGCCAACCTGTTCGTGATCGACAGCCAATGGGCGGATCAATCGTCCGAGCGGCAGATCGATTCGCAGATCCAGTCCGATCTCGCGGCGCTGCGGCAACTGCCATCGGTGCGCGACGCCGCACCTTCCAATTCCTACCCGTTGCGCGGCGGCGGCTGGGACGATTTCATCACGATGACGCCGGAACAGGTGGAAAAGACCACCGACGCGTCGGTCTACATCAGCGACGAACACCTGATCGACACGCTCGGCGTCAAGCTGATCGCCGGGCGCAATTTCCGGCCGGACGAGATCACTCCGATGGGCGAGAACGACAGCAAGCCGCCGTCGGTGGCGATCGTCAGCAAGACGCTGGCCGACAAGCTGTATCCGGACGGCTCGGCACTGGGCAAGACCTTCTACACGATGAGTACCACGCCGATCACCATCGTCGGCATCGTCGAGCGCCTGCAGCGCCAGGAGGTCGATACCTGGTCGCGCGACTACGCCTACCAGGACATGCTGTGGCCGCGCCGGCTCGACAACCAGGGCGGCACCTACTACATCGTGCGCGCCAAGCCGGGACAGCTCGCCGCCGCGATGCGCGACGCGCGCAAGGCCCTGCTCGCGCAGAACCGGATGCGCATCATCGATGCCGATGACGGCGTGCTGAGTTTCGCCGAGGTGCGTCATCGTGCCTACGACAGCGATCGTGGCATGGCGATCCTGATGGGCATCATTTGCGCGGTGCTGCTGGTGATCACCGGCGCCGGCATCGTGGGCCTCACCAGTTTCTGGGTCGGGCAACGCAGGAAGCAGATCGGCATCCGCCGCGCGCTGGGCGCGACGCGGCACGACATCCTGGGCTACTTCCTCACCGAGAACTTCCTGATCAGCAGCGCCGGCATGGTGCTGGGCATCCTGCTCGCGGTGGCCATCAACCTGTGGATGATCCTGCACGTGGACATGGCGCGGATGCCGCTAGCGTACCTGGCGGGTGGCGCGGTGCTGCTGCTGTTGCTGGGGCAGGGCGCGGCCTTGGCACCCGCGATGCGCGCCTCGCGGGTGTCGCCAGTGGTGGCGACGCGCACGGTGTGAAATGTTCGCCTATTACCTCGATCTCGCCCTGCGCAGCCTGAAGCGCACGCCGGTCCTCAGCGCTTTGATGGTGCTCGCGATCGGCCTGGGGATAGGCGCGAGCATGACCATGCTCACGGTGTTGCACGTGATGACGGGCGATCCGCTGCCGGGGCGCAGCGGCATGCTCTATGCCCCGATGATCGATGCGCGTCCGCTTGCGCGCGGAGGCTCCGGCCAGAGGGTTGAGGAAGATTCTCCGGATGGTTTCACCTGGCCCGACGCGGCGAACCTGCTGCGCGCGCGGGGCGCGGACCGGCAGGCGGCGATGTCGGCAGGGCAGGTGGTGGTGCGTCCGCCGGCGGGGGATTCGCATCCTTTCTTCGAACGGGGCGAATTCGCCACCGCGGATTTCTTCGCGATGTTCGACGCCCCGTTCCGCGCCGGCGCCGGCTGGACGGCCGCGCAGGATGACGCGCACGCGCGCGTGGTGGTGCTCAACGGCGAACTGGCCCGCAAGCTGTTCGGCAACGGGTCCGGTGTGGGTCGCACCGTACGATTGAACGATGCCGATTTCCGCGTGATCGGCGTGCTGGACGACTGGCGCCCGCAACCCGCGTTTTACCAGCAGGCGAGCGGCCGGGTTTTCGGTGCCGCCGACCAGGTTTTTCTTCCCCTGCGGACTGCCCTGGACCTGAAATTCCATTTCACCGGCCATCTGTCCTGCTGGGGCAGCGGCGGTGACGATCGGCAAAGCGACCACTGCGCCTGGCTTCAGTTCTGGGCGCAACTGGGCAGCGTCGCCAAGGCGGACGCGTACCGTACCTTCCTCGCGGGCTATTGGCGCGACCAGCAGACGCATGGCCGCCTGCCGCGCGCCGAGCACGCGCAATTGTTCGGTCTGATGGACTGGCTGGCGCACGAAAAGGTGATCCCGGGCGACGTGCGCATGCAACTGTGGCTGGCGCTCGGATTCCTGTTCGTGTGCATGGTGAATATCACGGCGCTGCTGCTGGCGAAGTTCCTGCGTCGCAGCGGCGAGATCAGCGTGCGCCGGGCGATGGGCGCGCGCCGCCGCGACATTTTCATCCAGCTCGGCATCGAATCGGCGCTGATCGGCGTGAGCGGTGGCGCGCTCGGCTTGTTGATCGCGCAGGCCGGCCTGTGGAGCGTTCGCCAACGGCCAGAGGGCTATGCGCGACTGGCGCAGATGGATCCGTCGATGCTGTTCGGCACGCTGGCCCTCGCAATCGCCGCCAGCCTGCTGGCGGGGCTTCTGCCCGCATGGCGCGCCTGTCATGTGGCGCCGGCCTTGCAACTGAAGACACCTTGAAGGAATCAGCGCGATGCAGGTGCGTCCGATCCTCGCCACGTTGCACCATCACAAATTGACCACGTTGCTGCTGCTGCTGCAAGTGGCCTTCACCTGCGCGATCGTCTGCAACGTGGTGTTCATGATCGCGCAACGCGTCGCGCAGATGCGCTCGCCCAGCGGTGTCGCCGAGAACGAGCTGGTGACGATCGACAGTTTCGACTTGCAGGAAGCCGGCAATTCCATCGCGCGGCACGAGGCCGACCTCGCCGCGCTGCGTGCCATTCCGGGCGTGCGGGCGGCCGCGGCGGTGGATGCCCTGCCGTTCAACGGCAACAGCTGGGGCAACGGCATCGCCACGATCGCGCAGGGACCGAGCCGTCTGGTCGCCACCGCCTTCGACGGTTCGCCCGGCGAACTGGACGCGCTGGGCCTGCACCTGGTCGCCGGGCGCGACTTCCTGCCGGAGGAATACATATCGGTCGACAGCGAACACGGGTATGCGGGCATAGACCGCGTTCCGGCCGCCATCGTGACTCGCGCATTGGCGCAACGCCTGTTCCCGGGCCAGAACCCGCTGGGCAAATCGATTTATCCAGGCAACAGCCCGGCGCGCATCGTCGGCGTCGTCGATCACCTGCAGCAGCCGACCGTCTCCGCCGGCAACGACAACGAAAACAGCACATTGTTTCCGATGCGTCTCGACACGCGCGACGTCGAATACGTGCTGCGCACCGCGCCGGCGCAACGCCAGCGCGTGCTCAAGGACGCGGCCGCCGTGCTCGATCGGCTGGACGGCGATCGTATCCTGCAGGATCCGCAGACATTCGAACAATTGCGCGCCGATTATTTCCGCCGCGACCGCACCATGATCGGCCTGCTGGTGGCCTCCGCCTGCGGTCTGTTGTTCGTCACCGCGCTCGGCATCACGGGGCTGGCGAGTTTCTGGGTGCAGCAGCGCACGCGCACCATCGGCGTGCGGCGCGCGCTGGGCGCGACGCGCGGGGACATCCTGCGCTATTTCCAGACCGAGAACTTCCTGATCGTCACGTTCGGAATCGTGCCCGGCATTGTGCTCGCGGTGGCGATCAACCTCACCCTGATGCGATATTACGAACTGCCGCATCTGCCGCTGCTCTATCTGCCGGTCGGGGCGATCGCGCTGTGGGCTCTCGGACAACTGGCCGTGCTGCATCCCGCGCTGCGCGCAGCCGCCGTGCCGCCGGTCGTCGCAACGCGGACGGTATGATTGCAACCCTTTTCCGCGGGAATGCATCCATGTCCGCATGCATGCCAAGTCGATGCGCACCGTCCTGATCATCGACGACAACCCGGCGGTGGGCGAAGCGTTGTCGCTGCTGTTGTCGCTGCACGAGGTCCGCCCGCTGGTCGCGCACACGCCCGAAGAGGGGCTCGCGCGGCTGTCGCGAGAGCGCGTGGACGTGGTGATCCAGGACATGAACTTCACCGCCGACACCACTTCGGGCGAGGAAGGTGCGAATCTCTTCCGCGCGATCCGCAAACGCCATGCCGACCTGCCGGTGATCCTGCTGACCGCGTGGACGCACCTGGAAAGCGCGGTGGAACTGGTAAAGGCGGGCGCGGCGGATTACCTCGCCAAGCCGTGGGACGACGCCAAGCTGCTGACGACGGTCGAGAACATGCTGGAGCTTTCCGAAGCTTCGCGCGCCGCCGCGCACGCGCGCGCCGAGCGCACGCGCCGGCGCGAGGAACTGGCCGCGCAATACGACCTGCGCGGGCTGGTGTTCTCGTCCGAGGGCATGAGCCGCGCGGTGGAACTGGCCTGTCGCGTCGGCCGCGCCGACGTGCCGGTGTTGATCACCGGCCCCAACGGCGCGGGCAAGGACGGCATCGCGCAGATCGTGCATTTCAACTCCGCGGTGCGCGACAAGGCGTTCGTCGCGGTCAATTGCGGCGCGTTGCCCTCGGAACTGGTGGAAGCGGAATTGTTCGGCGCCGAAGCCGGCGCCTACACCGGGGCGACGCGTGCACGCGAAGGCCGCTTCGAACTGGCCGACGGCGGCACGTTGTTCCTCGATGAAATCGGCACGTTGCCGCTGCCGGGCCAGGTGAAACTGCTGCGCGTGATCGAGACCGGCGAATTCGAGCGGCTGGGTTCGGGGCGCACGCGCAAGGTCAAGGTGCGCGTGATCAGCGCGACCAACGCCGACCTCAAGGCGATGATTCGCGCCGGCACGTTCCGCGAGGACCTGTACTACCGCCTTAACGTGTTCGAAGTCGACGTGCCGCCGCTGTCCGATCGCCTCGACGACATCCTGCCGCTGGCCGAGCACTTCATCGCAGGTCGTGCGCACTTGAATGATGCCGCACGCGAAGCATTGCTGGCCTACGCGTGGCCGGGCAACGTGCGCGAACTGAAGAACGCGATCGAACGCGCGGCGCTGCTGGCAGGCGAGCAGGCCACGATCACCCCTGCGCAATTGAACCTGCCGCAGCAACCCGCGACAGCCGCCACGCGCAACCTCGACGAACCTTCGCAGGCTTCGGTGGAAACCGCGCTGCGCAACGCCAACGGCGTGATCAGCCGCGCCGCGCAGGCGCTGGGATTGTCGCGCCAGGCGTTGTACCGGAGGATGGAGCGGTACGGGATACCCACTGCGGGTTGAGCCCTCGTCGTCATTCCGGACGCGACGCATCGGCGATCCGGAATCCATCGTCGGACAGAAGGAAAAAAGCTGGATTCCGGCTTCTGCGCCGCGCGCAGCTCCAGAAGGACGATTTCGTTGTTACGCTTTCTCCGTCTCCCGTCTCCCGTCTCCCGTCTCCCGTCTCCCGTCTCCCGTCTCCCGTCTCCCGTCTCCCGTCTCCGGTCTCCCGTCTCCCGTCTCCCGTCTCCAACATGCGCCTCCTCTCGCTCGAAGGCCGCCTCACGATCCTGCTCGGCGCGACCGCGGCCGGCGCGCTGCTGGCGTATTTCGCGATCGGCACGTGGCCGGTGCCCGCATTGGTGCAATGGATCAGCGCGCAGTTCGGCGGCAACTTCCAAACCGCGTGGCTGCGCGATCCGCGCAACGGCGTGCCGCTGGCGCTGATCGTTCTGCTGCCCCTGTGCGCGTGGCTGGCGCACTTCACGATTTCGCCGTTGCGCAAACTGCTGCGTTCGCTGGAAGGCGCGATCGCCAGCTACCGCGACGGCGATTTCTCGATCTCGATCGCCAGCACGCGACGCGACGAACTCGGCGCCCTGATCCGGATGCACAACGCGCTGGGCGCGACCCTGCGCGAACAACGCCAGAACATCACGCAGCGCGAACTGCTGCTGGATACCGTGGTGCAGAACACACCGGTCGCGCTGCTGCTGACCGATTCCGCCGGCCACGTCGTCTACGCCAACATCGCCGCGCGGCACCTGTTCAACGAAGGCCGCAATCCCAACGGACTCGACCTTGACGAACTGCTCGACGATGCCCCGGCGCCCTTGCGCGAGGCGTTCGCCAGCGAAAGCGATCGCCTGTTCGGCGTGGAGCTGGAAGGCAACGAGGAGATCTTCCACCTCGCGCAACGCGGATTCCGCCTCCAGGCACGGCCGCACCGTTTGTACCTCGTGCGGCGCATGACGCGCGAATTGTCGCGCCAGGAAGTAGCGACCTGGAAGAAGGTGATACGCACCATCAGCCACGAACTGAACAATTCGCTGGCGCCGATCACCTCGCTGGCGCATTCGGGCGCGGAGTTGGTGCGGCGCGACGAGCGCGAGCGGCTGCTGGCGGTGCTCGCGACCATCGGCGAGCGCGCGCGCCACCTGCACGGCTTTATCGCAGGCTACGCGGAATTCGCCAAGCTGCCGGCGCCGCGACCGCAACTGCTGGAACTGCCGGAATTCCTCGCACAGCTCGCGCTGAACGTGCGCTTCCGGGTCGCCGGCACGCCGCCGCCGCAAGGCAGTTTCGATCCCGGGCAGATGGAGCACGTGCTGCTGAACCTGCTGAAGAACGCGCACGAGGCCGGCAGCGCGGAAGACGATGTCGAACTGGAGATGCAACGCATCGGGACGCAGTTGCGCATCGAGGTGCGCGACCGCGGCGCCGGCATGAACAAGACCGTGCTGGAGAACGCGCTGCTGCCGTTCTATTCCACCAAGCGCAGCGGCAGCGGACTGGGACTCGCGCTGGCGCGCGAGATCGTCGAGGCGCACGGCGGACGCATCGCGCTCGCCAACCGCGAAGACGGCGGCCTGCGCGTGACGCTCACGATTCCGCAGGCGTGACCATCACTCATTGTCCAGCCCGGCGCTGATCCGGAACATGTGCCCGTCCGGGTGGCGCAGGTGGAACTCGCGCACGTTCCATGGCTCGTTCGTCGGCGGCATCGCCACCGTCATGCCGTGGCGCAGCGCGGCGGCGTGCAGTGCGTCCACTTCGGCAGGATCCTCCATCCACCAGCTCATCCACACGCCGTCGGTTTCGTCGTCGCCCGGCCAGCGCGGCGCCACCGTGCCGCGCGCACCCTGGGCGCCGCGGCAGAGGAAGATCTGGGCGTCATGGCTGCACACGCTGCCGAAGCCGGCCTCGCCGTGTTCGTTGCGATCGGCGGCGTTGGCGATCATGCCGCCCTCGTTCCAGCTGAAGCCGCGGTTCCAGCCCAGCGCTTCGAACCACGCGAAGCTGTCGGGCAGGCTGCTGACGTTCAATATCGGCGTGACGCTGCGTACCGCCATCTTCCTCTCCACGGGTGAAGTCGCGCGAAACGGGCGCCCGATGCGCGTGATTCAAGCGCGCGCGGTGCGATCCGGTTCCTGGTACAGGCCGATGATGTTGCCGCCCGGATCGCGCAGGCGTGCGGTGATCTCCGGCGCGTCGGCGCCGACGGGCTGCACGATGGCGCCGCCGTTCGCCACCACTGACGCGCAGGTCGCCTCCACGCTGTCGACCATGATGTAGACCAGCATGCCCGGCGTGTCCCAAGCCTTCCTGCCGGTGACGAAGGCGCCACTGACTTCGCCGGTGGTATCGTCGAAGGCCGTGGCGCCGTCGCCGCGTTCGCGCATCTCCCAGCCGAACACGCTCGAATAGAAAGCCGCCGACTTCGCGACGTCGATCGCCGGCAGCTCGAGGTAGCAGATCTTGCCGTTGACGGAACCAGGCATTTTGGTTGCTCCTGAGTGGGGGTGCGCGGATCAGCCCTGCGGGGGTCGCGCGTGTTTCGGCTGGTACACGCCCAGCTTGCCGCCGCCGGGCAAGGTCAGGTGCGTCAGTATGCCCCAGCGCTGGTCGCTCGGTTCTTCGCACGTGATGCCGTGCCGCTGCATCTCGGCGACGAACGCCCGGATGTCGTCGCACATCAGGTAGAACTCCTGTACACCGTCTTCGTCGGATGGGTGCACCGCGATCTCCGCCGGCGGCAGGCCGAAGATCAGCCAGCCGTGGGCGACGTCCACGTGGGTGAACTTCAGCACGTCGCGCAGGAAGGCGCGGTCGGCCTCCGCGTCCCTGCTGCAGAGGATCGTGTGCGCACCGACGATCATGCGTCTTCTCCCTCACCTGCGCCGCATCGCCTGCAGACAAGTCTCTCACCGCGGGGGCCTCGCGGCCAGCACGGGAAACCATGCCATGCCGATGTCGTCTTCGCACTCGCCGTCGGTGCGTTGCACGCGGGCGCGGAAGCGCGCCTCCTCCGCGAAGCCGAACTTGCGGTACAAGTGCTGCGCGCGTCGATTCCCGGCGCGTACGTTCAGTTCCACTTTTTGCACCCGTGGATCGTGGGTGGCCCAGTCCAGCAGGTCGCGCAGCATCATCCCGCCCACGCCGTGGCCGGTGTGGCCCGGATGCACCACGATCGTGAGCAGGAAGACGTGCGCGTTCGCGCGCATCGGCATCGGATCGAGGAAGGCATGCCCGATCACCGCGCCGTTTTCTTCCGCGGCGATATAGCGGCCGTACCGCGCGAGCTTCGCGATCTTCCCGCGATAGGCCTCCAGCGGGATTTCGCCCGGCCAGCCGACCAGCAGCCCCGGCGTCTGCGCCGTGCGCGCTTCGGCCGCGGCGATCGCTTCCGCATCCGTGATTTCGGCGCAACGTATCCGGGTCATTCGAATTCAAACTTCGCCGTGGAGTCGTTCGACGGCACGCGCGGATCGGTGCCGCGCGAAGCCGGCAGGATTATGACGAGAGAGGGGCGGGGTGGTGCGCGGGCGCGACCCTGTCGAAAGTCATCGGCTTTCGGCGCTCCCCCGGTTCTATGATGGCGGCGCAACCTCGGAGACGCCGCCATGCCGCATATCCGTTGCAACCGTGCAGTGACATCCGCGGGTTTCGCGATTGCGGTCTTCTCGCTCCTGCCGGCGACCGCCGCGGCGAGGCTGCCGACCCTGGCGTGGCAGCTCACCCATTCGATCCAGGCCGACCCGTCGTTTTCGCCGGACGGCAAGCGCATGGTCTACCTCGTGGTGGTGGCGGGCAAGGAGCAGTTGTTCACCGCGAACGTGGACGGCTCCGATCCCGTGCAGGTCACGCACGATGCGATCGACCACGAAGACCCGGCGTGGTCGCTCGACGGCAGGCGCATCGCCTACGTCGCGCTCTCCGGCGACAGTTCGCGCATCTGGGCGATGGATGTCGACGGCACGCATGCAAGGCCGCTGTCGCCCCCGGATCGCAAGGTGATCCATCCGCGCTGGAATCCAGACGGCAGGCACCTCGCCTGGTGCACCACGGACGATCTCGATCCGCCGCGCAAGAACGACGCCGAGATCCAGCAGATGGACCTCGCGACCGGCAAGATCGAGGTGCTGCTCACCGGCGGCATCAACACCTATCCGGCCTTTTCGCCGGACGGCAAGTTCATCGCCTACCGCCATTTCGTCGGCGAGAACTCGGAAGTGTTCGTGGCGGATGCAAATGGCTCGAATCCGCGCAACATCACCAACAGCCCGGCGTTCGACGGCTGGCCGGCGTGGTCGCCCGACGGCAAGCGCCTCGCGTTTTCGTCGAATCGCAATTCCAGTTACCAGATCCACGTGATGGATCCAGACGGTTCCAACGTGCGACTGGTCGCGAACACGGAAGGCCGCGCGACCTACCCGCAATGGCGGCCCGACGGCAAGGCGATCTATTTCAGCCTCTGCCGCAACGTCGACTACGGCGCGGGTTGCGAAATCATGGTCGCTCCCATCGGCGCAACGGATGCGATCGAACGCAAACAATGATGCGTCGCCCGGAATCTTTCCGCGCGCCTTTCGCGATCTGATCCTTCACCACACGGTTGTCCGCGCAGCCGGTTGTTCACTGCTTGTCGCCGGCGTCCGGCGGACTGCCCTTGTCGAACACCACGCGCCACACGCCCGGCGATTCCTGCCGCCATATCGAATTGAAACGGCCGATGACCTTGCCCTGGGGATCACGCACCAGGCCGGTGCTCAGCGCCAGCGTGCCGGACTTCAGCACTTCCACCCTGTCGGGCTCCCAGGAAAACGGCGCGGTCGCGCCTTCGAAGAAACGCGACCACGTCGCCAGCACTTCGGCCTTGCCGCGCAGCGGATTCGCGCCGGTAAAGAAGATCGCTTCTTCGGAGACATGTCCGGAAAAATCTTTCAGGTTCCGGTCCGCCATCGATTTGGCGAAGGCGCGTTCCGCGGCGAACACCTGTTGCTGCGCCGAATCGGCGGACATGGCGCTGCGCCAGGGTACCGCCGCCAGGATCGCGAGCAGCGCAAGTCGCGTTGCGACACGAGAAGCGCGAAGGCGATTGCGGAAGAAGAGAGGGTTCATCGCGAGACCTGCGCTTTGTTTGGTGGCATGTTCATGCAGACGCCAACAGCCCGAAGGCCCAGTACAAGCCGATCGCCAATTGCACGGCAAAGGCCGAGAAGCGGACGGTGACCGCCAGCGAAGACACCGAAACGAGATGCACCAGCGACTGGAACACGCGCGCGCCCAGCAGCCACCAGGCGAGCGGATCGGTGATCGATGTGCCGCCCGCCGCGACCGCGATCAGCAGCAGGCCGCCGAAGGCGGGCAGGCTCTCCACGCAGTTCGCGTGCGCCCTCGCCAGCCGCTGCATGAAAGGCGACAGGTTCGCGTTGTCGGGCGTGAAACCGTTGGCGGCTACCCTCCCGCGCAGCACCAATTGCGTCCGCATGACCTCCATGAGCGCGAGCAGCAGCAATGTCCATGCGATGAAGGCGGTCAGTGCAACGGCGCTTGGCGAAGACATTGCGAAGTCCTCCGGCTGATTCCCATGTTCGACCTGGTGTCATCACGGTGCGCGTCCGCCGGGTGAAAGTCACCGGCCGGGGCCATCCTTGTCCGCAGGATCATCGTTTCCGCCGTCGCCCCCTTTGCCATGCGACATCGCGATCCCGAGCGCAACCCCTATCGCGATGCCGGGGCCGAGCCCCATCGCCAGATTGCCGAACGCAACGCCGAGCCCGGCACCGATCGCCACGCCGAGCGCGACACCGACACCGAGGTATTGCCGCCGATTGTTCCCGGGATTGCCAGCCATGTGGATCCTTGTTCCGGCGCCTGCTGCGGCACCGAGTCATGCAGCAGGCGAGCGTTCGCCGGGTGCGCAGTTATACAACGCCCTGTCGGTCGCAGCGAAAATGGAAGCGGTTGCCATCGGGATCCTCGACCGTGACTGGCGCAAATCCCACGGCTTCCTTTCGAGGGGCTTGACGACAATACCGCTGCGCCAGCTCGACGTCCGCCACCGGCAGCTCCGGTGCCGGACGGCCGAAAGCGAACTCCTTCCGCTTCACGCGTCCTCCTGTTCGCCGCGCCGGTTCGCGCCGCGGCGCCGGCCGCGATCGACTGCATCGCCCTGTCGGTTGCGCGAGGTCCTCCCCGGTTTCCGCTGCTTCGCCTCCGACTTGAACACCATGCGGGTCGCGCCCGTGCGCGGAAAGGTGATCCCGGAATGCTCGATCGCTGCATCGATGAGTGCCTTGATGTCCCCGCGATCGAGTTCCGATGCGGCGTTGAGCACGACGCTGCGCACCTTGGTGCCGGAGCCTTCGAGAAGACCCTTGGGGTCGGGCAGGGACTTGTCGAAATACAGCTTGACCCAGCGCGGAAAAATGGCGACCGCGACTATTGCTTCGATCCGCGATCCGACATGCCGAACGCCACCACCAGGGAGTTGGAATAGTCGTAAACGAGCTCATGGCAGCCGGGGAAAGCGCGGCGGAGTTTGGGCAAACACCGCTTCACCAGCGCGACGATCCCGGGCGGGAACCGCGCCAGCAGCGCGGAGAACCGTGCGTCGGGACTGGGCTGGCGGGCAGTCACCATTGACTACACCTCGAGAGAAAGTGCGCACGCCTGACCGCTGTTGAACCACGTCGCAGCTGTCCCGGAGCGACTGGTCGGGAGCCAGGCCCAATTGTGCTCCAGACGACGGAAGCATTCACAGATCCGCCCATGCCCACCCCGTGATCCGCCAGCCGCCGGGCTCCTTGTGGAGCGATGCGGTGAACATGCTCGGCAGGTTGCCCGGCTTGCCGAGATGCTTGAAAACGAGGGTGACGGGCACGACAACGTAAGCCCATTCGCCATCGACATCGACATGCCGGGGGTCGCCGGGAAGGATCTTCGCGTCGGTGATCCCTTCCTTTTTCGCGATGGCACGGAAGCCGTCCGCCCACTTTTCGCAACCCCTGCCTTGCCACTCGTGCGGAGGAAAGTCATCGATCACGGATGCCTCGTGCGCGCAGGCCGAGGTCGCAGATTTCAGGTCGCCCTTGTTGAAGCCGTCGATGAACTGGTGCACGGGCGCCATTGCGTCGGCTTTTTCGGATGCGGCTGCTTGCCCGGTCGCCAGCGCGGGCAGCGCGAGTGCGATCGGGACGAGAATCCTGGACGCAACGAAAGCAGATCGATTTTTCATTGTGGGTAGCGCCCGTGCCCGGGGGTAGGAACCCGCGCAGCGGATGAGCGCCCGCTGGAATGAATGGTCGGATGTTGGCTGCTACAGGCGAACACCGAACCGCCCGAGACCCCAAACCAGTACGAAGTATGCGCCCGCCGTGACCAGGCAGGACACGGCGAACGCCAGCCAGAACGCAACGTTGTGCCGCAGCAGGACCGGCAGCACGAGAAACAGCGGCAAGGACGCCAGCACCAGCCAGAAAATGCCCTGCGACAGCGCGGCGACGTCTTTGGAGCTGCCTGTGCTTGCATAGAGCCACACGAATGCGAGCAGGGACGTGAGCGGCAGCGAAGCGAGCACCGCTCCCCAGAACGAACTGCGTTTGCCGAGCTCCGACACCGCGACAACGACGACGGCGGTGACAAGAACCTTGGCCACGTATTGCCACATACCCGCTCCCGACATCCAGCGCCTGAATCCAGCGACGCGAACCGTTTGCGTCCGCTCGACGGAGTTGTCAGGGCCGTACTCGTCCCGGTATTGGCCATTCTACGCGCAGCACCTCGGTGGCAACGTCGATGCACCGGCTTTGTGCCCAACAGTGGCCTTGATCGCGCACGATCAACGCGTTGCCGCCCACGGACAATGCATCCGCCCTGAGCGATGGCAACGCATCCGTGACGGATGGCTCCCGGGACCCCGGCAGATAACGGTACTCGAAATTGAATGTGCCGAGACTTGTGTAAGTGGCGTGCGGGTAACCGAACAACACGCGCACGTCTGCCCCTGATGCGGATCGAGGATGCGGTGTGCGCTGCATCGTAGAACACGCCGACAGCGCAAGTAGAAGAATCGCAAATCCGAATTGTCTGATCACGATGCCTCCTCTACGGCGTCAACGCTTGAGGCAACCGGCGCGAACGCGCGCTGCGGATGAGCGTCCGCTGGAATGGGTAGTTAGGCAATACACTACTACCCCAAAATGTGGGAATTGAGTTGCCACACCGAGTAATTGAGCGCTGCGGCAAAACTGACCCAAAGAAGGTAAGGGATGAGCAGCGCGCCCGCAATCGCTCTAATACGCCAGAAAGCAGCGAGGGTTGCAACGATAAGCACCCAAAGCAAAACGATGTCAGCGAAGGCCAACGCGCCTTGGTGCCAACCGAAGAATAGCCAGCTCCAAAGTGCATTGATTGCGAGTTGCACCAGAAATAATGTGAGCGCTGTTTGTGCCGCACGAAAACCGCCAATGCGCCAAACCAGCCACGCTGCAACGCCCATAAGAGCGTACAAGATTGTCCAGACGGGGCCGAACAGATCGGGCGGAGGCGCCCAATTTGGACGTGCGAGTTGCGAATAGAACGAAGCAGCGCGTATTGACGCGATACTGCCAATAGCAGCGGCAATGAAGCTGATTGCTAGCCAAGCAACCAAGCCGAGAAATTGCTTACTCTTTGTAAATGTCACTACTTGCTTCCCGTGTTGTCTAACGCCTTATGTCTTGAGTTTCCCTTACGGTAGACATCGAGAGCCCGGCGTGTGCGCCCGATAACGCCTCGGTGTGACAGCACCGTAATTCAGCGGGGGCCACACGCCGGATCTCGCGCTTTGCGCCCGAACAGTTGCACGAGGCAAGCCTCGTACGGATAAGCGTGGGCTACAGCGTGATGCTCTCGACCTTGGCACTCTAACGGAGAATGGGGATGACGGCAGTGGGGATCGACGTGGGCAAGCGGGCTTTGGATGTGGCCATCGACGGCGCAGCGGGGGTGGTGAAATTTCCCAACACCGCCGCCGGAATCCGCAGGCTCGTGCGATGCCTTTCCGGGATCGCCGATCCCGGTGTGCTCGTTGAAGCGACGGGTGGTTATGAAGAAGCGTTGCTCGACGCCTGTTGCGATGCCGGGCTTTGGGTTGCACGCGTCAATCCCCGGCAGGCACGCGACTTCGCGCGTGCCACGGGCGAATTGGCCAAGACCGATGCAATCGATGCCCGGCTGTTGGCGATCATGATGCGACTGTTCCATGACCGGCTGCGGCGCTACGAGGCGCCTGCACCCTGGCAGCGGGAATTGCGCGATTGGCTGCGGCGTCGCGGCCAGGTGGTGGGGGTGCTGCAGACCCAGAGGCAACAAGCCGCAATGGCGGCATCGGAGGTGAAGCATCTGATGTCGCGCACCATCGCCGCCCTGAGACGGGAGCTCCAGGCCATCGACGGCGCGATCAAGGCGCTGCTGAAGGCGCACGTCACGCCGGCACTGTCCTCATCGAAAGGCCTTGGGCCGATATTCCAGGCGACCACATTGTCACTGCTGCCCGAGCTGGGCTCGCTGGATCGGAAACAAATCGCCAAGCTGGTCGGCGTGGCGCCGATGAATCGCGACAGTGGCCAGACTCAAGGCAAGCGAAGGATTCGGGGTGGCCGCGCGCCGGTACGCGTGGCCCTGTACATGGCCACGCTCTCGGCGGTGCGCTGGGATCCGCTGATGAAGGCGCACTATCAACAGCTGCGTGCCCGCGGGAAGGTCGCCAAGGTGGCCCTGGTTGCCTGCATGCGCAAACTGCTGACCATCGTCAACGCGCGGCGAAGGGATGAACTGCGCGGCATGCTTGCCGCGCCGAGCACCGCCTGAACATCAACTCCCAAGACAGTTGCTGAATTTAGCGGCGC
>Ga0070681_10001435_pt1 | contig 20975 bp, 16 predicted proteins | sample KBSC83BmetaG_FD_65650 | JGI IMG/M metagenome (GOLD analysis project Ga0070681, IMG submission 65650) | Corn rhizosphere microbial communities from Kellogg Biological Station, Michigan, USA - KBS C8-3B metaG | ecosystem: Host-associated > Plants > Roots > Rhizosphere | place: USA: Michigan... | reverse complement strand
GCATCCGCGCCGGCGGCCCGTTCCGCTACGAGCGCGACGGCGTCACGTTCGGCAATCGCGAGCACGCGCTGCCGGCGCGACGGCGCGGCTATTACCACGAGTACACGGTCGCAACGCCGGGCGAGCGCACGCGCGGCGCGCGGCGCCTCGTGTGCGGCGGGCCGCGCAAGGCGCCCGAAGTATGTTATTACACCGACGACCACTACGCGACATTCCGAAGGATCCGCGAATGAAGCTGCCGGATCTCGCCGACTTCGACGAGGCGTGCGTGCTCGACTACCACGGCCACGCGGACGCGATCGAGGCGGCGGCCCGGCAGGCGAAGATCCGCTACTTCGAGGTCGACCTCTCGCACGCAGAGGACCGGGCCACGCTTTTCGCGGCGCTCGCGAGCGGGCTCAAGCTTCCCGACTATTTCGGCCGCAACTTCGATGCGCTCGCCGACGTGCTCGAGGATCGCGAATGCATCGGTGGCGCCGGTTGCGCGATACGGCTCGCGCACGCCTCGCATTACCGCAAGACCCATCCCACCGAATGGCGGACGCTCGAGGACGTGCTGTCGGAGGCGTGCGCGTTCTGGCGCGATCGCCACCTGCCGTTCTGGGTCCTCGTCGGCTGAAGTTTCCGATGCCGGACACCGAGGTCCGCTTCAAGCAGCCGGTCTCGGTGCTCGTGATCGTCCACACCGTGCAGTTGCACGTGCTGCTCCTCGAGCGCGCCGATTTTCCCGGTTACTGGCAATCGGTGACCGGCAGCCGCGACGAGGACGAGTCGCTCGCCGACACGGCGCGCCGCGAACTGCTCGAGGAAACCGGCATCGAAGCGGACAGGTACGGCGGACCGGTCGATTGGCACCTCGAGCAGCAGTACGAGATCTTTCCGCAGTGGCGGCACCGCTATCTTCCCGGCACGACGATGAACACCGAGCACGTGTTCTCGCTCGACGTCGGCGAGCCGGTGCCGGTGCGCCTGTCGGTGCGCGAGCATCTGCGCCACGTTTGGCTGCCCTGGGAGGCTGCCGCGGCGCGCTGTTTCTCGTGGTCGAATCGCGACGCGATCCTCGCGCTGCCCGAACGCGTCCGCATGTTTCGGGAAGGACCCCACGCATGAACGTTCGCATCCTCCGCGGTCTTGCGCTCTGCGCCGTGATCCCTGTCTTCGCGATGGCGACCGCTGCGCTCGCCCAGCCGAGCGCGTCTCCGCCGCCCTACGTGCCGCCGCCGCAGAACTACGGCACGCCGTCGACGCTCGGCACGCAAACGACGACGCTCGTCCAGGTGCCGGCGCCGCAACCGATCGTCACGGTGACGGCGTCGGCGTCGAACGACGTGCCGAACGACCGGATGCTCGCGCTGCTCCGCGCGGAAGCCGATAACGCCGACGCCGCGCAGGCAGCGAACGTCGTCAATCAGCGGATCGCGAAGGCGCTCGCGCAGGCGAAGGGCGCGAGCGGTGTCGAGGCGCGCACGATGGGCTACAGCTCCTACCAGATCTCGGAGCCCAACCGCCCGCTGCGCTGGCGCGTTTCGCAGACGCTCGCGCTCGAGAGCGGCGATTTCGTCCCGCTATCCGCGCTCGTCTCGAAGCTGCAGGGCAGCGAGGGGCTGGTGCTCTCGGGGCTCTCGTTCAGCGTGAGTCCCCAGGCGCGACGCGCGGCCGAGGATGCGCTGACCACGCAGGCGATTCACAACTGGCAGCAGCGCGCGCAGAACGCCGCGCGCGCGTTCGGCGTGAGCGATTACCGCACGGGTCACGTGTCGATCCAGACGAACGACTTCGGACGCCCGCAGCCGATGTTCAAGGCGGCCGGTGTCGGCGCGACGAGCGTCGCGCCGGTCAGCGTCGAGGGCGGCACGAGCGAGGTGATGGTGACCGTGAGCGGCGAGGCGATCCTCGACACGCTGCGCGCGCCGCGGTGACCCCGGTCAGCGGATCGCGAAATCGACGCGGGTCGCCGCGCCGCCGTCGGTGATGCCGTCGCCGTTCAGCTTCGGCTTGACGATGAAGATCCGCTCGGCCGCAACGCCGCCTTCGTGCGCGAACCACTCCTCGATCGCTTGCGCGCGACGGTTCGCGAGCGACGCGAGCGCCTCGTCGTCGACGCGGTAGCTCGCAAGGAGCATCGCTTCCATGTCGGCCGCGGGGATCGACTTCGCGATGCCGAACACGTTGCGCGGCTTGTCGGGCAAATCGGTGCCGCGATAGACGCTTTCGAGCAGCTTCGGATACTCGGCGGCGTCGATCGTCAGCGTATCGAGCGCCGGCGCCGACTGCCCTTGCGCGGACAGCGATTTCTGCTTCTGGATGCGCAGCGCCTCATCGAGCGCCGCATGCTTGAGGCCGTCGCGATCGACGTCGGCGATCGCGCGGCCGCTCGCGTCGAGCTTGAGCGCCGGTCGGTCGTTGAGCGCCTTCGCGAGCGTGCCGAGCTTCGCGACGGCCGCCTGCGAAAGGTCCGCGTGGCCGGGCGCGAATTCGATGAACGCGAGCTGTTCGCCGCCGCCGCCGATCGAAGCCAGCAGCGCGAACGGCGCCGTGACGGCCTTCGTGACGAGGTTGACGAAGATCTGAACGATGACGCCCCATACCGAGAACTTCGGATCGTCGAGCGTGCCCTGGATCGGCAGGTCGAGGTTGATGACGCCGTTGCGGTCCTTCAGCAGCGACACCGCGAGCAGTACCGGAAGCTTCGTCGCGGTCGGGCTGTCGACGTGCTGGCCGAAGGTGAGCTGGTCGAGGCGCAGACGATTCGTGGCCGCGAGCTTGCGATCGTCGATCCGGTAGTGAACCTCGAGGGAAAGCTTGCCCTTCTCGATGCCGTAGCCCGCGTATTTCACGGAGTAAGGCGTCAGCGGCGGTAGATCGACATCGGTCGCCTTGCCGGTCAGATCGAGCGCAAGTTGTGCCGAGAACGGGTTCACGGTGCCGCGCAGATCGACGGGCGCCGTCCCTTCGACCTTTCCCGCCACGCGCACGTCGCCGGCCTGGGTCGCCGACATCGTCGTGACGCTGCCCGAAACCTCCGTGAGGTGCGCGTTGTAATTCGGTTGCACGAAGAAGTCCGAGTACTGCACTTCACCGTTCGACAGGTCGATGCGCCCGATCGACACCGGCAGCGCCGACGCGCGGCCGGGCGGCAGCTCCTGCGTCGTGACGCCGCTTGCGCTGGTGGCGCGCGGTCGCGGTGCATCCTCGGCCTCGGGCCCTGGAACGACCAGCTCCTTCAGGTTGAGCTTCGCGTTGGCGTCGAGGATCGCGCGCGCGAAAAAACCGTCCATCGCGATCGCGCCGACGTCCACGCGTAACGGCGCCGTCGACGCGTCGACACCGGTCACGCGGAGCGACCGAAAGCGCAACAGATCCTGCGACGTCGGGCGGTCGAGCGCACCGAAATCGGTGATCGTCGCGTCGCCCTGGTAACGCGCGCTCGCGGCACCTCGCGGCGTCGTCGCGTATACGAGGCGTCCGTTCGCGCCCGCCGTCCCGCGCGTGACGATCACGTTCGTCCGCGATTCCAGGTAAGGCTTGATCGACACGAGATCGATGCCGCTCGCGGCGATGCGAAGGTCGGCACGCAGCGGCGCCTTGTCGAGGCTGCCCTTGACGCGCGCACGGCCCGCGGTGCCGATCCGCGTCGCCGCCTCGACGTGCACGGCGCCACTCGCGGCGTTGCCGACGTTGTCGGCGGTGAGCCGCAGATCGGCCAGGCGCAGCTTCACCGCCGGCTTCGGCACCCGGTCTTCGATGTCCGCGACGACACGCTCGACGCCGGCCTTGCGCGCGACGACGCTCCATCCGCTGTCGGTTGCCGACGCCTGCGCCGGCACGGCAGCGCCGGTCGACCTCGCGCCTGCGCCTTGCGCGCGCACCACGCGCTCGAGCGCCAGCGTACCGTCGGCAAGCCGCAGCACGCGAAGGGAGCCGCCACGCCATTGCACGTCGTCGATCGTGACGTCGTGCTTCTGCGCGTCGAGCGCGAGTCCCGAGACCGCGAGACTGTCGACGCGCAGGAATGGATCACGGTCGTCGCGCAGTGCCGACTCCATCCCCGCGAGCGACGCGGCACCGCCGGCGAGCTTCAGTGTGAACGGCGCAGTCGATGCGTCGAAATCGGCCTTGACGTCGAGCGTGCCGCGGCGGATGTCGACATTGAGCGCCGATGCGTAATACGGCGCGAGGCGCGGCACGTCGAGCTTGGCCACTTCGGCGTGACCGTGCAGCGCGCCGCGCGCGATGTCGACGTCGGCCTGCAACGTCGCATGCGCACCGTCGGCGGCGTCGAACGCAAGGTCGATCATTCCCGGCGGGCCGGTCGACGCGATGGCGCTGCCGCCAAGCGAAACCGACGAAAGCGTCGTTGCGAAGGCGGGCGACACCGAGCGATCGAGAACGTGCAGCGTGCCGCCTGCGATGCGGGCCTCCGCGAGCGTGAACTGCCACGGCTTCCCCGGCGACGCAGCGCTCGCCCGCGGCGGCGTCAGCGACGAGAGCTCGAACGCGCCGTTTGCGTTGCGCCTGATGTCGGCATCCGGCGCATCGATGCGAACATGGTCGAGGTCGACCGTACGTTCGAGCCAGCCGAGCCTGCGCAGCGCGACGTCGATCGAGCGCGCGCCGCCGAGCCGCGAGCCGTCCTTGCGTACGAGCGCGAGATTGTCGATGCGGCCGGTGCCCGACAGCACGATGCTCTGCGCGGCGCCCTTCTCGGTGACGAACGCGAGCGACAGGCGCGTCGTGAGCGCGCCGTCCGTGACGTTCATGCCGCCGGGCAGCGCGATGTACTCGGCATAACGCGCGAGCGGCAACGCATCGAAGTCGAGCGCGAGCGACGCCTCGCGACGATCGAGGAACGGCGACGACGAGTTGGCGTGGAGTTCGAAGCGGGTGCCGTCGAAAGCGCCTTCCAGGTGAGGCGTGACACGGATCGTCGCGTCGTGCGGAAGGTCCGACACGAAAGGAATGCCGATGCCGAGGCGTGAAACGACGAGCGTGCGGCGATGCGCCCGATCCTCGAGCGTGACCGTTCCGTCGTCGATCTCGATGTTGTTGAGCGAGAACGGCATCGGCTCGCCGGTCGGCGACTCCCGCCGCGCGAGATCGTCGACGCTCGACGTTCCATCCTCGTTTCGCGCGAGTGCGATCTGCGGCTGCACGAGGTGTACCGCGTCGAGCACCGGCGCGCGATAGCGCAGCGACGCCGGCGAGACGTCGAGGTCGAGCCTCGCGAAGCGCACGAACGGTGGTTGCCGGTCGCGATCGGACAGGTTGAAGTCCGCGAGCCGCGCGTGGAACGTGAACGGATTGAACTCGAGCCGTCCGAGCGTCGCCTGGCGACCCGTTCGCTCGGTCAGCGCCGACTCGAGCCTCGGCTTCAACAACGCGGGAAGAATCAGGAAGCCGACCAGCGCATAGACGGCGACCAGAACGGCGATCGTCGTCGCGCCGTTGCGTGCCCTCCGCCAGAAGCGCGAACCTCCGGTCGATGGAACTGCCGCCACGGCCGGTCCACGATCGGCCGGCGCTTGCCGGTGCGAAGAGGAGATGGCCGCGGTTTCCATGCGCCGCACTTCGGAAGGCCCAACGCTGCCGATTATAGGCGCCGGTCAAGCGCCGATCCTCACAATTCCGGACTTCATGAGATTCGCGCCGGCCGGGAACCCGGGCGACGTCGAATTGGCCGAACCCGAGACGGCCATGCCGGGTAGAATCGCATCGAGGCGCTCCGGCGCGCGGGCGTCGCGTCGAACAATTCGAAGAACGCATGGACCTCGATCCCGTCCTCCTTTCACGGGCGCAGTTCGCGTTCGTCATCGCGTTTCACATCCTGCTGCCGGCGTTCACGGTCGGCCTCGCGTCGTTCATCGTGCTGCTCGAGGGACTACACCTCGCGACGCGCGACGCCGTCTACCTGCGGCTGTCGGTGTTCTGGACGCGCATCTTCGCGGTGTCGTTCGGAATGGGCGTCGTGTCGGGCATCGTGATGCCGTTCCAGTTCGGCACGAACTGGAGCCGTTACACGGACGCGACCGGCAACGTGCTGGGGCCGCTTTTCGCCTACGAGGGGCTGATCGCGTTCTTCCTCGAGGCGGGCTTCCTCGGCATCATGCTGTTCGGCCGCAAGCGCGTGCCGCCGTGGGCGCATTTCGTGTCCGCGACGATGGTCGCGCTCGGCACGCTGTTCTCGTCGTTCTGGATCCTCGCCGCCAATAGCTGGATGCAGACGCCCGCAGGCTACGAGATCGTCGACGGACGCTTCGTACCGGCAAGCTGGCTCGACGTGATCTTCAATCCGTCGTTCCCGTTCCGCCTCGCGCACACGGTCACCGGCTTCTACCTGACGACGGCGTTCGCGGTGCTCGCCGTCACCGCTTGGCACCTGAAGCGCGGACAGCACGTCGAGGAAGCGCGGCGCGCGCTGCGGATGACGGTGTTCTTCATCGCGATCTTCGTGCCGGTGCAGATCGTGCTCGGCGACCTGCACGGCGGCAACACGCTGCATCACCAGCCGCTCAAGCTCGCGGCGATGGAAGGACTGTGGGAATCGCGCTCGCACGTGCCGATGGTGCTGTTCGCGATTCCCGACCAGGCGGCCGCGACGAATCGCGCCGAGGTCGCGATTCCCGACGTCGCGAGCCTGTACCTCACGCACGACTTCGACACGGTCGTCAAGGGACTGAAGGAAGCGCCGCCCGCCGATCGTCCGCCGGTCGCGCCGGTGTTCTTCGCGTTCCGCGCGATGGTCGGCATCGGCATCCTGATGCTGATCGTCGCGTACTGGGGACTGTGGCTGCATCTGCGCCGGCGCCTCTTCGCGTCGCGTACGTACCTGAACGCGTGCATCGCGATGCTTCCGGCCGGTTTCGTCGCCGTGCTCGCCGGCTGGACCGTGACGGAAGTGGGTCGCCAACCCTGGGTCGTGTACGGCCTCATGCGCACGCGCGATGCGGTGTCGCCGTCGCTGACGGGAGCCGACGTGCTGACGTCGATCGCCCTCTACGTCATCGTTTACCTGATCGTGTTCGGCGCCGGCATCTTCTACATGGCGCGCCTCGCGCGTGCGGGTCCGCCTGCGCACGTCGACCTGCGCGAACCGAATCTCGACGAACGGCCGGCGCGGCCGCTTTCCGGCGCGCAAGCCGAGGGCTGACGCCACCGTGTATCTCGACCTCGTCCCCATCTGGACCGCGATCCTCGGCGTCGGCGTCTTCATGTACGTGCTGCTCGACGGTTTCGATCTCGGCGTCGGGATTCTCGCGCCACTCGCACGCGACGACGACGCGCGAACGCTCATGATGAACACCGTCGCGCCGGTCTGGGATGGCAACGAGACGTGGCTGATCCTCGGCGGCATGGGCCTGCTCGCCGCGTTTCCGCTCGCATTCGCGATCATCATTCCGGCGCTCTACTTTCCCATCCTGCTGATGCTGCTCGGCCTCATCTTCCGCGGCGTCGCCTTCGAGTTCCGGTTGAAGAAGACGAGCCATCGCCACTGGTGGGATGCGTCGTTCTTCGGCGGCTCGACGGTCGCGACGTTCTTCCAGGGCGTCGTGCTCGGCATGTATGTCGAGGGCTTCACCGTGACCGGCCGCGTTTTCTCGGGCACGAGCTTCGACTGGATCCAGCCGTTTCCGCTCGCGACCGGCGTCGGCCTGCTCTTCGGCTACGCATTGCTGGGCGCGACGTGGCTGGTGATGAAGACCGAAGGCGAGCTGCAGCAGCAGGCGCGGCGTTACGCGCTGATCGCGCTCTACGGCGTGCTCGCGTTCATCGGGATGGTGAGCATCTGGACGCCGATCCTGCACGCGCAGATCAGGGAGCGCTGGTTCAGCACGCCGAACATCTTCTACCTCGCGCTGGTGCCGATCGTCACGGCGCTGATCGCGTTCGCAACGTGGCGCGCGCTTCGCCGCGACAGCGATTACTTCCCGTTCATCGGCGCGATGGCGCTCTTCGCGATGGGCTACCTCGGCCTCGGCATCAGTCTCTTTCCCTACATCGTTCCTTACGCCGTCACGCTGTGGGACGGCGCGTCGACGCCGTCGACGCAGGCGTTCCTGCTGATCGGCACGCTGTTCCTGCTGCCGATCATCTTCACGTACATCGGCTGGTCGTACTATGTGTTCCGCGGCAAGGTAACCGCGGACGTCGGCTACCACTGAATATCGCGGCGCACGACGGAGGTTGGCGATGGCGAATGCTTACCGGACGAGCCTGATCGTCGGCGCGGGCCCGGGTCTTGGCGCATCGCTCGCGCGGCGCCTTTCGAAGTCGGGAATCGCCGTCGCGCTCGCGGCGCGCGATCCCGCGAAGCTCGCACCGCTCTGCGAGGAAATCGGCGCGACCGCGCATGCGTGCGATGCCACGGATCCGGCGCAGGTGGCGCGACTTTTCGAGGCCGTCGAGCGAGCGTCGGGGCCGCCCGAGGTCGTCGCGTACAACGCGAGCGCGCGCGTCCGCGGCCCGCTCGTGTCGCTCGATGCCGAAGGCGTTCGCCGCGCGTTGATGGCGAGCGCATACGGCGCCTTTCTTGTCGCGCAACGCGCGCTGCCCGCGATGCTCGCGAAGGGTGCCGGCGCGTTTCTCTTCACCGGCGCGTCGGCGAGCATCAAGGGTTACGCGGAGTCGGCGCCGTTCGCGATGGGCAAGTTCGCGCTGCGCGGCCTCGCGCAGAGCATGGCGCGCGAGCTCGCACCGAAGGGCATTCACGTCGCGCATTTCGTCATCGACGGCGCAATCAGGCCGCACGGGCGGGGCGACGACAACGACGCGATGCTCGATCCGGACGCCATCGCGGATACGTACGTGCACGTGCTGATGCAGCCGCGCAGTGCCTGGACGTGGGAGGTGGAGCTGCGCCCGTGGGTCGAGCGGTTCTGACAACAGGCGATGGCGCAAAAAAGGCGCCGCGCGGGCGCCTTTTTCGTCCCGTGTAACTTGCGCTACGCCGCCGGCGTCGACTCCGTCGCCTGCGCCTTCGCGTCGTCTTCCGCGGCGGCCTTCATCGACAGGCGCACGCGGCCCTTCTCGTCCGCCTCGAGCACCTTGACGCGAACGACCTGGCCTTCCTTCAGATAGTCCGAGACCTGGTTCACGCGCTCCTTCGCGATCTGCGAGATGTGCAGCAGCCCGTCCTTGCCGGGAAGAAGCTGCACGATCGCGCCGAAATCGAGGAGCCGCAGCACCGGGCCTTCGTAGATCTTGCCCACTTCGACTTCGGCGGTGATCGCCTCGATCCGCTTGCGTGCGACGTTGCACGCCTCCGCGTTGACCGATGCGATCGTGATCGTGCCGTCGTCCTGGATGTCGATCGTCGTGCCGGTTTCCTCGGTCAGCGCGCGGATGACCGCGCCGCCCTTGCCGATCACGTCGCGGATCTTCTCCGGGTTGATCTTGAACGTCATCATCCGCGGCGCGTGCTCCGACACCTCGGCGCGCGCATGCGGCACCGCGTCGTGCATCAGCTTCAGGATGTGCAGGCGTCCGTCCCGCGCCTGCGCGAGTGCGACGGCCATGATCTCCTTCGTGATGCCCTGGATCTTGATGTCCATCTGCAGCGCCGTGATGCCGCGCTCGGTGCCGGCGACCTTGAAGTCCATGTCGCCCAGGTGATCCTCGTCGCCCAGGATGTCAGTCAGCACCGCGAAGCGATTGCCCTCCTTGATGAGGCCCATCGCGATGCCGGCGACGTGCGCCTTCGTCGGTACGCCGGCGTCCATCAGCGCAAGGCTCGCGCCGCAGACCGATGCCATCGACGAGCTGCCGTTCGACTCGGTGATCTCGGAGACGACGCGCAGCGAATACGCGAATTCCTCGGCCGTCGGCAGCACCGCGATGATCGCGCGCTTCGCGAGCCGGCCGTGGCCGATCTCGCGCCGCTTCGGCGACCCGACGCGGCCCGTCTCGCCGGTGGCGTACGGCGGCATGTTGTAGTGGAACATGAAGCGATCGCGATACTCGCCCTGCAGCGCATCGATGATCTGCTCGTCGCGCGCCGTGCCGAGCGTCGCGACGACGAGGGCCTGCGTCTCGCCGCGCGTGAACAGCGCGGAGCCGTGCGTGCGCGGCAGAACGCCCGTGCGAATCGAGATCGGCCGCACCGTGCGCGTGTCGCGGCCGTCGATCCGCGGCTCGCCCCCAAGGATCTGCTCGCGGACGATCCGAGCCTCGAGGTCGAACAGGATGTTGCCGACGTGACGCCGCGCATCGGCAGGCGCATCGGCCTCGACGCATTCGCCCTCGACCTTGCCGGCGATCTCGCGGATGCGCTGCGAGCGCGCCTGCTTCGAGCGGATCCTGTAGGCCTCGCGCAGGTCGCCCTCGCCCGATGCGGCGACGCGCGCGATCAGCGCCTCGTCCTTTGCCGGCGGCGCCCAGTCCCACAGCGGCTTGCCGCCTTCCTCGACGAGCTGGTGGATGAGCTCGATGGCCGCCTGCTGCTGCTGGTGACCGAACACGACGGCGCCGAGCATCACTTCCTCGGGCAGCTCCTTCGCTTCGGACTCGACCATCAGCACGGCCGCTTCGGTACCCGCGACGACGAGGTTCAGTTGCGACGTCTCGAGCTGCGTCTTCGTCGGGTTAAGCACGTACTGTCCGTTCAGGTAGCCGACGCGTGCCGCTCCGATCGGGCCGTTGAACGGAATGCCCGACAGCGACACGGCGGCCGACGCGCCGATCATCGCCGCAATGTCGGGATCGATCTCGGGATCGACGGACAGCACGGTCGCAACGATCTGCACGTCGTTGTAGAGTCCGTCCGGAAAGAGTGGCCGCAGCGGCCGGTCGATCAGCCGCGACGTCAGCGTTTCCTTCTCCGACGGGCGGCCTTCACGCCTGAAGAAACCGCCGGGAATCTTGCCGGCGGCGTACGTCTTTTCCTGATAGTCGACGGTGAGCGGAAAGAAATCCTGGCCGGGTTTCGGCTGCTTCGCCGCGACGCAGGTGACGAGCACGACGCTGTCGCCGAGGCTGACCAGGACGGCGCCGCCCGCCTGGCGGGCGATCTCGCCCGTTTCGAGCGTCAGCGTGTGATGGCCGTAGGCGATCGACTTCTTGATGGGGTTCGACACGATGCTCCTCGCAATTCGAATTCGAAAATGACAATGGCCGCGTGACGACGCGGCCATTGCGATCAAAAGACTAGCCCGAAAGCGGCTGTACGTCGGGCCGCCTGCGGCGCAGGCGGATGACGGATGAGCCCGTCGCGTCGCGGGAGCGAAACGGGTGCGCGGCTTGCGACAACGCGAGCGGCGCTATTTGCGCAGGCCCAGCTTCTCGATCAGCGACCGATAGCTGTCGGTATTGCGCGACTTCAGGTAATCGAGGAGCTTGCGGCGCCGCGACACCATCCGCAGCAAGCCCCGCCGCGAATGATGATCCTTGACGTTCACCCTGAAGTGCTCGTTGAGCCCGTTGATGCGGGCGGTGAGGAGCGCGACCTGGACCTCCGGCGAGCCGGTGTCCCCTTTCGCGCGCTGGTTGTCGGCGATGACCTTCGCCTTTTCTGCGACCGTGACGGCCATGTCGATCTTCCTTTTGCTTGTCGTTTCGCTCGTTGGGCAAGAGGGAAATTATAGCGCGAAAAGCGCTTGGCATTCAAGGCGCTCCAGGAGCGAATCGCGGGGTCAGCTCGCAACTTTTGCGAGAGCCATTCGATTACATCGCCTGCACTCCGGTCCGGCCGAAATACGGGATGGAAAACGTGCCGGACCGTACCGTCCTCGATAACCCGCGTGAAGCGTTCGAGCAGCGTCATCCCGCTCGTCTCGGAACAGGCTTGCGGGGTGCAGCCGCGTGCGCCGGGAATCATGTCCCAGCCTTCGGGGTTCTCGCGACGCCCGGTTTGCCTGTTCGAGGGCAGGCATAGACAACGCTTCGACCGGCAAGCTTCGAAAGATCGACCGGCCCGCCTCGTGTGGCGGCAAGGGAGATGGAGGCCATGCGCATCCCCACGAGATGGCGCGTGGCGCCGTCGTCATCTGGCGCGGGAATGCTTGACCGGTCGGGGACGTCAATGCTGCTCTTCATCATTACTCATTTTACCCAGCGTGCCGGCGCTGGTGCTGATTCAAACCGCCCCACTCGCCTCGGCGCAATGCACGACTTCGGCGCAATATGCAGCCTGTGCGACGAGACGAAGGGGAATGAGGCGCGCTGCATCCACGTCCGCCAGTCCGACGAAACGCTCGCCGGCCGCATAGATCCGGTAGCGACCGGGCGGCGCCGCGATGCGCGGCTTCTGGCCATGCGCGAGCAGCCGGGCGACTTCGCGATCGACGTCGAGTCTCGGAATGCCGGCCACGGGCGCGTCGACCGGCAGCAGCCGGCCGATTCGTGCTGCTTCGTCATCTCGCTCGAGCACGTCGAGCGCCACGGCGACCGCGATGTCGAACGGGCCGGACCGCGTCCTTCGCAACGCTGCAAGATGCGCGCCGCACCCGAGCGCCTCGCCGACATCGGCCGCCAGCGCGCGCACGTACGTGCCCTTGGAGCATGCGACGTCGATCATCGCGTCGGGCGCATGCCAGTCGAGCAGGCGCAACGCATGCACGACGACCTCGCGCGGAACGCTCGGAACGTCGATGCCGCGCCGCGCATAGTCGTAGCGTGGCCGGCCCTCGAACTTGAGCGCCGAGTGGGCAGGCGGCGTCTGCATTTGCACGCCGACGAAGCGCGCGAGCGTCGCTTCGAGCGCTTCGCGCGCGAACGCGACCTTGCGCGTGGCGACGACGTCGCCTTCGGCATCCTGCGTCGTCGTCGTGATCCCGAAGCGCAGCGTGGCCACGTAACGCTTCGGCGCATCGAGCAGGAACTGCGCGAACCGCGTCGCGCCGCCGAAACAGATCGGCAGAAGTCCCGACGCGAGCGGATCGAGCGTTCCCGTGTGCCCGGCCTTGGCGGCGGCGTACAGCCGCTTGACGCGCATCAGCGCGGCATTCGACGTGATGCCCGTCGGCTTGTCGAGCAGCAGGACGCCGTCGATGCGACGGCGTTCGCTCATTCCGGCTCCGACCCGAGCTTGCGATCGGCCGACACCGCCTCGTCGATCAGCCGCGACATCCGGAGTCCCGACTCGATCGAATCGTCGTACGCGAACGCGAGTTGCGGCACCGAATACAGGTTCAAACGCCGCGACAGCTCGCTGCGCAGGAAACCGGCGGTGCGCGACAGCGCCTTCGCGGCCTCGTTGCCGGTTTCCTTGCCGGCGAGATGCGTGAAGCGCACCGTCGCGTGCGAAAGGTCGCCGGAAACGTCGACGCCGGTGATCGTCACCGGACCTACGCGCGGGTCCTTGACCTCGTTTCTCAGGAGGTCGGCAAGCTCGCGCTGGATCTGGTCGCCGACGCGGTGGGCGCGCTGCGAGGTTCGCTTCACAGCGTCCTGCTCACCTCCACGATCTCGTACACCTCGAGCTGGTCCTTCTGCTGGATGTCGTTGAAGTTGCGAATCGACAGTCCGCATTCGAACCCGGCCTTCACCTCGCGCACGTCGTCCTTGAAGCGCTTGAGCGAGTCGAGCTCGCCGTCGTGGACCACGACGTTGTCGCGGACGACGCGCACCTTCGCGCCGCGGCGCACGACGCCTTCGAGCACATAGCAGCCCGCGACCGTGCCGACCTTCGAGATCCGATACACCTCGCGCACCTCGACCAGGCCAAGCCGGTTCTCCTTCTGCTCGGGCGCGAGCATCCCGGAGAGCGCGGCCTTCACGTCGTCGACCGCTTCGTAGATGATGTTGTAGTAGCGGATCTGCACGCCGCTCGACTCGGCGAGCTTGCGCGCCTGCGCGTCGGCGCGGACGTTGAACCCGATCACCACCGCCTTCGACGCGAGCGCCAGATTGATGTCCGACTCGGTGATGCCGCCGACCGCCGCGTGGACGATGTTGACCTTCACCTCGTCGGTCGACAGCTTCGACAGCGCCTGCTGCAACGCCTCGTAGCTGCCCTGCACGTCCGCCTTGACGATCAGCGTCAGCGTCTTGACGCCCGAATCGCCCATCTGCTCGAACATGTTCTCGAGCTTCGCCGCATGCTGCTTCGCGAGCTTGACGTCGCGGAACTTGCCCTGTCGGAACAGCGCGATCTCGCGCGCCTTCCGCTCGTCGCCGAGCGCGATCACGTCTTCGCCCGCGAGCGGGACGTCGGACAGGCCCTGGATCTCGACCGGAATCGCCGGTCCGGCTTCGTTGACCGGCTTCGCGTTCTCGTCGGTCATTGCCCGAACGCGTCCGAAGACCGCACCGGCGAGCACGACGTCGCCACGCTTGAGCGTTCCCGAATGCACGAGGACGGTCGCGACGGGCCCGCGGCCCTTGTCGAGACGCGATTCGATGACGATGCCCTTGGCCGGCGCGTCCTTCGGCGCCTTGAGCTCGAGCACCTCCGCTTGCAGCAGGATCGCGTCGAGCAGGTCGTCGATGCCCTGTCCCGTCTTGGCGGACACCGGCATGAACTGCACGTCGCCGCCGTATTCCTCGGGCAGCACGCTTTCCGCGACGAGCTCCTGCTTGACGCGGTCGGGATTCGCGTCGGGCTTGTCGATCTTGTTGATCGCGACGACGAGCGGCACGTTGCCGGCCTTCGCGTGCGCGATCGCTTCCTTCGTCTGCGGCATCACGCCGTCGTCGGCCGCGACGACCAGCACGACGATGTCGGTCACCTTCGCACCGCGTGCGCGCATCGCCGTGAACGCCTCGTGGCCCGGCGTGTCGAGGAACGTGATGACACCTTTCGGCGTTTCGACGTGATAGGCGCCGATGTGCTGCGTGATGCCGCCCGCCTCGCCGCTCGCGACGCGCGCGCGGCGGATCGTATCGAGCAGCGACGTCTTGCCGTGGTCGACGTGACCCATGACGGTCACGACCGGCGGCCGCGGCAATGTCTCGGCCTCGTGCGTGCCGGCCGCTTCCTCGAGCAGCGCGTCGGGAGCGTCGAGCTTCGCCGCCTTCGCGCGGTGACCCATCTCCTCGACGACGATCATCGCCGTCTCCTGGTCGATCACCTGGTTGATCGTCACCATAGAGCCCATCTTCATCAGCGCCTTGATGACCTCGGCGGCCTTCACCGACATCTTGTGCGCGAGATCGGCGACGGTGATGGTCTCGGGCACGAGGATCTCGCGGATCTGCGGGCCGGCCGACACCGGTGCGCTCGTCCCCTCGGCCGACTCCTCGTCGCGGCCATGACGGCTGCCTTTCGGACCGCGCCACCCGGCGTTCGCGGCGGCTCCCGTGTCACCGCGCAGACGCAGCGCGCGACGGCGAGCCGCCTCTTCCTGGAAGACCTGGCCCGGCGCCTTCTTCGTCGTCTTGTCGCGCTTCTCGCCGGCCTTGGCCGCCGGACGGTGCAGCGTGCCTTCGGGCTTCGCGGCGGGCTTCGCAGCCGCGGCGGCAGCGGCAGCCGCCTTCGCCTCTTCGGCGGCCGTCGCTTCGGCCGCTGCACGCGCGGCGGCTTCCTCGGCCTCGCGCTCCTTCTTCGTCTTGCGGCGCGCGGCTTCCTCGTGCTTCTTCTGCACGTCTTCCTGCTGACGCGCGATCAGCTCCTGCGACTTGCGCGCTTCCTCTTCGCGCGCCGCGACCTCGTCGGCGGAGAGCAGCGGCGCAGCGGCGGCCGGCGGCGCTTCCTCGACTGCCGGCGCAGCGGCGGCCGCCGCTTCTTCCTCGCGGCGGACGAGCACGCGCTTCTTGCGCACTTCCACCTGGATCGTGCGCGCCTTGCCGCTCGAGTCCGATGCCTTGATCTCCGAAGTCGACTTCCGCGTCAACGTGATGCGCTTCTTGCCGTCGCCGCCCGCACCGTGCTGCTTGCGCAGGTAGTCGAGAAGGCGCGTCTTGTCCTGCTCCGTGAGCGTGTCACCCTGCTTCTTGGCCGCGACGCCGGCCGCGGATAACTGTTCCAGCAGCGCGACGGCCGGCATCTTCAGATCCGTCGCGAATTGTTCGATTGTCGTTTGCGCCATGCGCCTTCTCCCGTACCGCCTTGTCTCGCCTCGACCGCTGTCCCGCTTACGCCGCCGCGCTGGTCTGCGACGTCTCGGCCGGCGTGTCGAACCAGTGTGCGCGCGCCTTCATGATCAGGTCCTGCGCCCTCAAAGGGTCCATGCCCGTCAGCTCGACCAGTTCGTCGCCGGCGAGATCGGCGAGCGCGTCGCGCGTCGTGATCCCGTGCGAGGCGAGCTTGCTCGCGATCTCGATGTCCATGCCTTCGAGGCCCAGCAGCGCTTCCTCGACGTTCTCGACGCTTTCCTCGCGCGCGATCGCGTCGGTGAGCAGCGCATTGCGAGCACGCGAGCGCAGCTCGTTCACCGTATCCTCGTCGAACGCCTCGATCTCCAGCATTTCGTTGATCGGGACGTACGCGACTTCTTCGAGCGACGTGAAGCCCTCGGCGATCAGGATGTCGGCGACCTCCTCGTCGACGTCGAGCTTGTCGATGAAGAGCGCGCGCAGCCGCGTCGTTTCCGCTTCCTGCTTCTGCTGCGACTCCTCGACGCTCATCAGGTTGAGCTCCCACCCGGTCATCTCGGAGGCGAGTCGCACGTTCTGGCCGCTGCGGCCGATCGCGATCGCGAGGTTCTCCTCGTCGACGACGACGTCCATCGCGTGGCGCTCCTCGTCGACGACGATGCTCTGCACTTCGGCAGGCGCGAGCGCGTTGATCACGAGCTTCGCCGGATCTTCCGAGAAGAGCACGATGTCGACGCGCTCGCCGGCGAGCTCGTTCGTCACCGCGGTCACGCGCGAGCCGCGCATGCCGATGCAGGTGCCCTGCGGGTCGAGCCGCGGATCGTTCGACTTCACGGCGATCTTCGCGCGGATGCCGGGGTCGCGGGCGGCGGCTCGGATCTCGATCAGGCCTTCCTCGATCTCCGGCACTTCGAGCTCGAAGAGCCGCATGATGAACTCGGGCGCGACGCGCGACAGGATGAGCTGCGGTCCCTTCGCGGTGCGGTCGATCTTCATCACGTACGCGCGCACGCGATCGCCGACGCGCAGCATCTCCTTGGGGATCAACTGATCGCGCGGGATCACACCTTCGATGCGGCCCGACTCGACGATCACGTTGCCGCGCTCGATGCGCTTGACGGTTCCCGACAGCAGGTTGTCGTCGCGCTCGAGGAAGTCGTTCAGGATCTGCTCGCGCTCGGCGTCGCGGATTTTCTGCAGGATCACCTGCTTCGCCGCCTGCGCGCCGATGCGGCCGAACTCGACCGGCTCGAGCGGCTCCTCGATCACGTCGCCGAGCTTGAGCTCGGGGTCGCGTTCGGCGGCGTCGGTGATCGCGATCTGGTGCGCGGGCTCCTCGTGCTCCTCGTCGGGCACGACGGTCCAGCGGCGGTAGGTCTCGTAATCGCCGGTCTCGCGGTCGATCGCGACACGCGCGTCGATGTTGTCGGCGTACTTCTTCTTGGTCGCGGAAGCGAGCGCCGCCTCGAGCGCGGAGAACACGATTTCCTTCGGCACGTTCTTCTCGCGCGACAGCGCGTCGACCAGCAGCAAGAGTTCCCTGTTCATTGTCCCTGTCCTTTTCTGAAATCGATGGCGGGCACGAGCCGCGCCTGCGTGATCGTCCCGAACGGAAACGCCTTCACGCCGCGCGCGGTTTCCACGAGGACGTCGTCGCCCTCGGTGCCGCGCAATATCCCTTTGATGCGCCGCGCGCCGTCGACGGGCGCGCTCAAGGTCAGCCGTGCTTCCTGACCTGCGAAACGTGCGTAGTCCGACAGCCGCTTGACCGGACGGTCGAGGCCCGGCGACGACACTTCGAGCCGCTCGAAGTCGACGTTCTCGACGGCGAAAAGCCGCGTCAGGTGGTTCGACACGCCCGCGCAGTCCTCGACGTCGACGCCGCCGGGCTTGTCGATGAACACGCGGACGAGGCGGCTGCGCGCCGACATGTCCCAGTCGACGAGCTCGTACCCGAGCGCGGGTACCGTGCGCGAAAGCAGTTCGCCGAGATCCATCCGAAACCGTGAAACCAAAAAAAAATGGGCTGTGCCCAGCCCATTTCTGATTACTTATCGAGCGCTGATTCTAGCACGAAACGGGAAAATGGGCACCCGGGGCGAAGCACCGCAAGAGCGGCTCTGGAGTCGCCGTCAGCCGGTCGCGGCCGCGCGCTTTCGCAGGAACCGCAGCGTCGCCTCGTTGAACGCCGCCGCGTCCTCGTAGATGGGGGCGTGCGAGCAGTTTTCGAACACGTGGAGCTCCGCGTCCGCGATCGTTTGCAGCGGGGCGGCGAAGCGCGTCGACGTGATCGCGTCGTGGCGCCCGAAGGTGATCTGCGTCGGCGCGACGATCCGCGACAACGCCGGCATGGCGTCGTGGGCGATGACGGCATCCGATTGCCGGATGAACGCGTCGAGCGGCTGTGCCGGGCGTCCGCGAACGAAATCGGCGAGCGAGCGCACGTAGTCCGGCTTCTGCGCGTAGAGTACGGGTGTCAGGCACCACGGGAAAATCGCCTGGATCAGCATCTCGATCACGCTGCCGAGCGCTTTCGCCATCACCTGCCAACTGCCGACGACCGTGCCGATGTAAGCGTCGGTCGCGGACCACGCGCTGTGCAGTGAGAGCGAGCGCACCCGCCCGGGATATTTCGCCGCAAGCCACATCCCGGTCGCGGCGCCAAGCGAGAGTCCGCTGACGTGCGCCTTGTCGATGCCGAGCGCCTGCATCAGGGCCGCCACGTCGTCGGCGAGCGTCTCGGTCGTGTACTTGCCCGTCGACTTGTCCGATTCGCCGGTATCGCGAAGATCGACCGAGATACAGGTGAAATGTTTCGCATAGTCGGCGACCTGGAACGCATAGCACGCGTGGTCGGCGGCAAGATGCGGGATCAGGATCAGCGGCTCGCCGCTTCCCTGTTGCTCGTAGCCCATCGTGATGGATCCGGCGCGTACCTTGGCCATGATGACCTCCGCCGAGCGGCGCGTTCGGGAGCCCGAAGTTCGGCGACTTCGGTCGTTCCGGCGCCTGAGGAGCGAGCATACGCCGCTGCATGCGCAGGCGCACGCTAAACTTGGGCGACCACGGCGACGCGCGGCGTTCGCGCCTTCGCCGTTGCAGCCGAGGAGACCCAGACGATGCCCGACCCGCTGCCGATCGCCAGGCACGGCGACCTCGAAATCGACCTTTATCCCGCGCTCGCAAACCGCCACGGATTGATCACGGGCGCGACGGGCACCGGCAAGACCGTCACGCTGCAGGTGATCGCCGAGCGCATGAGCGGCATCGGCGTTCCGGTGTTCATGGCCGACGTCAAGGGCGATCTGGCCGGCATGAGCCAGCCGGGTGCGATGTCCGACAAGCTTGCCGAGCGTCTGCGCACGATCGGCGCGCCGGCGCCGGCGTTCGCTGCGATGCCCGTCGTGTTCTGGGACATCTTCGGCGACCAGGGCCACCCGGTGCGGGCGACGGTGAGCGACCTCGGCCCCTTGCTGTTGAGCCGCATCCTGAACCTGAACGAGACGCAGCAGGGCGTGCTGACGCTGGTCTTCAAGCTCGCCGACGACAACGGGCTGCTGTTGCTCGACATGAAGGACCTGCGCGCGCTTCTGCAATACGCCGGCGAGAACGCCGCGAGCCTGACGACGGCGTACGGCAACGTCTCGGCGGCCTCGATCGGCGCGATCCAGCGGGGCCTGCTCGCGCTCGAGCAGCAGGGCGGCGATCGCTTTCTCGGCGAACCGATGCTGAACGTCGACGACCTTCTGCAAACCGACGGCAGCCGCGGCGTCGTCAACATCCTCGCCGCCGATCGCCTGATGCAATCACCGCAGCTCTACGCGAGCATGCTGCTGTGGCTCTTGTCGGAGCTCTACGAGCGGCTGCCCGAAGTCGGCGATCGCGACAAGCCGAAGCTCGTGTTCTTCTTCGACGAGGCGCACCTGTTGTTCACCGACGCGCCGAAGGCACTGCTCGACAAGATCGAGCAGGTCGTGCGGCTCATCCGCTCGAAGGGCGCCGGCGTGTTCTTCGTGACGCAGAATCCGCTCGACGTTCCCGACATCGTGCTGGGCCAGCTCGGCAACCGCGTCCAGCATGCGCTGCGCGCGTTCACGCCGCGCGACGAGAAAGCGGTCAAGTCCGCCGCGTCGACGATGCGCGCGAATCCTGCGATCGACACCGCCAAGGCGATCACGGAACTCGGCGTCGGCGAGGCGCTGATCTCGTTTCTCGACGACAAGGGACGACCCGGCATCGTGCAGCGCGCATTCGTGCTGCCACCGGCCTCGCGGATCGGGCCGATCACGCCCGACGAGCGCAAGGCGGTGATCGACCGCTCGCCGGTGAAGGGCGTCTACGAGAAGACGGTCGACCGCGAATCGGCGTACGAGAAGCTCGCGAGCCGCGCCGGCGCCTCTGCATCGACACCGACGATCGGCGCACCGAGCGCCGGCGGGGGCATCGCCGGCTCGATCGCGGATTCGCTCGGCGGTCTCATGAAGGGAAGCGGCCGCAAGGACAGCCTCGTCGAAGCGATGGCGAAGAGCGCCGTGCGCAGCGTCGGCTCGTCGATCGGGCGCGCGATCGTGCGCGGCGTCATGGGATCGCTGCTCGGCGGCCGCGGCCGCCGCTGAACTCGCGTTCCGGGGCGGCGTGATGGACAATGCCGGTTTTCGGCGCGGGCGCCCGTGTCGCCGCTTGCCTGCCGCAATCCATCCACGAAGGGAGTGCCGATGAAGTCCGCCAATCTCGACTCGACGAGTCGCCGCGAGCTTTTGATTCGCGCCGCGAACCTTGCTGGCGTGGGTGCCGTGCTCGGTCCGTTGAGCTCGCTCGTGCATGCAGCCGATGCGAAGCCGATCAAGGTGGGATTCCTGTATTCGGCCTCGCGCGACGACTACGGCTTCAACCAGTCGTTCGCCGTCGCGGCGAAGAAGCTTGCGCAAATGCCCGGCGTCAGCGTCGAGGAGCAGGAGCGCGTGCCGGAAACCGCGCAATGCGAGCGCGTGATGGAAAGCATGATCCAG
>Ga0070681_10001434_pt1 | contig 20975 bp, 19 predicted proteins | sample KBSC83BmetaG_FD_65650 | JGI IMG/M metagenome (GOLD analysis project Ga0070681, IMG submission 65650) | Corn rhizosphere microbial communities from Kellogg Biological Station, Michigan, USA - KBS C8-3B metaG | ecosystem: Host-associated > Plants > Roots > Rhizosphere | place: USA: Michigan... | reverse complement strand
AGCGTCGGGCGCGATCTTGGCCCCGACGTCAGTGAAGGCGTCATCCGAAAAGCCGCTGCCAAGACCAGCGCCAGTCTCGATCAGCAGCGAATGCCCTGCGGCCACCAGAGCTTCGGCTCCGGCCGGCACGAGGGCGATACGGTTCTCGTTGGTTTTGATTTCCTTTGGTACGCCGATCTTCATTGGTTGTCGTCTCGGTGGTGTCATCCTCTGCGAGCGCAGCGAGCGGAGGATCTACTGTCTTGGTCGCGTGGCTTGGTTCGGATTAGTGAAAATAGATCCCACGGCGCTATCGCGCCGTCGGGATGACCGTTCCCTTCGGTCCAAGACTAACCACTGTCAGCTGCTCCGGCTGGAAAAAGTCTCGAGCGACAGCAGCAACGTCTTCCGTCGTGATCCCGTCGATGAGCGCGAGCACCTCGTCGAGTGTACGATACGGCTCGCCGTACAGTTCGACCGACGCCGCGCGATACATGCGCGATGACACACTCTCGAGCGAGAGCGTCACCTGGCCCTTGAGCTGCTGCCGTCCCATGGCGACTTCCGCGTCGGGAAGTCCGCCTTCGACGACTGATTGCAGCTCGGCGCGAATCGCATCGAGCGCGGCGCCCGCCGAGTCCGGCGCTGTCGCAACGTAAACGCCGTGCATACCAACGTCCGCGTGAAACGTCTGGTACGTGTAGACGGCATACGCCAACCCGAGCTCCTCGCGCACGCGCTGAAAGAGGCGTGAGCTCATCCCGCCGCCGAGGAGCATGCTGAGCAGCAGCAGCGAGAATCGGCGTGGGTCGCCGTGCGGAACGGCAGTCGTGCCGGCGACGATATGCGTCTGTGCGCCCTCGCGCATCACGTGGCGAGTCACCGGTGGCTCGGCCCGCGGAGGTGTGCTCGTCATCGGCGTCGGATCGCCCGCGACTGCATCTGTCCACCCCGTCGACGCGAGCACGTCGAGGAGTTGCTCATGCTCGACGTTTCCCGCCGCCGCAATCACCAGATGGCCCGGATGGTACGCGCGCGCGTGCAGATCGCGAAGATCGCGCACGCCGAGGTCGACGACCGTCTCACGCGTGCCGAGAATCGAGTAGCCGTACGGGTGAGATCCCCAGAGGGCCTCGTTATGCAGCTCGAATACGAGATCGTCTGGCGTGTCCTCCACCATCCCGATCTCCTCGAGGATCACCTTCCGCTCGAGCAGCAGGTCCGAGTGCTTGAGTGTTGGCCGAAAAACAATGTCTCCGATGACGTCGGCGGCCGCGAAGAGATGCTCGTCGAGGACGCGTCCCTGATAGACGGTGTGTTCGCGCGACGTGTACGCGTCGAGCGAACCGCCGAGTGCCTCGAGCGAGAGCGCGATCTCGTGTGCGCTTCGCCGGCCGGTACCCTTGAACACCATGTGCTCGAGCAGATGCGACACGCCCATCCGCTCACGCGGCTCATGCAGCGATGCCGCGCGAACCCATGCGCCAAACGAAACTGACCGAACGCCGGGCATGTGCTCGGACAGAACGGTCAGTCCATTTGGGAGGATCGTGCGCCTGAGCGCGGCGTCAGCCGCGATGACTCCTCCAGACACGCGTATCACTCTCGCCGCGAGCGCTCTCCCCTACCTCTGCCGCCGCCGCTGCGTGGACGGCCGCCGCGATCGCCACCTTCGCGGCGCGAACCATCGCCGCCGGCGTTCGGCTCCGGCTCCGGCATGCCTTCAGGGCGCGGCAACAGCGCCTTCATCGACAAGCGCAGGCGACCGCGCTCGTCGCGATCGATGAGCTTCACCTGCACGCGGTCGCCCTTCTTGACCACGTCCTCGGTCTTCTCGGTGCGCTCCCAGCGCATCTCCGAGATGTGCACGAGCCCCTCGGTGCCGGGCATGATCTCGACGAACGCGCCGAACGGCGTCGTCGTCTTCACCGTGCCCTCATACGTCTCGCCGACGATCGGCTCCGCCGTGAGCGCCTGCACCATCTGGCGCGCCCGCTCCATCGACTCGCCGCCGACGGCTGCAATGGTTACGAGCCCGCTGTCATCTACAGTAAGCTCGGCCCCGGTCTCGTCCTGAATGCCGCGGATTGTCTTGCCCTTCGGGCCAATGAGATCGCCGATCTTCTCGGGGCTGATGTTCATCGTCACGATGCGCGGCGCGAACGGCGAGAGATCGTCGCGCTTGTCGGGCAGCGCCTTGTCCATCTCGCCAAGGATGTGCATGCGCCCTTCCTTCGCCTGCGCGAGCGCCTTGGTCATGATCTCGAGATCGAGGCCTTCGATCTTGATGTCCATCTGGATCGACGTGATCCCGTTGCGCGTGCCGGCGACCTTGAAGTCCATGTCGCCGAGATGATCCTCGGTGCCGAGAATGTCGGTGAGGATCGCGTACTTCTTGCCTTCTTTGATGAGACCCATCGCGACGCCCGCGACGGCCGAGCGAATCGGCACGCCGGCATCGAAGAGCGAGAGTGAGCCGCCGCACACGCTGGCCATCGAGGATGAGCCATTCGACTCGAGGATGTCGGACACGACTCGAATCGTGTACGGGAACTCCTCGAACGGAGGCAGCACGCCCTGAAGCGCACGCTCGGCGAGGTTGCCGTGCCCGATCTCACGGCGAGACGTGCCGCGCATCGGGCGGACCTCACCCGTCGAGAATGGCGGGAAGTTGTAGTGCAGCATGAACGACTTGGTCGATTCATTCGCTTCGTTCACGGTCTCGAAATGCTGCGCGTCGTTCGCGGTGCCGAGTGTGGTCGTCACGAGTGCCTGCGTCTGGCCGCGCGTGAAGAGCGCTGAGCCGTGTGCGCGCGGAATGACGCTCGTGTCGATCGTGATCGGACGAACTTCATTCGGCTTGCGGCCGTCCACACGAAGGCCGGTCTCGAGCACCTGCGAGCGAAGCTGATGGTACTCGACGTCGCCGAGCACCGCCTTGATGTCCTTGCCATTGTCAGGCAGTTCAGCGGCGAGGGCCTCGGCAACTTCCTTCTTCGCTTTTTCCACGGCGGCGATGCGGCCGTGTTTATCCTTCTGGTTGAGCGCTTCCTTGATCTTGCCCTCGGCGAGCGCCTTGACCTTGGCGGTGACCTCGTCGGCGATCTGCACTTTCTCCCATTCCATCTTCTTCGGCCGTTCGCTGCCCAGCTTCTTGAGCAGCTCGTCCTGAACACCGATCAGCTCGCGGATCCCTGATTGTGCGACCTTGAGGGCTTCGACGACGTCGTCCTCGCTCACCTCGAGCGCGCCGCCTTCGACCATGTTGATCGAATCGGCGGTGCCGGCGACGACGAGCTCCATATCGCTGTACGCGAGCTGCTGGAATGTTGGGTTCAGCACCCACTTGTCCTGGATGCGGCCAACGCGAACGCAGGCGCACGGCGCGGGGAACGGAATCTTCGACGCGTTCAGCGCGGCCGATGCGGCGACCAGCGCGAGAACGGCCGGGTCATTTTCCTGATCCGCCGAAATGATATAGATGAAACACTGGACTTCGTTGACGAAGCCCTCCGGGAACAGCGGGCGAATCGAACGATCAACGATTCGCGCCGAGAGGATTTCGCCGTCGCTCGGACGGCCTTCGCGCTTGATGTAGCCGCCAGGAATCTTGCCCGCGGCGTAGGTCTTTTCGCGGTACTCGACGAGGAGCGGGAAGAAGTCGAGCGGGCTCTTGGTTTCACTCACAGTGACTGCGGCGAGGACCATCGTGTCGCCGAAGGTGACGAGAGCGGATCCGGCGGCCTGCTTGGCCATTCTGCCGGTTTCGATGACGAGCTTGCGGCCCGCGAACGTCTTCTCAACGCGTTGCATCATTGCTTTGGGTGCCCTTCATGGGCGAGGAAGTCGGTGAACCTGCGTGTCATCCCGAGCAAAGCGAGGGATCTGCACCTGGCCCGGTGTACGGAACCGGCGGGCAATACAAAACGCGCGGGCCGCAACAGTTGCGCCCGCGCGAGAGTGCTTGTGAATGGTCTAGTACCGGAGACCGAGTTCCTGGATGATCTGTCGGTAGGCATCGACGTCCGTGCGCTTCAGGTAATTGAGCAGACGGCGACGCTTTCCGTTCATCTTGAGCAGCCCACGGCGACCGTGGTGGTCGTTCTTGTGGGTTCGGAAGTGGTCCGTCAGATACTTGATCCGCTCCGTGAGGAGGGCTACCTGAACGCGAGTCGAGCCAGTGTCGGTCCCGTGCGTCCCGTACTTCTGGACCGTTGATACCTTGTCGAAAGCCATGTCCCTGAGTGTTGCCCGCCAGCGTGGCGGCTGTTCGTTGTTTTTTGTGTTAGCTCAGAAGCGTAATAGATCGGTAACGCGATGTAAAGGGGCCACTTACAGTCATCCACTGCGAGCGCAGCGAGCGGTGGATCTGCTGCTACGTCGTGAGTCTGTCCCCGAGCCGGGATCAGCGGGGTGACTGCCCAGCAGATCCCTCCGCTCGCTGACGCGCGCGGGGGGATGACCGCCGACTACCCGAACAGCCCACCCACCCAGCTGAACAACTTCGCGAACGTGCTCCTCGTGTCGTTGAACATCACGATCGCGAACAAAAGCCCGATCGCCACGAGTCCGAACCGAAGAATGTTCTCGCGCGTGCGGATGCTGAACGGCTTCCCCTTCGCCGACTCCAACACGTTGATCAGGATCTGACCACCGTCCAAGATCGGTATGGGAAGCAGGTTGAGGATCGCGACGTTAATGCTAAGCACCGCAATGAGATTGAAGAGGAACGCGATCCCCTTTCGAGCCTCGCTCACCGACGCCTTCGTGATTGCGATCGGGCCCCCCAACTCCGTGACGGACACGGCGCCGTTCCCGATCCCGTGCAGGATCTTGAACACCATGCCCGCGTTGGACTCGGTTTGCCGCCACCCGCCGGCGATCGCTTCGCCGACGGTCACGCGCTCCAGGTGCGACCGGTCGACGCGCATCGCTCCCATCCGTCCGACCATCTTCACTTCCCCGGTCGCCCGGTTCGTATCCGGCATCTCCTTGGGCGTCACCGTAATCGTCTGAACCTGCCCGCTTCGGCTGACGCCGAGCACGACGGGCTTCCCTGCTGAGCCGCCGACGTGGTCGACGATGTCGGGCCACGTGAACACTGGAGTGCCGTTGACCGCCACCACGGAGTCGCCGCGCTGTAGACCCGCATTCGCGGCAGGTTCGCCTGGAAGCACGGAGTCGATCACGGGCGCCATGTAGGGCTGCAAACCCACAGCAACCCGCTGTGCTGCATCGACCGGCTTCGCCACCGGGATGACGACGTCGCCACGCTGCGTCGTGAGCGTCAGCGTGTTCGCCGTCGTGCTGGCGATCCGCTCGAAGACATCATTCCACGCGTGTGTCGGCGTTCCGTTCACCGCGAGAACCGAATCGCCCGCGTGCAGCTTTGCGATCGCGGCGGGTGCCCCAGTCGTGTCGACGCGTCCAACGACCGTCGTCGGGACGACGACATGCTGATACGTGTACTCGAGCGTCGCCGCGACGACGACCGCGAGCACGACGTTCATGAACACGCCGGCGAGCATGATGACGATGCGCGACCACAGCGGCTTGCTCTCGAACCAGCGATCTTCGGGCACAGGCTTCGGCCCGAACGGTACCATCGCGTTCGGATCGAAACTCGGATCCGTCGCCTGCAGTGCGCCGGCTTCTTCGCTTCCACCTTCGAGGAACGCCGTCTCCGCGTCGTGGCGCGAGGCCATGCGCACATAGCCGCCGAGCGGCAGCCAGGCGAGCACGTACTCCGTTTCGCCGCGGCGGAACTTGAAGATCGGCGGACCGAAGCCGATCGAAAATCTCGGCGCATAGACGCCGAGCGCCTTTGCGGCAATGAAGTGTCCGAACTCGTGCACGAAGATCACGAGCCCGAAGACGAGGAGCGGAGCGAGAATCGCTAGCATCCAAACCGTGCCTGAACGTTGCGCCGCGCGGCGGCGTCAGCCGCGACAAGCTCGTCGCGGCTTCCCCCGGGCATGGAACCTAGCACGTCCAGCGCGCCGGAAATGGTGGGCCCGATGTCCCGAAATGAAATTCGTCCGTCGAGAAACAGTGCCACTGCCGCCTCGTTCGCCGCGTTGAAGATCGCTGGAGCCGCTCCGCCCTTCCGTCCGGCCGCCACGCCAAGCGCGAAGGCCGGAAACCGTTCGGCGTCCAATGGTTCGAAGGTCAACGGCGAGGCCGCGACCGGGTCGAACTGTGGTACACCGCTGTCACTCACGCGCTCCGGATGTGTGAGCGCGTACAGCACCGGCAACTCCATGCTCGGCACGCCGACCTGCGCGAGCACGCTCCCGTCGACGAACTCGACGAACGAGTGCACGATGCTCTGCGGATGCACGACGACCTCGATCTTGTCGTACGGAAGCCCAAACAGGAAATGGGCCTCGATCACCTCGAGCGCCTTGTTCGCGAGCGTGGCGCTGTCGACGGTGATCTTTCGTCCCATACGCCACGTGGGATGTTGCAGCGCGTCCTCGAGCGTCGCGCGTTCGAGCTGATCGCGCGTCCACTGGCGGAAGGGCCCGCCTGACGCCGTGATGATCACACGCCGCACTTCGATACCCGGGCGTCCGGTGATGCACTGTAGAATCGCGCTGTGCTCGCTGTCGACGGGAATGATCTCGCCGCGGCCTTCCGCACACGCCGCGTTCACGAGCGGGCCGCCCATGACGAGCGTCTCCTTGTTCGCGAGCGCGACGCGCTTGCCTCGTGAGAGCGCTGCGAGCGTCGCGTCGAGCCCGGCAGCACCCACGACGGCATTGATGACGATGTCGACGTCATCGCGCTTGGCGGCCTCGACCAGGCACTGTGGACCCATACTCCACGACGAGCAATCGTCGGATCGGTTCGTGCGCGCACCTTCTTTGACGAGGCCCGCGAACGCCGGGCGAAACTCAGCGACTTGCTCGCGGAGCAGGTCGGCGTTGTTGAACGCCGTCAGCGCCGCGGCGCGAAACCGATCGCGGTGACGCGCCAGCACGCGAAGCGCCGTCGTTCCGATCGATCCCGTGGAACCGAGAATCGCAACGCCGCGCACACGCCCCTCGCTCATGCGGCGTACGTGAGCATCGCGTTGAGCGCGACGTACGCGATGGGCAGCACGAAAAAGAGACTGTCGAGCCGATCGAGCACGCCGCCGTGCCCCGGAATCAGATGCGAGCTGTCCTTCATCCCGCTTTCCCGTTTGAGCAGCGACTCGACGAGATCGCCGATCTGCGCGGCGACACTCATGAGAATGCCGAACGCCAGTGCTCCCCACGGCGAACCGCGAAAGTCGAGATGCGCCGCTGGGCGCAGCACGAAGTGCGCGTACACCCATGAGAGAATTATGCAGGCGACGAGTCCGCCGATCGCCCCCTCGACGGTTTTTCCAGGGCTGACGGATGGAATCAGCTTATTGCGTCCCATCGTGCGCCCCGCCGCGTACGCGCCGATGTCCGACGCCCACGTGAGTAGCACGGGCAGCAGCAGCAACAACCCGCCTGAGGGAACGCTCGGCGTCCACGATCCGAACTTCAGCGTGGCCGGCGCGAACGCGTAATCGTGATACCGAATGGCGTAGCCGAAGCTCAGCATGCCCCCGGTGTACGCCCCGCCGAGTGCCGTCGAGGACACCGCGCTGAGCGGCTTTCCGTCGACGCCCCGCGCCCAGATCGACGCGGCGAAGAGGAGCAGAATGACGAGCGACACGAGCGACGTCGCGCCGACGATGCCGTTTGCGTCGTAGATGCGCAGATAGCGCGCGTGCACCAGCAGCGGGATCAACCCCGCGATGATGATTCCCAGATTGTCGAACGGATTCGATCCGGACGCGCGGGCGATGCGATAGAACTCCCACGCGGCCAGCGCGCTCGCGATGGCGAGGAGCCCGGCGAGCGCGGCATCACCAATGAAGAGAATGGCGACGACGATCGGGGCGGCGATGACCCCGAAGAGGATACGGCGCGTGAGCTCCGAGCTCACACTTCCATGATCTCGGCTTCTTTCGCCTTGATCAACTCGTCGATCTTGTGGATGTAGTCGTCGTGCACTTTCTGAAGATCCTTCTCGGCATGCTTGACGTCATCTTCGGAGACGCCCGCGAGCTTCTTCAGCACCTCGCGTGCATGCGTGCGCGCGTGGCGGACGGCGACCTTGCCCTCTTCCGCGTACTTGTGCACGACCTTCACGAGCTCCTTGCGGCGCTGCTCGTTCATCGCCGGCAGCGGCACACGGATGATCGCGCCCTGCGCCGACGGCTCGAGCCCGAGCTCGGCTTCGCGGATCGCCTTTTCGACGATCTTGATCTGTCCCTTGTCGAAAGGCGTCACGATGATCACGCGCGGCTCGGGCGCGTTGATCGTCGCGACCTGATTGAGCTGCATAAGCTGCCCGTACATCTCGACCTTCACGGAGTCGAGCATGTTGGGCGACGCCTTGCCCGAGCGGACAGTGGAGAACTCGTGCTTCACGTGCGCGATGTCCTTGTCCATCGACGCGCGCGCGTCCTTCATGATTTGTTGAATTGAGCTCATCGAACCAGGGTGCCGACGCGCTCGCCGCGAACCGCGGCGACGATCGCGCCCGGACGGTGGATGTTGAGAACGATCAGCGGGAGCGAGTTCTCACGGCAGAGGGTGATCGCCGTCTGGTCGATCACCTTCAAGTCCTCCATGATGACGTCGCGGAAGCTGATCTCGTCATACAACTTCGCGTTGGGCTCTCGCTTTGGGTCGGCCGAGTAGACGCCCTCGACGCTCGTTGCCTTGATGATGACGCTGGCCTTGATCTGGATGGCCCGCAGCACCGCGGCCGTGTCCGTCGAAAAGTACGGGTTCCCGGTGCCGGCGGCAAAGATGACGACACGCCCTTTCTCGAGGTGCCGGATGGCTCGGCGCCGGATGTACGGTTCCGCCAGTTCTTCCATGCGGATCGCGGTCATGACCCGCGTGTCGACGCCCTTTCGCTCGAGGACGTCTTGCACGGCGAGCGCGTTGATCACGGTGCCGAGCATTCCCATGTAATCGGCGGCGACGCGATCGAGGCCGGTTTTGGAGAGGAGCGAACCGCGGACGATGTTGCCGCCGCCGATCACGAGCCCGACGCTGGCGCCGGTCTGAGAGACGGCGACGACTTCGTCGGCGAGTCGGCTCACGACGTCGAAGTCGTAGCCGAATCCTTTGTCGCCGGCGAGGGCTTCTCCTGAGAGTTTGAGAAGGACTCTTTGGTACTTGAGAGTAGTCATCCTATGCGAGCGAAGCGAGCGTAGGATCTATCGTGAAATAATCCGGTCCTTCCTCGGCGCGCCGCCACGCGACATTCGCGTTGTGCGCCAATACTTCGTCTACATCCTAGCAAGCCACTCGCGAACTCTCTACGTGGGCGTCACCAACAACCTGGTGCGGCGCGTGTACGAGCATCGTCACGGGTGGTCTACGTTCACCGCGAAGTACGGCATCCATCGGCTGGTCTACTTCGAAACGCGCCCTCATCCGATGCAGGCAATCCAGCGCGAAAAGCAGATCAAACGAATGCCTCGATCGCGAAAAGTTGCCATGATCGAGGCGGAGAATCCTGCGTGGGAAGACTACGCGGAGCGATGGTTCGATCCGCTGCCGCCTGGTCCGGATTAGTGAAAGTAGATCCCCCGCGCGCGAAAGCGCGCGGGGGATGACGATCACTCCCCTAACTGATACCGAACGAACCGCCGAACCTGCACGTTTTCGCCCGTCTTTGCGGACACCTCTTTCACGAGATCGCCGATCGTCTTCTTGGGCTCACGCACCCACGCCTGGTGGAGCAGCGCGACGTCCTTGTAGTACGCCTGAACCTTGCCCTCGACGATCTTCTCGATCATGTGATCCGGCTTCCCCTCCGCCTTCACCTGCTCGGTGAAGATGCGGCGCTCGCTCTCGACCTTGTCGGCTGGCACCTGATCCTTGTCGATCGCCACCGGCGCGGCCGCCGCGATGTGCTCTGCCAGCCACTTTCCAAGCTGCTGGAAGTCTTCTGTCCGAGCCACGAAATCGGTCTCGCAGTTGAGCTCCACCAGCACGGCGATCTTGCCGTTGTGGTGGACGTACGTGCCGATCATGCCCTCCTTCGTCTGACGGCCCGAACGCTTTTCAGCCTTCGCGGCGCCCTTCGAGCGGAGCAGCTCGATCGCCTTGTCCATGTCGCCGTTGGTCTCATCCAACGCCTTCTTGCAATCCATCATGCCGGCGCCAGTGCGGGCGCGCAGCTCTCCAACGTCTTTTGCTGTGATCGTTGCCACGGTAGTCATCCTGTGCGAGCGTCAGCGAGTGTTGTCATCCTCTGCGAGCGAAGCGAGCGGAGGATCTATTGTGAAATCCGTGGACCATCCGTGCGCGACAAGCGCCAATAAGTTCGTTTTCCCGTCAAGCAGGAAGGAGGCGACCGGCTCCGCGTGACTCAAAGTAGATCCCACGGCGCGCTGAGCGCGCCATGGGATGACTACTGACCGCCGCCGCGGCCGACGGCCGACAACTACTCCTCCGCCGGTGCCTCTTCTGCGCCCTCTTCGCCAGGCCCCTTCAACCGAGCGGCGATGGCTTCGGGCTTGGCGCGACGGCGACGCGGACGGCGACGACGCTTCTTGTCTTCCTCGCCCGCCGGCTCGGCGCCACGGTCGGAGCTGTACGTGTAGCTCTCGCCCTCTTCCTCTTCCTGGCGCACCGGCGCTTCACGCCGCGCTTCGACGACGGCGTCCGCGATCGCCTTGGTGATCAGCTCGACCGAGCGAATCGCGTCGTCGTTGCCCGCGATCGGCACCGAGATCAGATCCGGATCCGCGTTCGTATCGACGATCGCGATGATCGGGATGTTGAGCTTGTTCGCCTCGCTGACGCCGATGCGCTCCTTCTTGGAGTCGACGACGAACATCAGCCCAGGCAGGCGGCCCATGTTGCGAATGCCATCCAAATACTTCGAAAGCTTCTCACGCTCGCGACGGAGCATGAGCTGCTCTTTCTTGGTGTAGTTCTCGAACTCACCGCCCGCTTCGCCGCCGGCCTCGAGCTCCTTCATGCGGCGCACCTGCTTCTTCACCGTCTGATAGTTGGTGAGCAGACCGCCCAGCCAGCGCTCGGTGATGAACAGCGCGCCAGCGCGCGCGGCTTCGGCTTTCACGATCGCCGCGAGCTGCGGCTTCGTGCAGACGAAGAGGACGTTTTCGCCGCGCAGCACGACATCGCGCGCGAGCTTCTGCGCGATCTCGATCTGACGAAGCGTCTTTTGAAGATCAATGATGTGGATGCCGTTCCGCTCAGCGAAAATGAAGCGGCGCATCTTGGGATTCCACCGGCGGGTCTGGTGCCCGAAGTGGACGCCCGCTGCGAGGAGAGCCTCGAGCGTAGGCGCGTTCGTGGACGACTGCTGGTCTGCCATTGGTTTTTTCTACCTCGGTTTGGTTTTGATTGCCGTTGGCCGCCGTCATCGTCTCGTCCGACTGGTTGCCCAGCACCCGGTTGAGACTCGGGAGGCCTGTGTCGTCATCCCATCGCGCGCGTCCGCGCGCGGTGGGATCTACTTTCCCGATCGCGGTGTACGCGTGCCACGCGACCGGGGCAGTAGATCCTCCGCCGCCTGACGGCGGCAGAGGATGACTGCTGACTGCTGACTGCTAACGCTTCGAGAACTGGAAGCGCTTTCGTGCCTTCGGACGACCCGGCTTCTTTCGCTCGACCGCACGTGCGTCGCGCGTGAGAAGACCGAGATCGCGAAGCTTGCGACGGTGTCCCTCGTCCATCTTCACGAGGGCACGCGCCACGGCGAGACGCAACGCGCCCGCCTGACCCGTGTTGCCGCCACCATCCACGTTCGCCTTCACGTCGAAGCGGCCGAGCGTGTCGGTCGCGACGAACGGTTGCTGAATCGACGTCACGTGCGACGGACGCGGGAAGTAATCGCCCAGCGTGCGCCCATTGACGTCCCACTTGCCGGAACCCGGCTTGATGAACACGCGGCACACCGCTTCTTTGCGGCGGCCGATCGCATGAATGCTGTCGGCCATGGCTACTTCTCACCCTTGGTGAAGGTCAGTTGCTTCGGCTGTTGCGCGACGTGCGGATGCTCGGCGGTGGCGTACACGCGGAGCTTGCGTCGCAACACCTGACGGCCAAGAGCGGTCTTCGGCAGCATGCCATAGACGGCTTTCTCGATCACACGCTCGGGGTGCTTCGCGATCATCGTGCTGAAGGGCGTGAACTTCTCATGCCCCATGTAGCCCGTGTGCGAGAAGTACTCCTTCTGCTCGGCCTTGCGGCCCGTGACCTTCACCTTGGACGCGTTGATGACGATGACGTTGTCACCCGTGTCCATGTGCGGCGTGAAGATCGGCTTGTGCTTGCCACGAATGATCTTGGCGACTTCGGCAGCGAGACGACCGAGGACCATGCCCTCGGCGTCCACGATGAACCACTGCTGCTCGATGTCGCTTGGCGTGGCGGAAAACGTTTTCATTGCCTGGCCAGACGAAAAATGATTCCTGCGCCTCACCGGTGCGGGATGCAACCCGGGTCTCGGCAGCCATCAAAGGCATTTTTTGACAGACTCTCAAGCTAATTCAACCGCTTATGGCCTGTCAACTTACAGCATGTCATCCCGAGCCCCAGGCGAGGGATCTGCACTTCCCGTCGCCCGGAGTCTGCGGCGGAATCAAGGCTTCGGTCTTGGCCGCGCGGACTGATCCTTCGGAACGCACACCTGTCGCCAGTCCTGGCCAGCTCGAGGCGCCTCACACTGCTCGGCGTGCAGGGTACTGTCCGTGAAAACCGTGCGCTGGCTTGCCACCGGAGGTACCGCGGCGCCCGGTTGCGCATTTCGACACCCGACGGTCATCAGGCCGACGCACGACGCGGTCATCAGAGCTACTCGCATAGATCGTCCCTAGGGTCGAAATGGAATCTCGCGCTCGATCGACGCGGCCGACGGAACCATTCGATACTCCGGATTCGGCTTCACGCGCGAGGCACTGTTGTGAACCTGCCCGATCAGGCCGTCGAGATCCGATTGCACATCCAATGCGCTTGGCGTCGTCAGCGCAGGAATCACGTACTGGTTCAGCAGCTTCGTGAAGATCGCCGCCTCGTCCTGGACCTCGATGTATGCCGACATGGTCACAACGAGATCGTGGTCGCGATTGATGGCGATCCGCTGACCCTTCCACCCGTCGGCGACCAGGAAGGTCCAGCCGGAGTAGGTCTCCGTCCACCAGAACCAGCCGTAATTGTTCGTCGTTCGCGTCGGCACGGATTTCATGTACGGCACGAATGACCGCGCGACCCAGTCTGCCGGCAGTAGCTGTTTGCCCTTCCACAAGCCGCCGTGGAGATACAGAAGCCCGAACTTCTGCATATCCATTGGACGCATGCGGAAGCCGTACCCGCCCATGTCTATGCCGGTGGAATCCTGGTGCATCCACTCTTCGTTCACGAACCCGAGGGAATCGAAAAGCGCGGCTTTGCCGAAGTCGAGCAACGTCTTGCCTGTCGCATACTGAACGGCTCCAGCCGCGAGCACCGGACCTTCGTCGTTGTAGAGGAAATCACGGCTCGGCGCCGCGAGCAGCGGTTCTTTCAAAGCGAATGCCACGCGATTGCGCGTGGACCAGAAGCTGTTGGAATGCTGGTACGACGCCGCGGACGTGTCGCGCGGCGGATCGTTTACGGCGAGCGCCGACATCCCCATCACGTCCTGCAGGCGAATCACGCTGAACCGATCAACGTCCGCGCTCGACGCGAACAGCGATCGCGGCAGCAGCTGCGTGATCGGCACATCGGCGGATTTGATCGCGCCGGTCTTGAGTGCCGCGCCGACGAGTGACGACAGAACGCTCTTCGAAACCGACATCATGTAATGCGCTTCCGGTCGCGTGATGCCACCGGTGTACAGCTCGAAGATGAGCGTGTCGCGGCGCGAGATGAGAATGGAAAACACCGGTAGGTCCGGCGTGTCGCGGATCCACCGGGCGAGATCCGTCAACGTTGCGCCGTTGAATCCCTGCGACTGTGCGGATGCGGTTGGTAGATCGATGTCGGCGCTGTTCACCGAGCTCGCGATCGGCGAGGTCGCATCGCCGCAAGCGACAGCGCCCAATGCGTAGACCGAGAGAACCGCTCGTGTGATGCGCGTCAGCATGAGCGCTCCGTACCGCCCGTGACCGTGTCGACGTTACGCTAATCTCGCCTTGACAGGTGCCGGCGCGATACCTAGAGTCGGAGGTACCACGAACTCTAGGTATCGCATGCCAGGCGCTCCCGGTTCACGCGACCGACTCCGCGGCACTCTCGACCTGCTGGTCCTGAAAACGCTCACTGGTGGCCCGCGGCACGGCTACTCCATCGCCCGGTGGCTCGCGCAGGAATCGGACGACACCGTCCGCGTCGAAGAAGGGTCGCTTTACCCCGCCCTCTATCGCCTCGAGGAACGCGGGCTCGTGTCCAGCGAATGGCGAACCTCCGATGGCGGACGCGCCGCAAAGCTCTACGCGCTCACCGCGCTCGGCCGAAAGCATCTCCGCGCCGAGACCGACGAATGGCTCACGTTCGCGAAAGCCGTCACGCGAATTCTCCAGCCGCAATCATGAGCGCCTCCGAACCGCCCCGCGACGGACAGCGCCTCGTGCGGCCGCCGCTCGATCGAGAGATCGACCGGGAGCTGGCATTTCACATCGAGATGCGAGCCCGCGAGCTCGCCGCGTATGGCAAATCTGCCGATGAAGCCGAGCGAGTCGCCGCTGCCGAGCTCGGAGATCTCGCAGCGGTCGCCGACGAATGTCGAACGATCAACAGACGACGGGAGCGCCAGATGAACCGCGTACACGCGCTGAGCGAGTTGATTCATGGCGCTCGCTTCGCGCTGCGACTGCTGCGACGGCATCCGGGATTCACGGCGCTCGCGGCCATTACCATCGCGCTCGGGATCGGCGCCGCGACGTCGATCTTCTCGGTTGTCGACGGCGTTCTGCTGCGCCCACTTCCGTTCGCAAATCCGGATCGCCTCGTCGCGGTGTGGATCGCGCAGCCGTCGCTCGCGAAAGACCCAGTCATCGAACGACTCGCCGAGCGCACGGTGCTAGGCGCCGAGGAGCTCGCGGCGCTGCGTGATCGCACGACGGCGTACTCCGGCTACGGCTACTGGATCCAGAGTGGATCCATGCTCACGACCAACGGTTCCGCGGAACCAGTCACCACCGTCAGCGCGTCGGCGTCGCTGCTCGATGTACTCGGCGAGCATACGGTGCTGGGCCGCGGGTTGCGTCTCGAGGAGAACGTGCTCGACGGTCCGCACGTCGCACTCGTGGGTTGGGAGACATGGACGTCGCGCTTCGCGGGCGACTCGGGCATCATCGGCCGGCGCGTCGACCTCGACGAGACGCCATACACGATCGTCGGCGTGCTCCCACGGGGCTTGCGTCTCGATCGCGCTACGCCTCCCGCGGCGTTCTGGACCCCGGTGATGCAGAGCAAATACGAACAGCCGCAGTATCACAATCGGTCATACCACGTGGTGGCGCGTCTTCGCGCTGGAATCACGCCAGCGGCCGCCGAGCTGCAGACGGCACGCGCGTTTCGCGCTGCCGACGGAGACACGACGCTGTCGGCGCGCGTGCTCGACTGGCAATACGATCAAACGCATGAGGCGAGAGGTCCACTCTATCTGTTGCTCGGTGCGTCCGCGCTGCTCCTCCTCATCGGCTGCGTGAACGTCGCAATGCTGTTGCTCGGCGAGTCCGCGTCGCGCGAGCGCGAGGTCGCGGCGCGCATCGCTCTCGGCGCGAGTCGCGGACGAATCGTGCGACAGCTGTTGGTCGAAAGCACGACCATCGCGCTGCTTGGCGCGACGCTCGGCGCGGTTTTGGCGTGGACGCTGACCCGAACACTCACGTCGCTCGCCTCGACGCGAATCGCCGGAATCGAATCTCTTGGGGTCGACGTGCGCGCGCTCGGCTTCGCGATCCTGTGCGCCACCGTTGCGGGCGTGCTCTTCGGGCTCACGCCGGCACTCACGCTTACTCGGGCGAGTGAGGGAGCGCTCATGCGCGTGGGTGTTGGACACTCGGCGCGGCACGGCAGGCGCCTGCAGCGATGGCTGGTTGCGACGGAAGTCGCGCTGTCATTCGCGCTGTTGGTCGGCGGCGTCCTCTTCGCGCGCAGCCTCGACAAGCTCACCGCCGTGGACCCGGGTTTCAGACCACAGCACGTCGTCGCGATCAAGATGGTTGCGCCTCATTCGTTCTACCGCGACGACCCGAGGATGCTGGCGTTTTATGAGGAGGGCGTGCGCCGTCTGTCTGCTCTCGCGGGTGTAAACGGCGCAGCCGCCGGACAGAATCCGCCGTTCGGTGGCGGATGGAGCAGTTCCCCGGTGACGGTCGAAGGTCGCACCTACGAGCACGGTGGTCCATCGACCGATCAACACTCCGTGCTCCCAGGCTATTTCTCGGTGCTCGGTGTGCCGATCCGAGAGGGGCGTGCGTTCGACGCGACGGACGCGACCGGCTCGGAGCTCGTCGCGATCGTGAGCGACGCGGCCGCTCGGCGCGACTTCCCCAACGAGTCAGCTGTTGGCCGGCGTGTTTTCTGGCAAGGGCAGTATCGCCGCGTCGTCGGTGTCGTCGGAGATGTTCGTGCGGCGAAACTGACGCGCACCACGGGCCCGGCGATCTACGTCCCCATGCGGCAATACGTGAGTGGGCCGACCACGTTCATCGTGCGCTCGAGCCTCGATCTCGCGGCGCTCACGCCGGCGCTGCGGTCGACGCTCGATGGCATCGACCCCGCCGTGAGCGTCTCGTCGATCGAGCCCATGCCGGCGCTCATATCGCGTTCCTACAGCGATGAGCGATACCGAACGATCATCGTCGGCGCGTTCGCGCTGTTCGCGGCGATGCTCGCCAGTGTCGGTCTCTACGGCGTCACGCTGCGCGCGGCCACACGTCGCACGCGAGAGATCGGGATTCGCGTGGCGCTCGGCGCAACGCCCGGTCGCGCGACGCAACTCGTCATGAGCGACACACTGCGCGGCGTCGCCGCGGGACTGGTCGGCGGGCTCGCAGTGTCGCTCGTCGGTGCTCGGGCCCTCGAAGCGTATCTTTACGGCGTCGCGCCGACCGATCCGCTGACGTTTGGCGCAGTGCTGGCTCTGCTGGCGACGGTCGCAATCATCGCCAGCGGCATCCCCGCCCGCCGTGCGAGCCGAGCGAATCCGGCGCTGGTCTTGAAGGGGGACTAGCGGCGCGCTTCGCTCGCCGGAGTCGCCACGATTGCCAACCAACGGCCATCGGGACTGACTGCAAGACGTGTGATGTCGGTCAGTCCCGCGGCGGCGAAATCGGCGACGGCATCCCAGACGGCCGTGCTTTTCGTCCACGCGAGCAAACGCGACTTGGAGCCGGCAAGCACCAGGGAGGGAGAGACCCACGCAATGTCCTGCGAGCCGCGGGGCAGCACCGCGACCTCAGTCGTTACAAAGCCGGGCCATTTCGCCGCCATCAGCGTGAACGTCGAATCCGCTTGCCGCACGAACGAGAATCCACCGCCGCCGGGCAGCGGCGCGAGCGATCGTCCAATCTGTCGTGCCAGCGTGTCTGATTTCTGGGTGCGTAAATCGGTGTGCACGAGCGCGTTCGGCCGGCCGAGCACGAACAGCGCGAGATTGTTCGCGTCGACCCATGCGTGATAGCCGACGGGCTTGAGTGATTCGATCACGACGCGCGGATCTGACCCGTCGAGCGCGAAGCTCCAGAGCCGCTGCGTCGAGTCGCGCTCGACGCGAATGACCGAGAAGCGTTTGCCGCCCGGCATCACCGTCGCCGAGTATTCGCTTTCCGGCGTGGTGGTGACGCGCGTGATCGCCTTGGTCGCGATATCGATCTTGTAGATGTCGGACTGCTTGTCCTCACGCGTCGACGTGTACAGAATCGCCCGGCTATCAGGTGTGAATGACGGTTGATTATCGTAGCCCGGTCGATTCGTGAGGTTCACCGGCGCGCCGATCACCGGCCGACCGTTCTGCATCGACAACGGCGCGAGGTAGATGTCCGTCGAGCCCTGCGCGCCCAACGGCATCGCGGCGCATACGGCTATGAGCGGGATGATTCTGCGCATCGTTCAGGCGGGAAAAAAGGAAGGCGGGGCGCTCCAGCTTGTCATCCCGAGCGTTAGCGCGGGATCTGCACTTCGACAGTCGTCATCCCGAGCGTAGCGAGGGATCTGCACTTTACGTTTTTACGAAGCTCTCATTCAAGCTCGATCAACAACGCGCCCTTCTCCACCGCCGTGCCAGGACCAGCCACGATGGACTTGACCTTCCCGGCCGCCGTCGCGCGCAGCTCGTTTTCCATCTTCATGGCCTCCATCGCCACCAACGCTTGCCCCGCCGACACCACCTCGCCAACCTGCACGTGAACGCGAACGATCAGCCCTGGCATCGGCGCTTTCAACGGCGCCGGCCCCGTCGGTCCAGCCGACTTGCCGGACAGATCCCGAATGGCGCGTGTGCGCTCGTCGAGTGCCTCGACGTCGAAGCGATGGCCATCGAGCCAGAGCGTATAGAGGCCGCGGCTCGCACCCGGCCGCACGACGACGCGATGCACCTCGTTTCCAACGGTTACCATGCGCACCGGCGTTCCGTCGATCTGCTCGACGTGCGCGACGACGTCCTCGCCGTCGATATGAACGCCATCGCCGTCGAGAAGCACGGTATGGTCTTCAGCGCCAATGCGCACGCGGTATTTCATGCGGCCTCCGGCACCAGCTCGCACACGGTTTCCACGTGCGCGGTCTGCGGAAACATGTCGAACGCTCTGAGTGACGCGATCCGATACCTCGGCATGCGGCTCAAGTCGCGCGCGAGCGTCGCCGGGTCGCAGCTCACATAGATCACCGCGCGCGGCGCTGTCTCGGTCGTCTGAAGCGCGGCCGTCACTTGCTCGTGCACGCCGGCGCGCGGCGGATTGATCAGCACGACGTCGGCAGGCAGCGTCTGCGCCAATACGTCTTCGACGCGAGCCGCCACGGCACGCGAGCCCTCGGGCAAGCGCGCCGCGCAGTATTCGACGGCTTCGCGGTCTGATTCGATGGCGACGACCTTCGCGCCATGCTGCGCGAGCGGAATCGCGGTCGCTCCTGATCCGGCGTACGCGTCAATGACGACCCGCGGATGATGCGCGCGTGCCCGTTCGAGCACGTAGGCGTGCAGGCGCTCACCGACCGCGGTGTTCACCTGGATGAACGAAGCGTCCGCCGCGACGCTTCCGCGCTGCGCGACCAATACGCGTGCTCGATGCGCCTGCTTCCACCACAGCGACACCGCTTCCGGAATCGCGCGAAAGAACTCCGATCGCTTCGGCCACTCGTTGCCGCCTTCCATCACGATCGACGTCCCATTCTCGACGAGACGCACGGACGCGCGCAGCTCGTCGGCCGGCGGAAAGAAGTCCGACGCCGCCATCACCGCGCGCCATGCGATGATCAGCCGCTCTTCGGTGATCGGACAATCGGCGAGTTGAAAGACGCGGCCTGGGTCATCGAATGGATGCAAGCCGATCACCCACTTGCCGTTCGCGCGACGCTTCATGGCAAGCGTCAGTTTCCGCCGATACCGCCACTGACTATCGCTGCGCTCGATCTCGGGCTTTTCGACAGCTCGTTTCCCGATCCGCGTAATCGTATCGCGAATGATGCTGCGCTTCGCGTCGAGCTGGGCGTCGTATTTGAGATGCTGAATCTGGCAGCCGCCGCACTTGTCGACGCGATAGTGATAGCAGAGCGGATCGATTCGCTCCGGCGAGGGCGTCACCACTTCCTCGAGGGTCCCGCGGGCAAAGCGTTTGCGGGGCTCGATGGCGACGCGCACGCGATCACCTGGCGCCGTGCGCGGCACGAACACGGCGATACCGTCAGAACGGCCGATGCCGTCGCCTCCCGCGGCGATCGTGTCGATCGTGAGCTCGACGACGGTCACCGGAGGGCGTCCAGTCGCGCGGCGCGCGTCCACGCATCAGATGCAGGCGCCGCGGTCTGCCCGTTTGTGACACGCTTGGGCATTTGCCGATCGCGATCCGCGATGAGCGCGGCGACGACAGCCGCCGTGCGCACGGTGTTCGCCGGTGGCGCCACGTTGGTCAATGATTCGAGACGGCGCTCGAGCCACTGAATCTCGATCTGTCCCGCACGGAATTCCGGATCTTCCATGACCCGAAGATGGAAATCGCGCGACGATTCGACGCCTTCGATCGTGAGCTCGAGGAGCGCGCGATGCATGCGAGCGATCGCCGCATCGCGCGTCGGCGCGTGTACGATCAGCTTCGCGAGCATCGGATCGTAGAACAATCCGACTTCGCTGCCGATCTCAATGCCGCCGTCCCACCGAACTCCCGGCCCACTCGGCACGTGCAAGTACGAAATGCGACCCGTCGAGGGTAGAAAGCCGTTCGTTGGATCCTCGCTCGTGATTCGGCACTCGATCGCCCAGCCGCGCGGCACGATCTCTTCCTGCGTGAACGGAAGCGCTTCGCCCGCCGCGACGCGAATCTGCCACTGCACCAGATCGATGCCCGTGACGAGCTCCGTTACGGGATGTTCGACTTGCAAGCGCGTGTTCATCTCGAGGAAGTAGAACTTCCCTTCCTGGTCGAGCAGGAACTCGCACGTCCCTGCGTTGACGTAGCCCGCCGCTTTCGCCGCGCGCACGGCCGTCTCGCCCATGGTGCGACGCAACTCCGGCGATACCGCGATGCTCGGCGCCTCTTCGAGCATTTTCTGATGCCGGCGCTGCACCGAGCACTCCCGCTCGTTGAGCGAGAGCATGGTGCCGTACTTGTCGCCGATGATCTGAATCTCGACGTGCCGCGGTCCGACGATGTACTTCTCGACGTACACCGCGTCGTCGCCAAACGCATTCTTCGCTTCGCGCCGGGCGGTCTCGAGCGACGGCTCGACCTCCGCCGGCGTGCGAACGACGCGCATGCCTTTGCCGCCGCCACCCGCTGC
>Ga0070681_10001433_pt1 | contig 20981 bp, 15 predicted proteins | sample KBSC83BmetaG_FD_65650 | JGI IMG/M metagenome (GOLD analysis project Ga0070681, IMG submission 65650) | Corn rhizosphere microbial communities from Kellogg Biological Station, Michigan, USA - KBS C8-3B metaG | ecosystem: Host-associated > Plants > Roots > Rhizosphere | place: USA: Michigan... | reverse complement strand
CCTGCTGGGCTATAGCGTGATCAAGTTCCAATCGCTGCCTCACTATCCGTTCCTGGTCCTGCTGGTGGTTTCAGCATCGGCCTCGCGGCTGAAGCTGAAACTGCCCGGGATCAACGGGAACATGTCAGTAAACCTGCCGTTCATTTTGATCGCGGCAGCGCAGCTAACCCTATTCGAGAGTATGCTGGTGGCGCTGGTTTCCTCGGCAGTGCAGACTTTGCCAAAGCCAGGAACCCGGCTCAGTGCGGTGAAGCTCCTTTTTAATGTGAACACCATGGGATTGGCGGCCGGGAGCTGCGCACTACTGTGGCACCGGCACTCTCTCGCAGGCCATACTTGGTCTGGGTCGCTCCCACTCATTGCTTCATGCGCGGCATTTTTCCTGGTGAACACCATCCCTGTAGCCGCGATCATTTCTCTGACCGAAGGTGCCAGCTTGATGCGTACATGCTCGAGCATTTTTCAACTGCCCTTCCCTTATTACCTGGGCTGCACTGGACTCATGTCCATCGTCTCAGCGATCAGCCAGCAAGTCAGTTGGATCATGCCCCTCGCAATATTGCCTGCAATGGTGCTGATGTATATCAGCTTCCGCCGATACTTTTCCACGATGGCAGATGCCAGCCCTTCAGCTAACCAACAATTTTTGACGGCAGCGGCACACTAGGCACCAACTCGCTGTGCGGCGGGTGGTTCTAAAGGAGAGAAGGCGGGTAGATGGAAATCCCGCCTTTCGAGGGCCGAGTGCCGTCTCTCGTGCGCTCAGATAAGGTCTCTGGTAGTTCTCCGGCTACGGCTGAGTGACCTAAGTAAGGTGCAAGCCTCTCTAACCCACTCTAGACTCTGACATTAAGGGTAGTCCCGCTTGTCGAACCGTTTCGAATTGCGGGTGGGCAGGGACAGGCGTACGTGGCGGAAGGATCAATCTTAATGCCCTAATTGGTAAGGATGTCTGCGAGTAAATGCCAACCAGAGCCAAAATTTTTATCGGCATAACCGCAGCCCTCGGTGTTGCGATCGTCGCAATATCCGTGTGGCGCTGGCATAGCGACGACTTGCTGCGTTTCTTTTGTTATCTTGCAATTGCAATTTTTGCCTCCAGTCTGAAGGTGCGATTGCCCGGCATTGACGGCACAATGTCGGTCAATTTCCTATTTATCCTTCTTGGGGTCCTCGAACTCAGCCTGCCCGAGACGTTGCTTATCGGGTGCAGTGCAGCGCTAGTCCAGTGCGTATGGCGCACGAACCAATCGACAAGCCTCGCAAAGATTGCGTTTAACGTATTTAGCAATATGGCCAACGCCATCGCGTTGGCCTATTTCGCGTATCACCGATTCATTCTGATTACGGGGAATCGAGCCACACTGATCATGCTCGTGCTCGCGTCCCTAATCTATTTTTTGGCCAATACGCTTCCTGTGTCGGTGATTATCGCGCTGACCGAAAGCAAGTCGGCCCGGAAGGTGTGGTCGGAATGTTATTTCTGGTCTTTCCCTTTTTACCTGGTAGGCGCTGCCGTCATTGGTCTCGTGGGATTTGTAAACCGGCACGCGGGTTGGCAAACCTCGCTAATGGTGCTGCCCGTGATCTATTGGGTTTATCGTTCCTACCGAATGTATCTGGGGCGTCTTGAAGATGAGAAGAAGCACGTAGAAATTGAGAAGCGGCACGTGGAAGATATTGCTTCGCTCCACATGCGCACAATTGAAGCGTTAGCGCTCGCCATTGACGCCAAGGACCACACCACCCACAAACATCTGCATCGGGTGCGAATCTACGCTTCAGAGCTCGCCAAGGAACTGGGACTCTCAAGCAAGGAGCTCGAGGCTTTGCGTGCAGCGGCGCTCCTCCACGACATCGGCAAGCTCGCGGTACCCGAGCACATTATTAATAAGCCCGGCCGCTTGACGCCTGAAGAATTCGAAAAACTGAAGATCCATCCGATCGTAGGCGCGGAAATCTTGGAGCGTGTTGCTTTCCCGTACCCCGTTGCTCCCATCGTCCGAGCTCACCACGAAAAGTGGGATGGCACCGGCTATCCCGAAGGGCTTGTGGGCGAGGACATTCCGATCGGTGCACGCATTCTGGCAGCCGTAGACTGCTTGGATGCTTTAGCTACCGACCGGCAGTATCGCAGGGCGTTACCACTCGATGAAGCCATGACGCAGGTCGTGCAGATGTCAGGAACGTCGTTCGATCCAAAGGTCGTGGACGTGCTGAAGCGACGATATATCGAATTGGAGCAGATCGCCCAAACTCAATCCATGAGCATGACCTCGCCAGGACTCTCGACAAATGTTCGCATTGAGCGGGGTGTCGAGCCGGCCGCAGGTTTCGAGCACTCGGCAGTCGGCAGTACAGCTAGTAGCGAGAGCGACTTCCTGTCTTCCATCGCATCCGCTCGCCAGGAGGCACAAACGCTGTTTGAAGTCAGCCAGGACCTTGGAAATTCCCTCAGCCTGGGAGAGACGCTATCCGTGCTCTCCATGCGGTTACGTAAAGTAATCCCATTCGATTCGATTGCAGTCTTCGTTTGCCGCAACGGGCGCTTGGTTCCAGAGCTAGTCAGCGGAGAGAATTTTCGGCTCTTGTCCTCGCTGCGCATTCCACTCGGCGAAGGTTTATGTGGATGGGTGGCGGAGAATCGCAAACCCATCATCAATGGCAATCCGCAGGTTGAACCTGGATATGCCAACCAAGCCGAAAAAGCGACTCCGCTACAGTCGGCGATTGCAGTGCCCTTGGAAGGCTTGAACGGTGTGGTAGGGGTGCTGGCGATGTATCACAGGGAATGCGATGCCTTCACTGCCGACCATCTGCGCATTTTATTGGCTGTCAGCGCTAAGGTGGCAGTTTCTGTCGAGAACGCTTTGAAATATCAACAAGCGGAAAACTCGGCGACCACGGATTATCTGACCGGTCTACCGAATGCTCGCTCGCTATTCGTGCACCTTGCGCAGGAACTGGCACGTTGCCGGCGCACAGGTACCTCTCTGGCGGTAATGGTTTGCGACTTGGATGGCTTCAAACAAATCAACGATCGCTATGGCCACTTGGAAGGCGACCGATTGCTTAAAACCTTCGCGGGCGACTTAAAGGAGGCATGTCGTGAGTACGATTACGTCGCACGCATGGGCGGTGATGAGTTTGTCTTGATCGCTACGGGCATGAAGCCCAACGCTGCCACCGAAAAGGCGAACCGCTTGAATCAACTTGCGATCGCTGCTGGAAAGCGAGTATGCGGCAAGAACATCATCTCGCTGAGCGTTGGCACTGCTTTCTGCCCCGAAGACGGCATTGACGCTGAACGCCTACTCGCCGAAGCCGACCGCAAAATGTACACCATGAAACAGGTGCACCATGCGTTGGCTGAGGAGATGGATGGCATGCTCCGATCCAACGCTCATCTGAGCACAGTGAATTGAGGATAACGCTTCCATGCTCTGGCGAATCTCACGGCGCCTGCTTGCGATCGCTGCGATTGTTGTTCTGGGAGGGCTGACATCTGCCACCCTCGTGCGCTTCGCACCGGGATTTGCCACCGATGAGCAACAGCTTGACCCGCGGCTAAGTGCGGAAAGCTTGCAAGCCCTTCACCAGTCGCATGAGTCCGAAAAAAAAGTCTTCCTTTTTTACGCCGCCTATTTGAATCGTGCCTGGCACGGAGACCTTGGTATTTCCCGCTCGCTTAACCGGCCGGTAAGCAGCCTTCTTCGCGACCGGTTTCCGGTCACCTTGCGCCTGGTGGCGATGGGACTCGCGCTAGGCTGGTTGATTGCGTTGAGTTTCGCACTGACTTCGGCATTGGCGCGAGTCACCGCTTACAGATTCTTTGCCATTGCTCTGAGCGGAGCTCTCTTGTGCATTCCGGCTGCGGTGCTGGCGTTGTTGTCGGTCGTTTTGAATACTCCTGGATATCTCGCAATCGCGCTGCTTGTTTTCCCCAAAGTATTTACCTATTCGCGAAGCCTTCTCGAAAGGGCTTATTCCTCACCACATATCGTCACCGCTCGTGCAAAAGGGCTGGGCCGGTTGCGCATCCTCTGTTGGCATGTGTTTCCGGTCGTCGCCCCGTCACTAGTAGCGCTTGCAGGCGTCTCGGTGAGCATGGCCATAGGTGCGGCCATCCCCATTGAAGCTCTGTGTGGGGTTGCGGGTGTTGGCGATCTGGCTTGGCAAGCGGCACTCGCTAGAGATTTGCCGCTGTTGGTGAACATCACCATTCTTGTTACGGTCGCAACCTTGCTCTCCAATTCGGGCGCAGATGTTGTTGGTCACGCTTTGCGAGCCCAGGAGTCATGAGCGCTACCCGCAAACTCGCATGCGGGATTCTGTTGGTCGTGGTCATCACTGCACTCGGCGCGACCTGGATCGCGCCAGCCGACTATGCCACACAATTTCGCGAAGCGCCTAGCGCTCCGCCTTCCCGCCACCATCTGCTGGGAACCGACGAAATTGGCCGTGACCGTTTTTCTCGCATGCTATACGGCACGCGCATTTCGTTGCTCCTCGCTCCAACCGCAGCACTGCTTTCCACCGTGATGGCTGCGCTGATCGGCGCCGTGGCGGGCTATCTAGGGGGATTCTGGGAACGCCTCGCCATGGGCATTACTGATCTATTTCTTTCACTGCCCTGGCTATTTCTGCTGATTACCGTCCGCGCACTTCTGCCCTTGAATGTTTCTCCCCTCCTGTCCATGCTTGTCACTTTCTTGATGCTCGGTTTTCTGGGCTGGGCCGCCTCAGCAAGAGTCCTTTGTGCGGCCGCTCGCTCGTTGCGCCATTCCGGTTTGCTGTTGCAGGCGCGCGCTTTGGGGCTCCATGGAGCACGCCTTTTTGCGATCCACGTGGTCCCCACCTTGAAGCCAATTCTGCTTGCCCAGTTTTGGATTTCAATTCCTGTCTTCATTCTGAGCGAAGCAAACCTTGGCATTCTCGGACTCGGTGTTGCCGAGCCGCTGCCGTCCTGGGGAAGTCTGCTCAAAGAATTGGAAGGCTTGACTTCACTTGGAGATCAACCCTGGAAGCTAGCGCCGCTTTTATTGTTAATCGTCGTAGTCACTTCATTTCAGGTGGTTCTTTCGAGTGAGGAGGTACCAGCATGATGCGCCGTGTTTCTTGTTTGTCTTCATGTATTGTGCTCGTCGTCGGCCTTGCCTCAGCCCAATCGGGCTCAGAGCTGCGCTTCTGCCTGCGAAATGAGCCCAAAACCTTCAACCCCTTATTGGTTGAAGACGACGCCTCCGAAACTGTCCGCTATCTCACCGGTGGTGTGCTGATCCGTTCTAACCGTCAAACACAGAAATTGGAGCCAGAACTGGCGCTTTCGTGGAAGCTTTCGAAGGACGGCCGCGGGATTACATTCCAGTTGCGTAAAGGCGTTTCTTTTCGGACGGCACCCCTTTCTCGGCAGATGATGTGGCCTACACCGTGAAGCAGATGATGGACCCGGCCCTGCATTCGCCTACTGGGGACGCGTTTCGCTCCGGTACGGGCCCCGTGAATACACAAGCCCTCGCTCCTGATCGCATCGCGATTACCTTTTCAGCCCCGGTTGCGGGCTTGGACCAGCTCTTCGATCAGGTTGCGATTCTCTCGGCACATTCTCCAATCAAAGAAAAAGCAGTTCTTGGCCCATTCGTAGTTGCCGACTACAAACCGGGATCGTCGTTGCTACTCAAGCGAAATTCCAATTATTGGAAGACCGACAGCCAAGGCCATAAACTGCCTTATCTCGACGCGATTCGGCTCGATATTCAGCCAAATCGCGACATCGAGGTTTTGCGATTCAAGCGGGGCGAACTCGATCTTATTAATTCGCTCGACAGCGAATACTTCGACCGCCTTTCCTCCAGCTCGCCGAATCTCGTCCACGATGCCGGCCCGTCCCTCGATTCCGAGCAGATGTGGTTCAACCAAGTTGGCAAAGCACCGATCCCCAACTACAAACGTAGTTGGTTCCGCTCAACAAATTTTCGCCGTGCCATTTCGCTGGCAATCAATCGCGACGATTTGAGTCGAGTGGTGTTCAACGCTCACGCGCGTCCAGCGATCGGGCCGATCTCAACGGCAAACAAGTTTTGGTTTAATCAGGAACTCAAGGCCGATCTCTACAATCAACAGGCGGCGCTTGCCAAGCTGCAGCTCGATGGCTTCCGCCTCCAAAATGGAACACTGCGCGACGTTAACGGTAATGCTGTCGAATTCTCAATCATCACCAACTCGGGCAACAAGTATCGCGAACGAATGGCAGTTCTGATCCAGCAGGATCTGCAAAAACTCGGCATCAAAGTAAATGTCGTCACTTTGGATTTCCCTTCGCTGATCGAGCGCATTTCACAAAGCTTTAACTACGAAGCCGCGATTCTCGGCCTCACCAATGTGGATATAGATCCCAACGCACAGATGAACGTGTGGCTCAGCTCTTCCGAAAACCACCAGTGGAACCCACAGGAAAAAACGCCGGAGACGGAATGGGAGGCCGAGATTGACAAACTCATGCGCGAACAAGCGTCTTCTTCAGATCCTAAGAAAAGGAAAAGGGCGTTTGATCGAGTCCAGCAAGTTGTGGCTGAGCAGGCACCATTCATCTATCTTGTTAACCGTAATGCACTCTCGGCGGTATCGAACTCCGTTCAGGGAGCAAGTCCAGTCATTCTGCGCCCGCAAACTTACTGGAACATCGAGCGGCTCACCGTGACGGCAGAGGTTGCCAAACGTCCATGACCAAATCTCAACCGTTGCTTTCAGTGCGCTTGTCCGTGCACTATCCCCGGAAGACCGTGCTACGCGACGTGGCCTTTGACATTGCACCCGGAGAGATCCTCGGCTTGGTAGGACAGAGTGGCTCGGGCAAAAGCAGCCTCGCATTGGCAATCTTGGGCTTGCTCGAAATGAAAAACGGACGAGCCGATGGCAACATTGACTTCGCCGGCAGCGACTTGCTGCGAGTGTGCGAGCGTGAGATGCGCAGAATTCGGGGCCGCTCGCTCGGGCTGGTGTTGCAAAGCCCGCTCACATCGTTGAATCCAGCTTTGAAAATTCGCACACAATTAAAGGAGGCGTGGCGCGCACACGCAACCGGAACCGGCTCAGACTGTGATGTCGCCATGGAGCGTGCTCTTGCGAGCGTTAGCTTGCCCTATGACAAGGAGTTCCTCAGGCGCTATCCGTCACAGCTGAGCGTCGGCCAGGCGCAACGTGTGCTGATTGCGATGGCAGTTATTCATCGCCCGGCGCTGCTTATTGCCGACGAAGCCACAAGCGCTTTGGACGTTATCACCCAATCGGAGATCTTGGCACTGTTTGCCCGCCTGAATCAGGAAAATGGAATGAGCATTCTGTATATCTCTCACGACCTGCCTTCGGTGGCTGGAATTTGCCATCGCGTGGCAATCTTGCACGAAGGCGAAATCGTGGAATGCGATTCCGCAGAACGGATATTCACGAAGCCAGAGCATGCCTACACCCGAAGACTTGTTGCCTCGTTGCCCGGAATCCCAGGTATTGCCAAACGAGCAGCTTCCGGAGTGGTGTAACCATAAGCTTCTCCGCCAGATCGCCTCGGGCATCGCAGTTCGTGACCAGGTCATACGCAAATCTCAGGGTCATAGGACTGGGGATTCCCGCTAGCGTGATCGATCGCTGGCCCCCTGCCAACCGAATCTAGTTTGTCGTTAGCACCAAAAGGTAGATGTCTCTCAGAGCTTGGATTCCATCTTCCAGCAAAATTCTATTGCACTTAAACATGCCGGGGTTTTCCGGCAGGATCCAGAGTAGGTAATGCGAACCGACTGTATCGTTGCTTTGAGTCCCACGAACTTCCGCAAAGTCCGCCACTCACTTAGAAGGAGACCCGTCCTGAAACCTGAATGTTCCTTGGCGAACTCACGCCTCCGTTCCACTTTCCAAACTCCTGACTCGCTATATCAGTGTCGAAGGCACTTCCACCATTGCCACTGGACTGAATGAATGCTCCAACGCTATTAAAGTGGTGCGCATTGAAGACATTGAAGGCATCTCCACGCAGTTGGAAGGTGAAACGTTCGGTTAAGTGAATGACTTTTTGCAGTCCAATATCAAAGTCGCTATAACCGGGCTGGCGGAAATTCTGAACACGTGGTCCCATCCCGGTATAGAAATTGGTAAAGCTGGATGCCGGCTCGAACGCGTCTTTGTTCAGCACAGGCTGGCTCGGGTCAAAGTGACTGGGTGATTGCAGGAACGGAGACACCCCAGGCAGCAATGCCGGCACGCAGAACTGAACAAACTGCGAAGGGATGTTGCAGTTTGATGAAGTAATCTGGAAGGGAATTCCTGACTGGACGCGATACACGCCGTTGAATGCCCAATTACCAAGAATGGCGTTGACCGGGCCGTTGTGCGACGACCAGCGCTTTCCCCGTCCGAACGGCAATTCGTAGTTATACGCAAAATTGAACGCCTGCGGAACATCTTCCAGCGCCAGCGATCGATTGCGTCGCTGCTCATAAGGCGAGAAGTAGGAGGCGAGAAAGCTTTGTGCCACGTCAGCGTTGGTAATCAACTTTGAATTCGTGTAAGACAGCAGGGCCCAAAAGCCCTTGGACGTACGATGCTCTAGCTTTACCTCGAAGGCATGGTAGCTTGAGCTGCCTTTATTCTCGTTGAGCCCCACAATATTGTTGCAATACTGGGGAAACGGCAGGAGCGCTTGTGCTACCGAAGGAGGACATTGCGTCATAACAGTCGCGAAATTCGGAAATGGTTCGGGAACACCATCAACCTGGGTATCGCCGGGCTGAAAGGTATCGTTCAATTGCGCGCCTAGCGACAGGTATTTCGGATCGTCCACGTTGATGGGGTCGATCTGCGACATGAGACGGCTGCCCTTGGTACCGACATACGAGACGGAGACGTAGTCGCGGCCGGTGAATTGATGCTCCACGGTCAGATTCCACTGCTGGCCGTAAGGAAGCCGGTTGGCAGTCTTAGGTCGGTAAACTGGAGCGTTTAATCCATTGTCAAAGGTTGAAACCAGGTTCGGAGGTACAGGATGATTCGACGGCAGACCGGCACTCAGAATAAACGCCGCTTGCGTGCCACCGTTTGAACTGCCGAATCCGGCAGAGGCATTGTAACCGTCCTGCGAGATTCCCCCAGCCCAGCCGGGCATGTTGGCGTTGTCATAAAACAGCCCGTATCCCGAACGGACGACGGTCTTCGGAGTCACTGCATAGGCCAACCCCATCCGAGGCGCGATACCTCCATACCATGTATCCTCAGGGTGGCGCCTACCAGAGCGCCCCGATCCAGTTCCCGCGAAAGCCACGGCGCCCAGCCGATTCCCGGCTCCTGGGTTGGGCAGTGTTGGATCGAAATATGAGAAGTGATCGTTGGCCTCGACCGGCGGCGGATCTATTTCCCAGTGAACTCCTGGGGAAAGCGTTAGCTTGGGCGTTACCCGCCAAGTATCGCCCGCGAAGACACTGAAGCTCTTGTTGCGGGCGTCGATATTGGTAGAGGTGTAAAAGTTCGCCGAACCCGAATCCACTTGTTCCAACAGGAAGCTGGCGATCGGGCTGCCACCGACCAGGTTAAGACTGGTTTCTTCACGTTTGAAGTCAAAATTTCCCGATTGACCTCCTAGAAAGATTGCGGAGTTTTGCGAAAATCGAATCTCGCCGCCGAAGGAAATCGTGTGCTTTCCTCTGGTCATGGATACGGCGTCGTTGATAATGTAGGCGGGCGCTAGCCACGGCTGAATCTTGGGGTCACCAGCTCCGGTGCCAAATTGCGCGAACTCTTCCCCGAAATTGAAGGAAATTACCGGAGGATATTCATGGCTCGCCACCCCGGGAATCTGAGGCAGTTTGTCGGCAAAATCACCATCAATTCCGCCGCCATAGAATTTGTCATCCTGAAAACCAAAGGCCACACGATTGACCAGCGTGGGACTGAAAGTGTGATCCCAATTCACGCGTAGCACCGAGGTGCGTTTGAAGGATGTACCGCTGTTGCTGATGACATTGGGTAGAGTTGTAAATGTCGTTCTGGGCAGGTACTTGTAATAGAACATCTCTGAAAAATGGTCCTTGGAACCAACGTATTCGTCAATTTTTTGAGTGATCGTATAAGCATCAGTCCCCAGGAAGTTCGGCTGGGCAGGGGCCAGATAGTTGTTCAAGGGACCCGGAGAAGTTGGGTCCGGCAGATACTGGAACCATTGCTTGGCGAGTGAGTTCTGCAAGCGCGGATCGGTTGAGCAGATTACGTTCGGAGTTGTGCCATTACAGCCCATGAACTGCTGATGAGTGACTGGGTCATAGATAGGAGCGATCCAATCACTGAAATCTCCCTGTCGTTCCGCAAGAGAAGGTATGGAAATAACCGGCCGCACCAGGGCACCTCTAATCCGGAACGCTTCGAAGTTCGCAAAGAAGAATGTACGGTGATCCCTGCTTTTCCAAAAAGGCAGTTTCAGCGGTCCCCCGAAGTTACCTCCAAAGTCATTCTCGATGTCCTGCGCTTTCGCGCTGGTCGGTATTCCCCACTGAACGGCGTTGAACGAAGAGTTTCGATTGAATTCGTAGGCAGTACCGTGAAACGTGCTGGTCCCAGACCTCACATTTTCTACCGTTACTCCGCCCGCGCTTCCGTACTGTGGATCGTAATTCGATGTGAGTACCTGAAATTCACTGATGAGGTCCGGGGATTGAGGAAAGTCAAGAACTGCTCCCGTCAAGCCCTGGGTGCCGGAGGAGTTGTACAACGCAATCCCGTCAAGAACGACGATACCCGTCTGCGACTGTCCGCCGTTCACGTGGGCACCGGAGACATCGCCAGTCCCGCGGACGACGCCAGGCAGGAGAGAAGCAAAATTTGCTGCGGAGCGGATCGATCCGGACACGAGAAGAGGAAGATCCCGAATCACTTGCGGGTCGATGCTATCGCGCAGTTCTGCACTCTCATAGTTGAGGGGCGAGGCATCGGAGGTGACTTCAACGTGTTGTGTGGTCGACTCAAGTTTCAACTCCACATTCTGCCGGATGGGGTAGCCTACGCGTACCTGGAGTCCATCTTGCACATATTCGCCAAACCCTGATGCACTGACCCGCAACTGATACATTCCAGGCACGACGTTTCGAAACGAATACAGACCATTGCTGTCGGCGATGAAGGTAGACGATTGCTTCGTATCTTGAGAGGTAAGCACTACCTTCGCACCTGCAACCACGGCCCCTTGGGGATCGTGAATCTCCCCGTCAACGGATGCGTTATTGCTTTGAGCCATCATGTATGGCGCAATTCCCAAAACCATCAACGTCGTAAGGCGGAATGCAATTCTGCGCGCGATGCCTGTCATATTTGGCTCCTGACTACTCTGGGTTCCTTTCCCCCTTCGCCTCATCTCGTGAGACGGCTGAGTCCCCCCGGGTTTCATGTCCTCTTGTGAATTCCCTTCTTGAAGTTTTCGACAACGTGATCGCAGGTTCGCATGGCGAAGGCCACAATCGGCATAGTCGTTGTCTTGTCGGTAATGGTCGGGAAAATACTTGCGTCGCAAATGTAAAGATTTGGGACGTCGTGAGCCTGTGCCCACTTGTTCGTAACCGAAGTCTTGGGATCGCTTCCCATCCTGCAAACTCCGACTTCGTGCAAACTAGTTCCTGGGCGGTTCGGTTCAGCGTCAGCACCCCACATCTCTCCACCCATTGCCTTGAAAAGGTCGATCATCACTTGCTTTGAGTGCTCCCACATGAGAAGCTCGTTCGCGCCCCACTGATAGTGGAATCGCAGTTGGGGAATTCCGAAGATGTCTTTCTGCTCCGGGTCAATGTCCACGTAGTTGTTGGGACTGGACAGGGCGGGGGCCTGAATCAGAGCGCCAACCGAGGTGGGATAGTAACGCTTGATCTCGCGCTTATATTTGGCTCCAAATCCTTCGATCTGTCCGTAGTGGCCTGGAAATTCCCCACACCCGCCACCCATGTAAATCGCATAGCCGCGGATGAATTTCTCTTCGTGCGGATTTTTCAGGTTTTGCCAGCGCGGCATCCAAGTAACGGTCGAATCGGCAATATTGTCGGGAGTGGCAGGCTGACCCAAGAGCTGAGGCAGGTAACCATAGCCCGGGTTCCCGTACAGGTGATCGCACAGGTTGCGGCCGAGTTGCCCACTGGAGTTGGCGATCCCAGTCGGCCAGTGCCGTGAGTTCGAGTTCAGCATGATGTGCGCTGTCTCAACACACGAAGCCGCCAGCACCACCACCTTGGCGTAGATTTCCACTTCTTTCCTTGTGGTCCGATCCACGTACGCGACGCCCTTCGCCATGCCGCTTTCGTCGACCAGCACGCTGCGCACCACGGCATTGGTGAGAAGCGTCAGGTTGTTGGTGGCTTCAGCCTCCGGAATAGCAAACCATGTGGGAGAGAAGAAAGATCCAACATCGCAACCCCGGCTGCAGTTCCCACAATAGTGGCAGGCGAGATGACCGTTATGAGCGACCGTCAATTGGGCGCAACGGTCAGGAAGGTACGGCACCCCGATTTTTTCCGCACCCTTCTGAATGATGTAGTCCAGGCAACGCCATGGTATGGGGGGCAAATATTCGCCATCGGGATTGCTCGGTCGGTTCTGGATGGTGCTGGCGACTCCCATGTATCGCTCGGCCTTGGAAAACCACGGTGCGATCTCCGCGTAGTCGACCGGCCAGTTTTCGCCGAAGCCGTCGAGGTCTGCGGCTTTGAAATCAATATCCCCGAAACGAGCTGAGGAACGTCCCCAAAAATTCGCCTTTCCCCCTGTTCCTTTGCAGCGCTTCCAGTACCAATCGGTTCCTGGAGCATTGGAGTAGGCAACATCATGCTCGAACAGGTCTCGCCCTTCGCTGTATTCTGATTCTTCAACCGAATAAGGCTCCTGATGCGGTTTCCCTTTCAGCCGCATGGGATCGCCATAGCCGCGGTATTTCAAGTCATAGACTTGACGATGCCGGCGATAGTCCGTCGCTGGGTTTGTACGCGGTCCGGAGTTAATCGCGCAGACTTGCAGGCCGGCTTCACAGAGGATCTTCATGGCCGTGCCGCCACCGGCTCCGGTCCCCACCACAATCGCGTCGTAGATTTTCGCCGTCATTTAAGGTTGTTTAGCCAGCGCTTCGCAGTGCCGGTAGATTCGAAATCTTGGGCTCCCGAAGATGAGCATGTTCGGGATCATCGGGATGAGTACACCCGGGCATCTTCGGCCACGACGTCCGCAGACCGGGGTAGCCCAAACTTTCCAATCCAATCTTGGTCGTGTAGTAGCCAACCACCGTGTAATCCCGCATCATGCGGAAAAATTCACGCCCAGTTTCGGTGGTCGGCTTGAACTTCTCTTTGTAAGCAAGTTCCTCCAGCAAGCTGTTCTGCTGGTCGGGAGCGCAGTCCATGAAATTGGACCCGAACTCTGCGTGGCACCGCGCGTTCATCCAGCCCAATCCCAGAATGAAGCTGGCCTGCGCTTGATTCCCTGATTGAATAGCATCTTCAGTCGAACGAATGTCGCGCGATGCGCTCACCGGGACCCGATTCGCCACCATGAAATCAATGAACTCGGCAACACCTGCGGTTTTGGCACCTGGCGTTCCGTCTTCGGGAATGATCATCTCCGCCATATGCTCGACCATGCGATACTGCTCCGGAGAGAAGAAGAGGGGTTTGTAAGGAAGCGAATCGCGCTTGGCGCTTGCCGGTTGGGGATGGTCCTCGGGGCAGGCGAACACCCACTTGCTGAATCCGGGAAACGTCCCCGCCACCGCCGCCATTCCGATATAGCGGAGAATGTCCCGTCGTTCTGTTCCCTGTCCGCCCAAAGCTAATCGCCCCTACAAAGCGTGTTTTCTGAAAGCGGTTTCATAGGGCTGGTTTGTAGCACCTCTTCGAATGCGGTGTCAAGACCCGTCCAGTGAATTCTCGCCCCCTATTTGACCTCTATCGCTACTCATGGTGTGATCTTTGAACGGACTTCAATTGAATTTCGTTTTTTTAGATCTTTATGAACCATCCCCCGCATAAAAAATCGAACTTCAAACCTCTTGCGGGGGTCCTTTGTTTGCTCTTCCTAGGAATCGCCAATGACCTTGGCGCTCAATCGTCAAGCCGCCCCTTGTTCAATGGAAAAAATCTCGATGGCTGGCAGCAGGTCGGTCCGGGCTCGTTCGTGGTGACCGAAGGCATGATGAAAACCCAGGGCGGAATGGGCATGCTTTGGCACGAGCGCGAAAAGATCGGAAATGCCACCATTCGCGTTGTTTTCAAGCTAATGGGTAAGGAGGCGGACTCGGGAGTCTTTATCCGTATCCCGGAGAAACCCACCGAACCATGGATGCCAATCAACCGCGGTTATGAGGTTGAAATCGGAGATTGGCCTGACGACTACTCCTGCACTGGCGTCCTTTACACTTTCTCCAAGGCTCTGGCACGGCCGATCAAAGCAATCGGCGAGTGGAACACAATGGAGATCACCATGGATGGACCGCACACCGTGGTGTACCTCAATGGCGTGAAAGTGACAGACTTCTGGGAAGGTCAGCCCGTCCCAGCAAAGCCCAAAGGTTCCCACGATCCCGACCGCGGCCCCCGGCCCGAATCAGGCTTTATTGGCCTGCAGAATCATCCTGGATCAGAGGTTTATTTCAAGGAAGTTTCGCTAATACCACTGCCGAAATGATCTGTGGGATATCTACTTCGCCGCTTGCTCGGTGATCCGGTGGTAACGGTTGATTTCCAAAGAAGTTGCCATTTGCGTCGTCCCATTGGGCCAAACGATTTCGATCTCCACGCGATGGCTTGACGGCAAATTTCCCAACCCAAAGAGCACGCGTTTGTCATGCGACGAAAGATAGCTCCCACCGCCCGTCACCCAGCGCACTAGTTTCCGGTCCGCAGTGCGAAGCGTCAACTTCGCTCCAATCGCGTCCCGATTGCTCCGTGCTCCGACCAGACCGATTCCGATCCAGGAATTTTGTCGCCCTACGTTGTTGCGCAATAGCACGGGGCGATCGCCGATGCAGGTGAATATCGCGTCGGGTGAGCCGTCATTGTCCCAATCTCCAATTGACAGGCCACGTGCGAGGTATCCTCGCGAGAAGGCAGAGCCTGCCTTGGAACTTACGTCTTCAAATTCGGAGTTGCCCGAGTTGTGCAAGAGCAAGGGCTGTTCCTTGAACTTCACTTGAGGGTGCAACTGTTCAATGACTTCAACGATATGGCCGTTCACGATCATGAGGTCGAGCAGTCCGTCATTGTCATAGTCGAGAAAGTGTGTTCCCCATCCCACGTTAGGTCGCGTAGCTCCAGCCAGGTGCGAAGGTCGTGTCCAATCGTCAAAGGGAAAGGCTCGACGGTTAAGAAAGAGCGAATGGAATTCAAAATTAAAATTGGTGACCACAACATCCGGGCGCCCGTCGCCATTTACGTCCCCTGCATCCACTCCCATGCCCGCTCTTGCATTGCCGTTCCTGTCGAATGCAATTTCGGCGTCGAGTCCAGCATCAGCAAATGTACCGTCATGTCTGTTGAGCAACAGAAGGTTTGGGGAGGCGTCACGTGCTACGAACAAATCCGGCCAGCCATCATCGTCGAAGTCAATTGCCACCACCCCCAGCGCTCTGCCCACCAGCAGATCGAGCCCCGAGGAGCGACTGACGTCGGTAAAGGTGCCGTTGCGATTGTTGTGATAGATGGTCAGCGGCATGCCTTTATAGAGGCGTTGCTCGCAGTAGGTTCGAACGTTGAGGGTTTCACATTTGGGAGCGGCGCCTTCGAACGAAAGCTCCGCATAATTGCAGACCACAAGATCTAAGAACCCATCACGATCGTAATCGAACCAGGCGGCGCCCGAGGCCCATCGTCCGTGGTTCTGGAGTCCCGCATCCGCGGTTACGTCTGTGAATGTGCCGTTGCCATTGTTGTGGTAGAGGGTGCAATTTGGAAATCCGGTAACGAAAATGTCCTCATGGCCATCGTTATCAAAATCAGCGACCGCTACGCCCATGCCGTAGTTCTTGACCGGATGCAGCCCCGCTTCGGTGGCAACATCAACGAATTTGCCATTTCCCAGATTGCGGTAGAGCGCATTTTGTAGTGGTCTTTCGCTTCTGCCACGAGGGGTTTCACCGCCATTCAACAAGAAAATATCCAACCAACCGTCATTATCGAAATCAAACAGTGCGACTCCGCCCCCCATGGTTTCGATTAAGTAACGATCAGGCGATGCCCCATTGAACTGGCGCCAGGTGATGCCGGCTTCCTGGGTTACGTCCGAGAATAGCGGCTTCGCCGTCGCTTCGATGGAAGCCATTCGGGGATAAAGGAACTGCGCGATTCCGGCAGCTGACATGGCTCCCAGGAACTCGCGCCGTGACCAATCGGAAGAAGATGGCAAAGAGAAGCCAACACCGGAATCGCCACGCAAGATGCAATAGGGCTTCACGGTTTTTCTTCCCCTTTAGTCGGAGTTGCCATCCCACCTTCCTCTGCTTGCTTGAGTCTCTGGTAAATTTCAAACTCATGTCGGGCATCGTCAGCGCGCCCCGTCCTCCGGTAGAGGACCGACATCGCAAAATGCGCTTTGCTCTGATTCGGGTCTGACTGCAAGGACTGGGCAAATTCTGCCGCCGCCTCCTTGAATAGCCCACGTTGTAGCGCCAATTGACCAAGCTGATAGTGGGCTTCTGCGGATTGTGGGTTCAGCTTTGCCGCTTTTCGGAGCAGATCTTCGGCTTCACGCTGTAGCTTGAGTGAATCGGGAGATGCCAACAAGGTTTCAGCGCAGGCAATGTAGAACCGGGCATCGTTAGGAAATCTGACCATTCCCGCTCTGTACTGATTAATCGCAGCGGCGTTTTGACCGGCAACGAAATGAACCGTGGCAATTCCCAAGATAGCGTCGGCGTTCGACCTATCTAACTCGCTGGCATGTGTGTAACTCGCAATCGCATCTTTATATTCGTTCTTGCGAAGACTTAAGTTCCCTTTCCATACCCAGGGTCTGGCGTCATCTGGAGCAATCCTGATCGCGTGGTTCACTAGTTCCAACGCGTCGCTGCTCTTACCCACATTCACGAGGAGCGCAATCGGATCCTGATAAGAGTCAACTCGCGTCGGCTCGGCCTCGATCGCACGTCGATACGCCTGTAGGGCGAGGCTCGGCTGACGCTCCGTTTCATAGCAGTTCCCCAGCAGGAGTTGCAAATCGGCGCTTACCACGCCTTGCTCCACAAGTTGCAACAAAAGTTCTTTTGCGTCGGAAACCTGGCCAACGTTGTATTGGAGAGTCGCTAATTGAATACCTGCGGTCGGTCGGGTCGGCTCATTCAGGGGAATTAAAGCAAAAAGAGACTTGGCGGTTTCGAGGTCGCTTCCGCTGGCGGCAATTTGCGTGCATCGGCTTATGGCTGATGGCCAGCCAGGATCGTTCCTCCGAAGCCGCAGAACATCGACGATCTTTGCAAGCTTCGAGAGCTGCCCGCTTCGCACAAGAGAATGAAATAACGCGACCGTTCGGTCGGGCTGAGAGATAACCAGATCAAACTGTGAATCCAATAATCCGGCAGCTGTTTCGTAGCGCCCCAGTTTCTCATTTACCATTCCCAGCAGCAGCACCGAACCAGGATCACCAGGACTCTTTGCCAAAACGTAGCGAAGGTTCTTCTCGGCGGAGGACATCAACCCAAGCTGCCACTGTACCGCGGCCGTCTCTCGCCGAAAACTGATATTTGTCGGAGCGAGTTCTACGGCTTTCTGAAAACTTGCCAGCGCCTCATTCCATTTTCCCTCTAGCCCCAATATTGATCCCAATTGAGCGCGGTAGAGTGCTACCCCCGGCGCACCGTGGGTAGCTTGCTGCAACTCGCTTTCTGCTTCGGCTAGCTTGCCGGCTTTCGCAAGGGAAATGCCGAGCGCCGAATGGTCCTGCGCCTTCTGGGCCCTGACACTTTGGTTTGAGAGAAGTGTAAGCAGAACCGCAATCAGCCACTGCCCACCAATTCTGCGAATGCGCTGGAGACTGCCGGTGTGCGCCATCGCCCGACTCTTCTCGGCGTAACCTGAAATCAAGAGCATGGTTCAAAGCTGAAAATTCGTTATGCTTTACGCTGCACCGGCGCCGTAGACTTGCGAACCACAAGATCGGTCTCTAGCGCGTAAGTCATACCCTTGCGACGCTTAAGCTTGAGCATGCGGTCCAAGGCCTCGAAGGCCTTGATCCCAAGCTGTTCGCGAGGAACGCTTATGGTGGTAAGCGGAGGGCGCGCCAGAAAAGAAAAGAAGATATCGTCAAATCCGATGACAGAGATGTCTTCCGGCACTCCCACTCCTGCTTCTTCGAGCGCGCTCATGACCCCCATAGCTATGAGATCGTTCCCACAGAACACCACGGTGGGTATTTCGGGGCGCGACAGGACCTCTCGAATGGCCAACGCGCCCGCGTCAACCCGATAATTGCTCTCCAAAACACACACCGGCTTCAACCCACGTGCCGTGAGCCCAGATACCAGGGCACTCTTGATCCGCATCGCAGTGCGATTGTTAGCCGGCCCGGCAACCACGGCCGAGCGACGGTGTCCCAGCGAAACGACATGCTCGATCGCTTTGTTGATGCCGTGTTCGTATTCAATGCAAATGTTCGCCACTAGCTTGCCGGCAGAATCGTAATTGCAGAAAACCAGCGGGATCCCGGCAGCCGTGAGTTCCGATGCCATGCTCCGGTTTACTGAAGAGGTAACGATTGCCACCCCACGAACATCGCTCTCCCTAAGTTTTCGCATGGCGGCCTTGGTTCGGTCGCGGTCATACTCGGTATTGCAAATCAAAACATCAAATCCTCGGCTCCATGCCGCGGCCTGATAGCCGCGGATGATCTCAGGAAAGTAAGGATTGGCAATCTCTGAAATGATGAGTCCAAAAATATCGCTGCGTCCAGTCGCTAGGCGACGGGCGTGCACGTTCTTGAAATAATTGAACTCGCGAACCGCCTTCAATACCCTGCGGCGGGTTTGTTCCGAGATGTATTCAGTGTCATTAAGCACGCGTGAAACGGTGGCCAGCGAGACCCCGGCCCGCTTGGCGACTTCACGCATTGTGTGGGCCATAGGCTAATTGTCGTACAAACCCAAGATGGCTCGCCAACTTGCGGCAAAGCCTTGCTGCATGGACAAGCTATCACGACCTCGTAAGCAAAGACTACGCTTCTTGACAATGCTAACTGGCTCCGATACTGTATTCCGGTTTTCTGGAACCGGTTTCATAACACACTTTCGCTTGATGCTAAGTCTTTTCAGCCGGCTGCACTGCAGCTCTTCGTGTTCGAGGGCGTTCAACCCACTCGGGTTACCGCCAGCGAGGAGTGCGGAAAAGAGGCGGGTATGACCGACCAGACCCATTTTCTGCAAGACATACTTAGACAGCCTGCTGAAATAAAGCGTTCCATCAACTATCTGTTGGGACCCGGGAAATCGTCACTGGACAATGCTCGGGCTCTGATCCATTCCACTCGCGATGTCATCATCACCGGCATCGGAGCAAGTTGGCACGCTGCCCTGAGGGCAGGTGCTCTGTTGAATCTGGATGGCAACCACGCTCTTATTCAGGAAGCCAGCGAGTTGCTATATTTTGCCACCGTCCCTCGTGGGGCTGTGATTGTTGCGATTTCCCGTACCGGTCGCAGTGTTGAGATCGTGCGGCTTCTTGACAAAGCCGAAGCCAGTGGCGCTTCAGTTATCGGGATCACGAACTGTGCCGATAGCCCTCTGGCAAAAAAAGCCGCGGTCGCCATCGTGATCCCGACCATACTTGATCATGCAATTTCCGTGGCCACCTATTCCACGCTGGCCATTGCCGCAAGCGCATTGGCTACCCCTGCTGACTTCGGATTGGAAGATGTCGCGAGCTCATTAGCCGGAACCGTCGATGAAGCCGAGAAACAAATCGACGTTTGGAGACAACAGTTGGACCAGTCGAGGTGGTTAGCGGCTGGGGAAGTCTATTATTTTCTCGCCCGCGGCAGCAGTTCGGGAACATGCCATCAGGCAAGGTTGCTGTGGGAGGAAGGAGTCAAGATACCGGCCACTGCGATGAGCACCAGCAGCTTTCGCCATGGCCCGCAGGAAATCGTACGGCCGGGGATGCGGTTTTGCATCTGGCTTGACCAATTACTGATGCGAGATGAGGATTATTTGCTAGCCTGCGATCTCAGGGAACTAGGTGCGTCAGTAATGCTGATCGGCGAGGATCTTCCAGCCGATGCGGCCGACTTGGTATGCACGTTGCCTACCTCCCCAAGCCACTGGCAATCGATAATCGATGTCTTGCCGATCCAACTCGCGGCAGAACGCTTGTCGAGGTTGTCGGGCGTAGACTGCGATTCCTTCCGGATCTGTTCTTACGTCGTAGAGGATGAGCAAGGATTGCTGCCGAAGAAAGCTGAGGCGTCTCCGCATGCAGACTGACCATCGGCGCCTTCCGATCTGGCTCTGGTACGCGTTTCTGTGCATCTTCTGGTGGGGCCTGTGGGGATTCCTTTCCAAAATAGGATCGGTAACCGCCAATCCCCTGCAGATGCAAATCCTGTTTACTTTAGGCATGTTGCCAGTTGCCATCGGAATGCTGCTGCATATGCGGGGAAGGCTTGACCGCGAACGCATTGGCGTCTCGTATGGCTTTCTTTGCGGAATCGCCACGGGGTTGGGCACGCTCGGATACTTCGCCGCCCTGCGCACCCAGGATGCTTCCGTTGTCACTCCGCTCACAGGAGTCTTTCCCATACTCACCGTGGCGCTGGCCTTCGTGGTACTGCGGGAACGATTGAACAAAGTGCAGATGGGCGGAATGCTGCTGGCACTCGCATCCATAGTGATCCTTTCGACCTGAGGAGCTCCTGATGCACTGGATGATCTATGCCGGCGTGGCCATTGTTCTGTGGGGTGTCAATGGTTTGTTCATGAAGCTCGGCACCAATCG
>Ga0070681_10001430_pt1 | contig 21001 bp, 15 predicted proteins | sample KBSC83BmetaG_FD_65650 | JGI IMG/M metagenome (GOLD analysis project Ga0070681, IMG submission 65650) | Corn rhizosphere microbial communities from Kellogg Biological Station, Michigan, USA - KBS C8-3B metaG | ecosystem: Host-associated > Plants > Roots > Rhizosphere | place: USA: Michigan... | reverse complement strand
GGCGACAGGCGCAGGAGCACGATGGCGCCGATCGTCACCACCTCGATGACGAGGGGCAGGATCTGGAACAGCGAGCTTGCGAGGATGTCGCGGATGCCGCCGAGGCCGCGGCCGAGAATGTCCGACAGGCTGCCGGTGCGCCGCCCGAGATGAAAGCGCAGCGAGAGGCCATGCAGATGACGAAAGAAGGTGCGGCTGACGCGGCGCGTGATGCGCTGCTCGATCGGCCCGTAGGCGATGAAATAGCCCTGGTCGAACAGGCGCTGCACCCAGGAGGTCGCGGCATAGGCGGCGATGATGCCGATCGGCGCCGCCGCCCATACCGTCGGCTTGCCGGCATAGGCGTCGATGGCGAGCGCGAAAAGCAGCGGCACGCCGCCGGTGATGAGCGCCGACACCCCGACGAATCCCAGGCAGAAGAAGATCCGGCGCTTGAGCTCGGCATCGTTCGAATGCCAGACGAAGGGCGCGACGCGCTTCAGCGTCGTCCAGTCATGCGAGAAGCCGCGCTGCCCGAGAAAGGGGTCCTCCCGCCGCCCCCCATGCCGACCGAAACTGTTCTGCGCCTGTGCCATCCTTGCTGCCGCCCTGCTCTGCTGAAGCCGGATTCTAAGGGTGCGGCGTGCCGCCTGGAAGAAATGGTTTGCCTGCCCTAAACTCCACTGTCGCAAGGCCCTGGGAGGGAACGCCGATGGATACGGCCGTGCAGGCGCCGAGCGCCCCGTCCTTCCAGCCGGGCTGGGTCACCGGCATCAATCATCTGGCGCTGCCCGTGCGCAATGTCGACGAGGCGCTGCGCTTCTGGACCAGGCTGTTCGGTGGCGCGCCCGACCGGGTGCGCGCCGGCAAGCAGACCTTCCATGTCCAGCTGCCGGGCGTCGTGCTGGCTTTTTTCGAGCGGGCCGGTGTCAGCGCGTCGGGTGCCGAATTCCCGCATTACGCCTTCACCGTCACGCCCGAGGGCATGCGGGGCATCAAGCGCCTGCTGGAGGAGGCCGGTGTCACGACGCACCGGCCCTGGACGCGCAATCGCACGGAGGCGCTGATGTATTTCCGCGATCCCTCTGACAATCTGTTCGAGCTCTATTGCCCCGACTATGACCGCATCGCGGAGCTGGCGCTGGCCCAGGAGAATGGCGGCGATTTCCGCCCGCCGCTCGCCGATCTCGGCTACGACTGGCGCGGCTAGCTCTTCTCGTCGCGCGGCTTGGCGTAGCCTCTGAGCACCACCGGCTTCAGGCGGAGGATCACGACCAAGGTGACCAGCGACAGCCCGGCCATCACGAGGTAGAGCTCGGAAAAGGCGCTGCGGATGTTGGCGGCGAAGCCGGCCATGATGTCGGGGGTCAGCCGGTCGGCGATCTCGTCGACATGCAGCAGGGCGAGGCCTGGATTGGCGCCCAGCACCTCGTGCCCCGGAACCGCGAGCGCCCCCTTGTCGAGCGTCGAGATCAGCAGCGTGGTGAGAAGCGAGACGCCGAAGGCGCCGGCCATCTGGCGCAGGAAGGTGAGAGTCGCGACGCCGATGCCGGTGTCCTCGGCCCGTAGCGTGTTCTGCACCATCACCGTCAGCGGGTTGAACTGACCGCCGAAGAAGAAGCCGAGGGCGGCGGTGCAGGCCATGTCGAGCAGCAGAGAATGGCCGAGCGCCACCTGGCTCATGATGGCGAGCACCGTCGTCGTGCCGGCCACGCCGATCGCCGAGAAGATCTTGGTCTGACCGGAGCGCGCCACCATGCTGCCGACGAACATGCTGGCCATGGCGGTGCAGACGGTGATCGGGATAAGGCGGATGCCGGATTCGCTGGCGCGCACGCCGACCAGCTGGAAATGCAGCGGAATCAGCACGATCAGCGAGGTCAGCGTCATGTTGGCGAGGGCCGAGGCGATGCTGGCGCGCGAGAAGGTGTGGTCGCGGAACAGGCGCGGCGGCACCATCGGCTCGCTCGCGACACGCTCGCGCAGAATCAGCAGCAGGAGGCAGCAGACGCCGAATCCGAGCGGCAGCAGCACGTCGGGCCTGAGCCAGCCGCCGGACTGCTCGACGCGGCCGATGCCGAGCAGCAGCGGCACCGAGGTGGCGAGGATCAAGAGCGCGCCCAGCCAGTCGATGAGCGGCCGCCGCGACGGCCGCTTCAGCCGCTTGAGCTGACGGTCGGACAGCAGGAAGGCGACAGCGCCGATCGGCACATTGATCCAGAAGATCCAGTGCCAGGAGAGATAGTCGGTGAAATAGCCGCCCAGCACCGGTCCGGCCGTGGTGGCGACGGCATAGGTGCCGGCGAAATAGCCCTGATAGCGGCCGCGCTCGCGCGGCGGGATCATGTCGGCCACCACCGCCTGCGCCACGGCGCGCAAGCCGCCGCCGCCGATGCCTTGCGCGATGCGCGCCGCGACGAGCTGCGGCATGGTCTGCGCCAAAGCGCACAGCACCGAGGTGGCGATGAACAGGCCGATGGCGGCGAGCAGCACCGGCCGCCTGCCATAGAGATCGCTGAGCTTGCCGTAGATCGGCACGGTGGTGGTGGAGGAGATGAGATAGCCCGTCACGACCCAGGGCATGAGGGCCCAGCCGTCGAGGTCGCGCGCCATGGTGGTGAGCGAGGTCGCGACGATGGTCTGATCGAGATTGGCGAGGAACAGCGCCATCAGGAGGCCGAGCATGATCGAGCCGATCTCGCGGCGCGTGAAGTGCTGGCGGCCGTCTGAAATCGGATCCGTCATGCGCTCAATCGCTCCGCCTCTCCCTCGCGCGCGACGGGCGCGGGACAGCATACGAACATCGGCGAATGATGCCCGGAACGAGTCCGGGCATGAAGGCCCAGGGGAAATTTCATTTCCCCTAGGCCTTCAGCTTATATCCGGATCGGATCATCTGGTAGGCGAGCAGGGCCAGCGCCGCATCGACCAGCGCCATGACGGCGAGACCGGCGCCGACCGGCGCATCGGAGGCTCCGATGAAGCCGTAGCGGAAGCCGTCGATCATATAGAAGAACGGATTCAGGCGGGCCACCTGCTGCCAGAGCGGCGGCAGCCGGTCGAGCGTGTAGAAGCTGCCGGACAGGAAGGTGGCGGGCGTGACCACGAAATTGGTGACGGCGGCGATATGGTCGAACTTCTCCGACCAGATGCCGCCGACGATGCCGAGCAGCGACAGCATGAGCGCCCCGGCCAGGCCGTGATAGACCACGAACAGCGGATGCGCGATGTGCCAGGGCACGAAGATCCACATGGCGAGCCCGACCACTATCCCGACCAGAACGCCGCGCGTCACCCCGGATCCGGTCATGCCGATCATGATGTCGCCCGGCGAGAGCGGCGGCAGCAGAAGATCGACGATATTACCCTGCACCTTGGAGATGACGATCGAGGAGGAGGTGTTCGCGAAGGCGTTCTGCGCCATCGCCATGATGGCGAGACCAGGCGCCAGGAACTCGGCATAGGGCACGCCATAGATGATGGTGCCGCCGCGCCCCGGCGCCACGGTGAAGACGGCCAGAAACAGCAGCGTGGTGACGACCGGCGCCGCGACGGTCTGGCCGAACACGCTCAGGAAGCGCCGCACCTCCTTCTCATAGAGGCTCCAGACGCCGCGCCACTTGTGGCTGCGGTCGAGGAGCGGTTGGCGTTGGGCGAGCGGCGGCAGCGAGGACATGCGATCGGATCTTTCTCCGGAGAGCGCTCAAAATGGCCGCCGAATGCCCGATCGCAAAGCCGGAAATGACGAAAGCCGGGCTGACCTGCGGTAAACGCAGCTTTGCTGCGTCTACCGCCCGGTGCAGAGAAGGGACGCCTCTAATAAATGAGGTCGTCGCCTCCCCTCTCGTCGAGGGTGATCTCGCCGCGCGCGGCGAGGTCCTTGGCGAGCTGGACGAGCGCGTTCTGTGCCTCGTCGACGTCGCGCAGCCGCACCGGCCCCATGGCCGCCATGTCCTCCCGGAACAGCTTGGCGGCACGGTCGGACATGCTGGACAGAAAGCCGTCGCGCAGAGGCTCGCTGGCACCCTTGAGGGCGGTTGCGAGCGTGCTCTTGTCGGCGGCGCGCAGCAGCATCTGGAAGCCGGGCGTGTCGAGGCGCAGCAGATCCTCGAAGGTGAACATGAGCGAGCGGATGCGTTCCGCCGAGTCCCGGTTACGCTCCTCGAGCGAAGAGAGGAAACGGGTCTCGGTGCCGCGGTCGAGGGAATTGAAGATCTCCGCCATCATGCCGTGCGGATCGCGCCGGCTGGTCTTGGCGAGGGTGCTCATGAATTCGGTGCGCAGCGTGGTCTCGATCTGCTCGAGCACTTCCTTCTGAACCGGCTCCATGCGCAGCATGCGCATGACGACTTCCATGGACAAGGTCTCGGGCAGCGCCGCCAGCACGCGCGCCGACTGCTCGGGCTGGATCTTGGACAGCACGACGGCGATGGTCTGCGGATATTCGTTCTTGAGATAATTGGCCAGAACCTGCTCGCTTACATGGCCGAGCTTGTCCCAGGTCGTGCGGCCGGCGGGGCCGCGGATGTCGTCCATGATGGTGTCGACGCGCTCCTTGTCGAGCACCTTGTTGAGCAGCCGTTCGGTCGAATCCATGCTGCCGACCAGCGAGCCGCCCTGGCTGAACTGCTCCGCGAACTCGATGAACAGGCGCTCGACGAGATTCGAGCTGACCGTGCCGAGATTGGCCATGGTCTGGGAGATCTCGCGGATCTCGTCATCGTCCATGAGCTCGAACAGCCGCGCCGCATGATCCTCGCCGAGCGACAGCATGAGGATCGCTGCCTTTTCCGGACCCGTCAGCGAGCGGTAATCCTCGCGCACCCGCATGCTCGGCGCTGCCTCGTCTAGACGGTCGGCCAGGCATGCGGGGGTGGGGCAATGAGCCCGCGGGCCGGCCGGACGTGGCCGCACCATAGTTAAAATTAACGAAGATTACCACACAAAATGTGTGGGCCTGCATGCGGGCGCGGGCGCGGACTCCGCCGGCCCCTAATGCGTCGGGCGGCCGAATTGCTCGCGCAGCTTGGCCTTTGCGCGTTCGAGCGTGCGGCGGCGCGTGGCACTCAGATTCTTGCCGGCGCGGTTGATGTAGAAGGTCAGCATCGACATGGCCGAGCGATAGGGATCGGCTTTGCGTCGCTTGCTGTGCTCGGCCGAGCGCTTGAGCGAAGCGGCGATGCGCGCCGGGCTCCTGAGCGTGAAGACGCTGCGCTCGAGATCGAGCGCGTCGCTCTCCCGCGTCACCCTGCCCGACCAGCGATGAGGATTGCTCTTCGTCATGACCGCCTCCGAACATCTCTGTTCGAATCAACCATGACGGAGCGCGACGGTTGCGAAAATTCCCCTCTCTCCGCGGGAGAGGGGCAAATCGTCATGCCAAATCGGCGAGGCTGCCGGTGGCGGCGCCGCGCAGCAGCGCCTTGCGCGCGTCCCATTGCGTCGCCGCATCGAGCTCGGCCAGGAGCTGCACATCGCCGGCGGCGAGAAAGGCGATCGGAATGCCGTCGCGATAGAGCAGCCGGTGGCCGGTCAGCGCCGCGAGCTTGGGGCCGGGGGTGAGAATGCCGGCGAGGTTGAGCGGATCGGCGCCGGACAGCGAGACGAGCGCGCCGTCGGGCTCGCGGCGCCGCGTCTCGCGCAAGGCGCCGATCGCCTCGGGCAGCGCATATTGCTCGCCGGCGAATCCCTGGACGAAACGCCCGCCGCGAATCTCCCCGCGCGCCTCGAGCCGACGATAGACGCCGAGCAGCACGCGCCAGGGCGGCAGCCACGGCGCCTCGCGCTCGAGCAGCCGCCAGAACACCACGCCATAGCGCTTGAGGAGCGTGCGCGCGACATGCTCGACTGCCTGCGCCTCGCCCTGCGGCTGCAGCGGGGCGCGGCGCGCCAGCGCCCAGCGGCCGGCATCTTCCATCGAGAACATGAAGCTGCGCCGGCGGCGCCGACCCGACGCGAGCGGCTTCCTGCGATCGGACGGTACCAGCAGCGCGCGTAAGCCGCCGAAGCTGTCGGAATTGACGAGCCCCAACGCCACCAGCTCGGCGAGCGCCTCCTCGATCTGCGGGCCGAGCAGCCCGGTGCCCTCGACCAGCTCGTCGAAGAAGGAAGCGCCGTGCTGCGCGATATGGTCGACCACGATCTTGCTGCGCTTGGTCGGGCTCGCCGGATCGGCCGGCTCCGACAGCGCCGCCCAAAGCGACGCGCGGCGGCGTGCGAGCAGCGCGATCGGCGTCGAGCGCACCGGCGCCACGCCGCGCGTGCCGGGCTTGGCATTGCGCGGCGTGAGACGCGCCCAGCTGATGCGGCCGGCGAGGCAATGATCGTCGAGCCAGGCCGGCTCATAGGCCTCGATGCGCGCCGGCAGGATCTCGGTCTCCCAGGAGCCGGCCGGCGCCTCGAACCCTTCGAGCTGGCCGACCACCGCCTCGACCGCATCCGGCCCTTCCATGCGCGACTCGGGCGCGACGCGCTGCCAGGCGAGGAGGAAGCGCAGGAAATCGCGTGCCGCCACCGGCTCGATCTCGGCGCGCAGCCGCTTCACCGTGTAATTATGGACGCGCGCGAGCAGCCGGCGCTCGCACCATTGATCGATCACGACGCCGGGCGAGAACCGTCCGCGCAGCACGAAGCCTTCCGAAACCAGGCTCGCCAGCGCGAAAGCGACCTCGTCTTCGCCCAGGCCGAGCGGCGCCGCGAGCTCGGCGAGCGTCACCGGTCCCAGCCCCTCGAGCCGGCCGCGCAGGATCTCGACCAGCGACTCCTCGCGCGAGGCGGGCGGCGCGGCATAGCTCTCCGGCGCCGCGATCTTCGGCTCGAGCGGCGCATCGGGGAACAGCGCCTGGAAATGCGTCAGGCGCTCGGCGGTGATCCACAGCGCTCCTGCCGGGGCGGCGAGCTTCGCGACGCGCCTGGCGCGCGCCAGCGCCGCGAGATGCGCCGCCCATTGCGGCCCGCACGCGACTTCCGCCGCGGTGAGGAAGCCCAGCCAGACCAGCCCGTCATGCAGCTCGTCTTCATTCGCCGCCTCGGGCCAGGCTTCGGCGCGGACGCGATCGATCGCTTGCTCATCGAGCCGGCCGAGCTCCGACGCTTCCTCGGGCGCCATCCAGCGCCGCGCCATGACGGCTTGCGTGCGCCGCTCCTCGAGCGGCGCATCGTCGAGATAGGCGTAAGGCCGTGCCGTCAGCACCTCCTGCGCCATGGGCGAAGGTGCCGTCAGATCGCGAGAAGCGATGCGGATGTCGCCCGCCTCGAGCCGGCGCAGCAGCGCCACCAGACCGTCGAGATCCATGGCGTCGGTGAGGCAGTCGCCGATCGTCTGGCGCACCAGCGGATGGTCGGGGATCTCACGCTCGCCCACGAGATTCTCGCCGCAGGCGACCTGGTCCGGGAAGACGGCGCCGAGCAGGTCCTCGGACTGCATGCGCGCCAGCTGCGGCGGCACCTTGCGGCCGCCGCGAAAGCGCGGCAGCGCCAGCGAGGTGCCGGCGACCCAGCGCCAGCGCGTGCCGAACATCGGCGCATCGAGCAGCGCCTGCACCAGCACGTCGCGCACGCTGTTGGAATGGAGATAGCGCGGCACCTCCTCGAGATCGCAAGCATGCACCGCGCTCAAGGACAGCACGATGTTGTCCTCGGTCGCGGCCGCCTGCAGCTCGACATTGAAGCGGCGGCAGAAGCGCTTGCGCAGGGCCAGGCCCCAGGCCCGGTTGAGCCGGCTGCCATAGGGCGAGTGCACGACCAGCTGCATGCCGCCGGATTCGTCGAAGAAGCGCTCGAAGATGAGGGTGTCCTGGGTCGGCAGGCAGCCGAGCGCCGCCTTGGCCGCCGCGAGATAGGCCATGATCTGCTCGGCGGCCGGCGCATCGAGCCCGACCTCCTCGATCAGCCAGGCGAGCGCACGGGCACCGCTCGCATCCTCCTCGAGATGCGCCTCGATGGTGCTGCGCAGGCGCGACACCGACTGTGAAAGCTCGTCGCTGCGGCCGGGCGCCTCGCCGAGCCAGAACGGAATCGAAGGCGGCGCGCCATGCGCATCCTCGACGCGCACCGTGCTGCGCTCGACGCGCAGGATGCGGTAGGAGATGTTGCCGAGCTGGAAAATATCGCCGGCCAGGCTTTCGACCGCGAAATCCTCGTTCACCGTGCCGATGATCTGGTTCTCGGGCTCGAGCAGCACCTGATAGTCGGCATTGTCCGGGATGGCGCCGCCCGAGGTCAGCGCCGTCAGCCGCGCCCCGCGGCGGCCGCGCAGCTCGTGATTGACGGCATCGTGATGAATGAGGGCGCCGCGCCGCCCGCGCCGCGTCGTAAAGCCTTCGGCCAGCATGCGCACGAGCGCATCGAAATCGCCGCGCGCCAGATTGCGATACGGCCAGGCCAGGCAGAAGCGGCGATAGAGCGCCTCCTCCTCCCACTCCTGCGCGGCCGCCTCGGCGGTGATCTGCTGCGCCAGCACGTCGAGCGGCTGGTCGGGAATGACGAGCCGGTCGAGCTCGCCGCGCCGCACGCTGTCGATGAGCGCCGCGCATTCGACGAGCTCGTCGCGCGACAGCGGAAAGAGCCGGCCCTTGGGCGTGCCGCCCACGGCATGGCCGGAGCGGCCGATGCGCTGCAGGAAGGACGAGATCGAGCGCGGGCTGCCGAGCTGGCAGACGAGATCGACATCGCCGATATCGATGCCGAGCTCGAGCGATGCCGTCGCCACCAGCGCCTTGAGGCGGCCGCCTTTCAGGCGCTGCTCGGCATCGAAACGCTGCTCCTTGGCGAGGCTGCCGTGATGCGCCGTGACATGCTCCTCGCCCAGCCGCTCCGACAGCGCGCGCGTCACGCGCTCGGCCATGCGGCGCGTATTGACGAAGACCAGCGTGGTGCGATGCGCCTCGATGAGCTGCGCCAACCGTCCGTAGGTCTGCTCCCACACCTCGCCCGACATCACCGCCTCGAGCGGCGAGGAGGGCACCTCGAGGGCGAGATCGCGGGCCCGCACATGGCCGGTATCGACGACGCGGCATTCGGGCTGCGGCGTGCGGGCGCCGACCAGGAAGCGGGCGACATCCTCGATCGGCTTCTGCGTCGCCGACAGGCCGATGCGCTGGAGCGTGCCGCCGCACAAGCATTCCAGCCGCTCGAGCGACAAGGCGAGGTGCGCGCCGCGCTTGTTGGGCGCCACGGCATGAATCTCGTCGACGATCACGCTGCGCACGGTTTGCAGCATGGCGCGGCCCGACTCCGAGCCGAGCAGGATGTAGAGCGATTCCGGCGTCGTCACGACGATATGCGGCGGCCGCTTGGCGGCGCGTGCCCGCTCCTTCTGCGGCGTGTCGCCGGTGCGCACGAAGGTACGAATCTCGAGCTCGGGCAGGCCTAGCGCCTTCAGCTCCTGGGCGATGCCGGCGAGCGGTGCTTCGAGATTGCGCTTGATGTCGTTCGACAGTGCCTTCAGCGGCGACACATAGACGATCTGCGTCTCGTCCTTGAGACCGCCCTCCTCCAGCCCCTGGCGCACCAGCCGGTCGATGGCGGCGAGGAAGGCGGCGAGCGTCTTGCCCGAGCCGGTCGGTGCCGCGATGAGGGCGTGGCGGCCGGCGCGGATCGCAGGCCAAGCCTGCGCCTGTGCCGGCGTCGGGCCGGCGAAGCTGCGCCGGAACCAGGCGGTCGTCGCGGGGTGGAAAAGGGCGTCGAGATCCATCTTCATCGGGTCCGGTGGGAGGTCTCGGATAAGGGAGCCCGAGGCCGTAAAATCAAGCCTTCACGGCCCCTTACTGGGGTCGCAGCTTCTTGATCTCGGCCTGCCATCGGCGCACGACCACATCGGCTTCCTCGCGCTGGCCACTCACATAATTGGCGCCTTTGATGGCCGCGAAATTGGGATCGAGCGGCGGCACGTCGCTGCGGGCCGAATCGAGACGCTGCGCATGGGCAAGCCCGACTCCGATCCGCTTCGTCGCGATCCAGTTGACGAAAAGGCGCGCCGCCGCCGGATGCGGCCGCTGATTGAACACGCCGATGGCGCCGCCGCCGGTTCCGATATAGGACGATTCCGGATCGTTGCCGATCGAGCGCATGTCGAGCTTCAGCCCCGCCGATTTGTATTCGCGGAAGGCTTCCTCGGGCCGGTTGGCGAGCGCCACCAGCGCCCGGCCGCGCGCCATCGCCTGCGCCGCATCATTGTCGTTGGCGACGAAGGTGACGTCCTGCTCGGTCAGGATCTTGCGCAGCGCGTCGGGACCGAGCACGTGATCGATCAGCACGAGATACGGCGCACCCGGACCCTGGACGCGCGGATCGAACCAGACGATCTTTCCCTTGAGATCGGGTTCGAGCAGGATCTTGAGCTTCAGCTTGGCGACCCTTTCCGGCGCGATCTTGTCGGCGTTGTAGTAGGGCGCCGTGATGTCGCGGAACAGGCCGAGCAGGTAGCGATGCTCGGGATCGTAGAAGGCCTGATCCCAGCCGCCCCACATCGCCGGGTCCTTCACCTCCGGCAGCACGAGTTCCGGCAGCAGCGGGTCGAGCAGCCCGGCATGCAGCGCCGACAGGCCGGATGGCGGACCATTGTGAAAGACGTCCCATAGATATTTCCCGGCGCGCCGCTCGGTGGCGGCGGCCGGCACGAAACGGGTGCCGCTCACCACCTGGTAGGAGATCTGGATCTCGGGATATTCCTTCTGCCATTCCGAGACGATGAACTCGCGCCGGCTGCGATTCGAGGAGGCGCAAATCGTGACCGTGCCTTCGGTCTTGGCCGCAGCGATCGTGGCATCCCATTCGGCCTTCCAGTCCTCGGCCGAAGCGGGCAGAGCGCAGGCGCACAGCGCGGCCGCACTCGATGTCAGGAGCAAACGTCTGGTGATCATGGTTTTCCCCGTGGCGCGCGCCTGTCCGCGCGCGATCAGCAGAAGCCTAGAACAGCCTGCGGGCGGAGGAAATGATGGAAGCGGAGCGAGGTCCGTCGCATCCGACGCGCAAAGCTGCGCCGACATAATAGAGGCTCGCTCGCCATTTACCCGGTCGGCTGGGAACGGCCGAGCGGCAAACCGCGTCTGAAGGGAATCATCCCTATGAGGGGCAAGAGCGCGGCGCCCCGTGCATAGGTTGGCGGCGCCCCTCGCTCCAGACGCATAGGAGAGCTGCGGATTGTGCGCTGCGGCAAAGCGGGCAGGCGGCGTAGCTTGCGCTTGGGGAGGCATTCGGCACATGAAGGATGGCGGGACAAAATCGGCCGACGGTGCCGCCCCGCTGCTCGCTTCCATCGAGGCGCTGATCGCCACCGGCGGCGATGCCGTCTCCGCCGACCAGCGCCTGTTCGCCGAGGTCGCCCGGCTAGGGCTGCTGATCCGGCAGGCCAAGCAGGAGATCGCCGCGCTCGGCGCCGGCGAGATCGGCGGCCGCTTCATCCCGGAGGCGAAGGACGAGCTCGACGCCGTGGTCGGCGCGACCGAAGCCGCCGCCGACGCCATCCTCAGCGCCGCCGAGACGATCGAAAGCGAAGCGGCCGGGCTCGCTGCCGCTGCCGCCGCACCGATTCGGGCCGCCGTCACCCGCATCTACGAAGCGTGCAATTTCCAGGACATAACCGGCCAGCGCATCGGCAAGGTGGTGCGCACGCTGCAGCACATCGAAGCGCGCGTGCTGGGGCTGCTGGGACCGATCGATGATACGCCGCCAGCGGTCGCCGCCGAGGCGCCAAGGCTCGAGAACGGCCCGCAGCTGGCAGGCGCGGCGCACGGACAGGCCGAGATCGATGCCATCTTCGGCGCCCAGGGCTGAAGCCGCCCCTGCGCATTGTCGGCGGCATGGCAAATAAACTTTAAACAACTCCGCACAACATACAAGTCATCGTGCGACATTCGGCCCATTCATTGAATGGAACCTTAGTTTGTTGGCGTTTGGTTCGACCTCTGTTCAAAGAACCTCCCGCCAACAGATCACAATTCTTTGCAAATCAGGATTAGGCCTTCCTTCTGCGGATGGTCTGTGCCCCGCTCCGGTGCCGACTATGTCTAGCAACTCTTATGGGAGAGGGCATTGACTTCAACCGATACTGTGATCGCGCGCAGCGACGGGGCGAACATCCTGCATGTCGGCCCCGGTGAGACTTTCTCGTCCTTGTCGGCGGCCGTGGCCGCCTCGCAGGACGGCGACACGATCCAACTCGATGCCGGCACCTATCTCGACGACAGCGCGCGGGTGACGCACGCGGTCACGATCGAGGGGGTGGGCGGCATGGCGCATCTGCAGGCGACCGGCAACATCGCCAACGGCAAGGCCATCATCGTCGATGCCGCTGCCAGCCTGACCGTCCGCAACATCGAGTTCTCGGGCGCGCAGGTGGCGGACGGCAACGGCGCCGGCATCCGCTACGAGCAGGGCAATCTGGTGGTGCAGAACAGCCAGTTTCACGACAATCAGGACGGCATATTGAGCGCCCCGATCGCCGACGGCCATGCGACGATCGACGGCTCGAGCTTCGTGCATAACGGGGCGGGCGATGGCCAGACGCACGGCGCCTATTTCGGCACCATCGCCGAGCTCACCGTCACCAACAGCTTCTTTCAGGACCAGAATGGCGGCAGCGACCTGAAAAGCCGAGCCGCCAGCAATCTCATCACCAACAGCACCTTCGCCGATACGGCGCAAGGCCAGACCAACTACCAGATCGATCTCAGCAATGCCGGCGTCGCGATGGTCGCCGACAACCAATTCGTCAAGAACGCCGATCCGGGAAATCGCGCCTTCATCCATTTCGGCGGCGAGATCGGCGACCCGTCCGGCGCTCTGGTGGTCGAGCAGAACCAGTTCAGCAGCGACCGCAACCCATCGGTCGCGGTGCTGAACCAGACCGACCTGCCGGTCAGCCTGTCGTCCGACAGCTATTCGGCCGATGTGTCGATCGCGGTCGATGGGGTGGGCACGGTCGGGGCCGATCTATCGCTCACCGGCCTTTCGGCAGCGCCCCTGTCGCTGATGGGCTAAAGCCGGGTCCCCGGGCGAAACCAGCCGGGCGCGGCGAGCGCCCGGCTGGTGGGCGAAGCGCCGGCAAGGGCGCGGCAGCCCGCGTCCTTGGCTGGCCGCCGAGCGGTTCAATACGAGGGGGAGCCGGGCGTCCTCGCGCCCTGCTCTTTCGTCTTGCCCGGAACAGGCCGGAGTGGTTCGCTGTGCGCCAGGTCGTCGGATGACGGGTCGGCGCCATAGCCCCCGGCCCGCGATGGGGAGGAAAACATGAAAAGCAGCAATCTGCTGATGGCTGTGAGCGTCGCCGCCCTGATGGCTTGCGCGCCGGCCGGCGCGCAAGCGCAGCAGGCCGCCACCGTTGCGATCGGCAAGACCGACATCGGCGGCCGCGTCACCAGCGCCAAGGGACCGGAGGCCGGCGTGTGGGTGATCGCCGAGACGCACGATCTCGGCACGCGCTATGCGAAGAGCGTCGTCACCGACGATCAGGGCCGCTACGTGATGCCTGGTCTGCCCAAGGCCAATTACGACATCTGGGTGCGCGGCTACGGCCTCGTCGATTCGCCGAAGGTGAAGGGCCAGCCCGGCCAGCATCTCGATCTGAAGGCAGTGGCAGCGCCCGACGAAAAGTCGGCCGCGCAGTACTATCCCGCCGAATATTGGTTCGCGATGCTGAAGATTCCCCCGGTCTCCCAATTTCCCGGCACCGGCAAGAACGGCATCACGCCGAAGGCGGTCACCCAGGACGATTGGCTCGACAAGATCAAGAGCAATGGCTGCGTCGGCTGCCACCAGCTCGGCAATCTCGCGACCCGCACGCTGAAGCCCGAGCTCGGTCATTTCGACAATATGCACGATGCCTGGGTACGGCGGGTCCAGTCCGGCCAGGCCAGCGAGTCCATGGTGTCGCAGATTCAAAGCTTCGGCGGCGATGTCGTGCTCGACGATTTCGCCGATTGGACGCAGCGTATCGCCAACGGCGAGACGCCCAAGCAGAAGCCGCCGCGGCCGCAAGGCGCGGAGCGCAATCTGGTCGTCACGGTGTGGGACTGGGGCGACGCCACCCACTATCTGCATGACGAGATCGCGACCGACCGGCGCAAGCCGACCGTGAACCCCTACGGCAAGCTCTATGGCGCGCCGGAGCTGTCGACCGACATGGTGCCGTGGCTCGATCCCAAGACCAACACGGTCGGCGAGATCAAGATGCCGGTGCGCGATCCGAAGACGCCGACCACCAAGAACGATCCGATGTTCGCGCCCTCGCCCTATTGGGGTGACGAGAAGATCTGGGACAGCCAGACCGTGATGCACAATCCGATGATGGATGCGAAGGGCCGCGTGTGGATCACGACGCGCATCCGGCCGGCGCAGACGGCCGCCTTCTGCCAGGAAGGCTCGGATCATCCCTCGGCGAAGCTGACGCCGATCAAGACATCGAACCGCCAGCTGTCCATGCTCGATCCGAAGACCGGCAAGATCACGCTGATCGACACCTGCTTCGGCACGCACCATCTGACCTTCAGCGACAAGGGCGAGGAGACGATCTGGTTCTCCGGCGGCGGCCCGGTGGTCGGCTGGTTCAAGCCGGGCGTCTTTGCGAAGACGCATGACGAGGCCAAGGCGCAGGGCTGGACGGCGCTGGTGCTCGACACCAACGGCAACGGCAAGCGCGATGCCGACCCCGTCGGGCCCAAGGACAAGGTCGATCCGGCCCGCGACAAGCAGCTCCCCGGCGGCTATTACGCGGTCATGGTGAGCCCGCTCGACGGCTCGATCTGGGGCGGGATCCGCGGCTATCCGGGCGGCTTCGTGCGGATGGTGCCGGGCAAGAACCCGCCGGCGACGGCGCTCGCCGAATATTATGAGTTTCCCGCCGACAAGGGCTCGGGCCCGCGCGGCGCCGACATCGATACGAACGGCGTGGTATGGGCGGGCCTGAACAGCGGAACGCTCGCAAGCTTCGACCGCCGCAAATGCAAGGGCCCGCTCAATGGGCCGACGGCGACCGGCCAGCATTGCCCCGAGGGCTTCAGCTTCTATCCGATGCCCGGCCCGCAATTCGACGGTGTCGCCGACAAGGGCAGCGTCGAATCGAGCTATTACACCTGGGTCGATCAGCACAATACCCTCGGCCTCGGCAACGATGCCGTGGTGCTGACCGGCAACGAGTCGGACGGGCTGCTCGCCTTCGACCAGAAGAACAAGAAGTGGGTAGTGCTGCGCGTGCCCTATCCGATGGGCTTCTACGCCAAGGGGCTCGACGGCCGCATCGACGACGCCAAGGCCGGCTGGAAAGGCCGCGGCCTGTGGTCGACCTCGGGCAACCGCACGCCCTTCCACAATGAAGGCGGCAAGGGCTCCAAGCCGAACGTCATCCATGTGCAGATGCGCCCCGATCCGCTGGCGCACTGATCACGGCGTCTGAGACGACGAAGGCGGGCGCGTCCCACGCGCCCGCCTTTTTCTTTGCGCGCTTTCAGCCCCTCGGCGTCCCGCCGGCTATTCCTCGCGCTTCACCTCGGGTCCGCCCGCCGCCTTCCAGAAGGGATCGTAGACGGCGAGCAGCTTCGGGAATTCGGTGCGCATGCTGGCCTCGTCGCGCGCCGTCGCCGGCTTGCCGACCACCTCCTGGGGATAGGGCAGGAAACGCGGGTCCTCTGTGAGATCGCGATGCACCGGGATCGAGGCGTCGGCGAAGAACTGCGCGATCTGGCCCTCGCGCGACAGGAACCAGTCGAGGAACATGTAGCCGGAATAGGGCGCCGGCCCGCCTTTCAGCATGAGCAGCTGCGAGACGGCGACGGGCACGGGCGCCGGACAATGCCAGGCGACCGGTGCGCCGCGCACGGCCATCTCCTTCACGCGGTAATCGGCCGCGCCGATCATCGCCGGCAGCTCGCCCGCGGCGGTGAGGCCGACCATGGCGCTCGTCCCTTCCTTGCGCAGCTGCGGCTTCAGCAGCGTGAAGAACTTGGTGATGAAATCGGTGGTCCATGCGGCGCCCTTGGCGTCCCACAGCTCGCTGAGCCAGAGCTGCGGCAGGTTGGGAATGCCGATGACGCCGCCCCGCCATATCGGATTGGTCAGGAGATCGTCCCATTCGCGCGGCAGATCCGAGGTGCGGAACTTCGTCGTGTTGTAGGCCATGCAGCGATAGGCGATCTTCTGCCCGACCCACAACCCGTTCGGCTCCTTGTTCTCGGCGGGCAGCGGCGCGAAATTCGGGAGGATGCGCAGATCGACGAGCGCGCCCGCGTCCTGAAAATCCTGCCAGGTGCCGCTCGAGCTCGCGATGATGTCGGCGAGGCTGCGGCCTTGCGCATAGGCGGCGAGCACCTTGACGCCGCGATCGAACACGCTGCCCCGCGTATAGGCGATCTTCACGAAGGGCCAGCGCTCGCGGAAGGGTGCGGCCATCTCGCGGAACTGGCGCGGATCCCAGCTGGCGACGATGCGCAGCTCGCCTTCCTTGCGCGCCGCATCGAGCCAGCCCGCCGGCATGGCCAGCTCGGCGTCGAGCCCGGCGAGAATGCCGGGATCGAGATGCGTCTTCTGCAATATCTCCTTCGTTGCCTTCGGCAGCTCGGCCGGCCGGGCCGGCACCGCCGCCAGCAGGAGTGCCGCGAGCGAAGTCGCGAGACCGAGTCGTACCGCCAAGCGCCGGGCTGCCAAGACCCACCCCTCCCTGCTGTCTTCGCTTCGCTGCGAGGCTATCAGAGCCGTACCGCACCAGCAATCGAGCGGGGATGCGCGCCGATACGGCGCCGTATGACCGACATGCGCCGGTCGCGCACGGCCATGGACCGGGGGCCCGAATCCCGCCATGCTCGCACGCTTTTTCTCCCGCGGGAGGATGGTTTGATCAAACGCAAGACCCTGCTCGTCTTTCTCGCGCTGTTCCTCGGCGGCGTTTTCGGCATCGTCGCCGGCCGCGCGATCGGCTGGGGCGCCGACGCGCAAGAGGAAGTAGCGGGCACGCCGCATGTCGGCAGCCGTCTCGGCGCGGCACTGGGTCAGGCGATCGGTCTGATCCCCGGAAAACCGGCAGCGCCGCTCCGCCGCGACTAGGGTCTAAACCTTGAGCCGCGCGCGCAATGCCGTTTCGCTGCGCAGCTCATCCAGCGTGTCTTGAGCCTGGCCGCAGAGCTCGCGGCGCAGCGCCGCCATGCCTTCGACCAGCTGACGCAGCTCGAACGAACCGTCATCGACCGCGAACAGCAGGCGCAGCTGCAGCACGAAGCGGCGCAGCTGGCTCTGGCAGAGGGCGAGCAGCAGCGGCTGGGCGAGGCAGGCGAAGGCCGCCGCCGCGAAGGAAGCGGCGCTCGACACCAGGGTCGCACGCAGCTCGGAGAGCGCCGTCACCGAGGTGAGCCCGCCGTCGATGATGTCGGCCGTGCCCATGAGCAGCGCGATCAGGGCGAGCGCGATGAAAAAAGCCGGAAAGCGGCAGAAGAACCCCATCATCAACGGGTCCTCGATCACCGAGCGGGCCGGGAAAGCCTCGGCCGGATCGCGGCCGCGCCAGCGCTCGCCCGGGCTGCTGGCGCGCAAGGTCTGGATGTAGCAATCGGCCAGATCGGTGAACCAGCTGCCCACGAAGCTGTCATAGAGCGAGTCGGGCAGGAGCGGCGCCTGCGCGGCGGCCCGCAGCATCGGCGCGAGGCGCCGGTTGGTGGCGGCCATCTGGATGGCAGCGAGGCAGGCGGGCAGGCAGAAGCTCGCGACATAGAAACCGAGCAGAGCCGCCACTCCGGCGAACACGGTGCTCGCGGCCACCGAATCATCGAGGCCGAAGCGCGTCGAGAACGCGAAGGCGGCCATACTCCCCGCCATTCCGAGCAAGACGCCGAGCGCGATCCAGACCAGCCCTCTCATCTCGAGCCCCCGCAGGGCGCGGAACCGCCCCTTGCCCTGGCATGGCGAAATGGCCTGATACATCCTGGCCGGTTCCAATCTTACACGAGAAAGCCGTCGGACCTACTAACGGGTGAGGGCGCGCCAAGATGCCACGCTTCCGCCTGCTCCGGATGGGTAGGTCGGACGGATTTCCCGGCCGCCGGCCTTGGCCCGCGCTGGTCCGCTGCGGCGCGCCGGGACAGGGCGGCCGTAAGGAAAAGGCCGGCTATTTCCCGGCGGCCAGGACCTTGTTGATGTCGCGCCAGACGGTGCGGCCCTGGGCATTGCCCATCTGCCAGGCGATGTCGATATCGTGCAGCTTCTCGCCGAAGCGCTGCTCGATCTCGGCGACCCTCTGATGCATGTGCGATTCGGGATAGAGATGCAGGTCGCCGTGCCAGCCGTCCCACACGATCCGCTGCCCTTCGGGCGTGGCGGCAAAGGCGACGAACAGCGTGCCGGCCGCCGCATGCGGCGCGTTCTTGGGCACCGCGAGGTAATAGTAGCTCAGCATCGGATAGTCGCGCGGCGTGAAATGCGCGATGGGCGCGCCATGGTCGGTGAGATTGAAGATGTCGCTGCCGCCGCAATCGATGACCAGAGCGAGGAACTCGCCCGAGGCGATGCGCTCATTGTCGTCGCAGCGGATGAGGCCGGCGATCTGGCCGGACAGCGCGCGCGCATAGTCGAGCGCCTTCTCGGGTCCCCAGAGGTCCTTGGCGGCGAGCACGTCGAATCCCGCCGAATAGGGCGTCGTCGCGATCTTGCCCTTCCAGCCTGGTGCCAGGAAATCGCGGAGGTATTCCGGCTTCGCCGGCGCCAGCGCCGTGTTGTAGGTGACGCCGAGGAGCCCGGTCACGGTCTTCACCATCGTGCCGTTGGCGTCGACCACCGCGGGCGTGATGCGCGCGGGCATGAGCCCGGTCCAGGCGACGGAGCGGAAGAGATCCTTCGCCACCATGTCGCTGAGATCGCGCGAGAAGCCGATATAGGCGTCGGTCTGCGCCGGCTGGCCCGCCAGCTGGCGCATGGCGATCTCGTTGCCGACCGTGGGCATCGATGGGCCGGGCGTGAATTTGATGCGCAGCTTGGTGCCGAACATCTTGTTGAGCCCGGCTTCGAAGGCGGCCGCACCCCGCGTGCCGCCGAGCGTCGACTGCGACCAGACGAGGTCGATCTCGCCCTGCTTGGCGGCGTCCTCGACGAGCTTCTGCAGCGCCGGCGTGCGTTCGGCGGCGCGCGCCGCGCCCGCCGCCAGCAGGCAAGCGAGCAGAATGATGAAGCCGCGCATCTCCCTCCCCGTCTTTTTGGTTCGCCTACAGCGCGCCGACCGCTTTCGGCGCGTCGACCAGCAGCCACAGCCTTTCCTTGGGCCGGCGCCATTGCTTGAGCGGCGTGCCCTCGGCCAGCGCCTTGAGCTCGCGCGACCACAGCTTGCGCAAGAGGATGATGCCGCGGTCCGACTGGCCGAGCCAATCCTTGCTGCGGTCGGTGATGCGCCCCTGGCCGGCCAGCGCCACATTGTCCTGGACGATGAACAGGCCACGATAGGCGGGGTCGATGTCCTGCACGCGCATGCGGCCGGCGAGGATCTCCTCGCTCAAGAAGAGCGGATCGGGATCGATCGGCTTGCGCGCCTGCTCGCGGCCGTCGCCCACGACGGCGCGGCGCAGGCTCACCGTATAGGTCGTCATGCTCTCGTCGGTGACGGGAACGCGCCAGGCGAGATGCACCGTCCAGTCGGGATTGTCCGGCGTCGGCGGCAGATCGACGAAATGCACGTTGGGCATCATCCAATGCGCCGAGCGCGACGCCACATTGGCGCCGCCGCCGCGCCGCACGCCGGTGCGCAGGATGCCGTAATCGGTCTCCTCGACGACGATCTCGGGCAGCTCGTCGAACCCGTAGGAGCTGGTCGAGACGCGGTGCACGAAATGGACATGCACCTCGTCGAGATCGTTCTCGATGCGCTGGAAATAATTGCACGGCACCGGGTGGAGGTTGACGATGCGCACGCCGTCCGCCTCCTCGAGCTCGGGAAAGCGCGGAAACGCCGGCGGCTCGCCCTCGCCGAGATAGGCGAAGATGAGGCCGAGATATTCCTCGACCGGATAGGACGGGACGCAGACCTTGGCGGCGAAGGACGCGCGCTCGGCAGGCTGCTGCACGCATTGCCCGGCGCCGTCGTACAGCCAGCCGTGATAGAAGCAGCGCAGGGAATCGCCCTCGACCGAGCCGAGCGACAGCGCCGTCTGGCGGTGCGGGCAGCGGTCGGTGAGGAGATGCGGCGCGCCGCCCTCGCCGCGATAGAGGGTGAAGAACTCGTTCAGCACCTGCACGCGCGCCGGCTTGCCGGCCTGGAGATCGGCGGCGCGAAAGATCGGCTGCCAGAAGCGCCGCATGAAACGGCCGGCCAGCGTGCCCGGGCCGATATGCGCGAAATCGAGATGGTCCGCGGTCATGCCGTTTCCTCCCGGCCCAAGTCTGGGACTCGCGCCGGGAAGGCGTCAACAAGGCTCCTGAATAGATTCCGCGCCCGGACAAAGAAACCCCGCCGGAGCAGGGCTCTGGCGGGGCGAGGAGCGGACACATGGCAATGTCCCATACACCCAACGCAGGGCTGCGCTCGTGGTTTCTTCTTAGGAGGATGTTCCAAGAATGGGACAGGCGCCGGCCACCGCCGGCGCCCCGGTACTAGACCGCGACGAACAGCTCCTCGAGGCTGCGCCGCTTGCGCGTCTGCCCCTGCTCTTGCGAATAATCGATCAGCGTATCGATGTTGTGCCGGTTGCGCGCGCCCAAGCCGTATTCCCAGGGATCCGGTCCGAACATCTGCTGCTGCTCTTCGAGCGCCTCGCCATAGAAGACGAGCGGCACCAGCGCCGCCTCGCGCATGCGCCGCATCGCGATCTCTCTGGCCTGGTCGAAGGCAAGGGTGAGCGCGCGCGGAATCCAGGGATGTGTGTCGACCAGCTCCTGCCTGATCCCGAGCAGGTGCATGATGGGAAAGATGCCGGTCTTGCGATAGTAGCTCTCCTCCTCGCGGCGATAATCGGCGAACAGCCGTGCGACGCGCGGATCATGGTCGCGGATCGGGCGGATGAGCTCGGGATGCAGCGCCGCATCGAGCTCGCCCAAGACCAGCATGGAGACCACCGACTTG
>Ga0070681_10001429_pt1 | contig 21006 bp, 20 predicted proteins | sample KBSC83BmetaG_FD_65650 | JGI IMG/M metagenome (GOLD analysis project Ga0070681, IMG submission 65650) | Corn rhizosphere microbial communities from Kellogg Biological Station, Michigan, USA - KBS C8-3B metaG | ecosystem: Host-associated > Plants > Roots > Rhizosphere | place: USA: Michigan... | reverse complement strand
GCTGCGACCAGCGGCTTGAGATTCATCAAGCCCTCGCTAGCGACGACGAGAATCGGGCTCACCACCAGCCAAGGCGATCGCTCGATGCGCGGCGATCTCGCACGCGCGCAATTCGGTGTCGATGGCAGCGGTGTCAGGGTTGGAGTTCTCTCGGACAGTTTTGACTGTGCCGCCGGGCCGTTCGCCCAGGGTCAGAGCTTTACGCGCGCGGGGCAGGACGTTGTCAACGGCGATCTCCCGATGGGAGTGCGAGTGCTACAGGACCTGTACACCGTTCCTGATGCGGAGTGTACGGATGAAGGCCGAGCGATGAGTCAGATCGTTCACGACGTTGCTCCCGGTGCCTCGATCTCCTTCCATACCGCGTTCACCAGCGAGGAGGACTTCGCCTCGGGCATCCTGGCACTCGCGGATGACGGCGCGAAAATCATTGTAGACGACGTTGGTTATTTCGACGAGCCGATGTTCGAGGACGGCGTGGTCGCGAGGGCGATCGATACGGTAGCTGCACGCGGAGTCGCCTACTTCTCTGCCGCGGGCAATGAGGCGCGTCACTCCTATCAGGCGAAATTTCGCCCTGCCGGCCGCAGCGGGCTCTCCGGTATGCGCCACGACTTCAACCGGGGCGGCGCGGTCGCGGACTTGCAGCGTATGACCGCTCCACCGGGGACGATATCGTTGCTTGCACTCGACTGGGATCAGCCTTCGTTTTCTGCGAACGGCATCAATGGAGCGCAGAGCGACATCGACGCGATCTTCTACTATGCCGACGGAAGCCCGGTAGAAGTGTGCACGGATGAGGCGACGCAGTCGGTCTGTCAGGTGCCGGGAGTCGCGGACAACATCGACGGCGACGCGGTGGAGCTCCCGGTCCTCGTGAACCTCTCAGATCGCGAGTTGCACGTGAAGCTCGGCATCGAGCTCGTCTCCGGTCCTGCACCGGGACAGATCAAGTACGTATGGTACGACCTCGGCTCAGCCTCGCTCATCCTGGACGAGTTCGAAACCGGCGGCAGCACAGTGGTCGGCCATCCTAACGCGACCGGCGCGGAAGCCGTGGGTGCCACCGCCTGGTACCAGACCAAGGCCTGGAACAGTCCTCTGCGACCGAACTGTGTGCCGGCGTGCCTCGACAGTTTCTCCTCCGCGGGCGGGACCCCTATCCTGTTCGACGCCCAGGGACGACCTCGGGGCGAGCCGAGCGTGCGCCTGAAGCCGGGGTTGATCGGCCCCGATGGTGGCAACACGACTTTTTATCAGGCGACGCTGGGGTTCGATGTGCCGGGTAGCTCGGAGGACGACGAGTTTCCCAATTTCTTTGGCACTTCCGCGGCGGCGCCGCACGTAGCGGCCGTCGCGGCGTTACTCATCGACAAGCGGTCGCGCGATCTTGCCAGCCATCGTCGCAATCCGGCGCCGCGCGTGCTCACTCCCGAGGCGATCTATAGCGTCCTTCGGCAGACGGCCAGCGAAGTTCGCCTCAGAAATGAGGGCGGCAGCCTGGGTCCGCGGCCGGTGACGATCACGACGGGCGACACCGGAGCCGGTCAATCCAAGAGTTTCAGCTACGACGCGGGATTCGGGCTGGTCGACGCCGTGCGCGCGTTGCAGGCAGTGAGCACGGGGCAATAAGCCTGTCGCCATGACGGCTCCGGTACCTCCCGTCATCTCCCTGGTCGTCGCGATGGCGCGCAATCGCGTCATAGGCCGTGACAACGGGCTTCCGTGGCGGCTCTCCGAGGATCTCAAACGATTCAAGGCGACCACGTTGGGTAAGCCGGTGCTCATGGGCCGGAAGACCTTCGAGTCCATCGGCAAGCCATTGCCCGGGCGCCGGAACATCGTGTTGACGCGCGACCGCGCCTGGCATGCGGAGGGTGTCGATGTCGTGCGCTCGGTCGAGGAGGCGCTGCTACTCGTGCAAGACGCTCCCGAGTTGGCCGTGATTGGTGGGGCCGAGATCTATCGCATCATTCTGCCGATCGCACATCGGATCTACCTGACGCGTGTGGAAGCCGACGTCGTTGGCGACACGTTGTTTCCCGTGCTCGACGTGACTGAGTGGAACGAAGTACAGATCGGCGCTCATCCAGCCGACGAGCGCAATCAGTATCCCGCCACCTTCACGGTGCTAAATCGGAGGTAGCCGCTGCGTGATCAAGTGCTCGGCCATCGACAGATCGAGTCCACCGGTCGCATAGGCGACCGCATCGAGCTCGTCGAGAATCCGGGTCTGCACCGCCCCACGGCGGAGAGCCTCGCGATACGGAATCTCGGGATGGAACATCACCATCGCGTAGCGAGGAATGAAGCGGGTCGGAAAGCGTAACTCCAGCTCGAGCGCGAGCTGTCTCTGACGGACGAATTTCGAGTCAAGGACTGTCTGGCGCATCTCGGTATAGTTCTCGAGCGCCATCTGAGCGATGGCGGCAGCATTGGGCATGCGTTCGCGGCTGAATGCCGCGAACACGGACTGCCAGTCTTCGTGGCTGTCCAGGAGCGTATCCAATACCGAGCAGTCCTCGAATGCGGCGTTCATGCCTTGGCCATGGAAGGGGACGATCGCGTGCGCGGCATCCCCCAGCAACAGCACCTGGCCGTCCGCGTGAAATGGGGAGGTATGGACCGTGCCGAGCTGGCCCTGAGGGTGCGACCGGAATTCCGCCAGCAGATTCGGCATGAGGGCCAGGGCGTCCGGAAACTCGCGCTCGAAGAATTCTTTCGCGCTGTTGGAAGCGGCCAACGAAGCGAAGCTGCCCTCTCCCTTGCGCGCAAGGAACAAAGTGGCGGTGAAGCTCCCATCCGTGTTTGGCAGCGCGATGAGCATGAAGCCCCCACGCGGCCAAACGTGCAAGGCGTGCGGCTCAAGCGCAGGCCGACCTTCGACCGCAGGGACCGTCAACTCCTTGTAGTCGTGATCGAGAAGCTCTTCCCGCGATGAGACCTGCGCGCCGAAAGCGAGGCTCGAGCGGACCGTGGAGCCGGCGCCATCCGTGGCGATGGTCGGAATCAGCGGCAGCTCGTACTCGGCCGGCTCGCCTCCGCCCCGAAAGCGCAGAACATTGCGCGAAGGATCGGCTCCGAGACAGGTCTGGCCGAACCGTATCGTCACGGAGGAAAGGCGTGCGGCTTCCTCGATGAGCATTCGGTTCAGCGCGGCGCGACCGACGGAATAGATCACCTCTGAGTCGCGCTGTCCGTAAGGGTGCAGCGCTGTGCCCCCGTTACGGTCGTGCACCATACGTCCCCTCATGGGGATCAGAAGGGGGCGGATGTTGTCCATGAGCCCCGCGCGCTCCAAGGCGTGGATGCCGCGAGCGGCCAAGGCAAGATTGATCGATCGGCCGCGCTCGGATTCGGATTGACGCGGATCCGGCCGGCGCTCGAAGAGGCGAACCGAGAATCCGCGCTTGGCCAACACGAGAGCTAGGAGAGCGCCCGCAAGACCCGCGCCGACGATGTTGACCGGCTGGTCTCGCTGCGGCTTCACTTAGGTGACCTCTCCCAACGCGCGCCGCAATTCTTCGGCGAAGAGGCAGACCTCGGCAAAAGTGTTGTACAGCGGAACCGGGGCGGCGCGGATGATGTTCGGCTCCCGCCAGTCGCAGACTACTCCCCGTTCGCGCAGCATATCGAATACACGCTTGCCGCGGGTCGAGGAGCCTGCGATACGCAGCGAAAGCTGGCAACCTCGCGCCGCCGCGTCCTGCGGACTGATGATTCGCACCTGCGGCTCGAGGCGTGTGAGGAGGAAGTCCAGATAACCGGTCAGCGCCAGGGATTTCTCACGCAGGCGCTCGAACCGCGCCTCCTGGAAGATCGAGAGCGATGCGATGAGAGGCGCGGTGGACAGGATCGGAGGGTTGCTCACTGCCCACCCGGCGGCTCCGATCTCGGCGCGAAACCCAGGTTCCATCTGAAACCGCGTCGCCAACTCGTGACCCCACCAGCCCGAGAGCCGGGCGAGCTGCGCGTGGCGCTCGTGGACGAAGCAGCCTCCGATGGCTCCGGGCCCGCCATTCAGATATTTGTAACCGCACCAGACAGCGAAGTCGGCGTCCGCGTCGTGCAACGCGAGCGGCGTGTTGCCGATGGAGTGCGCGAGATCGAACCCGACGGTGCACCCCGCTCGCCTGGCTGCCCGCGCGATACGGGCGAGATCGAAGGACTGACCCGTCCTGAATTGCACGCCCGGCCAGAGCACGAGAGCGATCTCGTCGCCCACCTGACTCAGGCAGTCCTCGATGGCCTCTTCGGTCATCAGATCCTGGCTGGGGTGGGGACCGAGCTCGACCAGGCTCTCCCGTGCATCGAGGCCGTGCCAGGAGAGTTGGGAAGCGACGGCATGACGGTCGGAGGAGAACGCACCCGCCTCGATCAGGATCTTGGTACGCCGGCCGTCGGGCCGATAGAAGCCGGCCATCATGAAGTGCAGGTTCGCGGTGAGCGAGTTCATCGCGATGACTTCGCCCGGGCGCGCCCCCGCGAGGTAGGCCAAGCCCGGCGCAAGATTTTCGTGGTAAGGAATCCAGGGTCGTCGCGATCCTTCGTGCCCGCGTACTCCCAGGTTCGCCCAGTCCTCCATTTCCTCCAGGACGACGTCTCGAGCGGCCAGAGGCATCAGTCCCAGCGAGTGTCCGCACAAGTACACGACGGGCTCGCCCGAGGCGCTTCCGGGCAGGGCGAAGCGCGACCGGAATCCGCGGAGGGGATCCGCCTCGTCGCGTTTGCGCGCGTAGTCGAGTGTGGCCTCGTAGCTCATTCAGGTGGCAGAGAATAAAGCACCGGGCGGCTGGGCACCGCATCTCCCCGCCACGCCGGTACCTGCAGCTCGAGCAGATAAGCACCGTCCGCGAGGCGATCCGGAATGGAGGCCAGCTCGGTCACCGTGGCCTCGGGGCGTCTCGCGCTCTCGAGCGACGTGACTCCCGGGGGCACGCCGAAGAAGACCCGGTGCGCCGTCAGCCGGCCCTCATCGTGCTCGCGATCGAGCGAGGGCAGATCGATGACCAGGTGCTGAATTCCGCGCTGCACTATCCTCTGCGCCGCTTCGCGGGTGAGGTACGCGGTCGATGCCCCGCGCGTACGGATGATCAGCGCCTGCGGGTCGAAAGCCGTTGACTGGGGCCAGCGGCTATCGATGGCGCTTTGGGTGATCACGCCGTCTCCCGGCCTAGGTGCCGGATCCGAGGTTTCGCTCGTGTCGCTGGCCGCGGTAACGGGGACCGAAATCAGCAAGGCCGGGATCGGACCGAAGGGCACGACGCGGTAAGCATCGAGTGCCTCCAGCGTCAGGTGTCCCGCGGACTCGGTGTGAGTGCCGTTGCAGTGAGGGATCACGGAAATGACTGCGCAGTTGCAACTCGCTCCGCTCGATACCGCGCCTGAAAAGCCCGGCGCACTGTAAGGTCGTGATGTCGCGGCGGGAGCGCCAAAATGCTGCGGCTGAGGCGACTGAAAGTCCAACTCGCGCGCCAGGCTGACGGGATGCGACAGATCGACGACAACCTCGCGCGTGCCTAACTGGAGGAGTGCTTTCAAGCCTTGCGCTCCATCACCGTCCCGCACCGCGAGCAGGTGCGCAGCCGCTCGTTGGCGAAGAATCGCTCGAAGATAGGCGGGAACTGGGTCTCGATGTCGGTGAGCTCGACGAGTTCCTCGTATAGCCGGTTGTTGCACTTCTCGCAGTACCATTGGAATCCATCGCGCTCTCCGGCCCGCCGCCGGCGCTCGATGACCAGGCCGACGGTGTTCGCCTGCCGTTGGGGTGAGTGGGGCACGAGCGCGGGAAGCAGGAGGATCTCTCCCTGGCGGATCGGCACATCGACGGGGCTGCCGTTCTGCTGGGTCTTCAGGACCATGTCCCCTTCGAGCTGGTAGAAGAATTCCTCGCCGGGATCGACATGGTAGTCCTTGCGCGCATTGGGCCCGCCCACCACCATGACGATGAAGTCGCCGTCGGCAAATAGACACTTGTTGCCCACGGGGGGCTTCAGAAGGTGACGGTTGTCGTCGATCCAGCGCTGAAAGTTGAACGGAAGCAGGGATTGCATGACCATGTCTCTCAAGGGAGCCGTATCGCGTATGTTACGCGGAGGAACGTGCCAAATATGAACGTGTCGCGTCGGGTCTCGGGCGGCGTTGCCGCAGCGCTGACGATCGTGCTGGCGGGGTGCAGTCACATGCCGCAAGCGCATTGGCCGTGGCACCGCAAGCCGCCGGCCGCCCCGCAAGAAGTCCACGAGCTCACCATCACGCCGGTCGCCGAAGGGGGCATTACGGCTTTCCCGCAGTACTGGAAGCGCAACACGTTACTCGTCGATCTGCAGTCCGCCAGCGGCACAGGCGGCATCATCCTGAAGCCCGTGCAGGGGACTACGTGGCCGGTGAGGGTGGCGTTCCGCGTCACGCCCGGTCAATTCGGCATTCTCGAGGTTCGCGGGGATGCGCGCATGCTTCTCCCCATCACGACCCAGGGTTCCAAGCCGGTGGACCTCGAGCTGGTGCCGGGTGTGTATACCGCCAAGACGCCTCAGCTCACCGTCACCTGGGAGCCTGCCACGGCACCGGCCGCACCGTGACTCGCTAGTCTCCTTCCAGGGACTGATAGCCGCGGCAGGGGAGCGAGATGGGCGCTCGGTCACTGTCCAGGTCCAAGGCCGTCAGGGCGTTCCCCCAGACGCATCCGGTGTCCAGCCCGACCACCCCGGGCGCCAGCACCAGCCCCAGCGCGGACCAGTGACCAAACACGATACGAGCGTCGCGACTCTTGCGGGACTCGATCTCGAACCACGGACGGTAGACCGTCTCGCTGTCGGGCTTGCCTTTCATCTTGAGGTCGACCCGGCCTTCGGCCGTGCACACACGAAGACGCGTGAGGACGTTGATCGCAAAGCGCAGGCGATCCATGCCCGTCAGGCTCTCGCTCCAGCGATTGGGCTCGTCGCCGTACATGTGATCGAACAGCTTGCGCGGGTCCTTGCGGAGCGCGGCCTCGATTTCGCGCGCCAGCGATAGCGCGGTGTCCGCGTTCCACTGGGGGACCAGTCCCGCGTGCACGAGAAGATCGCCCTTGGCAGTATCGAGGTGTGCCAGCGGTCGCGTGATGAGCCATTCGAGGAGCGCGTCCCGATCGTTTGCCTCGAGAACGTCTTCGAGAGTGTCCGATTTGCGCTTGCGCCGACTGCCGAACGCAACAGCCAGCAGATGCAGGTCATGATTGCCGAGGACGACGATCGCGTTATCGGCGAGCCCGCGCACGAAACGCAGTGTCTCTGCGGACCGCGGCCCCCGGTTGACCAGGTCGCCGACCAGCCAGAGCTGGTCGCGATCGGCCGAAAAATGAATGCGTGCGAGCAACGTGCGCAGCTCGTCGTAACAGCCCTGCACGTCGCCGACGGCGTATCGGGTCACTGAACGATTCCAGGCATGGCGAGCCGGAACGGGGCGATGGGGGCGTCGAATTGCGTGCCGTCGTCGCTGACCATCTGGTAGCTGCCCTGCATGGCGCCAACGGGTGTCTCGATCACCGCGGCGCTGGAGTATCTGAAGCCCTGCCCGGGCTTCAGATAGGGCTGCTCGCCGACGACGCCTTCGCCGCGCACTTCCTGCACTTTGCCGTTCGCGTCCGTGATGAGCCAGTGCCGCGTAAGCAGCCGCGCAGGCACCTTGCCTTCGTTGCGGATGGTGATGGTGTACGAGAAGAAGTAACGGTCCTGCTTCGGATCGGACTGGTCGTCCCGATATCCCGTCTCGACGTCAACCCGAATCTTGTGAACGGATGGATCCATGCCTCGGAATCTTAGATCCCTTCGTTGCAGCGCGCTCGTCAGGTGCGTCCGACGCGCACCGCAAGCACATCGCAAGGAGCGGCGTGCAGAACGGTATCCTCCGTGAAATTCACCAGGATCGATACGCCGTGACGTTCGCGGCTGCCAAGCACGATCAGGTCCACGCCGCGTTCGCGCGCAACTCTGACTATCTCCGATTTGACATTCCCCGCTTCCACTCGCGCTGCACCTTCCGGCAAACCCAGCTCGGCCGCTAGCGCGGTCAGTCGCTGTTGGGCGCGCGCGAGCAGTTCGTCTTCGATCTGCACCGCGGGCATGAGCGTCTCTCCCATGGGCTCCACGGGCACGAACTCGACAACGTGCAGCAACTCGATTTCAGCGCCCGTTGCGCTCGCCAGCGCCTGGCCGCGTCGGGCAATGGAGAGACTGCTCTCGGTCAGATCGACGACGATCAGAATTCGGCGATAGCTCGGCATGCCTTCGGTCCTCATCCAGCTCAATGTGAAGACTAACGCTTCTATCGCGCTGGTGTCAGCCAGCGTCCCGGTCCACCTGCTGTGCCATGGCGTTGAAAGCCTCCGGTGCCAGCGTTTCGGGGCGCGCGCCGGCGTCGAGGCCGCAGGCCTGGATCTGTTCCAGGCTCACGACGCCCTTCAGGGCGTTGCGCAGGGTCTTACGACGATGGGAAAAGGCCGCCGCGACGACCCTCGCAAAGCGAGGACTCACCCGGAACGAGGGTTGCTCCCGTACCGTCAATCGGGCGACGGCCGACCATACTTTCGGCGGGGGTCGAAACGCGCCCGGTCCAACTTCGAACAGCAGCTCGACGCTCACCCACGGCGCCATCATGATCGTGAGACGTCCGTAGCTCGAATCGCCCGGAGCTGCTGCGATTCTCTCGGCAACCTCGCGCTGGAGCATCACATGCATGTCATCGATCGAGCCCGCGTAGTCGAGTAGATGAAACAGCAAAGGCGTAGAGATGTTGTAGGGCAAATTGCCGACGATCCGCAGCTTGCCGCCACGCAACCGCGCGAGCTCTGCAAAATCGAACTCGAGGGCGTCGCACTGATGCAGCGAGAAGCCCTTGTGCGCGGCAAACTTCGTGGGTAGCAGCGTGGCGAGGTCCCGGTCGATCTCGATCGCATCCAACCGCTCGATACCGGATTCGAGCAACAGCTGAGTGAGTGCGCCGCCGCCCGGACCGATCTCGACCATCCGGTCGCCGGGGCGTGGGCTCACGGCAGTCGCGATGCGGTCCAGCACCGAAGGGTCGTGCAGGAAATGCTGACCGAAACGTTTCCGTCGAGGTGGGCGTTCGAGGAAGGTGGTGTCGATCAAGGGGCTCTGCGCGTTTCGCCAGCATGTTGGGCGAGTCGCACCGCCGCTTCGACGGCGGCGGCGAGACTGCTGGCGTCGGCGCGGCCGGTTCCCGCCAGATCGAGCGCTGTCCCATGATCGACGGACGTGCGCACGATCGGCAGACCCAACGTGATGTTGACCGCTCGATCGAAGCCCGCGTGCTTGATGACCGGCAAGCCTTGATCGTGGTACATCGTGAGTACCGCATCGTAGTGGGCGAGGACTGCGGGAACGAAAACCGTGTCCGCGGGTATCGGCCCGGTGGCGCGGATCCCGCTCTCCTTCATGCGCGCGATAGCGGGCGCGATCACCCGAACTTCTTCGTCACCTAGATGCCCGCTCTCACCTGCGTGGGGATTGAGGCCGCACACGGCAATGCGAGGTGCGTCGATACCCCATCGGCTGCGTAGATCGCGATCGAGGATCGCTGCGACCTCGCAGAGCGATTGAATGCTGATGGCATCGCTCACGGCCTTCAGCGGCAGATGAGTGGTAGCCAAAGCCACGCGCAGCTCGCCGGTCGCCAGCATCATGACGGAACGGGAAACGCCGGTGCGCTCGGCGAGATACTCGGTGTGCCCTGTGAAAGCGACACCGGCATCGTTGATCACGCCCTTGTGGACTGGCGCGGTGACGATAGCGTCGAACTCGCCGGCAAGCGCGCCGTCGATTGCGCGGTCAAGCAGCGCCAACACGTAGCGTGCGTTGCGGACCTCGAGTCTGCCGGGCGTGCTCTCGGCCGTCAGCGGGACATGGCAAACAGCCAACGTTCCGGGCTCGTGGGCTCGAGCCCTGCCCGGCTCGTAAGCGTGGAGGGCCAAGGGAAGGCCCACCTGCCGTGCTCGTTGTGCGAGGAGCTCTCGATCCGCGAGACAGACGACCTCACAGGGAAGAGGGCCCTGGGCGATGGCAGCGCAGAGCTCGGGGCCGACGCCAGCCGGCTCTCCCGAGGTCAGTGCGATGCGCAGCACACGCGACTAGGACTTGAATTCGACGAAGGCTTCATCGCGGAGCCGGCGCAGCCACAGCTCGGTCTCCTCGTCCGCCTTGCTCGCGCGAATCGCTTCGGCGGCCTCGTGCCTCCGGACCTCATCGGTGTTATCGATGCGGCGGCGGCCAAGCATCTGCACGATGTGCCAGCCGAACTGCGTACGGAAGGGCTCGCTGATTTCGCCGTCCTTGAGGTCCGCAATGGCCTGCTGAAACTCCGGTACGTAGGTGCCGGGCACATTCCAGCCCAGATCTCCGCCCTGCGATTGGGAGGGTGCGTCCGCGGAGTTCGTCTGCGCGAGGCCGCCAAAGTCCTCCCCCTTCATGATGCGCTGGCGCAGCGTCTCGAGCTTCTGCTTCACCGTTGCGTCGTCCTCGATCTCGTTGGTCTTCATGAGGATGTGACGGACGTGGACCTGATCCTCGATGGTCTTCTTCTCTTCGGTGCGGACATCGTTGAGCTTGATGATGTGGTAGCCGGTCGGCGTGCGCAGCGGCTCACTGACCTCGCCGGCTTTCAGCTTGACGATGAGATCGGTCAGGAAAGTCGGGAGCTCGCTGCCCTTGCGCCACCCCAGGGCTCCGCCCTCGAGCGCGGTCTGGCTGTTGGAATTCGCCACCGCCAGCTTTGCGAAGTCCTCGCCGGCCTTGGCACGCTTGTAGACGTCCTGGGCCCTCTTCCCGGCGTCCTCGATCTGGTCGGGCGACGCCGTCTCGCCGACGGCGATGAGGATGTGAGAAACGTTGTACTCGTTGTGCTCGTTGGGGGTCTTGGTCTGTTTGTCCAGATACTGGTCGATCTCGCGCGGAGTGACGCTGATGCGCTGGAGCACGTCGCGCTGGCGAAGCATCCCGAGCATGAGCTCCCGGCGCATCTCCTCTCGATAGGCCGCGTAGTCGATGCCCTGCTGGGACAGGACCTGCGGAAGCTGCGAGAAGCTGATGTTATTGCGCTGCGCCACCTCCTGCAGGGCGGAGTTCAGAGTCTCGTCGGGGACCTTGATGCCGTCCTTGTCGGCGCGCTGCATCTGGATTTCCTGGACGACCAGGCGCTCGAGGACCTGCTGCCGCAGCACGTTCTGCGGGGGTAGCTCCAGCTTCTGCTCCCGCAGTCGGTCGCTGATGACCTCGATCTGCTGATCGAGGTCGCTGTTGAGCACCACCCCATCGTTGACGATCGCCGCAATGCGGTCGAGCAGGACGCCTTTGGTGGCGAGCTCGCGCGTCTGTGCGTGGACGGCGCCGAGCCCGGCCAGAGTGAGCGCACAGGTCCCCAGAAGCCCTGTGAAGATCGCTCGCACGCTCATTTTTTTCGAATGCATGTCTTTCATAAACCTGAAGTTTTTGCCAGTCCGGGCTCGGTCGGGCGAGTATACCCGCGGATGGAGGAGGTGAGGAAAGTGTCTGCCGCAGATCCGACACTGGCAAGACCCGTGAGTTCCAGCTGCAGAAAGAAGCCCGTGTCCTGCTGGCCGGTCGTGCTGGTGGTGCCCACGGGGGGGCGTGTGCTCACGAAGCGGCGCGCGAGCATCCGCACCTTCCAGCAGTTCGCCCGATACTCGAATCCGGCGAAACGCTCGATGGTTTCGCTGTCCTTGAGCGAGTACACCCCCCGGGCGAACACGTTCCAGTGCTGGCTGATCGGCCAGGCAGCGGAGATGTCCGCCTGTTCCAGCAGGTCGCGCTGGAAGCGGTAGGCGAGGTTCACGACCTTCTCCCCGGAGGGGCGGTACTGGATGTCGATCTCCTCGCGCTGCCTCAGGGAGGTCGTCGGATCCCACTGCAGCCCGATGCCGGCGTTCCAGTTCTTGAAGGCCGATACCGTCAACTGTCCCACGAGGTCGGAGTGGTCGTGCGTCGCCGGCACCTCACCGGGCAGCAGCACCCGTGGCGGCTCGAAGTAGTAGGTCTGCCCAAGGGTGGCCGACAGGAACTGCCTGCCGTCGCTCGCATCCAGCAGCCGGCTGGTCACCCCAATGCTGATCTGGTTCGCATCCCCGACTCGATCCCCGCCGACGTAGCGATTGGTGCGAAACAGCTCCACCAGATTCAGATCCGGCACGGCCGTATCGAACACCGGAAGGTCGTTCTGGTTTCTGTAGGGCACGTAGAGGTACAGGATGCGCGGCTCCAGCGTGAGCTTACGGCCCCACGCGTCCGGGTCGCGCTCGAACAGCAGACCTGCGTCGAAGCTGGCAATCGGCAGCGTGCGTGAAGGGGAACGCGGCGTCCCCGCAGGGACATCGTCCAGCTGGTATTGGGTGCCCCGCCAGGCGATACCGGGGCGCAGGAAGTAACCCGGGCCGTCGAGGTTGAGCGAGGCGGCGGGCATCAGGTCCATCCGCCACCCGGTCTCACCGACGGCGCGTTGGAAGTTCACGACTTCCGAATCGAACCCGTAGCGCAGGCGCTGTCCTGGACCGAAGCCGAAGTCGGCACTCGCTATGAGCGATGGCACGCGGGCATAAGGGCGATCCGTGGGCGCCAGAGTGTCGTCGACGGTCTGATACTGCTGCGCTTCGCCGTCGATGCGCCAGTGCTCGTCGCGATAGGAAAGCGTCGCACGCCGCTCGACGAAGGCAGTGCTGGTCGTCTCGGAGTTCTGCGCGAAGTCTTCGAAATAATGGCTGTCGCTGATGTTGGTGGCATCGACCGAGAAGCGGAAGTTGTCCGGCAGCTCGGTGACGTTCTCGAGTCGAACCCGGCTGCGACTGTCGCCGAACACGTCATCGTGCGGCAGGTAGTTCCAGCTCAGCTCCGTGTGCTCGCCTTGAGTGAGGATGCGCGCCTCGCCTCCGACATCCGCGCCGCGCTTGCTGTAGAGGATCGGGTCGAAAGTGAAATCGGCGTTGGGCGCGATGTTCCAGTAGTACGGGACGGCGAGCTGGGCACCGCTGCGCGAGGTCTGGCCGATGCTCGGGAATAGGAAGCCGCTCTTGCGCTCGTTCCCGAGCGGAAACGAGACCCACGGCAGGTAGATCAGCGGCACTCCCTCGAACTCGACCTGCGCGTCACGCCCTGTGCCGACGCGATTCTTCGTATCCAGCGTGATGCGCTTGGCGCGCAGCTGCCACGCGGCGTCGGGCTCCGGGCAGGTGGTGAACCTCACGCCTTGCAGGTTGATCACGCCCGCCGGTGTGAGTTGCAACTCGTCGGCGGATCCGCGCGCGGAGCGCTGTCTGAGCTCGAACTGTGCCGATTTGAACTCCGCTCCGCCGTCGGGGGAGTAGTCGCCACCTTCACCGGTCACGTGCACGAGCGGATCGGTGTAGTCGACGCCGCCCTGTGACTTGATGGCGCCGGTTTTCTCGTCGTACTGAACCTGGTCCGCGTGGATCTCGCGGTCGCCCTGCTTCACAACCACATTGCCCTTGACGGTCGCCTTGCCATCCACTCCGACGGTCGCCTGATCGGTAGTGATGCTGATCGGGTCGTTCTTGCTGTTCTTCTGCGGGCTTGCCGCAGCGGGCGTGCTTGCCGGAGCGGTCGCCGCTGCTTGCGGCGTAGGACTCGCCGGCGTGTTCTGCGCGAGCAGGGGCAGGCTCGAAGGGCAAGGCGGCGAGTCGTCCGCCCGGGCTACAGACGCGACGCTGCCGAGGGACAGAAAGGTGACCAGCAATGAGCCGGAGCGCACGGAATGCAGCATGAGGGCCGGCATTATAATGACCCCGCCGCAGCACCGCGGGCCAAAAAACTCCCCATCGACCCCATGCACGATCAGGATGCGCGACTGGCGCTGATACACGAATGGTTGACCCGCGACCTCGGCCTGCGCCCCGAGCGCATCGAGCCGGCATCGAGCGACGCCAGCTTCCGCCGGTACTTTCGCGCCTTCGAGGGTCGCAAGACGTTGGTGATCATGGACGCTCCCCCCGGCAAGGAGGATGTCCGGCCCTATCTGAAGGTCACGCAGCTGCTCGAGTCGATCGGGGTGCACGTTCCGCATGTCCACGAGAGCGATGTGGCGCGCGGCCTGCTGCTGCTGGAAGATCTGGGAGGGACGCACTATCTGTCCAGACTCCATGCAGGCGATGACGCCGAGCGTCTCTATGGAGATGCGCTGGAGGTGCTCGCCCTGATCCAGGTCCGGGGGCTGTCCGGCGCCGCCGAGCTGGCTCCTTACGACCGCAAGGAGCTGGCTCGCGAGCTGTCTCTCATGCCTGAGTGGTTTTGCCAGCGCCATCTGCGGCTTTCCCCGACTGCCTCGCAAGCGCAGACGATCGGCGCCGCGTTCGAGTTTCTGATGGCCGAGGCAGTTGCTCAACCGGCCGTCTTCGTGCATCGGGACTACCACTCCCGCAACCTCATGGTGCTCGCGGACCGCAACCCAGGCGTGCTCGATTTCCAGGACGCCGTGCGGGGACCCATCGGGTACGACCTCGTGTCGCTGCTGAAGGACTGTTACATCAGCTGGCCGCGTGAGCGTGTCGAGCGATGGGTGTTGCAATACCGTGAGCGGTTGCAGGCGCTCAACGGTCCCGTTGGCAGCGATGCCCGGGAGTTTCTGCGTTGGTTCGACCTGATCGGAGTGCAGCGGCACATCAAGGTGCTCGGCATCTTCGCGCGCCTCTGGTACCGCGACGGCAAGCCGGGGTACCTGCGCGATCTGCCCCTTACGCTCGAGTACGTTCGAGACACGTGTGCGCGTTACCCTGAGCTGGCCGGCCTCCACGAGTTTCTCGAAGCGCACGTGGTCCCGGAGTTACCTCGGGCGAATGCCCGAGTGGCCGAACAGGCACCCCAGTCGTGAAGGCGATGATCATGGCGGCAGGTCGTGGTGAGCGACTGCGGCCGCTGACCGATACGGTGCCCAAGCCGCTGGTGCCTGTCGCGGGCAAGCCGCTGATCGTCTATCACATCGAGGCGCTCGCCCGATCGGGTGTTCGCGACATCGTCATCAATCTCTCCTGGCTTGGCGATCGCATCAAGAGTGCGCTCGGGGACGGTCGCGAGCACGGTGTCGATATCCGCTACAGCGAAGAAGGTCCCGTACCGTTGGAGACGGGCGGCGGGATCTTCAATGCGCTGCCGCTGCTCGGACCCGAGCCGTTTCTCGTCGTCAACGGCGACGTCTGGACGGATATGGATTTCGGCAATCTCTCGCTCGATACCAACGTTGCAGACGCGTGTATTGAGCTCGTGCCAAATCCCGCGCACGTCCCGCGCGGTGACTTCGGCCTCGACGGCGACTTTGTGGTAGAGCGTGAGACGCAGCGGTTCACTTACTCCGGGGTCGGTATTTTCCGGCCGGAGTTTTTCAAGGGGTGTTCGCCCGGCAAGTTTCCGCTGCGCCCCCTGTTGGCGCGGGCAATCTCCGCTCGTCGCTTGCGCGGAAGCGTGTATCGGGGTGATTGGTTCGACATCGGCACGCTCGAGCGGCTGAATGAGCTCGATGCGCGCATTCGCGCCGGTATTTAGCCGTCCCGGAGCAACGTTCGGTGCCCAAGGGGTTTGGCCGTACAATAGAGGGCATGTCGAACCTGAAGGACATCGCCGTCGTTACGGAAGCCGCTCGCGCGCGTAGCGGCGAAAAATACCTGACGCCTCAAGGGTTTACTGCGATCCGAGACGGCATCAAGGCGCACGCTGCGGCGGGTGCGGTGGTGCCGTTGCGCAAGCCCACCTGGCTGCGGGCAAAGGCCCCCACGGGGGCCGGGTTTCAGGCGGTCAGGGCGCTCGTGAAGGAGCATCGTCTCGCGACCGTTTGCGAAGAGGCAAAGTGCCCGAACATCGGCGAATGCTGGAATGCGGGCACCGCGACCATCATGCTCATGGGCGCCGTCTGCACTCGCGCGTGTCGCTTCTGCGCCGTCGACACAGGCAATCCGCGCGAGTGGCTCGATCCTGAGGAGCCGCAAAACGCTGCGCGGACGGTTGAGCTGATGAAGCTCAAGTACATCGTTCTCACCTCCGTCAACCGCGACGATTTGCCTGATGGCGGGGCCGCCCACTACGCAGCGTGCATCCGAGCGATCAAGGAGAAGAGCCCGCAGACGGCGGTGGAGGCCCTGACTCCTGACTTTCAAGGCGTGCTCGCTGACGTCGAGACCGTAGTGGACTCGGGTCTCGAAGTGTTTGCTCAGAATATTGAGACTGTGCGACGCCTGACTCACCCCGTGCGAGATGCGCGCGCCGGCTACGAGCAGACATTGTGCGTGCTGGCGCACGCAAAACGACACAATCCGGCGGTGCTCACAAAGAGCAGTCTGATGCTGGGTCTCGGAGAGACGGACGAGGAGATCGTGCAAACGCTGGACGATCTGCGTGCGGCTAACGTGGACATCGTGACGCTTGGGCAGTATTTGCAGCCGACGGCCAATCACTTGCGCATCGAGCGCTTTGTCACGCCTGCGGAGTTCGATCGCTATCGCGAGCTCGCGTTGGAACGCGGTTTCCTGGAGTGTGTTTCGGGCCCGCTGGTGCGCTCGAGCTATCGAGCCGAGCAGGCGCTCAATCGCAACAACGCCGGATTGGACAATCGCGGCGCGAGCGGCGTATGAGAGCCATGGGCGCGGACGTGAGCGACGGCGCAACGCACCCGGCGTCGCCGGGCGCAATCCCGCGACCCATTGTCCGACACCTCGGCTTGCTCGAATATGAGCCGACATGGCGTGCCATGCAGCGGTTCACCGATGAGCGCGATGCCTCGACTCCCGACGAGATCTGGTTTCTCGAGCATCCGCCGGTATTCACGCTGGGCATGAATGCGAGCGCGGCGCACGTGTTGGCGCCGGGCGATATTCCAGTCGTGCAGATCGATCGCGGCGGGCAGGTGACCTACCACGGGCCCGGGCAGTTGGTTGTGTACCCGTTGGTGAATCTCCGTCGCGCAAATCTCGGTGTACGCGACCTCGTCACGGCGCTCGAGCGGTCGGTGATCGACCTCGCCGCTCAATTCGGTATTCACGCGGAAAGCAGGCCAAAGGCGCCTGGCGTTTACGCCGGCGAGAAGAAGCTCGCAAGCGTCGGCATACGAATACGCCGCAGCGCGAGCTACCACGGGTTGGCGCTCAACGTGCGGCTGGATCTGGAGCCGTTCCGGCGCATCAATCCCTGTGGGTACCAGGGCTTGGAGATGACGCAGCTGAGCGAGCTGGGAGGGCCGGCGACGGTGGCGGCCGCGGCGGCGGCTCTGGAGCCCCACCTGCTCAAGGCGCTCGGGTTCGGGCTGGATCTCACTGGCATGAGTTACTAGCGCAAAGATCTAACGCTGCCTAGCTTCGTAACCGGTCTGTAACTGCCGTCCGTGCGGCCTCCGCGTAAGCTCCCATGACCACGAGCGAACGGAGATTTCCCGATGCAATCCAGACGTGACTTTCTGCGCTTGACGTCGACCGCGGCGATCGGCTTGGCAACGGCCACAATCCTGGGCACGGCGCCGGCGCAGGCAGCCACGATCACTTTGCTCAACGTGTCGTACGATCCGACGCGCGAGCTATACGTGGATTACAACGCGGCCTTCACCAAGTACTGGAAGGCGAAGACGGGTCAGGACATCCGGTTCAATCAGTCGCACGGAGGATCGGGAAAGCAGGCGCGCTCGGTGATCGACGGCCTTCAGGCGGATGTCGTGACTCTGGCACTCGCAGCGGACATCGACGCTATTGCCACCCAGGGCAAGCTGCTGCCCATCAACTGGGCGAGCCGCCTGCCCGAGAACAGTTCGCCGTACACCTCGACGATCGTGTTCCTGGTACGCAAAGGGAACCCGAAGGGCATCAAGGACTGGGGCGACCTCATCAGACCGGGCGTTTCCGTGATCACGCCGAATCCCAGGACCTCCGGCGGTGCGCGCTGGAATTACCTCGCGGCCTGGGCCTGGGCGGAACGGCAGCCGGGAGGGTCGGAGGCCAGCGCGAAAGAGTTCATCCGCAAGCTGTACAAGAACGTCCCCGTGTTGGATACCGGTGCACGCGGCGCGACGACGACTTTCGTTCAACGCAATATCGGCGACGTGCTGATCGCCTGGGAGAACGAGGCCCTGCTCGCCATCAAGGAGCTGGGCACCGATAAGCTGCAGATCGTCGCGCCCACGATCAGCATTCTCGCAGAGCCGCCGGTAGCGGTCGTCGATCGTGTAGTGCTTCGGCGCGGGACGCGCGAGGTCGCGCAGGAGTACCTGAAGTACCTGTACAGCAAGGAAGGCCAGGAGATCGTGGCCAAAAACTATTACCGCCCGCGCGATGCCGAGGTGGCCGCCAAGTACGCTGGCCAATACCCGAAGTTGAAACTCGTGACCATCGCCGAGATGGGCGGCTGGCCCAAGAATCAGCAGCAGCACTTCATCGACGGAGGCGTGTTCGATCAGATCTACGCCCCATGACAGGCCTGCTGTGCTCGCCGCCGTGTTGCGTCGGCGAGGTGCAGCGCCAGTCGCTCGGCGTGCGACCGCAGTTCCGCTGCAGCCGTCGCCTCCCAGTAGTCTGCGCGCAGCTGCGGTCCAACATAGAATAGGTTGTCGGCAGGCCGGCCGTCCTCGTCGAGCAACGCACCATTGTCGGACGTCCTCAGCCCAAGGCCCAGTGGGTCTGCCGAGGCCAGGCGCTGCGCGAAGAGAGAATGCATCAAGGGATCGCGCGAGCGGTGCGGGTTGTATTCCGGCCCGGTGCAGTTGATCACGCGATCGACCAGCAGCTTGCTGGCCTTGGTGCCCCCGCGCTCGCGCCAGGTCACCTTGACCTTGTCGCCCGACCGCTCGAAGGTGAGCAGACGCCCGGCGTGAATCTTCAGGTTTCCGCGCAAGCGCATGTGTTCGAGCTGGGCGAGCGTCTCCTGCGGAAGCCGATGGCGGTGCACATCCCAGTAGGGACGCACATGCCGCAGGAACCTGCGCTTTTCCCTGAGCGGTAGCCGACCCCAGAGCGCCGGAGCAATGCTCCGCACGAAGGTGACTGCCTCGCGCCAGTCGCCGCCCTGGCGCTGCGTATTGTCGGCCAGACGACGTATGGACCTCATCAGTCGTCGGACTGAGAAAGAGGCCTCGCGCAGTAGAGCTCCACTGTCTCCCTCGCACGGTGCATGCCTGAAGGCGGTTTGCGATGGCGGGACCAGTCCGTGTCTGGAGATCGCGTGGATCGTCACGTTGTCGTTGCAATTCACCGAGGTGGCCGCCACGACGTCCGCCATCGTGAGGCTGGTGCCGATGAGCAGTACGGTCTCGCCGGCGCGGCACGACGACGGGGCCGCCCATGGATCTTCGAAGTAGCGCGGCGAGCTGAGCAGAGAGTCCATCATCGGCAGGGATGCGGGAGCGGGATTGCCCAGGGCCAGCACGGCATCGTCTGCGCCGATCGTACGTCCATCGATCGTGTCGAGATGCAAGGAGACGCCGTCGTCACCGCGACGGATCTCGACGACCTCAGCGCGCATCCTCTCGAGTTGCACCTCTGCTGAGGCGGAGAGCTCGGCTGAAGCGAGCGACTCTTCGAGGTATTCGCCGTACAACGCACGGGGCAGGAAGTCCTCTGCCGTCGCGTAGGGGAGGCGGCGCTTCGCGAACTCCAGGAACTCGAGCGGCTCGCGCGGGTTCGCAGACATCCGTCCTGCCGGGACATTCAAAAGGTACTTGTAGTCTCGGTCCGCGTAGGCGATGCCGCGTGCGACGCCCCGGGTCCGTTCAATGAGGACCACGCGTGCGGGGCCCCAGTTCGGCGTACGAAGGAGGTTGGCGGCTACCGTCGTGCCGCTGAAACCGCCTCCGACGATGGCAATCGTCCTGGTGGATGAGTTCAACGCGAGAGCTCCTCTGCTTGCGCTGCTCCCAGCGTAGCCGACGGGCCATATCAACCCGGTAGAGACCGGGTGACATCTCGGGTTGATTTGTGCGCCCCCGGGCGCTTGTCGACCATGGCGCTAGTCGACGACCAGCTTGTATCCGGCTCCGGAGGCGGTCTGAAGCAGCTGCGGAATCGCGGGGTCCGCCTCGACCTTCTGCCTGAGGCGGTGCACGAGCTGCTTCAGGAGCTGTCGGTCCCCGGAGTTGCGGTGTCCCCACACCTGGATCAGCAGGCGATCGGAGCTGACGGTGTGGCCGGCATTGGCCAGCAGCATCTGCAGCAGGCGCAGCTCGAGCTTCGTGAGGCGCACCGGCTCGGCAGTTCCGATCCTGACAGTGTGCTCTTCGATATCGAGCGTTACCCGGCCGACGGCGAGGGGCGCCGTGTTCTCCATGCCGGCCCTGCGCAGCAGGGCTTTGATGCGGGCGAGCAGAGTGCGCGGGCTGAAGGGCTTTGTCAGGTAGTCGTCCGCGCCCAGCTCGAGCGCGCGTACGAGATCCTCTTCTTCCCCACGCACGGTGAGCATGATGACCGGTACGCGCGAGCGCTTGCGAATCGCCTCGCACACCTGGAATCCGCTGGCGCCGGGCATGTTGATGTCCAGGACGACGAGATCCGGGGATTCGTCTTCGAACATCTTCAACGCTCCCGGCCCGTCACCGGCCTTCAGGACGAGGTAGCCCGCCTGCGCGAGCGTGAAGCCGATCAGCTCCCGCAGGTCGCGATCGTCGTCCGCGGCCAGAATCTTCATGTCGCCGTCTCCGTCGGCAATGTCATCAGCATCCGCGTCCTTCCGAGGTCGGTGCGAGTCAGCACGATCGTACCAGCGTGGCGGTCGATGATGGACTTGACGATCCACAGGCCCAGGCCCAACCCGCCCGGCTCGGGCTCTTCGTCGGCGCCGCGGCGGAAGCGAGCGAAGATGGCCTCGGTATCGGAGGCGGCAGGGCCTGGCCCTTCGTCCTCGACCCAGGTCACGACGTTGGCGTCTTCGGTCCGCGCTCCGATGCGCACTGTGCTGCCTTCCGGAGCGAACTTGTTGGCATTCGCCAGCAGGTTGACGAACACTTGGGTGAGCCGGTGCTTGT
>Ga0070681_10001427_pt1 | contig 21028 bp, 12 predicted proteins | sample KBSC83BmetaG_FD_65650 | JGI IMG/M metagenome (GOLD analysis project Ga0070681, IMG submission 65650) | Corn rhizosphere microbial communities from Kellogg Biological Station, Michigan, USA - KBS C8-3B metaG | ecosystem: Host-associated > Plants > Roots > Rhizosphere | place: USA: Michigan... | reverse complement strand
ATTGGTGGAGACGGCAAGCGTAAGAGTTCCGGAATTCAGGATGGCGCCACGGGGAACATCGGCCCAATCTCCGCTGACCATGCCGTTTGAGATCTGTCCCTGAAAAACATTGGCGAAGCGAATACCCCACTGCAGGTCGTTCACGCCATTAGGCGAGTCCACGCTGAGTCCTGCCCACCAGAGTTCGTGGCCGATCTGGCGAAGATAGTAAATAGCGCCGTCATTACCGGCCCACGTGCCACTGAGGTCAAGCCCGGCGCACTCACATTCGTTTTCGCCAGGCGGGAAGCCGGACGGAGTGGTGCAAACGCCAGTCGGACCCGCGCCGCTCGTAACGGGGCTGCAGACAGCGCCAGCGTTGGTGCAGCCAACCTGAGGATTACCTGTACACCGTTGAGCAAAAACTTGGCATGTTGCAAGTATGACGACGCTGAACATCGCAAGACTCTTTTGAGAGAACCGGATACGGCTTTGTTGACGGCTGCCGCTCGCCAGGTCTGTTGCCCACATCATCCACGCCTCCAAATAAGAGCGTTAACCGAGATCAATCACGCGAAGAGGTGATCAGTACCTGCCCCTGCCTCGCTGAACAGTTGTGAGGGAGTGTACCTTATTCCTTCTTGCATTCATTCTTTGCTGCATTCAGAACAATTACTGACTGAGTCAGGATGGCGCGCCCGTGTGTGCGTCACGCTGCTTTTTGCGGGAAGCTATTAAAGGCGATGGAGCGTTATGCTGGTTGGTGACGAAGTGCATTTCCTTGCTGCAGGCCTGCCACCGGAAGCAGGTAAATAGCTGTCAGCAATGCCAAGCAGCGTCGTTGCGCTACGGCAGGCTCCTGGCCACTCGAAATCCCATGATGCGGTCCCGAAAATCGGAAGGGTTCCGCTCGCGCGTGGCCGAACGAAGCAGCCATGCCGGATAGAGCCACGACCCGCCGCGATCTACGCGCATACATTTCCTAGTGCCATTCGGGCGAGGATCAGTTACTCCTTTTTCGTTGGCGTCGCCGTCGGTTGGCGCGGCGGCGTAGCTCTCGGCGTAACAGTCCTCAGTCCACTGCCAGATGTTCCCGACCATGTCGTAAAGTTGAAAGGCGTTTGCTGGCTTCTGCCCCACAGGGTGTGTCCGCCCGCCCGAATCATCTTTGTACCACGCGTGACTGGAAGCCTGGTTGTCATCATCTCCCCACCAGAACTTGGTCGTGGTTCCCGCCCGGGCGGCGTATTCCCACTCCGCTTCGCTGGGCAACCGGTACGGAGCTTCACGTGGGCCCCGCCGCACCTTGCCATTCAGCCATGCAACATAGGCCTGCGCGTCATCCCAGCTCACGCAGACCACCGGATCACGCTCGCTTTGCGTGAAACCAGGAGCCTGCCAGCTCAAACCTGGGTCTTTGTTCCATTTAAAGCTGTCACGGCCGCAGCCGTCACCGGAGGGATGATTTGTCTCACGCACGAATGCCGCGTACTCGCCGCGCGTGACATCGTATTTCCCAATCGCAAAGGAAGGCACAGTCACTTTGTGTTGCGGAGCCTCGTCCGCGACAGCGTCAAGACTTCCACCGTGGCCGGCAGCCCAGGATTTCTCGTCGCCTGGAGAACCCATAATGAATTGCCCGGCTGCAAGAACGACCATTTCAGGGCACTCAGAGCAGTCGCGAAAGACCGCACCCGACTTGCGAGCCGAAGTCTTCTTTCCCGAAACTGTCGCCTTTGACTGGTCATAGACTTCACGGACGGCATTAATCAGCGTGTGCGGCTCGTCAAACTGGATATATTCCGAGCTGTTGTGGGCGAAGATCTGTTTGGAGTTTGACGACAATGCAAGCCAGCGCGCCTGCGCCTGTGTGGTCTCCTGTTCGTACTTGAGGTGCTTCGGGGTGTCTGGAGGCTTCTTCTCCAGGTGTCCAACACCGTGGTTCCCGGACGTGAGCACGCGAATGGGTCTGGAACCAAAAGAACGCCGGTGTTGTTGCAGCCAGGCTTCATCTGACGGCGTTTGTTCCATCTCCGATGCATAAGCGTCATACATGGCTAGCTTCGTTTGCGCGATTTCCAATAGTTTGGCGTTCAATTCCGGAGACCACTCAGCTTCCGGCAAACCCCGGAAGAAGAACTGCTGAGCGCAGCTCGGTGCTGCCCGCCCCGGTCCTGCCGGTTGCGCGGCCAATGGCTTATGTTCGGCAATCAGATTTCGGCAAGCGCGCAAGTCCGGCGGGATTTGAGCGTGTCCTCGATGCGTTTCTTCTTGCATCGCCTTGGGTTCGAGGTCGTCTGGATCGGCATCATCCAGGACCAGCCCCGCAACCTCATCCATGTACAGATCGGCAAAGGTGCGCACGTTATCTCCGCCAAAGGCGCTGCCCACCAGAATGTAAGGGCCTGTAATGTGTGCACGATGGAGAGCAGTATGCAACTCCTTTGCGATACGCACGCTGGTACGCGGCATAGGGCCAGGATCGCTGAATCCCGTGCCGGCACGGTCGTAGCTGCAGGCGCGCGTCCATTGCGCGATTTGTGGTTGAACTTTCGACCAGGCGGGCGCCCAGTCTCCCCATCCTGAATCAAAGACGACTGCGGGCGACCCGCTCCCCATGCAGTAAAAATTCAGCCGAAATCCACCTACATCAACAAGCTGGCCAGGCCGCGCGTAAAGGATGTCGGCGGGAGCGCTGCTGTTTTTCGCTACTTCCTGACCAACGACCATGGTTGCGGAGATGAGCACTGCCAACAGGAATTCAGTTCTTGGTTGTTTCATTGTCGGCTCCTACAGGTGGCACGCCCAGTTGTCGCTACGCATTCGGCACGCGACCGTTTTGCGGGACCCTCCTTCGATCAAATACTGGCCGACGCACAGGGGTGAGACGTCTAAGATTGAAGAAGGTTACGGCACGATTCGGCTCCGATGCCTCAATAAAACGAAGGACGCCTACCCGTCGTGGCAGACCAGCCCTGGGCGGAAACGCTGTTCAAAATCGGGTGCGGGCTTCGGACGGAAATGTTACCCTAATAATGTCTCAGCGCGCCCGTAGCTCAGCTGGATAGAGCGATTGCCTCCGGAGCAATAGGTCGGGAGTTCGAATCTCTCCGGGCGCGCCAGTACGTCTTCCACTCGCCTACGATGCGGTTGCCTCTGTTTACCGCGGCTTGGTTCCCATCAACAACAATGCCCCAATCCGCTTGAAGTCCCGCAATTCAGCGGCATTCTTGAACCACTTGCCGGAATAATCTTCCGGAGTGGGGCTGCGGTCGGGAATGCGACGGGCCTCCACGTCAGTAAAGCCATGCTGCCGCAGCAGCTCGAGATATTCGGCCTCTGAGCGCACCTGGACCGGCACTTTCAGTTCGTCCACCCAGACTAGGGAGTAGTGGTTATCGGCGTAAAGGTTGATCAGGATAAACAAGCGGCCGCCCGGGGCCATCACACGCCGCAGCTCGTCCAGCGCCTTGCCCTGATCGGCGTAGTAATAAAACGATTCCACTGAGAGCACCTTATCAAAGGTATTGTCTGCAGCAGGAATCTGCTCGGCGGATCCCCACACATACCGGACATTTTTGAAGCCCGACGAAGTCTGTTCGGCCCGGCGCAGCATCTCGTCCGCCACATCAATGCCCACGACTTCACCCTGCGGAACCATGCGCGCCATGCGGCGCGACGCCCAACCAGTGCCGCAGCCAAGATCGAGCACGCGGTCAGAAGGCTGGAAGTCCATCAGCTCGAGCGTCTGATCGGTAATGTCGGAGTGGTGGTCCTCCATGGCATCGCCACGACCGGCGGCGGCCCACTCGTTAAATTCCTGTTGCAGTTTCTGGTCAGCCTGGGAAGGAAGCACGTCTGCGTTGGGTTCCATATGTCTATGCTACATTGAGAACTTTAGTTCACTCAACGCAGGCTCGAAGCATCGATGGCAGAAACGCCCCAATCCGCGCAGAGGCCGCCGGAGGCGCTGTATTGCCCCAACTGCGCGCGCGAAATCACCGACCCCCTGATCTGCGGCGACTGTTCCGCCGTGATCTGCCGCGTCTGCGGCACCCCGCTCGAATCTTCCTCCGATCTGGGAATCGGATAAGGAAACCACATGCTGACCATAGTTCTCCTGTTGATCTCCAACATCTTTATGACCTTTGCGTGGTACGGACACCTGAAATATCAGGACGTGCCGCTCTGGGAAGTAACAATCGTTAGCTGGGGCATTGCGTTTTTTGAATATTGCTTCCAGGTGCCCGCCAACCGCTACGGCAGCCACATCTTCAATGCCGCGCAGCTCAAGACCATCCAGGAGATCATCACCCTGGTCGTATTCTCGTTTTTCTCCATCCTCTACCTCAAGCAGGACATCAAGTGGAACCAGGCGGTGGGGTTCTTCTTTATCGTGGTCGCGGCGTTCTTCATTTTTAAGAAGTGGTGATTGAACGCTACCGCGCGAACTGCTATGGCGAAAAAGCCCACGATGAACGCTAAACCGGCGTTTTCGTCTTCCGCGCAGGATTGAAAAACGGCAGCTTCACCACGGTTGCCGTGACTTTCTGCCTCACCGCTTCAACGGTGAGCTCCATCTGGAGCCTGGTTCCGGGCTGCGCATGAGCGGTATCAATGCTGGCCAGGGCGATCATCTTCTTGAGCAGCGGCGACCACGTGGTCGATGTAGCCTTGCCCACCTGCCGGTTGCCGGAATAGACCGGAACATGAACGCGCGAAGCCTGGGCCGGCGCTGCAGGCGTAAGGCCGAATTTGTCGTAGCGCTCTTCAATTTCCACCCAGTCCATCTCCAGTCCGACCAACTGACGCGGTACGCCGCGCTTCGCCTGCTCCGCCAGCGCGCTCCTGCCCACGAAATTTTCCTTATCGAGGTGAACCATGCGTCCGAAGCCGAGTTCGAACGGTGAGTAGGTTTGCGAAGCAATCAGCGCCTTCTTGCTGCTGATGTAATCCACTTCAATGAGCAGCAGGCCAGCCTCAATGCGCGCCACATCGAGAGCCAGCATACCGGCGGCATGGATATCGAACTGGCGGCCGCGCTCCATGAGCGCGTCCCACACTTTCACAGCGTCGTTCCACGGCACCCAGATTTCGTAGCCCAGGTCGCCCGTATAGCCGGTGCGGGATATGTCTACGGGCACTCCGGCGATTTTTCCGCTGGTCACGCGGAAATACTTGAGGTTGGCAATGTCAGCCTCGGCCACTGACTTGAGCAACTTGCCTGATGTCGGGCCCTGAAGCGCCAGCGCCGCAACTTTTTCCGAGATGTCTTCGATCTGCACGTCCATGTTAAGACCGTTCTGGTGAAACCAGCGCAGGCTTGGGTCGGCGGCCGTCCAGCGGTATTTGTTCTCATCGAGCCGAGTGATGGTGCCGTCATCAATCACTTTTCCCTGCTCGTCACACCAGCAGCAGTAGATCACCTGGCCGGGCTTGACCTTGTTGATGTCGCGCGTAATCACGCGGTTCACCAGTCGGGTGGCGTCCTTGCCTTCCACCATGTACTTGTAGAGCGGCGTAATGTCGATCAGTGCGGAAGCGTTGCGGATGGCGTTGTACTCGTGCTCGTGATGCACCTCATAGCTTGAAACTGTGTAGTAACCCGACCACTCGCGGTAGTTCAGGCTGGTGCACAGGGCAAAGGTACGTTCGTGAAATGCAGTCCCGACAGGCATCGAATCTGGATTATACGAAAAGCTTACCGCTGATTACACCGAGCCCCTCCCGACTGCAACGCAGAGTGGTTGACAGCGTTTGCAAAAAAAATGGCTCCCGATTTCTCGGGAGCCATCAGTGCGTTCTGCTGACTTATTGGACGTTCGCCAGCACCTGTGAGTCTCCGTTCAAAGTAAAGCTGCAGCTCTTCGTTTTACGGCCGCTGCTGGAGCAGGCGCCCGACCAGATGGCGTCGCGGCCATTGGAAACCGTCAGCGTAATCTTCGTACCGGATGCGAATGCTGCCGTCGAAGTGCTGCCCACTCTGGCGCTGATTCCTGCCGGAGTCGAGCTGATGGTTTCGCCCTGGCGTCCGCCGGCCGTCACACTGAGGTTCACCGTGGGTGGCGGCGGGGCTGTGGCGTTGAGCATCAGAGTGGCCGAGCGCGTAACTCCTCCACCTGAAACCGAGATGGTCACCGCCGTCTGCGTGCTGACCTGGGTGGTATTGATGTTGAAGCCGGCTTGCACACTTCCCGCCGGGATCGTCACGGTGCTGGGTAGAGTAACTGCTGGACTGCTGCTGCTGAGCGAGAAGATCTGATCGGTGCTCGCCGCCGCGGCCACAGTGACAATTCCGAACGAGCCGGACGTTCCGGTCGCCGATGTCGGATTGAGTGAGATGGAAGCCGGCTGTCCCTGCGGTGTGAGCGTAACTTGCGTTTGCGCGCTCTGGCCGTTGTAGGTTCCGGTGATGGTGACAGGTGTGTTAGCAGAAACGCTGCTGGTCGGAACCTGGAACACAATCGAAGGACTTCCTGCAGCAACGGTCTCGACAGCCGGAACCTGCACTGCCGGCGAGCTGCTGGTGAAGTTGATGGCTGCTCCACTCTGCGGCGCTACGCCGTTAAGCATGGCAATCGCCTGTACCTGGATTCCGCCGTTGAATGTCGTCGGCGAAATCGAGAGCGACTTCAGCGTTGGCGGCATCACGTTAAGCTGAGCGGACGCGCTGCCGGAGTTGAGCGAAGCCGTGATTGTGACCGGAGTCTGCGTGGTTACCTGTCCTGCTTTCATCTGGAACTGCATCCATGCGGTGTTGGCAGGCATGGTCACGGTGGCCGGAACCGGCGCGGCGTTGGGATCAGAGCTGCTCAGGCTGATGACTGCTCCGCTTGAAGGCGCCGCCGTGCTGAGCTGGATTTGCACAAACGTCGAGTTGCCGCTGTAAAGAGGATTGCTGGTGAAGGCCACCGATACCGGCGAAGCAGGCGCCTGGCTTACGGTGAAACTGCCGCTCGCGGACCATTTAGTGACCGCCGCCGTCGTAGGTGACGCATCGCCCTGGGCAGAACGCACTCGCCAAAACTTTTGTCCTGGAGTCAGTGAGAGCACCGTCCGGCTGGGATCGTTCAACTGCGGGTCGTCTTCTTCTATGTTCTGGAAGCCTGAATCCTTGGCGATCTCAACTTCATAACCACTGGGTTGCGGGTTGGGTACGTCACTCCAGTTGAGCGTGACCGGCAAAGTCAAGGTTCCCGCGTTGAGCGGCGAGATGGGCGAGGGGGGTGCAGGCAGCGGATTGCTGTAGAAGATTGAGAAGGTAATCACGTTCGAAGGAGCGCTCAGCACGCCGTTCGCATCGACGGCAAACACGCGGGCAAAGTAGTTGCCTTCGTCCGGAGTCGCAAACGAATACGTGAGATTGGGGATGTTATTCATGGAAAAGCTGGTGCTGACCGGAAAGCTCGGATCGGTGGAGGCCTGAATCTCGTAGCTCGCGGCGCCGGAAACCGTGCTCCATGTAAATGTCATCACTTCAAACGGGTGGAAAGTCGAGTAACCCTTGGGCGGATCCATGTTCGGAGCGGCCAGCGCCCCTGCGCTCACCCCCGAGACCGTGAAACTACGGGGAGCAGACCAGGCGCTCTGCTCGAAATTGCCGTTCACAGCTTGCACGCGCCAGAAGTAAGTGCCGTTCCCCAATCCGCTGACCGTATCCTGGGTCGCGCCCATGGTCGAATTATTCGCAGCGATGCTGGTGAAGCTGGAGGACGCGCTGACTTCCCAGTTGTAAGCCACAATGCCGCTCGGGTCCGTCACTGCGGACCATGAAATCGCAAACGGAGCGGTAACACTCGCTCCGGCAGCCGGTGAAAGCGGACTCGGTGTGGGTGGCGTCGCGGCAGCCGCGAATTGCGGTAGAACGAAAAAAACCAACAACATCAGCGCGAAGCTAAAAACAGAGGATGAGCGGCGATTCTTCATGTGTTATCTCCGTGTTCGGTGGTTTCGTCCAGGGCAGACAGATCATTCGGCACGGGGTAAGACATGATCAGCCGGGGCCCGAGTAGGTTCTGCGAAATTCACAACGTTTTATCTTGTGGAAGTTGTGGATTCGTCATTCGTGGGATTGAGACACGGCAAATCGCGACGGCGGAACAGATTTCCAGCTACTCGGGAGAAAACAGTTAAAGTGAAATTAAAAGAACATTAAAACTTCTAATCTTTCTGAGTAACCCCGACCTTCTCCCAAAAATAATCAGGCGGGCTTTTCGCGCCCGCCTGATCACACTGGCAATCTTACGGCAATCAGTGATTGATCGTAAGGCTGAGGTTAATGCTTGCCGTCTGTGAGCCGCTGGTGCCGGTCACAATCAGATTAGCGGTAGTGGGAGGTTTCACTATCGGAGGCGGAGGCGTGTTGTTGGCAGAGCCGCCGCAGGCGGTGAGGCCGCCGATGACGAACAGCGCCATCAACGCCAGCACTGCCTGTTTGCGCTTCTTCCGCAGGGAAGCCATACCCATAAACACGCCGCCGAACACGAGCAACATTGTGTTGCGGAACGGAACCGGCATAGATCGCGCATTCTGCGTGCCGGAAACCGTAATTGTGATTGGCACGCTGGAGGATGACGCATCCAAGTCAATCGAGGCTGGGTTCACCGAGCAGGTGGTTCCAGCCGGGGCTCCGGCGCAGCTCAGCGCAACCGTACCGATGAAGCCCTGAGACCCGAGCGAGATGTTGTACGTCGCCGTCTGTCCCGCCTGGACCGTGGCAGAAGTGTTACCGCCGGTTCCGGAGAAGCTGAACTGCGGTGTTCCCGCATCGACAACTACCGTAACCGAAGCGGCAGTAGCTGACGTGTAAGTTCCGTCACCGGAGTAGGACGCGTCAATGGTGTGCGTTCCCGGCGTCAGCGATGCAAGGAACGATGCTTGCGGCGCAGCACCCGCGGCGGCCGATGTAACAGTGATTGGCGCTCCCAGCGGTGTTCCAGCTTCAGAGAATTGCACCGTTCCGCTCGGCAGCGTGGGACCGGCATTCTGCACCACCGCCACCAGCAGTGCGGATGAGGCGCCGCCTTGGGCGGTCACCGTCATCACTGGAGTGGCCTTCACTACTGTCAACGCGCCGTTCAGCGATGACACAGTGTAGTTACCGAGCTTGCTGCTGGGATCGGCCAGCACAGGCACGATTGGATAGGTTCCCACGCCGCTGGCCGCTGTCGCCAGCGTGGTAAAGCTTGCAGTGATGTTGTCACTGTTCTTAATGCCTGTGAGTGTGCCGGTGAAAACAGGATTTGCGCTGCCGTAAGGACGGCTCGCGTCGGTCGCGGCAACACTCAGCGCTGCCGGGCCAACCGTCAGCGTACCATTGTTCGCCGTAACGCTGTAGTTGCCCAGCTTGCCCGCAGGATCTGCCAGGGTGGGAACGATAAGATATGTTCCCACCGGACTGGCCGGTCCGGTGCTGCTGAAGGTTGCGCTGATGTTATCAGCATTCCTCAGGCCGGTGATCGTACCGGTGAATGCCGGATTGGGATCGCCGTAAATCCGGTTCGCATTGGCGGCGGTGACAGTCAGCGGCGCGGGACCAATGGTCAAGGTTCCCGTGGAAGTCACCGTATAGTTGGCCAGCTTCGAGCTGGGATCGCTAAAGGTCGGAGCAATGGGATAGATTCCAACTGCGCTCGTCGCATCAGCGGTAGTGGAGAACGTAGCGGTAATCGCATCACCGTTCTTGAGGCCGGTGATGGCGCCGGTGAATGCGGGATTCGCATCGCCGTAGAGACGGCTCACGCTGTTGGCGGCCGCCGTCAGCGGCGCAGGACCGACCGTCAACGTTCCATTGACGGACGTCACTGCGTAATTGCCGAGCTTCGCAGTCGGGTCCGCCAGTGTAGCCGTGATGGGGAATGCGCCTACAGTGCTCGCGGCAGTGGCTGCGCTGGCAAAAGTGGCGGTGATGTTGTCCGCATTCTTGAGCCCCGTGATGGTGCCGGTGAAGGCTGGATTGGCATCGCCATACAACCGGCTCGCGTTTGCGCCCGTGACGGTCAGAGCAGCCGGGGCAACCGTGAGTGTTCCATTGTTCGAAGTAACGCTGTAGTTGGCAAGTTTGCCGGTGGGATCAGCAAGAGTGGGAACAACAGCAAATGTTCCTACTGAGCTGGCTGCCGTTGCGGCGCTGGCAAAGGTCGCAGTAATGTTGTCGCCATTCTTAAGACCAGTAACGGTTCCTGAGAACAACGGGTTCGCGTCCCCGTAAACTCGCGTCGCGTTAGCCGCGCTGACAGAAAGCGCAGCCGGACTGATGGTGAGCGTCCCGTTGCTTGAGGTTACCGTATAGTTGCCCAGCTTGGCTGTGGGATCCGCTAGTGTGGGAACAATGCTGGCAGTTCCCACCGGAGTAACCGCTGTTGCCGCGCTGGCGTAGGTGGCCGTGATGTTGTCGGCATTCTTCAGCCCGGTGATGGTTCCGGTGAACGCCGGGTTGGGATCGCCGTAAGCGCGGGTTGCGTCAGCGGCGACGACGGACAATGACGCCGGAGTGACGGTGAGCGTTCCGTTGCTCAACGTCACGATGTAGTTGCCGAGCTTGCCCGCTGGATCTACCGGCGCAGGTACGATCGTGTAGGTTCCCACTGGGCTAGCCGCGTCAGCGCTGGTGAAGCTGGCAGTTATCGGGTCAGCATTCTTCAAGCCGGTGATGGTCGCGGTGAACGCCGGATTCGCATCGCCGTAGAGCCGCGTTGCATTGCTCGCACTGATCGAGAGAGGGGCCGGTGTAATGGTCAGGGAACCATTCGTGAGACTGACCGTGTAGTTGGGCAGCTTGCCGGTTGGATCCACCGCACCAGGTACGATGGGGAATGTCCCGACCGGGCTGATGACGTCAGCGCTGGTAAAGCTCAACGTGATGGCATCGCCATTTTTCAGGCCGGTAATCGTTCCCGTGAATGCCGGGTTCGGATCTCCATACACGCGCGTTGCGTTATTCGCAGTGAGTGCCAGGGGAGCCGGAGTGACCGTCAGTGTTCCATTGTTTGAGGTGACGGTGTAATTACCGAGTTTGTTGGTTGGATCTACCAGACTTGGAATGATGGGGTAGCCTCCGACAGCACTGGCCGCCGTCGCCGCGCTGGCGAAAGTCGCCGTGATGTTGTCGCCGTTCTTCAGGCCGGTAATTGCTCCGGAGAAGAGAGGGTTGGCATCGCCATAGACACGGCTTACGCTCGCTCCGCTCACGCTCAGAGGCGCGGGAGCTACCGTCAGCGTCCCGTTGTTGGAAGTGACAGTGTAATTGCTCAGCTTTGCCGCAGGATCCACGAGCGTTGGCACGATTGGGTAGGCGCCCACAGGATTGGCCGCTGTAGCCGCTGAGGCAAAAGTTGCCGTGATGGGATCGTTGTTCTTCAGGCCTGTGATTGTGCCGGTGAAAGCCGGATTGGCGTCGCCATACAGGCGTGTTGCATTCGCCGCAGCGACAGTCAGAGCCGCAGGGCTAACCGTCAGCGTTCCGTTGTTGGACGTAACCGTATAGTTGCTCAGCTTGGTCGTGGGATCAACCAGCGCGGGAACGATGGGATACGGACCCACTACGCTGGCAGCGGTGGCGGCGCTGGCGTAGGTAGCCGTAATGGCATCCGCGTTCTTGATCCCCACGATGGTCCCGCTGAATACGGGGTTCGGGTCTCCATAAGCTCGCGTTGCATTGCCGGCGGTCACTGACAATGGCGCCGGGGTGACGGTGAGTGTGCCGTTGTTGGAGGTTACGGTGTAATTGCCGAGCTTGCTGTTTGGATCAACCAGGCTGGCGCTGAGCGGATAAGTTCCCACCGGGCTTGCCGCCGTTGCCGTACTCGAATAAACAGCCGTGATGTTGTCCTTGTTCTTTAGGCCCGTAATCGTGCCGCCGAAAGCAGGATTCGGATCGCCATACACCCGGTTCGCGTCACCCGCTGTTACAGTCAAAGGCGCGGGAGTGACGGTGAGCGTTCCGTCCGTCGCGGTCACGGCGTAATTCCCGAGCTTGGCTGTGGGATCAACCAGCGTGGCCGTGATGGGATAGTTCCCCACAGCGCTGGCGGGCGTTGCTGCGCTGGCGAATGTTGCGGTGATGTTGTCAGCATTTTTCAGCCCGGTGACAGTCCCGGTGAATGCCGGGTTGGGATCGGCGTAAACCCGGCTGGCATTTGCGCTGATTACGGCCAGGGGCGCTGGATTCACCGTGAGCGTACCATTCACCGATGTCACCGCGTAATTGCCAAGCTTCGCAGTTGGATCGACCAGAGTCGGAACAATGGGGTACGTGCCCACTGGGTCGGGTGCTGTTGCCGCGCTCGCGAACGTAGCGGTGATGTTGTCAGCGTTTTTCAGGCCGGTGATGGTCCCGGTGAAGGCTGGATTCGGATCGCCGTAGAGCCGGCTGGCATTCGCGCCGATGACAGTCAGAGGTGCGGGGTTGATTGTCAGCGTTCCGTTGTTGACGGTGACCGTATAGTTGGTCAGCTTCAGAGTCGGATCCGCCAGAGTGGGAACAATGGGAGCGGTTCCTACAGAGGAGGTTGGATCGGCAGCGCTGGCATAGCTCGCCGTAATGTTGTCGTTGTTCTTGATTCCGACAATCGTACCCGTGAATAGCGGGTTGGCATCCCCATAGAGCCTGCTGGCGTTCGCTGCCGTCACCGACAGAGGCGCCGGGGTCACCGAAAGTGTTCCGTTATTCAGCGTGACCGTGTAATTGGTCAGCTTCGCAGTCGGATCCACCAGCGTGGGCGAGATGGGATACGGTCCCACCGTGCTTGCGGCGACGGCTGTGCTGGCGTAAGTTGCGGTGATGTTGTCCGCATTCTTAACGCCGGTAATTGTCCCGGTGAACGCCGGATTGGGATCGCCGTACAGCCGCGTGGCGTTTGCAGGAGTGACGCTCAGTGCAGCTGGAGTAACCGTCAGCGTGCCGTTGTTCGTCGTAACGGTGTAGTTCGAGGCAGCAGCGCCGGAGATAGAGGCCACGATAGGATAGCTTCCGACCGGGCTGCTTGGATCGGCTGCGCTGGTGAAGGTTGTCGTGAATACGTCACCGTTCTTCACCCCGTTAACGGTGCCGGTAAAGACGGGATTTGGATCGCCGTACACGCGCGCGGCGTCAGTAGCAGTTGCAGTAAGCGGCGCCGGAGTTACGGTGAGAGTTCCGGTGGATGTGACCGAATAGTTGCCGGCCAGGAATGATGATCCCGGAACCACTGTCCCGAGAATTGGATAGTTTCCGACGGGGCTCGTGGAGACGGCAGCCGACGAGAAGGTTGCTGTCGCCTGGTCGCCGCCTTTCAGTCCAACCACGGTGCCGGTGAATGCCGGATTCGGATCCCCATAGAGCCGGCTGGCATTATTGGCTGCCAGCACGAGAGGCGCGGGTGTGATGGTCAGCTTGGCCGGTACAAAAGAAAAGTTGTAGTTCGTGGCGAACAAGGTCCCTGTGGAGCAGGTGATGGGAGCCGTTCCCGCTGAAGTATTCACGTTGGCTGAGGTGGTGCAACTCGCGGTTCCGCTGACCACCGCGACCGTCTCATTGTTCAGGAAGCCGGTGATTACATATGTGAACGGAGGATTTGCGTCACCATACACTTTGGTGGCGTTCTGCGCCGTGACCGTAAGCGTTGCCTTACTGATAGTTAAAGTGGAGGTTCCGCTGCTGGCCGCGAACTGCGAATCCCCGGCAAATGAAACGCCGATGGGCGTTGCGCCCGCATTGATTGGTACACCATTCAAGAAAAGGCTTACATTGGTCAGAGAGGCGATGCCGGATGCGTCGGTAACAGCCGTTCCCACCGCAATCCCATTAAGAGTAAACGTGATCGTCCGGCCCGCGACCGCCGATCCATCCAATGTTCGTTTGAGTGTGGTGGTGAGATTGGTTGTTCCCGTATAAGCGCCTGTCGAGTTGGAAACAATGAAATTGGTAGCGGATAAAGGCGCTGATACCGTAACCGACGTAGAAGCAGAGTTGTTGCCCGGCACCGGGTCAACCGCCGATGCGTTACTCGCGCTGGAAGTATTTGCGATAGTCGTCCCGTTCAATAATGTGCTGACGCTGGCGGCCACAATGGTTGCGGTTCCGCTTTGACCGGGTGCCAGCGAACTGAATGTGATGGTCCGATTCAGGCCCTGCCCTTTGTCGCATGCGCCGTTGGGCGATGAGCTGCAGGAAACAAATGTTACGAAGGTTCGCGGTAGAAGATCGTTGATCGATACGGAAGCTGTGCTGGGTCCGTTGTTGGTAATCGTGATGTTGTAAGTGATCTGGTTGCCTGCCGTGACCGGGTTTGGCGAGGCCGTCTGTGAAATGGAAAAGTCAGTACGCGCGCAACTACGTGGCGGATATGCCGCAACTCCCTGAACCTGGCCCGCCCCTGTGATCGGAGTGTCGGCTACGAGTGTGGGAACTACCCCCGGGATGATGTTGAAAACCGCAAGGCCGAAAGTATCGTCCGCAGCGTAGAGGAACAACCCGGAATTATCGCTCGACAAGCCTGCCGGATGAGTCCCGGCGCCGATACTGAAGCTGCCGATGCCGGTTAGCGTGCCATCCGGGTTGATGGTGAATTGATTCATGTCATTGCTGCCCTGGTTACTTTGTAGCAGGATCGTGTTATCAGGAGTTAGAAAGACAATATTGGAATCAGATCCCGCCGCAGAGAATGGGCTTCCCGCCAGGGGTGAGAGAGCGCCTGTTGAGGCCACGCTCCAGGCATCGGTAATGGATGTGGCCGCGCCGCCTTCACCGGCATAAAGCAGGTTGCCATCACAACTGAATTCCAGGCCGCCGATTTTTCCAGTGCCGGTGCTGGTGAACGGAGAGCCGGGGATTGCGGCAAGCGAACCATCCGCCGCAATGGCAAATACGGACACGCTGAGCTGATGAGAGACGGCGAGGAAGCGACCGTCGCCGGAAATCTTCATTCCCACCATGGGGGTAGGAAGACCAGTTACGCTGGAGACCGGCGACAATGCGCCGTTCGCGGCCACGCTGAAGGTCTGGATGACGCCGTTAGCGGAAGCCATCAGGAAATTCCCGTTCGGGGTGGCGGCAAGAGACATGCCGCCGCAGGAATCTAACGTGAGCCCGCTGGCAAATGGCGATCCCACAACAGCAATCAAAACGCCGGTCGTAGGATTGATGTTGAAGACGCTGATGGTCTTGTCTCCGGAGTTGGAGACAAAGAGCAGGTTGCGGGAAGGGCTTACAGTGATTCGGTCCACAGCAGGGCATAGAATGTTGGCGCCGGCGCCTCCGGTTGGGAAAGAGCCGAGAGGAGTGAGCGTACCTCCGGCAGCCACCGAGAAAGCCGAGATGGTGTTTGAGGTGGCTGTACTGTTAGTAACATAGACAAAGTTCTGGCCATGCGCCGTCAGCGGCGTCATCAGGATGGCCGCGGCAACCAGCGCCGCTACCACTCGTAATGTTGCGCCCAAGTTTTTGTTTGTGGCTCTGTTCAAGAGCGAAAGAAATCCACTGACAGACGTACGCATGCCTCTACCCCTCCAGGGTGTTTTTTGTGGCAAAGCCATCCGTCTGAATTTGTGTGTAGCCGCTTCCCGGAAGGGAGGCCGGTCCAATCTTGGGTTGGACTTACTATTTCGCTGGTAGCGAGGCGTGACGATCACGTGCAGCAAGGCGTGATCGGCCGGTCAGGTTGCGCTTAGGAGCACGCGCTGCCCGTGATGCCTCGACAACTGCACCACAATCGCTGCTGGTAATTAACGGGGCATTAGAGCCAGATTAGATTTCCTAATCTTCGGCAGTTCAGGCAACCTGACAACAGCATTCTGTTAGACCTTGCCGCAATGAGAATGGAATGTGCGGCCAACAACTGTCGCTGGTCTCGTCCGGTTATGGCGAATGTTGGTTTGTTACACTCATTGGGGATGGCAAAAATATCGTATTTCGAATGTTCCAAATGCGGTGATCACATTGATCCCGACCAGCCCCAGACCATTTGTCCTAAAGACGGCGGCTCCCTCTACGTACGCTTCGACCTTGCAGCTCTCAAGGGCAAGTTCACTCCGGAATCGCTGCGCGGGCGCGTTGCCAGCATGTGGCGATACCACGATGTGTTGCCCGGAGACCAACCGGTTACCCTGGGCGAAGGTTTCACTCCCCTGCTACGCACCCGCGACAATCCCAACGTCTACATAAAAGACGAGGGGCTGAACCCAACGGGATCATTCAAGGCGCGCGGACTCTGCGCGGCGGTTACCATGGCGCGGCAGTACGGGCTTAAGAAGCTGGCTGTGCCTTCCGCCGGGAACGCAGCCAGTGCGCTTGCCGCTTACTCGGCTGCAGCCGGGATTGAAGCGAACATCTTCATGCCGAAAGACGTTCCTAAGGCCAACTTCGTGGAGTGCAAGTCCTATGGCGCGAAGGTGACGCTTGTGGACGGCCTCATTTCCGATTGCGCTCGCATGGTGAACGAGCGCAAGCAGGCGGAAGGCTGGTTCGACATCTCGACCTTGAAAGAGCCGTTCCGCGTGGAAGGCAAAAAGACGATGGGCTATGAAGTGGCTGAACAGCTCAACTGGGAATTGCCTGACGCCATCTTCTATCCCACAGGAGGAGGGGTGGGCCTGATTGGGATGTGGAAGGCCTTTGACGAGATGGAGCAACTCGGGTGGCTGAAGAGTGGAAAGAAGCGTCCGAAGATGGTTGCCGTGCAGGCTGCCGGCTGCGCTCCCGTAGTGAAGGCGTGGAACGAGCACAAGCCGGTGGCGGAAGCATGGCAGAATGCGCAAACGCTCGCTGCCGGGCTGCGTGTGCCGAAACCCTACGCTGACTACATCGTTATGGACATTCTGCAGAAGAGCGGCGGCGCCGCGGTGGCAGTGACAGACGAGCAGATTTTTGAGGGCGTGCGTGAGTGGGCCAGCAAAGAGGGCGTGTTCGCCGCGCCCGAAGGCGCAGCTTGCCTGCCCGCTTACCAGATGCTGCTGAAGCAGGGATTCTTCAAGCCGTCAGACAAGGTTGTGATTTTCAATACCGGTTCAGGGCTGAAATATATTGATGTCATCGCAGACGCCTTGAAGCTGAGCGCGGCGCAGCCGCAGAAGCAAACGACATTGCCGGCGTCGAGGAACATTGGCGGGGTGATACAGCCGCATTAGCAAGCAGCAGTTAGTAATTATCCATAGCAATTAGCCCTGAGGTGGGCCGCTGCAATCGCTAATTGCTAGTTGCTGACTCGTTTGAACTATGTCTACCGAACGTATCTATTACCACGATTCTTTCCTCTTCGAATTTGACGCCCGCGTTGTCGAGTCATTCGAAATCGATGGACGTCAAGCGGTGGTCTTGGATCGTACAGCTTTTTACCCCACCAGCGGCGGACAGGTCCACGATACCGGGAAGCTCCTTATTAGCGGCCGCGAGATTTCTGTAATTGAAGTCGCGGATGACGAAGCAGGACGCGTGATCCACTACGTTTCCCAAGAGGTAAATCCGGAAACTGCCATTCACGGCTGCATCGACTCTGCGCGTCGCATCGATCACATCCAGCAGCACACGGGCCAGCACGTGCTTTCGGCGGCGTTCATACAGCTCTTCGACATGCCCACCGTAAGCTTTCACATGGGTGAGGAGACTTGCACCATTGATCTCCAGACTCAATCGCTCTCGCCGGAGCAGGGCAAAAAAGCCGAGCGTCTGGCCAACCAGATCATTGCCGAAGACCGCTCAGTCACTGTTCGATTCGTGCCGCTCGAAGAGGCGCGCCAGCTCGGGTTGCGCAAGCTGCCTCCAAAACAGACTGGCCATCTGCGATTGATTGACATCCAGAATTTTGACCTGTGTGCCTGCGGCGGAACCCATGTCCGGGCCACGGGACAGATCGGATGCATCCTGGTGCGCAAAACCGAGAAGGTAAAACAGGGGATGCGAGTGGAGTTTGTGTGCGGGCTGCGCGCTGTAGCTCTTGCCCGGAAAGATTTCACAACACTCACTCAAGCGGCAGGCCTGCTTTCCGCGCACATTCATGAGTTACCGCAGCAGATAAAGAAATCTCTGGACGAAGCGAAGAATGCCGGCAAAGCGCAACAGAAGCTGGTTGAAGAGCTTGCCTCGTTTGAGGCTGAGCGAATGCTCGCACAAACCAGCGGTTCGCAGCGCCTGCTTGCACGCGTATTCGCCGAACGCGATGCAAGCTTCATCAAGCTGTTGGCGCAGAAGCTCACAGGCGGGCGAAGCGACGTGATCGTTCTCCTTGCAACTTTGCAGCCGCAGCCCACGCTGGTGTTCGCGCAAAGTGCGGGACAGAAATTCAATATGGGGCAACTGCTGAAGCAGTTGTTGGCGCAGCTTGGGGGACGTGGCGGTGGCTCGCCCGACATGGCACAGGGCGGACTTCCTCCCGGGTCCGCCGATCTCGAAACGCTTACAAAGCTTTTGGAACAAGCAAGCGCGAAGCTACAACGAGTCTGATGCGCTCAGCTCGCAATGAATAAGTGGTGGTCCTACCGGCCGAACACCATTAACCCGCCAAGGCTGCCCTGGTAAATCAAGGCGAGCACTACGATCGCGGTAATGACAAGGTACACATTGCCTGGGGCGGTATTGCGATGTTGCGGGCGCCACCGCCAGATCGCAAGCAAAATGAAAATCACTGCTAATGACGTGCCTAGCCATTCGTGCACTGCAATAATCGAGGGAGGCAGCGCACCTGCGGATTTGGTCTTCCACCACCATCCGGCAGCAGCGGTGAACGGCGTAATGATTGCCGCATAGAGCACCATCCAGGCGGCTGCATTGTGCAGTGATGCTCGCTTCGACCACAGGCCGAGCAGATCACTCAAAAATGCTAATGGCAGCAGCGCGGCAGTGAAGTTGACCAGGATGGGATGAAACTCCTGGGGCGACTTGGGAGGATTGAAGCCGGGCGACGACCCTCCTGCGGAACCCGCGGCTGGTTGCTGGCCCGCGCCGCTGGCCGCTACCAGCGTAGCTTTCATGTTGGGATGCGGGCCGCAGTGATAGGCGATGGTTCCTGCCTTCGGCACCGTCAGCTTCCAACTGCTGCCCGGTTGAATTAATCCCGAATCAAAGCTGCCGTCATCAGCGGTCACGGTGTGCGCGTAAATGTCCTGATTTTTAAATTCAATACTCTCGCCGGGACGAACGCTGAGCTGAGACGGCTGGAAACTGAAGTTTTTGATGATCACCTCGGCTCCGGGGGTGTGGGAAGCCGAGGAACCCTGCTGAGGATTCTGCGCGACGGCTGCGTGCGCGAGAAGCAGGTTCATGGCCGAGAGAAGAAATAAACTCAACACGCAGCGCGGTCGCCCTCGGAAAAGATTTCCCCGCCGCGCAATGTGCGCGGCGGGCAAGACTAGGGCAGAGGAGCTCATGCTTTCTTGTGGTGCTTGTGCGTGCCGGCAGAGGCTGAACCGCCCATGCTCGATTGGATCTGTTTCGCGTGGTCAAGATGGCCCTGAAGCAGCGGTGCTGCGCCCTCAAGCGCCGACTTCAACTCGGCATTCTGCGCATTGGGAATCAAAACCTTGCTTGCGGCGTCAATCACCTGCTGGTGATAGGCCACTTCGTGGTCGATGTACTCCTTGTCGAAGGCTTTGCCGCGGAGTCCGCGAAGCTTCTTCATCTCCGCCGCATCGGCGGTGTGGAGGGACTTGCTGATATCACTGGGTTCAGCCTTCACCTTGAGCTTCTTGGCGAGGTCATCTACCGACTTTTGCAGCTTGGTGTGGTCATCAATCATCTGCTGCGCAAACTGCTTGACCTGGTCGTTCTTCGTCTTCTTGAGCGCCATTTTGGCTTCATTAATATCAATCTGGTTCGCAGCCGAAACTACGCCCACAATTTGCGGATCGGAGGGCTTGGCCCCTTCGCCGCTCTGCTGCGCCCAGGCAGCAGTCCCGAACAGTGACAGCACTGCGATGGTGCCCGCCGCTAAAAATTTCCTTGCATTCATGTAACTAACTCTCCTTTCTGAAAGTGACATAACCAGTACGCGAAAGCTTTTCTTCTGGATTTTTGCGGAGCTGCAGGGTTCGCTCAGCACAGCCCTGTGTAATGGCCCAGATTCTTCTGATGCACTATACGCGCAGCAGGAGAATTGCCGCCACTCAGTGGCTTTCCTTTAAGTAGAGAGTACGACTATGGCGGCAGGTTACAGCCTGGTTCAAGTAGAACCACGTTGATACCTGCCGCAAGCAAGGTTTTAGTGGGAGTGACTGTGTGGCTGAGCGCCTTTTTTCTCGGTTGCGCCGTGCTCGTGTTCCATCTCTTCGTGCTGTTCGGCTTCTTCTTTGAAGATTGCCGGCGCCCCCAGGCTCCCTTTTGCGGGCAGATTGCGCATGTACAGTACTATCTTCCACATCTCGTCCTCTTCCAGAATGCCTTTCCATCCGGGCATGCCGGAAGGGCCAATGCCGTTCTGAATGATCCAGTGCAGTTGCCCGTCTGTGTAGTCCTGAACATCTTTGGAAGCGAGGTCGGCAACGGGCGGCGCCATTGTCTGCGCAAATGGAACGCCGGTATTCTGCCCATCCAGGCCGTGGCAGATCTGGCAATGATGCTGGAAGTGTCCGCCGCCTTCATGAATGTTGTCCGGAGTGGCTGGGTAGGGATTCTTATCGCTCTTCCCTCCAATCGTCACATCATGCTTGAGGCCGGTCATCACTTTGGTTTCCAGCCCTCCCGGTTTATTTGCCTTGCAGCCGCCAAGGGCCAGCACCATTGCGGAAACACTCAGCGCAATCGAAATCTTCATGCCTCGTCTCCTGTCACTATGCCGAACTATTGTACAGACGAATTTATTCCGGAAAAACAGGGGCCTGTATCCCTTCGACCGATTGAGGTGAATCGCGCACGTCCGTTACGCGATTTGAAATATTTTATGCACGATGGTACCGTCCAAAGTTCTCCCGCAATGCGATTCCGCCTTGAGTACGCGCCGGTGTGGCTGTTGGCGAATTTGATGCGCCGCCTGCCGCGACCGCTGGTGCGGGCCATCTGCATCAGCCTTGCCTTGCTCATCTACGTGCTGCACGGACGGCTGGGACAGGTGGGAATGCGTAATCTGGATTTGGCTTTTCCCGG
>Ga0070681_10001424_pt1 | contig 21046 bp, 18 predicted proteins | sample KBSC83BmetaG_FD_65650 | JGI IMG/M metagenome (GOLD analysis project Ga0070681, IMG submission 65650) | Corn rhizosphere microbial communities from Kellogg Biological Station, Michigan, USA - KBS C8-3B metaG | ecosystem: Host-associated > Plants > Roots > Rhizosphere | place: USA: Michigan... | reverse complement strand
GACCCGAGGACATGCACGCCGTTGTGGCGGAAGGCGCGAAGCCGATCGACGAGCGCATCACCGGCCAGGTTGAAGCCTTTATAGACTTCCTTGAGGCCTTCATCGGTCACTGATTCCACGCCGACCAGCGCACCCTTGATGCGGGCCCGATTCATCGCCTCGAGAAACGCGGGATCTTCCGCCGCTTCCATGGTGATTTGCGTGAAGAACACCATGTCGTCGGGCAGTTGCGCGAGCATGTCCATCAGCTCGAATCGTTCCTGCCGGAGCGCTTCCAGTTCGTGGAGACGGGTCTTGTCAGAGCGACGGCGCGCCATCGCGAGATCGTCGAGCGTTACCGGATAGAAGTTGTCGTCAGCCAGCGCGACGAACCGGAAGCCGAGACGCCGAAGCTGCACGATTTCCTGCACCACGCGCTCGACACCGCGCTGCCGAGGCTCTTGACCGTCAGTGCGCCAGACCGAGCAGAACGAACAGTGCTTCGGACAGCCGCGTACCGTTTGCACGGACGCCCACATGTAGCGGCGCTCGGGCAACAAGTCCCAGCGGGCAGAAACAAATTCGTCGCCGCCGACGCGGCCACCCTCGTAAATTCTCGTGGGTCGGCCCGCCATACAGTCACGAACCACGTTCTTCCAAACGAGATCCCCGTCGCCTTTCACGACCGCATGGGCCGCGCCGTGCTCGTGCGCTTCTTCCGGAAACAGCGTCGCGTGAATCCCGCCGTACACGACCCAGGCGCCCCGCTCGCGCGCGAGTCTTCCGACTTCGTATCCGCGCCGCGCATTTCCGGTGTGGATGCCGATGCCAACCACGTCGCCCGGCTGAATCGTCGTGGTATCGATAGGGTCCAGCGATTCGTCGACGACGATGGGGTCGCCCCATTCGGTGCCGGTGGCGGCAGCGAGAACGTACAGCCAGCGAGGTGTGATGACTGCCACGCCAAATGACACGTGGCTCGGATTGAGCAAGTGAACCCGGGCTCCCATTCCTCTAGCGGGCCTTTCGTGTTGAGGCGACGCGGACGTTCTGCGCTCGCGGTCCGCTGATCGAATCGTCAAGCAGCTCGAACGTTACCCGCTCCCCGACCTGGAGATCCCAGAACTTTCCCTGGAAATCCGCCTTGTGGAAAAACACATCGCCACGCGCAGCGCTGATGATTCCGCTGCCTTGCCCGCGAGTCAGGCTTTTGACGCGCCCTTTCGTGAGCTTGCCTGAGTACACAGGCTTGGTCGGGCCGGCATGAGACGGCGAAGGCATCGGACGCCCTTTCCGGAGTTGGGGCTTCCGAATCGGAAAGCCGCCGACTGCGCGTTTAGGAAATTGCTCTGGATGATTGACGCGTAAGTCTAGCACGCGCCGAGGTAGCGCGCCTTACATCTTCTTTGCGCCGCGTTCCCGGGCGACTGCGGCCGATTCCCGATTCGACACCGGTCGCCAGTGAAATTGTGTGCGATGGCGCTGAGATTGGGGGTTTAGAACTTCGACTTCATCATCGGGAACGTGCCTTCCGACTTTCGGACGGGCGTTGGTTCCCGAGGCGTCGCGGCCGCTGCCTGCTGTGTGAGGGCGGTCGCGAGTGCCTGCGCACGTTCCATTTTCGTCCTGATGTTTTTCGTGGCGACGTCAGCCTCTTTTACGAGGCTTTCGAACAGATCGGGCAGCTTTTCGACCGATTCGATTCGCAGCGCACGCGGAGCGTCGTTGAACAGCCACTCCTCGACGTTCGAATCCTCGACGTCGTTGTGATTGCCGGTCATCGTTCGCAGCGCAATGCCCCACTTGTTACCGATCTTCGCGTAGCCCAGATCGCGCTTCGTGTAGTTGCCGGAGCCATCTTCGCGGCTTTCCAGGCGGAGCCAGGTCGCAATGCCAAGATTCAGGCGACGCAGAGCCGCGTCGAGCGCGGTGACGAATTTCCCAAGCTCGTCAGACACGGCGTTCAACTCCGTGGCCGCCTGGGTCAATTGTTTGTAGGAGTCTGAAATCCGTTGATTGAGCGAATCGGTCTTCGCGGTCATTCAAACCTCCATAGCCTGACAGGCCATAGAAAAGCGCCCCACCGGGCAATAACCACTCTCGCCACTTCACCAAGCGACGGAACGCTCCGGCTTCCGCCAGGCCGACTGGGCATCGGCGCACGTCCACCGGGATCTTACTGCATTTCCGGCTGAGCCAGCGACCGCGTCCAAATCTCCAGGCAAGGACGTGACATAGCTGAGCTAACGTCGGAAAATGCACGGCGCTTCACCGCTCTCAATAGCGGGACACATCACGGAGCAATTCAAGAGCCAAGGTAGAATCACGTCGTGACTCAGCGCATTCCTTCCCTTTTTCTCGCGTTCTGTACGTTGTCGATGGCTCAACCCGCGGCCGCCCAATTGGGCAGCCGGCCGGCGGAGCAGTGGATTCAGGTGCTCGACGCGCCAGACCGCGTCACCGGCCTGAAAATTCCCGAAGTTATCGCTGCGCTGAAAATCAAACCGGGTCAGGTGATTGCGGACATCGGAGCGGGCAGCGGCGTCTTCAGCCTGCCGATCGGACGCGCCATCAGACCAGGCGGCACCGTGTATGCCGTCGACATCGACCAGGCACTGCTCGACCACATCGAGATGGAAGCCACCGAGCAAGGCATGGTCAACGTGAAGCCAGTGCTGGGTGGTCCCGGTGATCCGCTGCTGGCGGTGGATGTCGACCTGGCATTCATCAACGACGTCCTCCACCACATTGAGGACCGGGCCGGGTACCTCGCGACCTTAGCGCTCTATCTGAAACCGGGCGGCCGGATCGCCATCATCGATTTTCTGCCGGACAAGAGCCCTCACAAGGACGATCCGACGATGGTCGTGAGTGAGGAGCAGGCGACGAAATGGTTGGAACCGGCGGGCCTGAAGCCGGTGGAACACATCAAGCTGTACGACGATCGGTGGTTCGTCGTCTACGCGAAGCCGTGATTTCGGGACACGCTGAAGCGTGTCCCCTACGAGGCGCTCCTACTACGAGGCTGAAGCGTGTCCCCTACGAGGCGCTCCTACTACGAGGCTGAAGCGCGTCGCCTACGAGCGCTCCTACCGAGGCGCTGATGTAGGGGACGCCCTTCAGGGCGTCCCTCCGTTTTTGGTCGCAGCCTTCTCTTCCGCGCGCGCGCCGCGCAACACCAACTCAATCGCGACGTTACCTTCCGCACACGCGTACTCGTAGATCCGGTAATCGTCGCTGCGGTTCAGTAACAACGACGCACGCCACGGCTGCCTAAACGTCTTCGGATCGTCCACCGTCATGTCGTACTGAATCGTGTTCTGATCGATCATCGTGAATCGTTCGACGATATGAAGCGCCTTGCTGTTGGGCGCGCCTCTGAGCCGACCCGATCCGGCGTGCGTGGAAATCCAACCCCGGTCGGTGTAGTTGGTGCTGTCGACGACCAGCGTGTCTCCTTCCCAATGACCGCGCGGATCACCGGTCCAGGTCGTAATCGCCGGATCGGCATGTGGACGTCCGTCGGTCGGAATGATCCGCGCCTCGTGGATTTCCTCGACCTCGATCATCGCGAATCCGGGCGTTTGCACGATCCGGATACCGTTGTTGTAGCCGCCCGGCAGCATCAGCGTCGGACTCCGCGTAATGCAGCGATCCCACGGGCTCATGGTCTCGTAGTCGTCACGGCTGGTCGTGTTGAACTCACGCTGTTTCTCCGCTTCGGGGCGGAACGCCAGCCGTCCATCGGCCGGCTCGACGACGATAGAGGTTTGACGCGTGCGCAGGTACGAATAGTCTCCGTCGACAAACGCTTCGTTGTCGCCCCCCACATCCCCGGCTCTTTGCGCCGGCGGGTTCGCGCGACGCGCCGCTGCCTGTCGCGCAACGTCCGCCGCTTCCGCCTCCGTGTAAAACGCTTTCGTGCCGAGCGTCGTCGGACGTTCGAACGGCGTCGCCGTACCGTGCGTCCACACGCCTTGCATGTCGGGATGACCGTCAGGGGTACGCGGCGCCTTCCACGCGTGTGTCGAGGCTGTTTTCGTCGGCGTTTGCGCCGAGACGATCGCGAGCTCGATCGTCGCACACGCGATCAAGCCCACTGTGATGGCGGGCACACCGCCTAGACGACATGATGCGGTGATCAAAACGTCGATCCTCTTGCGACGGAAAAACTTACGCCGCATATCGAGCAGGTAAACCACTAAACCAATCGAGGCCGCGTCCGGTCAAAGCTCTCAATGCCCCTCAGTCGCAGCCGCTGGCGTCTGGCGATCGGGTCGTGTCTCGTCGTCCTCTCGCTCGCTCGCACCACGTTCGCGCAATCGGCCGCCGAGCAAACCCAGCACGACAATTCTGACGCCACGAAGACGAAAAAGAAACTGAAAGCCGCAAAACGTGGCGCCGGTAAGCGCAAGCATCCCGGCTTCAGGGTAGGAAAAGCGCTGACGATCGATCTCAGCGGACGCATTGAAGGCGATCTGAGACAAGCGACGCCGGCGCTTGGCTACGACGCCGTACAGCCGCAGTGGCAGGATCGCCGCATCGGCGTGAAAGGCACGGCGTTTCAGCGGATCAGCTTCGAGGTCTCTCGAGAGCTCGGTCAGGACTTCGAAACGAAAATCGGCCTGAGTGAGAAGACGGCGTGGCGCGATGTCTACGCGCGCACGTGGCTCACGAAGACGATCAACATTCAAGCCGGTCGCTTCAAATTGCCATTCGGGCTCGAAGAGATGACCGGCGAGACCGATCTCGATTTCATCTATCGATCGCTGGCGTCGCGCGTGCTGGCACCCGGTCGTGATGGCGGCGTCGGCATCGACGGCAAGCTTCGGGCGCCGCGACGAATTGGCTATGCGGTCGGCTTCTTTACACGCGATGGCAGCAACGCCCGCACCTCGCAGACGGAAGGCGGACGCGACGGCGTCGCCGGGCGCGTCACCGTCTCCCCGTTCGAGACGCCGAAGTCCGTTGCCCCGTTCACAATCGGCTTCTCTGCCGCGCGCAGTCACGTCGACGACAACCTTGGACTGCGCGGTCGGACGGTGATCGGCGACGGCATTTTCTTCGATCGCTCGTACGTCAACGGCGCGCGCCAGCGATTCGCGACCGATCTGTCGTGGGCGAATGGTCCAGCATCGCTTGCCACCGAGTACATCTGGGACTCCGATCAGCGCCTCGGTATGGGTTTCAACGGCGACAACCTTCCGGGCATTCGTGCGGGCGGCTGGTACGTCGCGGGTACGTGGGCGCTTACCGGTGAACGCAAGCACGGACGGCTCGAACCACGCCGCGAGTTCCTGGGTCAGGGGATCGGCGCGTTCGAGGTGGTTGCCCGTTATGAAGGGCTGCGATTCAACAACGCCAGCTACCCTGGCGAGATCTTCGGCTTTCCAACGGCCGCGAGCCTGCAGGCCAACAGCGAGCGTGCGACGACCGTCGGCCTCAACTGGTACTTGAACCGGTACGCCAAGGTGCAGGGGGATGTCATCCACGAAGCGATTGCCGATCCGGAGCGCAGCCCCGCACCGTCGACGGGCGGCCGGTTCACCAGCCTGGTTGTCCGCCTCCAATTCCGCTTATGACGATTCGATCGGCATCGCCACGACGCGTGACCCGCGGTGCATCATTGCTGCTGATAACGTTGTGGGCCTATTTCATTGGCTCGGTACCCGCACACGCCGCTGACACGCAGGCCGACTTCTTCAACGACGCGGCGCTCCAGGACGCCCATCTCAACCTCAACGCGAAGGACTGGGAAACGCTCAAGGCCAACGACGACGAAAACACGTACTACCCTGCGGATCTCAGCTGGAGCAACGTCACAGTCCGCAACGTCGGCATCCGCTCTCGCGGCAAAGGCACGCGCAACGGCATCAAGCCGGGACTCCGCGTCGACATCAACCGTTACCTCACGAACCTGCTGTTTCTCGGCATGAAGGCCATCATCCTCGACAACGCCTACAGCGATTCCACGCTGATCCGGGAGTCGGTGACGATGAAGATGTTTGCGCGGATGAACGTGCCGGCCCCACGCGAGGCGCACATCCGTCTGTTCGTGAACAATGAGTACGTCGGCGTTTACATCGCGGTCGAACCACTCGATCGCACCTTCGTCACGCGCATATGGGGATTGCAGGAGGGGGCGACAGAGTTCGGCGGCTATCTCTACGAGTACGAACACATCAGCGACTACAACATGGAATATCTCGGCCCGGATCTCGAGCCGTACGCGCCGATGTTCCGTCCCCAGACGCATGAAACCGATTCGCTGGCCTCGTTGTTTCAGCCGATCGAGGAAATGATCCGCACGATCAACGAAGCGACCGATCAGGATTTCGCGGCCGCCGTTGGCCAGTATCTCGATTTGCAGCAGTTCATGAAGTACTTAGCGATCGAGACATTCATGGGCGACTTCGATGGCTTCGTCGGTTACAACGCCGTGAACAATTTCTATCTGTATCGGTTCGCGCAGAACGGCCGGTTCCAGCTGATTCCGTGGGACAAAGATGCGGCGCTCCAGGGGGTTGACCTTCCGGTCACGTCGCGCATGGACGCGAACGTGCTCGTTCATCGAGCCATGGACGATCGTGAACTTCGACAGGTGTTCATCGATACGCTCGCGCAGTGCACCAGCATCGCGAACGAACCGGCAGCACCCGACGATCCACGCGGGTGGCTCGAGCGCGAAATTGACCGACAGAGCGCGCAGATCGCGGACGCCGTAGCTGCGGATCCTGTCTATCCGTTTTCGTATCAGCAGTTCGCGCAGGACGTCTCTGTGGAGATCGATTTCGGCCGCAATCGGCCTGTCTATGTGGCCTGTGAGGTGTCTCGCCTGGCCGATCCGGGCGCTCCCGAAGATGCCTGCGCCTCGATTTTCAATCCAACCACGCTGAAATCGCTTGCGGTCAGGTAGGTGAGGCTCTAAGATTCCCCCTCTCGTACGGTCCAGCTTAGCGTCGAGCGGAGATCCATTCGCTGGTGGGCGTGGCGTGCGACCGGGTAGTCATGGGTTTCCGATCCGGGGTCAGATTCGTAATTCTCGGCGCGGTGCTCACGCTCGCATACTGTGCGAAGTCTTCGGCACCGACCAGTCCCACACAACCAGGGCCGACGGCATCAGGCGCTTCCGACCCCCGACCGGCGGGTCCTGCCATTCCCGGTCCTCGAACCGGTCAGCTCGTGGGCGCTGGAGACATCGGGTTTTGCGCGCCGTCGAACATCTCTGGTTCCGAAGCGACCGGCCGCCTCCTCGATCGTCTCGGCGGCACGGTGTTCACGACCGGCGACAACGCCTATCCGACTGGCAGCGCCACCGATTACTCGCAGTGTTACGAGCCTGGCTGGGGCCGTCATCTCGCGCGAACTCGCCCGTCGCCCGGGAATCACGAATACGTCTCGGGCGCGATGCCGTACTTTGGCTATTTCGGCGTTAATGCCGGTCCGATGGCGACCGGGTATTACAGCTTCACCGTTGGAGCGTGGCACGTCATCTCGTTGAACAGCGAGATCGCCGCATCGGCCGGCTCTTCGCAGTTGGAGTGGTTGCGTTCCGAGCTGGCGGCGAATCCATCCGCCTGCACAGCCGTCTACTGGCATCGCCCGCTCTTCAGCTCGGGCCGGCACGGAGACAATCCAGACATGCGCGACATGTGGCGGGTTCTGTACGCCGCCAACGTCGACGTTGTCATCAACGGTCACGACCACACGTACGAACGCTTCGCGCCGCAGGATCCCGACGGTCGTCTCGATCCCACGCGCGGCATCCGCGAGTTCGTGGTCGGTACCGGTGGTTCGCCGCTCTACGAGTTCCCTTCCGCACACGCCAACAGCGAAGTGCGCGGAAGCTCGTGGGGCGTGATCTCATTCACGCTGCTGGAAAACCATTATGAGTGGGAGTTTGTTCCGGTGGATGGACAAACGTTCCACGACAGCGGCACTGGAACGTGCCATTAATCTGACAATCCCTCAATTTCAGGATTTGCGGATCTCAGGATTTGGAATTTCGAAATTTCGGAATTTTCGACGTTGAGGATTTGAGAATTCAGGACGGTGCGTTGACCACCACCAATCCCACAATTCCCAAATCCTCCAATCCGAAATCCTAGAGCCTCAAATCCTTGGATCCTTCGATCCTGAAATTATTGAGGCTCCGGAAACCCTGAATTTCATCGTCAGAATGAGTATCTGATCCCCAGTTTCGCCTGGCGTGGAAATCCGCCGCCGCCGCGCAGGCCGTTCAACACCAGGAACGTCGACGTCAGCCGCTCGTCGCCCGATGGATTGTTGAAATTGGCGCGGTTCGTGATGTTGAAGATGTCGAGGAACACCTCGACGGCCTGACGATTTCGCAGCTTCCCGCGCCAGCCGGCGCGCAGATCGAGCTGGAAGTAATCGGGGCCGATGGCGCCGTTTCTGCCGCCCTTGTTCTGAACCCCGGTCATCAGGATATTTCCGGGAGCGGTTCCGCTGTAGACGCCGGCCGGCGACGGATCGGTCAACTCGCCGTTCTGATCGCGGTCGATGTTGCTGTTGAAGATGGTGAACGGCGCACCGCTCATATACCGCATCGTTGCGGACAGCGTCGCACCGTGCGTCCTTGGAATTTCCGTGTGGCCGTTGAGCGACAGCACGTGCCGACGATCAACGCTGGAGGGACCTTCCCACTCGTCCAGGTTGAGATCGGTCAGCTTCTGGTAGGTGTCCTTGTCCGATTGGTCTTCAGCGGTTCCGCGCGACTTGGACAACGAGTACGACACGCGGCCCGACCAGCTGTTCGCATAACGCTTCTCGAACGAGAGGTTCAACGCATCGTAATTGTTGAAACCTGCATTCTCCATCACCCACACGCGATCTTTGTAGACCTCGCCCAGCACACCGAACGCATCGACGAAGGTAATGGTCCCCGATGCAGTGGTGTTGGCGCGTACCATCGGATTGAGGTTGCGCGCCAGAAACATATCCCGGTTGGCCGCATGCACATAATCAGCGGCAATCGCGATGTTCCGCGCCAGTTCGCGACTGTAGCCAACCGTGGCCTGATGCGCGTAGGGCTGTTGACGGCCCGGCGAATCGAAGATCACGACGCCGTCGTTCTTGACGAGTGCGCCCGGCGGATACGACTGGTTGAGCAGCGCGCGATTGACGATCGGTCCATTCGCCAACAGCGGTTCCGTCGGGAACCGTCCCGCGCGCGGGCCGGGATCGATCGCGGCACTCGGGAAGTTGACGACAACCGATGACGTGAATTTCGGGAACTCGATGGTGTCGTCGACCGCGCCCAGGATGGTCCGGTTGTAGAACAATCCATAGCCGCCGCGAATGACCGACCTGCCCTCGTCGTCGAGGGCATGCGTAAAGCCGATGCGCGGCGCGATGTTGTTCTTGTCCACCGGATAGTGTTTGTTGCTGGCCGGAAACAGCGGATTGTCTTTCTCGTCGAGCGGAATGATTTCCAGGTCGTAGCGGATCCCGACGCTCAACGTGGAGTGTCCGCCCATCTTCCACTTGTCCTGCGCGTAGAACTCGTAGGTGTGGTTGTTGATGAACTCGTTGTAGGCGCCCGTCCGGATACTGAGGCGTTCCGGATACGTCCGTGGATTGGTCGAGTCGAACGGCAAGTCGGTATTGAAGGTGAACGTGCCGTTCTCGTTGATCTGCGACACGCGACGGAGTTCCGTATAGTTGTAGCGTGCCCCGAATTTCAATTCGTGGTCGCCTTTCTTGCCAGGCACGAACCACGAGTAATCGTCCTCGATCTGATAGTTCGAATCCCACGGCCCCTGCGCCTCGGTGCTCGCCCCGGTGAGGACTTGCGGGTAGTTCAGCTGCGGCGGACACTTCGACTGATCGCCCTGCGCTTCGTCACCGAACGTGAAACCCTGGCTCGTGTCATAGGGGCCGGTCTGGCCGCGGAAACATTGATTGCCGTGCCACCAGTGCTCCCAGGTCCTCGCCACACGCACCGTGTTGACGCGCGCGTTGCCGAACACGCTCGTCAGCGTGCCGACGGCCGTCTGATCGAGGTCGGTTTCGTCCTGATAGGAGTCGAGTGTTCGCTTCGCGGCCATCGTCCGCCACTGCGGCGCCCACTCACGCAGCCAGCGAACGGCCCACGTATTCGATTTGCTAATCTGGTGGTCAAAGCGAATCAGCGTGTTCCAATCGGTGCGATCCTCGGCAATGGCAAAGTTGTATTCCGGCCGCGCCGAAAACTGACCGGTCCGGTTCGGATCATCGATTTGCCGCTCGAGGCTAAAAAAGAAGTGCGCCTTATTCTTGACGATGGGCCCGCCGACGACGCCACCCCACTCCCGCTGCGTCGTGGTGGGCTTCGCCTGGTTGCTGAACTTGACCAACGGATCAGCCGACGTCAGCGCATTGGCGGCGGAATAGCCGAACGCCACGCCTTCGAACTGATTCGTTCCCGCCTTGGTCACGGCATTGACGATCGCGCCGCTCGCGCGGCCGTACTCCGCGTCGTACATGCTCGTGAGCACCTGGAATTCCTGCACCGCTTCGAGCGGCGTACGGACTTGCGCCCCTGAGCTCGTCCCAAGCGCGTCATCGGAGTTGTAGCCGCCGTCCACCGACACGTTGGTGTTCTGCGACGTCTGTCCGCCCGCAATGATCGTGTCGTTGCCCATCTGGTTGGACGGTGTGAATTGCACGCCGGGGAGCAGTCCGACCGTCGCGAAGTAGTTGCGGTTCATCGCCGGCAGTTCGCTCAGGTCCTGGGTATTGAGGTTGCCACCCACATGGGCGCTCGTCGTATCAACCAGGGGCGATTGCGCCGTCACCTGAACGGTCTCTTCAATTCCGCCAACCGCGAGCGCCAGATTGATCGTCAGCGTGTTGCCGACTTGCAACTGCAGTCCGGCGCGTTCCACCGGGCGGAATCCGGTCAGCTTCGCGGAGATGCGGTAGCGTCCCGGAATGAGCTGTGACACAAAGTACGTGCCTTCCGGTCCGCTGACGACTTCGCGGAACACACCGGTCGCTTCGTTGGTAATGACGATGTTTGCCCCGGGGAGTACCGCGCCTTGTTCGTCGGTGACGCGTCCGGCAATTTCCGAAGTGCCTTGCTGAGCGACGAGCGGCGTGACGATCGCGAGAAGAAACAGCGCGACGAACGTTCCAACCAGGACTCTGCGCATCTGCCGCCTCCTTGGGTCTGAAAAGAGACGAAACAACAGACTTCTTATGAGCGCAGCGCCGACGCGGAATAAACGTCGCGATTACACTACCGACGTCTTACAAGTTCAATAGAATTTCAGGATCTATTTCAAATGGAAGGGGTGCGAATTCTAAACGTTGGATTACGGATTCCTTACCACTCGACCTGCCGCCGGTCGCGAAAGAAGCCGCCGGTGGGACCCCTGTCGGGAAGTGTCGCAAGCCAGACCGTCGTGTCCGTTCCTTCTTGAACGGATCGCGGGGCCGACCGTCCGCCCATATCAGTCCTGACCCATCCTGGATCGACGACGTTCGCAAGCACGCCCGAGTCGCGGTAGGTGGCCGCAAGAGTCCGCGTGAACGCGTTGAGCGCGGCTTTCGAGATTGAGTACGCCGGCGCGTACGTGGACATCTTCGACAACTGACCGGCACCCGAGGAAACGTTGACCACTCGTCCGTAGCCCCGCTTCGCCATTGCCGGAACAAACTCCCGGCACACTTCGATCGCTCCGAAGCAGTTCGTCTCGAACGTTTCGCGGAAGCCGTCGAGTGGCGTGTCGAGCACACCGGCCGACTCGAACAGCAGAATCGCCGCGTTGTTGACGACGACGTCGACGGGACCGAGGTCTTTTTGAATGGCACGATGCGCGGCCTTGATGCTCGCCACATCAGTCACATCCATCCTGACCGCGATCGCCGTGTCGCGTGGCGCATGGAGGCCGCTGAGCGCTCGATTCACCGCGGCGTGATCGCGGCCGGTCATGGCGACCCGCAGGCCTTTCGCAAGCAGCTGCCGGCAGGTTTCAAGACCGAGTCCGCGATTGGCACCCGTGACCAGCGCAATTCGCGAGGCCATGTCAGCTCCCTCCCTGGTTCTTAGCTGTAGATCACGCCGAGCACGAAGAGCGACCAGATATTCGTGGTTCTGCGGTCTCGGCGAGCTCCGTCGGCTGACGTAGCGACTGGCCGGAGACACGACACCAACCTCAAGCCTCGATGAGGCATATGCCTTGCAGCCCGGACACCCGAACTCTTGGATGAGAAAGGAGCTTCAGCGATGCACGGTCGACTACTGTTGGGCGTTCTTGGAACTGCGGCGCTCCTCGTCGGGTGTTCCCAATCTGACTCGGGAATTACCTCGAGCGTCAAGTCGAAGCTCATCGCAGATGAGGTTGTTAAAGCGAGAAACATCAACGTCGACACACACGACCGCGTGGTCACATTGACAGGAACGGTGCAAAGCCCCATCGAAGAAAGCCGCGCAATTGAAATCGCTCGCGATACGAACGGCGTTGCCGACGTCGTCGACAAAATGTCTGTTGCGTCGGGGGAGCCAGGGGCGATGCCGACGACCGGGCTCACGGCGCCGGCTGGAGTCAGCGGTGCCGTCGGCGATACCACAATCACGAACGACGTGCGGGCGCGTCTGCTCGCCGACGCCGATGTGAGCAGTCAGAAGATCGGCGTCGACACGCACGACAGGGTGGTGACGTTGTCCGGCACCGTCGCGACGCTGGAGCAGAAATCGAAGGCGGTCGAACTTGCGGGCAAGGCCGACAACGTTCTCCGCGTCGAAGACAATCTGCTCGTGCAATCCACTCCGGCACCCGCGACGCGGTAATCAATCGCTCTTGTTGGTTTTCATGGGAGCCGGCTGCTGCCGGCTCCAGACCGGCTAAAGGCGGACGCCACGGGTGTGGGCCGCCATGCGCGCCGTTGACGCGCTCTCAACTCTGTTCTGTCAGTGGAAGCTCGATGAAGAACGTCGTCCCTTGTCCAAGGATCGATTCGGCGTGAACGTCGCCCTTCAGCGCGTCGACGCAATCGGCCACAATCGACAGCCCCAGGCCCAGGCCGCTCGTGCCGAGTTCCGCGTCCCGCTCGGGATGACCACGATAGAACCTGCCGAAGATCGATCGGAGATCGCCCTCGGAAATCCCGATGCCGTTGTCCTGGACAGCGAGCGCACACACATCGGTACGCGGGGTTGTGGCCGTCGTCACATGCACGAAGCGCTCGAGCTTGTCGGGATCGCTGTACTTGATCGCGTTCGACACGAGGTTCGCCAGAATCAGCTCCAGTCTTGCGGCATCAATGGTGATGCGCGGCAGATCGTCCGCCACTTGGACGCGGACACCCCGCACGTCCGCTGCCTCTTTCAACTGTGTGGCGACATCTCGCGCCATGGCGCCAAGGTCGACGAGCTGCACCTGGTTGTTGTCTGAATCCGACGACCGCGAAAGCGCCAGCAGGCTTTTCAGCGTATCGTCGATTCGGGTCACGTTCCGCTGAACGGTTTCGAGGATCTGTTCGCGGCGCGGTCGTGCAGAGACGGGGTCGAGCGACCGCAGCAACTTGACGCCGAATTGCAGCACGCCGAGCGGCTGACGCAACTCGTGGGTGACCATGCGATTGAAGCCTTCGAGTCGCGCGGCATGCTGTGTGATGGTTTCGGTGTACTCCGCGACCAATGTATCGACGGTCGTTCGCAGCAGGGCATCGATGACGGCTTCCAACCGATCCATCACATCGATCGCCTCTTCCACGCTCGGCTCGAGCGAGAGCCGAGAAATCTCGTCCTTGATAAATCGCGCGAGAGTCTGTCGCAGCGCGCGATATTCTCGCAGCACCTGCTGCAGGGAGGCGCGCTGGGCGTGGCGAAGATGACCGAGTTCCGCGGCCCGCGCGATGATCACCGCATCGGCCGCGATCGCCTCCTCCGCCGGGGCCCGGAGAACGGACGCGATTTCCTGAATGAACGTCGGAATCTGACCCAGCAGTTCGTCGCCCGGGAAAATCTCAGTTTCCGCGACAGGGACCACCCGTTTCAGTTCTTCGAACCAACGCTCCGCGAGGACCTGTCCTGAGTCCTCGATTCGAACCGCTATGGCAGTGCTGAAGTCTGACGCGACCGCGTGTGCCGGCACGAAGCCTCCTGGAAGGCGCTGCTGTTAGGACGTCAGTGTTGGGACGTAGGGCTTTAAAAGAACTCGCTCGATGACCACCGGGAGTGCAAAACAACTGCCGGGGCTGTGTTCCCGTTACCGACTGATGGCCCGCTACTGCAGAGAATCAAAACAAGACGGTTGGCGTAACACTTGTGTAGACGTCGCCAATGCCGAGTCGGTTTCAACCCTGGATGCGGTCCTCACCCGAATAAAGAACAAATCGGCGGCCCCTAAGAAATCCGACCAGCGTGAGATTGAACTCGCGCGCGAGCTGCACGGCCAGACTGGACGGTGCGGAGACCGATGCCACCACCGGAACCCCGGCCACTAACGCCTTTTGGACGATCTCAAATCCGCCACGCCCGCTGACGACGAGGATCGCATCTGACAACGGCAGGTGATCGGTCTGGAGCGCGCGGCCAATGGCTTTGTCGACCGCGTTGTGCCGTCCGATGTCTTCGAAGATGGCGATCATCGAGCCGCTGCGATCGAAAAGCGCCGCGGCGTGCAGCCCACCGGTGCGCCCAAAGACGCGCTGAGCCGATCCAAGCGCGGCAGGCAGACTGGTCAGTTGATCAGCGCTGATGGTGAATCCGGTGCCCAGCCGGGCGAGTCCACGCGCGTGCACCGTGTCAATTGACGTGCGGCCGCAGACGCCGCAGCTCGAAGTCACCGTCGCGTTGCGCTCCAGCCGCGACAGATCGATCTCACCTTCGCGTGACAGCGTCACCTCGACGCGATTGCCGGTCACCTGGCCATCAGCCGATGTCCCGTAATTGACGCGGGCGATGTCGCTGCGGTGGTTGACCAACCCTTCGGTCAACAGAAACCCGGCGGCCAGCTCGAAATCATCGCCAGGTGTCCGCATCGTGACACTTGCCGGACGGCCATTGACACAAATCTCCAGCGGTTCCTCGACGGCGAGCTCATCGAGGATGGGACGCCGCCGGCCGTCATCCCACTCCGTGACCTGTGTGGATTTCGCAGACTGCGGCGCGTAACGCATGACCACACGATACCTTCAATCGGGCCCGAGCACGCTGATTGCCCGCCGCGGCACCATTGGCTTGCATCGTGCACGTCGCAAAGGCCACAGGAATGAAGCTACGCGGTCCAATCGTCATCGCGGTCGTACTGACCGGCCACTGGCTGGCGGCCTCGCCCGGTTCACCAAAACCAGACCCGTTCGACTTTCTTCGGCCGACGATTCAATTTTCTGCCGATGACAAGCATCAGCTCGACGAACGCGGCATCGTCTTGAAGATTCTCCCGGCCAGCGGTCACGAACTCGCCACGATGGTGGCGGCCTCGCTGAACACCGGTCCCGACGCCTTCGTCGCCAAGATCAGGAACATGCCCGCCCTGAAGAAAGGGCCGCATGTTCCGCAGACCGAAAAATTCTCCGCGTCGCCAGCCATCGAGGATCTGCAGCATCTGAGCCTCGACGACTCCGACATCCAGACGATCGAAGAGTGCCGCCCCAATCGTTGCAGTCTCAAATTGAATGCAGACGAGATTGAACGGTTGCATCGCGCCCAAGCGGCGGGTACCCCCGCCGAATCGAACGAGCGCGTGCAGCGGGAGTTCAGGCAGGTCGTGCTGGATCGGGCGAAACATTACCTCGCCGCTGGAACAGTGGAATCGAAGGAACAGTTCCAGACCTTGATGCAGCACTCGCCGTTCGTGCTCCGCGTGCCGCAGGTCGTGAATTACCTCGAGCGGTACCCATCGGCGCCGCTGACAGGCACCGAGTCGTTTCTGTATTGGTCGAAGGAAACCTACGCCTGGAAACCGATGGTCACGGTGACGCACCTGACCATTATTCGCACGGCCAATGGTCCCTTGCCCGAGGTGCTCGTGATCTCGCGCGATATCTTCGCCAGCCGTTATACGGGCGGCTCTCTCGTGGTGACGGCGCTGGTCCGTGATCCCAGTCTGCCCGAGACGCAGCGGTATGTCGTCTATGTGAATCGCACCTGGGTAGACGGCATCCGCGCGCTATGGCGTCCCTTAGTCGAGTACCGGGTGAAGTCGCAGGCCAAAAAAGTCTTCGCCGATGTTCGAGAACGTCTTGAACGCCCCGGCGAGCAGTCGACGCAGTAGGTCCTCGAAGCGCGTTGCGCTCGCCCAACAGCAGCGCCGCTCGATGCTCGACCTAAATCGTTCCCGCCGCTCGCGCGCGATGGAATTTCTGCAGCTCGTTATTCGCGCGCACGATCGTCGCGAGGCTCCGCTCGATGGCCGCAAGGCGATCACCAGGAATCGCGAAGTAAGCGTCGGTGTCTGCGGCACCGGTATACACTCGGTTGCCTACGCAGCCGAAGCTTGCGGACGTCAGATCGGCGTTGAGGGCTTCCGGAATCACCGCGCACGTGGGACGGCCCATCGCCGGTCCCGTGCCCGCCACGCCGGCTGATTGCGCCGCCTCGGCGAGCAGCATCAGTTGACGGGCGTTGCCGCGAACGAGCACCACATCTGGAGGGAGCGGCGCGGCGTCGAGCGGCGCGTAGACCGCCACCTGCAGAGGTGTCTTCCTGGTTGGAATGAGCGGGACCTCCTCGACCTTCAAATACTGCAGTCCCACCATCGTGCCGACGAGCCCCATCAACTCGGCCCGCTCCGGTTCCGAGAGTGTGACGTTGTGCGTGTGCGCGCCGACGGGACACCGCTTGTGATCGTCGGCGACCGTGTAGAACACCTCACCCTCGGCCGCGCGCCGCCAGTACCCGCAACCGGCGGGCTCCGTGGCCTCGACATGTTTGACGCCCGCTGGCGCCGCGTCGACGAATGAAATCGCAACAGGAGATGACGTCAGATGAAGAAGTTCTGTAATCGGTAATTGAGGCACGCCGCCGGTCCTTTCTGCAATTCGATCGAAGAGATCGAAAACGTTATCTTAATAGGCATGATGCCGGATCCGATTGCGATCTTCCAGCGACTCTACGAGCAGGCCGCACGCGCCTGCGCCGAGCCTGACGCGATGGTGCTTTCCACGGTCGACCCCGACGGGCGCCCGTCGGGCCGCTACGTGTTACTCAAGGCGGTCGATCACGGGTTCGTCTTCTACACGAACCTTGACAGCAGGAAGGCGCGTGCGCTCGGTGCGAACCCGTTGGCGTCGCTCTGTTTTTACTGGCCGCCGCTCGACAAGCAGGTCCGGGTGGAAGGCCGAGTCGAGCGTGTCACTGACGAAGAAGCCGACGCGTACTTCGCCACGCGGCCGCGTGAATCGCAAATCGGCGCCTGGGCATCCCAACAAAGCGCCGTGCTCGAATCGGCAGACGTTCTCGGCGAGCGGGTGGCATCGTTTCGCGCACGGTTCGGGGAGGGTGTCGTGCCGCGCCCGCCGTTCTGGTCCGGCTTTCGCGTGGTCCCGTCGTCGATTGAATTCTGGACCCGCGACCCGGCCCGCCTGCACGAGCGCGAGCGGTTCGATCGGAAGGGCGACCAGTGGACGCGATCGCTGCTCTATCCGTAGCCCTATCGCGGCGTGCACTGGCGGCTTCGGAGTTTCCTCCATCCACACATTTAATCGCGTTCGAAATTTACACGGTCAACGTTTAATCCACGGAACGTGACCAGAACGGTCACTTGCTCTGTGGAGGTGTGTGGATGCGATTCAGTATGAAAAATGTGTACGCGCTCCTGGTCCCGGTCCTTCTCTTCCCCACGATCAGTTTCGCGCAGCTGCCCGACTGCACGGCGGTGGGCGTTGCCTATGGGCAGCTCACGGGACAACTCCAGGCCATTGTGGGCGCTCAAAACAATGGTGGATTTGGTTTTCAGATGTGGGCCACGATCGTCAATCGCAAAGGCGAAGTTTGCCTCGTGACGAGCTCGGGCGGACCCGGCGAAGAGTGGCCGGGCAGCCGGGTGATTTCAGCCCAGAAGGCGAACACGGCCAATGCATTCAGCCTGCCGGCCTTTTCGCTTTCCACAGCAAACCTCTACACGGCCGTGCAACCGGGCGGTTCGTTATTTGGGCTGCAGGAAAGTAACCCGGTGAACCCAGCCGTCGCGTACGCCGGCGAGGCGAACAATTACGGAACGGCCACCGACCCGCTGATCACCTTCAAGATTGGTGGTATCAACGTCTTTGGGGGAGGTCTCGCCCTCTACAACTCTAGCGGCATTCTCGTCGGCGGGCTTGGCGTGAGCGGCGACTCCTCCTGCGCGGATCACGTGATTGCGTGGAAGCTACGGCACGTCCTGAATCTCGACTTCGTCCCTGGTGGCGTGAACACCGACACAACTCGTCCCGACAACATCATCTACGACATCGATCAACCTGGGAACAGCCGGGCGATAGCGCCGAGCAGCGCCAGCGGATGGGGACAACCACACTGCCTGCCCACCGACGTCGCACCCTCTTCCCTGCCACAGACGCAGCCGTTTCCGCATCCGTAGGAACGCGAGCCAGGCGGAGGTCGCGGAGACCGTTTGGGCTCTCCCAGAAAGCCTCTTGCGATCTCCGCGTGCTCCGCGGCCCATTCCCGCTTACACCGGCGTCCGTTGCCGGAACGGCATCGCGATGCGCGCGCCGAGGACCCGTTCCCGCCGATGCTCGGCATCGAGCGTCAGTGCGCGCGCTTTGAGTAGATCGGTCAGCGCAATCATGCCGACGAGCGCGCGCGTCCGGCGCTCAATGACAGGGAAGCGTGTGAGTCCGGTTTCCGCCATCCGGTAGACAACCAGTCGCAACGGCTCATCCGGATAGGCCACGACAGGGTCAGGCTTGACGATCGAATGAAGCTCCGGATTTCTCCCTCCGACGGAGCGGTCGACGAGCTTCTGCAGATCGTTGCGGGTCGCGACGCCGAGCAGAGCGCGGTTTTCGTCGATGACCGGGTACAAGCGCTGACGACGTCCGTTGCCATCGGCGTGCAACGACTCGGCGAGCGAATCGAGGCGTGCGCGCGACGGCAACGCGGCGATCGATGTCCGCATCACCTCGCGCACGAACAGGATCTCGAGCGGATCGATCGCATATTCGCGGCTCAGGTGAAATCCTCGCCGGGCGATTTTCTCCGTAAGAATCGACCGCTTCATCACCAGCACCGTGAAACCGTGGGCGATCGTCACGGCGATGAGCAGCGGCAGCATGACGTTGACGTCGTGCGTCAGCTCGAGCGCGAACACGATTCCAGTGAGCGGCGATCGCATCGTCCCGCCGAGAATCGCACCCATGCTCACGAGCGGCCAGAAACCAACACCCTCGGCCGGCAGAATCCACGATTCGACGCCGCCGAGCGCGCCCCCCATCATCAAAAGCGGCGCCAGCACGCCGCCGGAAGTTCCCGATCCGAGCGATACCGACCAGATGATTGACTTGACGATGAGGACGCCGATGATCACCCGGCCGGCGACGTTTCCCTGCAGCAGGTCGCCGATGACGTCGTATCCAACGCCCAGCGCCTGCGGGAACATCCAGCCGCCGATGCCGATCACGAGACCGCCAATGGCCGGCCACCACATCCAGTGGATCGGCAGACGCTGGAAGGCGTCTTCCGACGCGTAGACCGCCTGGGTCAACAACGAGGACAGCACGCCGGCCAGAATGCCGACGATGACGCAGCCAAGCAGTCCTTGCGGACCAATGAACGCGGGATGGGCCGGCACCGGAAACAGCGGTCCCATTCCGATGATGTAGCGCCGCATCGCGGCGGCGGCGCCGCTCGCGAGGGCTACCGGGATCACGCTCCGCGGCTTCCACTCGAACAGCAGCAACTCGACTGCCAGCAAAACCGCCGCTAACGGCGCCGCAAAGGTGGCCGACATCCCGGCAGCGGCTCCTGCCACGAGCAGCGTCTTGCGTTCCGCGCTGGTGAGATGAAAGAACTGCGCGATGAGTGATCCCACCGCGCCTCCAGTCATGATGATCGGTCCTTCGGCGCCGAACGGACCGCCGGATCCGATCGAAATCGCGGATGACAGCGGCTTGAGGATGGCCACGCGCGGCTCGACGCGGCTGCCGTTGATCAAAATCGCCTCAATCGCTTCCGGAATGCCGTGGCCGCGAATACGCTCGGATCCGTAGCGCGCCATGAAGCCGATGATGAGCGCGCCAATGACGGGGACGATGATCACGAAGGGCCCGAGCGTATGCGCTTCGGGTGTGATCAGGTCGGTGCTGAATCGCTGAAAGAAGAAAAGATTGGTAAAGAGCCCAATCAGCTTCAGCAGTCCGAGGGCGACGAACGCGCCCACGATGCCGATGCAGATGGCAAACAGGCTGATGAGCAGCAACCGTGGTGTTGCCGTGAAATCGCCAAGGGTTTCAGCGGGATCGCGATCGGGTCTATCCATTCCGGCGGAGTCTCCTTTTGCGGGTGTCGTCGAAGAACATGCGCGGTTGGCGCGCGGGGGTGTTCATGCCGCCCACGATGCGCTGCAGCAGCGCCGAGAGTTGGGTCCGCGACGCAGGCGGGATCTGCTGAATCGAGGTGATTAATCGCTCCTGGGCGGCGCCGGTCGTCCGCGCCGCCAGGCGACGGCCGCGACCGGTCAGCACGAGCTCGAGTTTCCGGCTGTCGTCAGCTGATCGCTGTCTCGAGACGAGGCCCTGCTCCACCAGGCGCGCCACGACGGTGGACACGGAACTCTGATGGGTGAAGGTGCGGGCCGCGAGATCGTTGAGCGACTGGGAAGGCGCGTCGGCGAGCTTCTCGAGGACGAACAACTGGGCGCCGCTGATGCCTAACTCCTGCTCGGCACGGCGTGACGATTCGCGCAGCGCCTGCACGATCCGCCGCAGCGCGTCGAGCACCTCCTGCGACGAGCCGTCGCGAGATATATGGGCACCCATATATCTCACGATAACACGCCTCGCCGAAATGGATGACCTTGACTGCAGCCGTTCTCGCGCGATCAGCGGCCAGATCGGGATTTATCGAGCAATCCTGCGATTTCGCGGCTGTGATTCCCGGCAGCGGGTGCCACCCCAA
>Ga0070681_10001422_pt1 | contig 21056 bp, 16 predicted proteins | sample KBSC83BmetaG_FD_65650 | JGI IMG/M metagenome (GOLD analysis project Ga0070681, IMG submission 65650) | Corn rhizosphere microbial communities from Kellogg Biological Station, Michigan, USA - KBS C8-3B metaG | ecosystem: Host-associated > Plants > Roots > Rhizosphere | place: USA: Michigan... | reverse complement strand
CAGATTCTCGCCGGCTGTCCGTCTCTGAAAATCCTTGTCACCAGCCGCGCGTGTTTGCGCCTATATGGTGAACAGGAATTCCCGGTAGCGCCACTGGGGCAAAGCTCAGCCATGGAGCTGTTCGTTCAACGCGCGACAGCAGTGCGTCCTAACTTTGCCGTTACGTCTGAAAACGAGACTGCGATTCGGGACATCTGCACACGGGTGGATGGGCTTCCGCTGGCCATTGAACTGGCAGCTGCACGAACAAGGGTCCTCTCTCCAATTGCCATTCTCAATCGCCTCGAAAATCGGCTGCAGTTGTTGACGGGAGGTGCGCTCGATCTTCCCGAGCGCCAACAGACTCTGCGGAACACCATCGATTGGAGTCACGACCTCCTCACTGAAGCGGAGCAGAACCTGTTTCGGAGGTTTTCCGTCTTCATCGGCGGTTGCACACTTGATGGAGCAGAAGCGGTCTGCAATACCAACCTCGATCTCGGCATCGATCTGCTCGAAGGACTTTCTTCACTCGTCGATAAAAACCTCGTACAGCGTGTCGAACAGCCACACGATGAACCCCGCTTCACTATGTTGCAGACAATTCGGGAATATGCGCGCGAGCGTCTGGCTGCAAACGGAGAAGAAATCGCGACCCGACGGGCGCATGCCGCATATTGTCTGGTGCTCGCGGAGGAGGGCAATCCTGAACTACCCGCGCAAGGGAGAGATGTCTGGCTCACCCGTTGCGAACTGGAGATCGACAACTTCCGTTCTGCTCTCGATTGGCTGTTTGAGATTCGCGATCTGGAATGGGGACTGCGGCTCTGCATAGCGCTGTTTCGTTTTTGGGATATGCGCGAGCACCTGACTGAGGGTCGCACACGGCTCGAAGCAGTATTAACTCTCGCCGGAGACCAATACTCGAAACAGCGTGCGAAGTTGTACATTTTCCTCGGTGCGTTGTCCACCGCTCAAGGCGATTTCAGGGCCGCAGGTAGCTTTCTCGACCAGAGTCTTCGGCTTTACGAGCAACTGGAAGATGCTTCCGGCATCGCGGCGTCTCTGAATGCACTTGGCGTCTCGGCCCGCGATCGCGGCGATTACGATTCCGCGCAGGTCAACTTTGAGCGTAGCCTCGCCTACTGGCGCGCGCTCTCCGATGACCTTTCGACGGCGCGCTGTCTCCACAATCTTGCTAACGTCGCTAAGATTCGGGGCGATTACAGCCGTGGACAATCGGCCCTGCGGGAAGCAAGCTGCATCTTCGAGAAAGTCGGTGACCGCAGCGGAGCCGCGTGGTCCATTAACCAGCAGGGCGACATTTCGCGAGAACAGGGGGACACGAGCGCCGCACTCGAGCTATATCAACACGCCCTTGAGATCTTCCGGCAAGCAGGTGATCGCTGGGGGGCAGCGCGATCCCAGACAGATCTCGGTTATTTGTATTGTGCACAAGGCAATTTCGAAGCTGCGCACGCCTCGTACCTGGAAGCATTGCAGTTGTTCGCTGGTCTAGGTCACAGACGAGGTATCGCAAGGACTCTAGAAGGCATCGGCTGTCTTGCGGCAGGCCGCGGACATTCCGAACGCGCCTTAAAGTTGGCGGCGGCGGCGGCTCATCTGCGTCGGCAGATTGGTGCGTCTCTTACGCCCGCAGAACAGTCGAAACTTGATGAACGTCTGTTTTCGGCGTGGCACTCTCTCCCGGGACCGAAAGGCAGACAGGCTTGGGCGGAAGGTTCGGCCATGAGTCTCGAAAGAGCGATTCAGTATTCGTTGGACGATTCGGGAAGTGTTACTTCAGCTTCGCCGGATCGATGAGGCGACGCACCGCAGAAACGCGGTCAGCGGGGATACCCACTCTTCGCGCATGCTCCCGAATGATGTTCTCATCCGGTGCCAAGTACACGCAGTACACCTTGTCTTCAGTGACGTAACTATGCAGCCACTGTATCTGCGGTCCCAGTTCGTTCAACACTTCGAGGGAACGTAGCGAGAGATCCCGGAGTTCCGGCTCAGACAGTGAACCTGCCCCAGGGACTTCGCGCTCGATAACAAATTGTTGCATGCGGACCGTAGTTTACCATGCAACAGTTTGCGACGCCCGCTATACGAACTCCTTAATCTGCAGCATGTTCCCGTTATTGTTGTCCTTAATCTCTGAACGCAAGCCGCTTCCGATCTGCTGCCCGAGTCTAGCGAAGCGTGGTTTCCGGCAAGCTTCGTCAATCTCTCGTCGCGGTTTCGTTACTTCCCAGGGAAAGGGCCGTAAATTCACTTCAATCACCAGAGCTCTACGGCCAAAAGGAGTGACAATGTTCAATTTGATAAGAGAGACACTCGGTCACACGACCGTCCTGCACTGCTCAGGAACTATAGTTTTTCCCGATGCTGATGCCTTGCACATGGCCGTTCTGCAGCTTCCTCGCAGTCGGAAGCTAGTGCTTGACTTAGCAGACGTCGTCACGGTCGATGCAGCTGGGCTGGGCATCTTCGTCTCGCTGTACCATTGGGCTAAGAGGACCAGAACCGAGTTGAAGTTGATGAACCCCGGTGCAAAACTGCAAGCGTTGCTCGCAGCAACACGCCTGAATACCGTGCTGGAGTGTTGTTCGGTGCAAGAGATGGTTGAACTCTTGTACTGTTCGGGCGATGACGGCGAAGAATCATGGAGTCTCAACCGGCGTTCCACTGCCGACGCTTCCAGTGCCAAAGCTGAGAGGGTTCACGCATCGCCGGATGATGCAACTGTCTGCCATTGCTTCAGCGAGAATTTGATGATAGGCAGCACAGTTCGCGGATGACGCGGGGCCGGGGCGCACAACGGACGGGTTTAGTCTTCGGGAAAGGGGACGGATTGCGTCCCCTTGATTGTCGCTCTTTCTACTTGATGACAACTTTAACGCGCATCCACGGGTGAATGCAGCACTGAAAATAATGTTCACCTTTCGACAAATTCGTCACGGGGTGGTGCTGCCTTGCAGGATGCGTGTCCTAGCGACGGCAATGTTCCCGAAGCCGCCGGAACACTCGGGGACAGTCTGCTCTCCCGGGGCGTTCAGTTGATCAATAAATCCGCCGCCGAAGCGAGCGACCTCAGTGAACGTGTGAGGCTCGCCGCCCTGATCAACTACGGTAATATCTGTCCCTTCCTTCATCTTGAGAGTGTCGGGTTCGAAGTCCCACTTGGGATCCGGATGTCCAGTGGACGCTACGTTGAACAAATCCAAAATCGAAGTGGAAAATCCAAGGGCGATATCCTTGCAGAAGTCGGGCCCAAGCATATCGTTAAACGATTTCGGATCGCATTCATCGAGCGTAACAATTTGCGCTACGCGAGAAGGTGCTTCTTCATTTGGTTGGATTTGCTTGCGTTCTGTCGCGCAAGCGCGGAGGTCGCGCCGGCAAGTACGAACATGGCCAGCAGGGCAGTCAGCTGTTTCTTCATTTCAAAATTCCTTCCTTGCTTCCTCGTTTGTGAAATCAAATCGTTCTTCAGGCGCCGGGGGCTTTGTGTCAGGATGTGCGCTCAGTCGAAACGAGATCGGGACACCTCTAAAGACGTAATCGTAAACAGGTGAAAATGTCGGTCCCAGGCTGCCGAGTTCCTGCACTCTTTCTCTGTCACGTTCGCCTTGATTCGCAGCTTGATCTGGATAGTCTGGTACCCGCTTCGAACAGTAGGATCCAGCCCAAGAAATCCTCGCAAATCCAGATCCCCTGACAAGGAAGATTCAACTTGCTCAATCTCGATGCCGCGGGCGGCAGCGTGATAGATCATCGAGGTGGTCACACACGAGGCGAGCGCGTGTAACAGGTGTTCAACCGCAGTCTGGAATTGAAGTAGCTAGCCAGTAAGTAGCGGAACAAGGTGGGATCAGAGCGCTACATTTGTCATTGGTGCGATCCGCTAGTGAATGCGAGCTTCGCGTGGTGGGGTTGCATGGATTCTCTCCCAAGCGCGGCGAAGCTGGCGCGGCGAATTGAATCCGCACTGTTCAGCAACGCGCTCCATGTCGAATCGGGTCTCGCGCAGCAATTCTTGGGCATAAGCAACGCGTAGACGGTTCCTGTATTCGGGAATGCTCATACCGACATGCTCGTGAAACAATCTCGAGAGATGGCGGTCACTGGCCCCAGCTATGCGCGCGAGTGCCCGCAAACTCCAACCCTTGGTGAGATCTGCGGCGATTGCATCCTGTACGCGATGAACGGCCGGATGAATGTGATTGCGGCCTTCCAGCCACGGAGAGAGCTGTGGGTCCGAACCACTGCGGCGAAGATAGACGACTAAATATCGCGCGACTGCCAGTGCGCAGAACTGCCCCGCGGCCTGATGGACGAGGTAAAGCATGAGGTCGATTCCTGCCGTAATCCCGGCACTCGAATAGCGCTCGCCGTCTTCAACATAGAGACGGTTTTCGAGAATGCGAGCCCTTGGCGCAATTACTCGAAGCTCGTCATAACTCAGGTAGTGTGTGGTACAGGAGTGCCCGTCAAGAAGACCGGCCCGAGCAGCAAACAAGGCTCCAGTACAAATCGAGATCAACTTGTGGTCGGGACGAACCGTGCTTTGAAGCCACTTCACGCTCGCTTTTTCCGCCGCTTCGTCATCCGCTGACTTGCCCGGACCAAACGAGCCTCCGGAGAGCATGATGTGCTCTACGTCTCCAGCGAGCACGATCCAGGAGTGCGGTGGTAATTGTTGGGGCAGCGGTTCGATTCCCGCCAAAGTAATTCCAATCGAAGTTTGCAACGAAGAGATCGGCCCGATGTACCGCACTTCGAAACGTACAGAGTTTTGAACGCGGTTCGCCTGTCTTAAAACCTCGAGTGGCCCCGCGATGTCGAGCAAAAGCAGGCGACTTGGTAAGAGAACGAATACCGGGATCCGGCGAACTTCATCGGAACTCGAGCCGGGCTTTGTCCGCTGATCATGTACTTGATGGCTGGCACCTGATTTGGGATTTTTCTTCCGCGGCACTGACGATTGCTTCATAACTTTTCCATCGGGCATTTCCAGCCAACTCGAGCGGTGGCCTTAAATGAATCTAAGTCAGGGTACAAGTTGTCTCATGACGCCGCAAGAGCTTCTTCGACAGTTGTGATTCGGGCAAAACGGGTGTCCAGAACGAGTTCCGTTCTTGCTTTGATTTCTTCGGGCGTCCACTTCTTCCCGTGGCGGTCAATCATCGGAAACGTCAGTGTCGCCTCAGTAACGTAATCCACTCCATACCCGAGATCGGAAGCGTGGCGGGTGGTTGTCTCGCAGCATTGTTCAGTTCGGATGCCGCAGACAATAACGCGGCGAATGCCATGTTGTCTGAGCCAGACGTCGAGTCCGCTTCCGACGAGCGCGCTATGACTGTGCTTTTCAAACACAGCATCTGGGGTGAAAGCTAAGTCACGTAGCGGCACAACACAACCTGACTCCCGCGAGAATGGTCCGGACTCCTCGACATGGAAGACCTGGATAACTGGGATCCCTCGGGACTGGGCGCCCGTGATGAGCGATCGCACTCGTTCAACGAAAAACGGTAGGTCGGAGTCGCACCAGTAGGGACGATGACGAAACGACTCTTGCACGTCAACGACAAGAAGCGCAGTTGCAGTAGACATTCGAGACTCGTGTCCTCAGCCAGCGATTATGGCAATCACTGCAAAGGCATGAAAGACCTGAGTAGGACTTTTATGGGACATAAAAAGACATCAGCCTGAACTACCCAAGCCTCCGCACCTACTCATGAAAATATTTGTCTACTTTTGTCCGATATACGTCCGCCACATGCCTTTTAACGGTCCCAAGCTCCTGACACAATCGCCGCATTCGTGAGTCTCGATGATGAGTATCCACGAGTGACGCCAGATTAACGGCCGGATCTTGACGGAGGCAGCGTGCAAGTGCACTTCAAAGCAACGTGGCTAATGACGGCCATCGCATTGATCGGACCGTCAATAGCAGACGCTCAAGCTGCACCCAAGAATGTTGGCGAAGATCAAGCCGCCTACTCTAGCAAGCCTGGCGACGATTTCTACCGCTATGCCAATGGGGAGTGGCTGAAGGCGAACACGATCCCGGTCGGACATTCAACCTATGACAACCGCGCAATGTTGGCGGAGAAAACAAACCAGCAAGTAAGGGACCTGATTCAACACGCAGCCTCCGCTCACGCGAACAAAGGCACTGTTCTACAAAAAGTCGGCGACTACTACACCAGTTTCCTGGATCTGGGCAGCATCGAGACAAAAGGACTTTCGCCCATCGCTGATGAGATGTCTAGAATCGGTGCGATCACCAACACAGGATCGCTATCTGCATATCTCGGGACGACCTTAAATAGTGAGGCCGAAGGACTCACGGCGAATGGCGACCACGTTTTCGGCCTTTGGATCAATCAGGGCTTCGAAGACTCGGACCACAATTTTCCTCACATCTGGCAGGGTGGTTTGGGACTGCCTGACCGTGACGATTATCTCGACTCCTCTCGCGACAAGGCTGAGTTGCGCGACCAGTACCAGGCACACATCAAGGCGCTTCTGAAGCAAGCTGGAGATGCGGATTCTGAAAACAAGGCAGCGCGCATCCTGTCACTTGAGACCCGCATTGCGCGCGCATTCGCTCCAAACATAGATGCCGCCGACGTCTTCAAGCAAAACAATCCATGGAAACGCGCCGACTTCTATACCAAGGCGCCAGGGCTCGATTGGGACGCGTACTTCCGATCAGCAGGACTTGCCGAACAGCAGGACTTCATCGTATGGCAACCATCGGCTGTGATTGGTGTCTCCGCTCTCGCCGCCAGCGAGAACATCGATGTCTGGAAGGACTACCTCCGTTTTCACTTACTGGAACACTATGCCGGCGTTCTACCCAAGGCGATAGCCACCGAGCACGTTGCGTTGTACGACACGATCCTGTCCGGGACGCAGCAGATCTCGGACCGAACTCAACAGGCAATCACCGCGACGAACGGCGCTCTGGGTCACGCTGTCGGTCAACTCTACGTCCAACTCTGTTTTCCGCCGACGGCAAAAGCCAGAGCGGAGGCGATGGTCAGAGACCTGATTGCTGCCTACCGCGGTCGCATTTCAAACCTCACATGGATGTCGTCACAGACGAAGCAAAAAGCCTTAGCAAAGTTGGGCACTCTTCAGGTGATCGTTGGCTATCCCGACGTATGGACAGATTATTCGTCTCTCGATGTCTCGCCTTCTGATGCCCTCGGCAATATGCGCCGGGCGGAGGCTTTCAATCGCTCTCGGAATATAGCCAAGTTGAAACAACCTGTGAATCCGATCGAGTGGCCGATCAATCCGCAAATGCCCGGTGCGGTCATCATGTTCAGCCCTAACGCGGAGTTCTTCTCCGCCGCGATACTGCAGCCGCCCTATTTCGACTGGCAAGGTGATTCCGCTTCCAACTATGGCTCTGCCGGAGCCGCCATGGCACATGAGATCACGCACAGCTTCGACGAACTTGGAAATATTTACGACGCACAAGGTCGCCTCGGAGCTTGGTGGAATGCAGAAGATCGCTCCAGGTATGTCGAAGCGACTGCCAAGCTTGTCGAGCAATTCAATCACTACTGTCCGTTGATCGAGCTTTGTGTCGATGGAAAACAGACGTTGACTGAAAACAGCGCTGACTTGGCGGGATTACTGGTGGCGCACGATGCCTATGTTTTGTCCTTGCACGGCCAAGGAGATGTAGTGATTCACGGATTGAGTGGTGAACAGCGCTTTTTCCTCGCCTTCGCAAACAGGTGGCGCAAGCTCCAGACCGAAACTGCGTTGCGCCAGCAGCTTAAAACCGACACGCACGCGCCGGGAGAATATCGCAGCGACACAGTGCGCAATGTCGATGCGTGGTACGAGACCTATACGGTCGCGCCAGGCGACAAGCTCCACTTGAAGCCTGAGGATCGCGCCAGGATCTGGTAAGCGTGGAAACTCAGCCGCCACAATCCAATCGTTCCAGCGTTGCAAAGTTCACAAATAGTCTTTCAGGAGTTTCAGGATGAATTTGCCACTTAGAGTTTTCAAGACCTTTTCCTTCATCACACTTGTGTTACTTGGCTCCTTCTACACTCTAGGCCAAGCAATCAGCGGGGACATAGTCGGAACGGTGAAGGATGTTTCCGGAGCGGTGGTGGCTGGTGCCGCAGTGACCGCCACGAACTTAGGTACCGGACTAAAGACAACGGTTACGTCGAATTCCGATGGCGACTACCACTTCGTTAACCTGGCATCTGGTTCCTACTCAGTCGAAGTCAACGGAGGCGGGCTCGCTGGCGGTTTCAAGAATGTTGAGGTTCAGCTCAACAAAACTGTCACCGCCAATATCATCGCCAGCCCGACTGGGTCCACCACAAGCGTTGAGGTGAATGACAATGCTGCCATGGTGGACACAGCTACGGTACAGATCGAAAACACCTACACAGCATCGCAGCTTGCGAATTCGCCGCTGGCTTCGACAGGAAGCGGTGTGATCAACCTCTCGTTGCTGAACGCTGGGGTAGCTACGCAGGGTGGTGTGGGGTTGGGTACCGGACCATCGATTTCCGGCCAACGCCCGAGAAACAATAACTTCACGGTCGAGGGTGTCGACAACAATAGTAAGGGCGTGACCGGTCCGCTGCTCCAGGTGCCGAACGATGCAGTGGAGAACTTTACCGTGCTGCAAAATCAGTTTGCGCCTGAGTTCGGACACTCTTCCGGCGGGCAGTTCAACCAGACGATCAAGAGCGGCTCGAACACCTTTCATGGCGGGTTATATGAGTACTTCCAAAACCGAAACCTGAACGCGCAAGATTCGATTACCGCACAGTCGCAGCGTGCGAATGGGGCAACACCATACGCAACCCGCTACGACAATAACCGATTTGGCGGCCAGATCGGCGGCCCGATCATCAAGAACAAGTTGTTCTTCTACACACTGTTTGAATACAACCCGATCGGCAATGTGACCTCTTCGACGGGATGCGCTCCCACCGCTTCCGGTTACGCGACTCTGGCCGGTTTCGCCGGCGTGAACCAGACGAATCTGACCCAATTCCAGAAAGCGGTCGGGGCTGCAGGTGCGCAGGCTGGAGCAAGTGATTTGAACTGTGCGCCTACGACGAGTGTACTGGGTGCCGACATCCCGGTTGGCGATGTTGGATTTTCGGGTTCGTTTTACAACAACAACCTGACCAGTGTTAATTCGGTCGATCTCAACGTCTCCGAAAAGGATCAACTGCGCGTGCGTTACGCATATCAGAAGAACAATCAGACGGATATTGCGGCACAAATCCCTTCTTTCTGGACGACCATTCCAACGCGTTATCAGCTCTTCACCCTGGGCGAGTACCACACCTTCAGCCCGAACGTCACGAACGAATTCCGCCTCGGTTATAACCGTTTGTCACAGACACTACCCGAAGGCGACTTCAGCTACCCCGGACTTGGTACCTACCCGAACCTGATCATAGGTTTTGGCGAGGGGGCGGGAGTGCAGTTGGGAGCAGACCCGGTTGCACCACAGTTCGCGTATCAAAACACGTACTCGGCGGTCGACAACCTGAGCTGGATCAAGGGCAAGCACACCTTCAAAGTCGGTGCCGAATACCGCGAATACATCAGCCCGCAAGGATTCACGCAGCGTGTGCGCGGCGATTACGACTACCTGAGCTTCGAAGGATTTTTTACCGACCAGGTGCCGGATTTTTTGGCAGAGCGATCGATTGGCAATACCACGTACTATGGCAATCAGAATGCGATCTACTGGTACGCAAGCGATCAGTACAAACTGCTGCCGAATCTTACCCTCAACCTCGGGGTACGATATGAGTTCACACAGCTCCCCCTGTCAGAAAGGCAATGGCAACCTCTGAATGCCATCTCGAATGTGCCTGGCCTGATCACGTTTGGAGAGCCGACCGCTCAGAAAAAGAACTTTGCGCCGCGTCTGGGATTCGCGTATTCACCCGGAAACTCGGGTAACACTTCGATTCGTGGTGGCTTCTCGATGGCGTATGACGTGCTATATGACAATCTCGGTCTTCTTTCTGCGCCTCCACAGGTACAGCAGACTTGCGATGCGGCACAAGGAGACCAGTCTGGCGCGACATCGACTTGTTTCTGGAATGATCCAAGTCTTGGTCAAAACGGGTTCCTCACGGCGGGCGGGCTTCCGTTTGCGCAGACAGTCCCTCCAATCACCGATCCAACCGTCGCGCGGAATGCAACCACTGGGTTCATTCCTAACCAGCAACTGCCTTACAGTGAGACCTGGTCACTTGGTGTGCAGCATGCGTTCGCGCAGAAGTACACTTTAGAAGTTCGGTATGTGGGAACCCGTGGGATTCATTTGCCGGTGCAATCGCGTTTGAATCGAATCGCAAAGACCACCGACACCCTATTCCTGCCAACGTTCCTGAATGCGCCAGATCAGGCTGCCATCGATTCGCTGACCACGACGTATGCCCAGATCAATGCCAAACCGAACGTGATACCTGCATACGGGGCGGCAGGATTTGTACAGAGCGTGGTAGGGTTCATGCCCTACGGATCCTCCAGTTACAACGGCCTGCAAACTCAGTTCTCTCGCAATTTCACGAATGGCCTGCAATTCAAGGTTTCCTACACCTGGAGCCATGCGCTGGATAATTCAACCGCAGATGTGTTCTCGACGTATCTGACGCCGCGACGTCCACAGGACTTCCAGTGCGTTAGTTGCGATTACAGCAACTCCGCATTGGATCGTCGCCACCGCCTGACGATTGCAACAACATATGATCTGCCGTTCTTCAAAAACGCCGGTTGGGCATTGAAGAACGCGCTCGGAAACTGGCAGATCAGTCAGGTTTACACGTTCCAGTCTCCCGAATACGCGACCGTTCAGAGCGGAGCGGATACCAATCTGAACGGCGACACGGCTGGTGACCGTGCCATCTTCAACCCGGCCGGCGCGCCCGGAACCGGGTCGGACGTCACTCCCTTGTGCACCAGCGCGCTGCCCACGGGCGTGGACTGCGGATCCAGCGACAGCCGCCCATTCCTCGTCGGATACGCCGCCGTGAATCCGAATGCGCAATACATCGTGGCTGGTCCGGGATCACGCGCCACCATCAGTCGCAACACGCTTGCTCTCCCACACGTCAACAACTGGGACTTCGGCTTGATGAAACGAATTACCCTCACGGAGCGGCAGTCACTTCAGTTCCAGTTCCAGGCCACGAACCTGTTCAATCATGCTCAGTACTTGCCTGGAAATATCAGCGACGTTTCGCCTTTGACGAACATTTCGTTCACAGGTGCGAACGTTCTGGCCACGCTCGAACCTAACAGTCCAAGCTTCAACAAGCCACAGAGTGTCTGGTCGAACCATCCACGGAATGTCGTGCTGGTGGTGAAGTACAACTTCTAGTTCTAGTCAGAACGTCGGAGAGTCGGGGAGCCGCAAGGCTCCCCCGTTTTTCTGTCGCGTCCAGAAAACGGGACGGCGAACCCCAGTCGCAGAAAGCGTCCCACTCTGTCGTTCTATTTCTGACATTATCGATTACTAGAGCAGAAGCCATAACCCCACCGATTTTTATCTTGAAGAGGACTGCATGAACCGTACGCGACCTCTACAGCCTCGCTTTCATAGAAGCCGGGCGCCTCGCCTTTTAGCTCAGATCATTCACTGGATCACTTTTGCGGCGCCCCTCTGCTCACGCTCGGTTCCGCGCAGACAAGCGTTGCTCAGACCACAATTCAGGTCAACACCACGCAGCAGGGAGTCACCGATCCCACGCATTGCTCTCTGCAGAAGCGATTTATGCCGCGGAATTTGCGAGCAACACCGCGTTGAATCTTACCGATCCCGACCGTTTTAATAAGACTGGTTGCGTCTTGCAGGGCAATAAAGAACCATTCACCATCGTTCTGCAAAGTCGGTGTACAACTTCACCACGTTCTGGGATCGCGACGCGCATAACCCGTTCGGGCTGACCGCGACGCCGATTGTTTTCGCGAACATCACCATCCAAGGAAATGGAGCCACGCTGCAATGGACGGGAACTGGACCTCACGACGGTAATCCAGTGAGCGAATTGGAACACCAATGGAACACGTTTAGTTTGGGAGCACGGCTAAGTTATTGATGGTGGCCAGGGACGGAATCGAACCGCCGACGCCAGCCTTTTCAGGGCTGCGCTCTACCAGCTGAGCTACCTGGCCACTTCTAATTGCTTGCAGGAAAGCAAGCCAAAGCGGACTGTCCGGAACATCAAGGCAGGTGATCGCGTGAGCGATCATGATGTCTGGAACGATTTTATTGTAACAAGTAGATTCAATTCGCTCAAACGAATCCATCGACAACACTCTCGCGCTTTATCCCGCAATTATTTCTAGCGATGGGATAGGCACTTTCTCAAAAATTCTGGCCATTGAATAGGCACTCTCTCGAAAACGCCGGCTTGAGATAGCGGGACATTGGTCTTGCTGCCTCGAGTCCTCATCGACGAACTCTTGCTGCTCCTACGGCAGAGAGCATGTCAGTGTCTGTTCCTGCAGGGGTTGATCTGCGACCTGAAGGACCGGGTTCTTCCAACGGTTTTGCCCTAGGCCTGAGGCTTTTCCCGGATTGCTGCTTTATGATCTAATTCTGCACTGAGAGTGGGAGAGCATGGACGCATCATCCAACGAGAGTCTTGGGGACGTTCAGTACACCATTGCCGCTGTTGACGATAATGTCGCACATATGTACGCGTTGGAACGTACTCTTCGGCATTATGGCTATCGGGTTCAATCCGCGAGCAATGGCGAAGGCTTGCTGTCCATAATCGACGAAAAGACGGACCTGGTGATTCTTGACGTTAATTTGCCGGACATCGACGGCTTCCAGATTTGCAGGCGACTCCGGCAGAACGATAAGACGTGCCATCTACCTGTGATCTTCCTCTCTGCCAGCAATAACAACTCTCCATCGCAAGCGATGGCGGACGAACTCGGTGCGGACGCCTTTCTCGGCTTTCCGATCGAACCGGAGCAGTTGGACATCGTGATCAGGGGAACTCTAGCAAGGCGCTCGCGCAAGAAATCCCAGTTGTAAGTTACCGGCCTGCATCTCAGTAATTACAGCATCAGACATTCTCTGAAGCTTCCTAATGGAGGACTCCCGTTCCATGAGCAAGATTCCGCAAATTCTCCGAGAAGACGAGCAGCAAATTCTGGCCGAGTGGATGCGTGACATGAGTTCGGCGGAGAAGCGCTCTGACCTCATCAATGCCGACGACTTACGCCAGCAGTGTGACCGGTTCCTGCGGCTGTTGCAGCAGGCTACACAGTCAGGTCAATTGGCCGAAATCACCGGCGAGCCGTATGCGCTAGTTCGCGACTTTCTAAGCGAATTATCGGATTCGCGAGCTCGCCGCGGATTCACGCCGACTGAAACAGCCAAGTTTGTCTTCTCTTTGAAAAAGCCTGTCTTTGCTCGTTTGCGCGTTCGTGAATCGGGGAATGCGGACGAACTCTTCGCGGCTATCCAGACTACCAGTGAACTGATCGATAAACTTGGCCTGTTCACAACCGAAATTTCCCAAAAATCTCGAGAAGCGATCATTTCGCGGCATCAACAGGACATGCTTGAGCTCTCGACGCCAGTCGTAAAACTTTGGGAGGGAATACTTGCGCTTCCTCTGATCGGGACCCTCGACAGCGCGAGAACGCAGGTAGTGATGGAGACCTTACTGCAAAAGGTGGTCGATACCGGGTCGGCGGTAGCGATTATTGACATAACCGGTGTCCCGACGGTCGATACTTTGGTTGCGCAGCATCTAATGAAAACGGTTACGGCCGCAAGACTGATGGGCGCAGATTGCATCATCAGCGGAATTCGCCCACAAATTGCTCAGACCATCGTTCACCTGGGAGTGGGATTGGGCGATATCACGACCAAAGCTACGCTCGCGGATGCATTCCTGGTAGCTCTCGAACGAACAGGAAGTTCGGTCCGATCGTCGATCGCAGAGAGCAACGGAAAACCTAGAACTTAAGGGAGCTGGGATGGAAAGAATTCCTATCTTACAGATGGGCGAATTCCTCCTGGTCACCATCCAGGTGGATATGCACGATCGCCTAGCGTTGGCGTTACAGGACGATCTGACGAACAAGATCGTCAGCGCAGGCGCCCGTGGCGTTCTGATAGATATTTCATCGCTGGAAATTGTGGACTCCTTCATCGGACGGATGCTTGCCAACATTGCTGCCATGTCGCGCGTGCTGGATGCGGCGACGGTGGTTGTGGGCATGAAGCCGGCGGTCGCGATCACCCTGGTAGAGCTGGGGCTGTCACTGCCGGGAGTGCGCACCGCGCTCAATGTGGAAAAGGGTATGGACCTACTGAGAGCCGCGGGGGGGAGGGCCGGTGGTCCCGCAAAGCACTGAGACTTTACCTATTCGGATCTCCAGTGACATCGTAATGGTGCGCCAGGTGGTTCGCGCGCGCGCCGCAGAGATCGGCCTGAGTCTCGTAGACCAGACGAAGATCGTTACGGCAGCCAGCGAACTCGCGCGTAATACCCTCGAACATGGTAAAGGCGGGGAGTGCCAGGTTGAGGTGCTGAACTCAACCGGGCGTGCTGGATTACGGCTAAGTTTTTCGGACAGGGGACCCGGTATACCGGATCTCACCGTAGCCATGAGAGATGGATTCACCACCGGAAACGGCCTCGGGCTCGGGTTGAGCGGCAGTAAGCGGCTGGTGAATGATTTCGAAATCGCGACCAAAGTTGGGGAAGGCACTCGTGTGACTGTCACACGGTGGAAATAGGATGCATTACCAGGTTTTCGTACCCATCGACGATGCATCGCAAGTCGGAGAAGCAAGAAGGGCCGCGATCCAGGTCGCGAATCTGGCCAATCTCGATGAAACTGCACTCGGAAAATTGGCGATCGTGGTCACGGAACTGGCGACCAACATCATCAATCACGCCAAGCGTGGTGAAATTCTTATAGGTAACATCCGTGGCGCCCAATCGGTGGATGTCATCGCCCTGGACTCGGGGCCCGGCATGGGCAGTCTCGAGCGCTCAATGGAAGACGGTTTTTCTTCGGCGGGGACAGCTGGTCAGGGCCTGGGAGCGATTGCGCGCCAGAGTACCTCCTTCGAAATCTACACACGTCACGGCGCGGGAACCGCGATCATAGCCACTGTAGGCGTTGCGGCTTGGCAGACTTATCCCTTTGAGATTGGAATTGTGTGCCGGCCGGTCAGGGGTGAGATCGAATGTGGCGATGGATGGGCCTTGCGTCGGTTCCCAAATCGATCCACCTTTATGCTGGCCGATGGGCTTGGACACGGTACTTCGGCCTATGCGGCTGCATCTGAAGCAATGAAGGTGTTCGGTAAAGCCGCCGAAAAAGGTCCTACCGAGGTGCTGGAAGTGGCGCATGCGGCGTTGCGGCCCACTCGAGGAGCGGCCGTCGCAGTAGCAGATTTGAACCATGAAACCGGCATCGTAAGGTATGCGGGCGTGGGCAATGTTGCGGGAGCAATTCTCACCAATGGGACCTCGCGAAGCCTGGTCTCGCACAATGGAATCGTAGGCGCAGAGATGCGCAAGGTGCAGGAATTCACCTACCCATGGAATCCAGAATCGATGCTGGTTATGAATTCGGACGGCATCGGAACGCAGTGGCACCTCGACAAGCATTTGGGGCTGATGAATAAGTCGGCGCAGATGATCGCCGCGGTGCTCTACCGCGATTTCCAGCGCACGCGTGACGACTCGACGGTGATGGTTGTGCGCCAAACGAAGAGGGCAGCACCGTGAAGCTTCCACTTCTCACTCTCGATTTGAGGCATGAGCAAGATGTGGTTAAGGCTCGTCAGCGGGCGCGTGAACTCGCCGGTGCTTTGGGGTTCGACCATCAAGATCAGATCCGAATCGCTACCGCAATCTCCGAGGTCGCGCGAAACGCCATCGAATATGCTGGAGCGGGGAAGGTTGAGTTTTCACTGGATTCCTCCAAGAACGTCGACGAATTCATCATCGAGACCAGGGATTCAGGCCCGGGAATTCCCGATCTCGACCGCATCCTGTCAGGCGCCTATACCTCCTCAACCGGCATGGGGTTAGGAATTACGGGGGCGCGCCGGCTGATGGATGGCTTCAGCATCGATTCGGATCCCGGCAAGGGCACTCGCATCATGCTCAGCAAGAGATTGGCTCTGCGTGTGGCTCCGCTTGACGCGAAGAAGATTGAAGCCGCCGTGAACAGCGTGATGAGCGGACAAACCAATGATCCGCTCACTGAACTGGAACAACAGAATCGTGAGTTGCTCTCGACACTGGAGCAGCTCAACCTTAGGCAGTCCGAACTCGTACAGCTGAATAAGGAACTTGAGGAGACCAACCGCGGCGTTGTGGCTCTTTATGCGGAGATCAACGATAAGGCGGATTATCTGCAACGAGCCTCAGAGTTGAAGTCCAAATTTCTTTCGAACATGAGCCATGAGTTTAGGACGCCCCTGAATTCAATTATCGCGCTTTCCCGTATCCTGCTTGATCGTCTGGACGGCGACCTGACGAGAGAACAGGAAAAGCAGGTTCAATTCATTCGACGCTCTGCTGACAATCTTCTTGAACTGGTAAACGACCTTTTAGATCTCGCTAAGGTTGAGGCGGGAAAGATCACGGTCCGTCCGGTTCATTTCGACGTGGGAGTGTTGTTTGGTTCGCTGCGCAGCGTCTTGAAGCCTCTGCTGGTCAGCCAGCGAGTCGACCTGGTGTTCGAAGATCCGGAAGGTATTCCTCCGCTCTTTTCCGATGAAAGCAAAGTTGCCCAAATTCTTCGCAACTTCATCTCGAACGCGTTGAAGTTCACGGAACGCGGAGAGGTCCGGGTGTGTGCCCGAATGATCGAGAACGGGCTGGTACGCTTTTCCGTCCAGGATACCGGAATAGGGATTGCTCCTCAGGATCAGGAACGTGTGTTCGAGGAATTCTCTCAGGTGGACAGCCCGGTGCAGCGGACTGCGAAGGGTACGGGTTTGGGCCTGCCGCTCTCACGAAAATTGGCCACAATTCTGGGTGGCACGGCGACCGTAGAGAGCACCCCTGGAATCGGGTCGATCTTCCACCTGACGATTCCGATGCAGTTCCAGGAAGTTCGTGAAGAAGAGACTCCGGCTCTTGATGCAGAACCGGTGTCCCTGATCATCGACGATGACGAGGTGTCACGATATCTATTAAAGGGGCTACTACACTGGGCAAATGTTCGGATTGTGGAAGCATCGAATGGCATTGAGGGGCTGAGGGCAGCGCACGCCTTAAAACCTAGCGTTATTTTCCTGGACCTTAACATTCCTGACCTGAATGGCTTCGAAATTCTTGATCGGCTTAAAAGCGATCAGAATACAGCCGATATACCAGTTGTGATTTACACATCAAGGATTCTCGATGAGAAGGAAAGAGCTGCATTGAGCAGGGCTGCAGGAATTCTCATGAAAGATGCCACTTCGCGCGAGGAACAATTAGAAGCGTTGGAAGCGGCTTTCGAACGTGCAGGATTGGACTTCGCCAATAGAAATGTCAAAGCCTAGCAGCTCGTACCGGATCCTCAACGTCGATGACAACGAGGCTAAGCGCTATGTCACATCGCGTATCCTGCGCAATGCTGGGTACCAGGTGATCGAGTCCGGCTCTGGCCGTGACTGTCTTGAGCTAGCGGCTGCCGAACCTCCTGACCTGGTTGTTCTCGATGTAGGGTTGCCGGATTTGAATGGCTTTACCGTATGCGAACGGCTTAAGTCCGATCCGCGGACCAGTTCTACCCCCGTCCTTCATCTGTCAGCCAGCTACACCAGCCTGGACGATAAACTCGAAGGTCTAACGCATGGGGCAGACGCTTACATGACTCAGCCCATGCAGCCGCGGGAGTTCATTGCGACTGTCCGTTCACTGCTCAGAATGCATGAGGCCGAGGGGGAGTTACGGATCCGGCGCGAGCAGCTCGACCTGGCCCAAAAGAAAGTGCGCATGGGCACGTGGGAGTGGGACCTCGAAACGTGGACGATTCACCTGTCGTCGAGCGTTCCCCCGTTGCATGGCCGGCCATCCGAGAAAGAAAAGTTGAGTTTTGAGGAATGGTTAAGCTCCATTCACCCCGAAGATCAGCCGATGGTTCGGCGTCAGGTGGAACTCGCAATTTTCGGAAGAGAAGACTACGACCTGGAGTATCGCGCGCTATGGTCCGATGGCACGATACGCTGGATTGCCGCTCGGGGTGCGGTGTTTCGTGATTCCGATGGTAAGCCGGTCCGGATGTTAGGGGTCAGTCTGGACATCAGCGATCGTAAGATTACGGAAGCGACGCTGCGCGAATCGGAGCGACTGCTTGCTGCCGGCAGGATGGCTGCTGCCGTGGCACACGAAATCAATAATCCGCTCGCGGCCATCATGAACATCGTTTTCCTGCTCAGGAGCAATGAATCCCTGGATGAGAGTGGGCGCGAGCTGGTGGAGTGGGCAGACCGGGAACTTTCGCGCGTGAGCTACATAGTCAGCCAAACCCTGGGCTTCTACAGGAGCACCGATCGATCTGCGCCAGTGTCGGTTCGTGAAGCCACCAACGATGTTTTGGGGCTGCTCAGTTCGAAGATCCGTGAAGCGGGATTGCAAGCGTTGGTCTGCTTCGAATGTGCAGGCGTGGTGAACGGCCACTTCACGGAAGTGAGGCAGATCGTCTCCAACCTCATCATCAATGCGATGGAGGCATCCGACTTTGGCGGCAAGATATTCGTGAAGGTAGCGCCTTCCAGAAATTGGCACGATCTTTCCAAGCGAGGGGTGCGTATTTACGTTCACGACAGCGGCGCTGGAATTTCACGTGCCACAATCGGGAAAATTTTCGAGCCCTTCTTCAGCACGAAAGAGAATAAAGGTACCGGCCTTGGCTTGTGGGTTATACGTAATTTGATCAGTAAATATCGCGGCAATATTACTGTCCACTCAACATTCCGGCCGTCTCGCTGCACCTCCTTTTCCGTGTTTCTTCCTACCGAGATTGGCTTAGAACGCGTATCCACCGAGTGGATTGAATTCGGCAACGAAACTCAGTATCAATTGGATATGGCGAAGTAAGCCACTGGGCTTGGCGGGCTTCGTTCCTTTATCAAGCTGACCGGTCGCGATGCGTACGCCCGAGGAAGTGAAACCAAATATCTGAATCACTTCCTCGAGCGAAGCGAGATGCAACTACTTCAGGTCGGCTTTTTGGGACAGCGGCAGGTTCTGCGACGATCCACCTACCATGAACGAGTAGGTGCCAGGAACGAGCTTCCAGGCATTCGCCGTTTCATCGAAAACCGATAGATACTTCGGATCGATGCTTAGTCGGACGTGCTTGCTCTCGCCGGGATTCAGCTGAACCTTGCTCCAGCCCACCAGGCGCCTGGGAGGCTCACCGGCGCTTGACGGCAGCGCGGCATACACTTCCGCAATCTCTGCGCCAGCGCGCGATCCAGTATTCTTCACATCGAAGCTTACTAAAGCGCCGTTTCCTGGCGCGACCTTCAGGTCCGAATAGGCGTAGGTGGTGTAAGACAAGCCATAGCCGAAGGGGAAGAGGACGGGCTTGTTTTCCGCGTCGTACCACTTGTATCCGACCTTCAGGCCTTCGTCATAGTTGACACTGAAGGTGGCCTTTGCCTCACCCGTACGCATCACGGCTTCGCGGCCATGCGCCCCCGGAGGAGGAGTAACCAGCTTCGGATGTGGAAGGTCTTCGACGCTGCGCGGGAACGTCATGGGCAGCTTTGCGGTGGGGTTCACGTCTCCGAAGAGGATGTTGGCCACGGCGTCTGCGCCCTTGCTACCGGCGTACCACGCTTCCAGGATGCCGCCAACTTTGTCTACCCAGGGCATAGTTGCGGCGGTGCCGGTTTCGAGCACAACAATGGTGTGCGGATTCGCCGCTGCGACTTGTTCGATCAGGGCGTCCTGGTTGTCGGGGAGTGAGAGGTTAGGCAGATCCATGCCCTCACTTTCCCACTGATTTGCGAAGACAATTGCGACATCGGAGTTCTTCGCAAGAGCCGCTGCCGATGCTGGATCCGCGCCGGAATCGAACTGTACTTTCGCGCCCGGCACTTTCGCAGCAACCGCCTTCAGAGGCGAAGTGGGAAACCAGACATGCTCCTGCCAATGTGAAGGCGGTCCGGGAGGATCGACTTGCGCGGAGCCTCCACCGGAGATCATGCCCATGTCGGCGTGCGATCCAATGATGGCAATCGATTGAACTTTGGTACGATCCAGCGGAAGAATGCTGTCTTGATTCTTCAACAGCACGGTACTCTGTTCGGCCAATTGACGAGCAACGGCGAACCCACCTTCCACGTCGACCACGGCCTTGCCGGTTGGCGAATCCACGATGCCGCTGGCGAATTCTGCACGCAGCATTCGGCGAGCGTGGTCATCGAGCTGCGACATGGGAACCTGACCCGACTGCACCGCTTGTTTGAGTTTGTCGCCGAAAAAGTCGTCCATCGGCTCTTCATTATCGAGGCCAGCAGCAGAGGCTTTCACGGTGCTGTGCGTCCCACCCCAATCGGAGAGGACGAAGCCCTTGAACTTCCACTCATCTTTCAGGACGTCCGTCAGAAGGTATTTGTTCTCGCAAGCAAAGTTGCCATTGAGAGAGTTGTAAGAGCACATCACGGCGCCAGGATTGCCAATAGCAATGCCGATCTCGAACGCCAGCAGGTCGGTCTCGCGGAGGGCGCGCTTGCCGATGATGGAGTCCACTTCATTGCGGCCGCTTTCCTGGTCATTCACGGCGTAATGCTTGATGTCGCCGATCACGTGCTGCGCCTGTTCGCACTTGATGCGATTGCCCACGAGCGTTCCGGCGAGAATCGGATCCTCGCCCATGTATTCGAACGTGCGGCCATTGCGGGGTTCGCGGGTGATGTTGACGCCACCGCCAAGCGTCATGTTGTAGCCCTGAGCTCGGAGTTCGCGTCCGATCAGCGCACCGTATTCACAGGCCGCCTGCGGATCCCAGCTCGCCGCCGAGCCCAAGTTTGAGGGCAGCGCGGTCGAATAGCG
>Ga0070681_10001417_pt1 | contig 21068 bp, 25 predicted proteins | sample KBSC83BmetaG_FD_65650 | JGI IMG/M metagenome (GOLD analysis project Ga0070681, IMG submission 65650) | Corn rhizosphere microbial communities from Kellogg Biological Station, Michigan, USA - KBS C8-3B metaG | ecosystem: Host-associated > Plants > Roots > Rhizosphere | place: USA: Michigan... | reverse complement strand
AAGGTCTCCTGGTTCATGAAATTGAAGCCGGACGCGTCGGTATACAGATACGAAGCCGTCTCGACGGAGAGATCGGGCTCCTTGAACTTGTCTCCGGCCTTGAACGTCTTGTCGAACACTGCCCGCGTCAGCAGATTCCGCATCTTGATGCGCACGAGTGTCTGTCCGCCCCGTGCGGTCGGCTTGGACACGTCGACGTCGATGCAGTGATATGGCGCCCCTTCGTGCTCGAAGAACATCTTGCGCTTGATGTCGATTGCTTCGATTTGGCTGGCCATGTCCTATTTGTCCAATACCACCTTCTTGCGCGCCGTGACGCGCAGTACCTCTGGCACGTTCCGGTTCGCCGAGAGACTGCGCAGGTCCTTGTCCACGAGCCGCGGCAGAAAGTTCATCGACATCGCGACCGGCGTCTTCGGATTGCGCACCAGCGCGTGCACGACCGCGTAATTCTTCGTCCAGGCGCGCGACAACGCAATCGTGCGGAGCACATCTTCCGAGACGTTCGCCATTTTTGCAATCGCCTCCACTTCGGACTCGCTCAACTTTGGACTACTCAGCACCGCCGCGGCGACGATCTTGTTCGGGTCGCGAACCAGGATCGCCCGCTCCTCGCGCGTGCCCTTCATCGCCACCGTCATCCGCTGCGCCACGTTCAACGCGGCGATCTTCTGCACAGTCGATGCGCGAGGCTCCGTCCCTTCCGGCAGCTCCTCCGGCAGATCCGGCACCGTACTGTCCACGATGTCCACGAGCGGAGCGTCCCCTGTTGCAGCCACCGGGCCGGGCGCAATACCGCGGGCGGCAAAGAACTCGCGCACTTCAGACGAGGCATCCGAACGGGCCAGAAACGCCTCGAGCGGTGCGCGGGGAATGCTCGTGATGGTGGCCTCGGCCGCCGCGCGGATGTCGGGATCCTGATCGTCGACGAGGAGCAGCAGCAGCGCAATCTGCTCCTGCGCCCGTGGCGCCAGCGCCCCGTGGGCGGCCTGCAGCCGCACGTCGGGCGCCACCTCGCCGCGGCGGAAGAAATCCAGGAGTGGGGTTCTGACGCCGGGATCCGCCATGTTATCTGCGCGTCCTTGGTGCTGCCATCGAACCGGCCATGTTAGGAAACACGCTGAGGCGTGTCAAACATGCTGATGCCCGCCGCGCCGCTGCCGCCGGCGGCCATGACCGCCGCAATCCGCTGCGGTGTGATGCCGCCGACCGCGAGCACGGGAAGCGATGTGGCCGATGCGACGGCTGTGAGCGCCGCCACGCCCGCTGCCGACTGCCCCGGTTTGGAATCCGTCTCGAACACGGTCCCGAAAATCAGGTAATCGAGCGCGCGGTCGCTGCATTCACGGACGTCCGCAACCGAGTGCACCGAACGCCCAACGAGAAACGGTCTTGGGGCCAGGAGACGAGCTCGTGAGGCGGAGAAAGAGTTACCGCGAAGGTGGACGCCATGTGCGCCTGCCGCCAGCGCCACGTCCAGCCGATCGTTGACGACAACACGCGTCCGCGTTCCCCGAACGGCGCTCATGCAGGCGGCCACGAGCTGCGTCAATGGACCTCCGTCGAGATCCCGTTCGCGCACCTGTACCAGGTGAACGCCGTCGCGTGCTGCTTCAGCCACTCGCTCCACGAGCGCGGACTGCCAAGCGGCGCCGAGGCGGCGCCGATCGGTGATGAAACAGAGAACCGGGTTCACTTACCCGCGAAGACCCTGGAGCGGTGTGGCTTCCGTGTCGCCTTTTCGCGCCAGAAGCATGGAGACGAGCTCGGCGATGCCAGACAGGAGATTAATCAGGCCGAGACCAGAGACGGCGCCGCGGACGAAGTTGTTCGTCATCATCGCGTGGACCGCCGGCACCATCTCGCCGAAATAATTGCGGTCCCAGAAGGCCGACCACGGCACGATGAGCAGCGCGAAGCCGAATTCGAAGAAAAACGCGATGATGACCAGTCGCTTCACGGGCGCCTGCTCTCCCGTTGCTGCGCCTGTGAAAGATATGCGATGCGTGTGCGGACGTCGCGATAGCCCTCCGCTTCCGCCTCGAGCTCCATCAGCACCGCGAGCGCCCGGGCCGATTCCCCCTGCGCCTCGAGCGCGTTGGCAAGCTCGTACATCAGATTGTGTCCCTCGTCGGGCGACGGTGCCGGCACCTGGGCGGCCCGCTCGAGCCACTCGACGCCTTCGTTCAGGTCGCCACGATCCATCAGGAAACGCCCGAGCCGAGCGGCGGCCCGGAACCGCATCATCGGAGTTCGAGCCGCTGATTGCAGCGCCTCGATCGCGTCCTTGTCGAGCCCCTGCTCGATCAACTCGACCGCCCGCTCGTACTCCGCCAGCGCGGCCGACACGTTCTGCTCCCGGGCGGAACGCGCCCGCATCTTCGCGAAGACGTCCTCGATGTCCGGCGATGCCGTATCGTCCTGCCCGTCCGTCTCGTCGCCTGCTGGCGAGGGCTTCGCGGCGGCGACAGGGAGACGAGCGACCAGAGGTGCCGCTGGAGTCAGCCCGGCAATCACGGTGCTGAGATCGATCTCGGTCAAATCCAAAACCGATGCGTCGCCGCCGGCCGAGGAGGCGGGAGTTGCGCTCCGGGAATCGCCAGCCTCACCCAGCGGATCCGACGCCCGGTTCACGTCCTGCTCAGGGTAAACATAGACGTCGAGCGAAGCGGCGTCGTCCGGACGCGCGGCGGAGGCCATCGGAGGCTCGCTGACCGGTACAGCCGCGGCCGTGCGCGTTCGCTCGATGGTGGCCTCTGGATCCGTGTCTTCCAGCAGCACCAGCGCCCGCCGCAGGCGCTCCGCGTGCGGCTCGCTATCTGGCTCTGCTCGCAACAGTGCTTCCGCCAGGGCGCGCGCCTCCGCACCGCGCAGGGCGTTAAGGTGGACGTCCGCCAGGCGTGCCTGCGCCTCGCTGAGCAGCTCCGGCCGTTGCGCGTCGCGAGCCACGTTCACGAGCTTCAGCAGCGCCGGAAGGTGGGTTGTGCGTTCGCAGAACCGGTGCAGCACGTCAGCCGCGCGAGCCAAATCGCCCTGCAGCAGCACGGCGTCGGTGATGGCATCCACGCAGGCAAACGCGGATTCGATACGGCCTTTCTCGAGCAACTCCTCCGCGAGGGCGGCGATCTCAGGTTCGCGGTCGGCGGAGAGCGCGAGCACCCTCGCCATGGCGACCTGCGCATCCTCTTCCCTGCCGTCCGCGAACTCCAGCGTCGCTAACGCCAGCAGCAGCTCGACGTCATCGCCGGCGGTTTCAAAATTCAGATAGACGCGCGCCTGCTTGACCTGCCCGACGTCGAGAAACTCGCGCGCGAGACGAATGCGCAGCTCGGTGTCGAAGGGATCGATCTCCGCGGCGTCCGCCAGCAGGCGCAGCGCGTCGATCCGCTTGTTCTGCTTCTCCAGGGCCTGAGCGGCTTCCTTCAGCAGTTCGACCGCTCGAAAGCCGTCGCCAATCTGCTGCGCGGCACGCGCGCCGGCGATCCGCGCTTCGATGTCCGCCTCAGGCATCGACCCGAGACGTAGGATGCATTCGGCCGCCGCGAGCCGGTCGCCACGGGCCTCCCGCTGCTTGGCCACCTGCCGGAGGTGGTGTTTGGCGTCCACGAACTTGCCCTGACGCTCAGCGATGGTGGCCAGCTGGAGCTGCATGTGCTCGTGCTCCGGCTGCAGCTTCAGCGCCTTCTTGTAAAGCGCTGCTGACTTTGGATAGAAGCCTTCGGAGAACTGGTGATCCGCAATGCGGAGGTATTGCTCGACGGCCTTGTCCGGCTTGCCTGCGCGCACGTACAAATCACCAAGCGCGTTGATGCTGTTCCAGTCGTGCGGCTGCTCGTCGAGCAGACGCACGTACTCCCCGATCGCTGCCTCGAGCTTTCCCTGGCGGAGCAGCTTGTCCGCCTGTTTCAGGATGACGTCGCGATCGATGGGCACGGAAGCTCAGGACACTGACGAGTCTGGGGATGCGGGCTCGGTGTCTTCGATCGTATCAAACAGCGATGGCGGCCGGAACGAGCGCCGGTGGATCGGCGAGTAGCCGTGCTGGGCGACCGCAGCCAGATGCTCGGCTGTCGCGTAGCCCTTGTGCCGGTCGTAGCCATAGCGCGGATCGACAGCATGCTGCTGCAGCATCTCCCGATCGCGCGTCACCTTCGCGACAATCGACGCGGCAGCGATCGCGGTGCACCGTCGATCGCCGTGCAAGACGCCGCGCTGTGCCATGAGCAGCTCAGGAATGCGGAACGCATCCACCAGCACCAGGTCCGGCAGTGGCGTCAGCATCATCACCGCCCGGCGCATCGCCTCCAGCGACGCGCGATGGATGTTCATCAGGTCAATTTCGGCAGGCTGCGCCGATGCGACAGCCCATCCCAGCGCCTTGCGTGTGATTACCGTGTACAACCGCTCGCGCTCGAGCGCCGTCACTGTCTTGGAATCGTGTATGTGAGCGATGTAGCGATCAGGATCAAGGACCACCGCGGCGGCGACAACCGGCCCGGCCAGGCATCCGCGTCCGACTTCGTCGACGCCGGCGATGCGATGGAACCCGTAACGCCGTAACGCGTTCTCGAGGGTTCGCATCGCTCGGACTTTGACCATAGGGAAGAACAAGCTCCAAGATCCAAGCTCCAACTTTGGAGCTTGTTTCCAACTTTGGAAGTTGGATCTTGGCTCTTGGAACTTGAATTTTACTGCTTCCGAGGGACCGACTCTTTCATTCGTGCAGCCTTCCCCTTCAGGTCGCGCAGGAAGTAGAGCTTTGCGCGGCGGACGCGCGCCGAGCGGATGATGTCCACCTTCGCAATCGTCGGCGAGTGCAGCGGGAAAATGCGCTCGACGCCCTGACCGAACGAAACCTTCCGCACCGTGAAGCTGGCGCGTGCGCCGCCCCGATGCAGGCCGATGATGATCCCTTCGAAGATCTGAATCCGTTCCTTGTCGCCCTCGCGCACTTTGACGTGCACGCGGACGGTGTCCCCGGACTTCATCTGCGGCCGCTCCGTCAGCTGCGACTTCTCGACCAACTCCATGGCACTCATTTTGTCCTCTCCTTCACGATCTGGTCGAGCAGCGCCCTGTCTTCATCATCGAGCGATGCGCTCTCGATCAACTCCGGCCGGCGCTCCAGCGTCCGCTCGAGCGCCGTCCTTTTCCGCCATCTCCGCACGTCCGCGTGATGTCCCGACAGCAGAACGTCGGGAACGCGCAGTCCGGCGAACTCCGCCGGCCGCGTATAGTGCGGGTAATCCAGCAACCCGCGCGCGAACGAATCTTCCACGACCGACTGCTCGTCGCCGACGACACCTGGAACGAGTCTGCTCACTGCATCGACCACGATCATCGCCGGCAGTTCGCCGCCGCTGACCACGAAGTCGCCAAGCGACAGCTCCGTCGCACCGACGAGGACCGGCACGCGCTCGTCCATTCCCTCGTATCGTCCGCATAGCAGGACGATATGCGACAGCCGGCTCAGTCTCACTGCCTCGGCCTGCGTGAAGCGCTGCCCTTGCGGCGACAGTAGCACGATCGCATCAGGCTGGCCGCGTCGTGTCCGTATGTCCTCGACCGCCCGGACCAGCGGTTCGGGCTTCATCACCATACCCGGACCGCCTCCGTACGGCACATCGTCCACGCTGCGATGCCGGTCCGTTGTATGGTCGCGAAGGTCGTGGACCTTCACGTCGACTGCGCCGGCGGCGATTCCCCTGCTCAACACGCCTTCCGCGAGGGCGGCCTCGATCATCCGCGGAAAGATCGTGACGATGTCGAACTTCATAGGTGGGCCGCCTAAAGGCGGCCCCTACGTACGTGTATCTCGTTGCGATCGTAGGGGCCGGCTTTAGCCGGCCCTTTCTCGTTCAACTCCAGCAATCCGTCCGGCGGCTCGATGCGAATCCGCTTGTTGACCACGTCGATCTCCACGCAGATATCCATCGCCAGCGGAATCAGAATCTCGCCGCGCGGTCCATTGATCGCGAGCCTGGTGGCGCCAGCGCCGCCCTCCACTTTGGCGACGTCGCCAACCACGTCACCCGCGGCCGTCTCCACGACGCAGCCCACGAGCTGATGCTCGTAAAACGTCCCCTGCTCGAGCGGCTGCAACGCGCTGTCCGGAACTCTCAGCTCCTGTCCAGCGAGACCCTCAACGTCCTCGATGCGCTCGAATCCTTCGAAGCCGACAATCGGACGCCCGTTCTGCACACGCATCGACGCGACCGTGAGGAGCGCCTCGCCTCGCGGCGATCGCGTCCACACGTGCGCGCCAGGCGCGAAACGTTCCTCGACGAAGTCCGTCTCCGGATTGACTACGACCTGTCCGCGAAGCCCGTGCGGGCGGGCAATGCGTCCGACCAGCGCCATGTCGTCCCACGCGTCGCGGGCTTCGGGCGGGGATCCCGGATCGGGGATCCGGGATCCGGCCATGTCAATCCCTGATATCCAGCTGCGCCCGCTTGCCGTGCTTCTCGGCAGTCAGCGCCACCAGCGTTCTCAGCGCGGCGGCCGTCCGTCCCTGACGACCAATGAGCTTGCCCATATCCCCGGGCGCGGTGGTCAACGAGTACACCTTCAGGCCGCGCCGCTCGTTTTCCGTCACGCGCACTGCCTCGGGATGATCCACGAGCGCCTTGGCGATCACCTCGACCACCGCCTTGATCGGGTCGTCGTGATCTGACGCGTCCGCCGCCGTCATTACTGCGCGGCCGGCGCTTCGACGACGGGCGCCGACAAATCGCGGGACAAGTGCCGGCCGAGCAGCGTCCGGACCGAATCGGACGGCTTCGCGCCCCGCTTCAGCCAGTGCTCGATACGCGCCTTGTCCAGGTTCACCTGCGCCGGCTTCGACCGCGGGTGATAGGTGCCGACGTTCTCGACGAAGCTGCTATCGCGCGCCGATCGCGCCTCGGTTACTACCACGCGGAAGTACGGTTTCTTCGTGGACCCCATCCGCCGCAAACGAATCGTGAGCATCGAATCTCCAAAACCGCGAAGGTCGCGATGGACGCGAAGACCAACCAAGCTTCTTCGAGTTCTTCGCGTTCTTCGTGGTTATTAACGTGACTTAATCAGCCCCCAGGGGCCGCCTTTCTTCCTTTTCTTTCCACCCGGCGCAGCGAACCCGCCGCCCTGCGCCGCCGCCTGCTGCATCTGTGGCAGCTTCGGCATTCCCTTCATCCCGCCCTGGCTCATCATCGTGAGCACCTTGCGCATCTCGTTGAACTGCTTCAACAGCCGGTTGACTTCTTCGACGCTGGTGCCGCTTCCCTTCGCGATGCGCTTGCGCCGGCTGCCGTTGATGATCCGGTCGTTGACCCGCTCGCCCGGTGTCATCGAACAGATAATCGCCTCGACGCGCCCCATCTGCTTCTCGTCAGGCTTGTTCTCGGCGAGCTGCTTGATGTTGCCCAGCCCCGGAATCATCCCGAGGATGCTCTCGAGCGGCCCCATGCGCTTGATCGTCTTGAGCTGCTTGCGGAAGTCATCGAGCGTGAACTCGTTCTTCCGCAGCTTCTCTTCGAGATCTGCCGCTTCGTCCTGATCGACCGCCGCTTCGGCCTTCTCGATGAGCGACAGCACGTCGCCCATGCCGAGCATCCGCGACACGATGCGGTCGGGGTGAAACAGCTCGAGATCCGTGAGCTGCTCGCCACTGCCGACAAACGCGATCGGCACGCCGACGACCGAGACCACCGACAGCGCCGCGCCGCCGCGCGCGTCGCCATCGAGCTTCGTCAGCACCACGCCGGTGACGCCGACGCGCCGGTTGAACTCACCGGCACTCTTGATGGCATCCTGCCCCGTCATCGCATCGGCGACATAAAGCAGGTCGGACGGCTGCACGGCGGATTTGATCGCCTGCAATTCGTCCATCAACTCGTCGTCGATGTGCAGCCGGCCCGCGGTATCGACGATGACCGTGTCGAATCCCTTGGCCCTGGCTTCGGCAAGCGCGCCGCTCGCCCTCGCCACCGGATCCATCGTCTCCGGCTCGTATACCTTCACGTCCGCCTTCTGGCCGACAATCGATAACTGCTGAATGGCGGCCGGGCGCCGGACGTCGGTCGACACCATCAGGGGATGTTTCCCCTGACGCGCCAGCCACTTCCCGAGCTTCCCGGACGTCGTCGTCTTGCCCGATCCCTGGAGACCGAGCAACAGCACCACGCGCGGCGTTGGCGCGTCCTTCCTCAGGCCGCCTTCGGTGTCGCCAAAGAGCGCCAGCATCTCGTCGCGGACGATCTTGATGACGTGCTGTCCTGGCGACAGGCTCTTCAGCACCGTCTGGTCCATCGCCCCGTCACGGACGCGATCGATGAACGCCTTGACGACCTTGAAGTTGACGTCGGCTTCGAGCAGCGCGAGCCGGATCTCCCGCAGCGCGGACTCGACATGCTCCGGCGTCAGCCGCACCTCGCCGCGCAGCGACTTGAAGACATCCTGAATGCGCGTGCTGAGGGACTCGAACATGGGACCGTTAGGCGCGGGCTAAACCCAACCGACGCAAACGCTTAGTTTAGGGCCGGAGGGGCTGGGAGGGCAAGAGAGACGAGAACTCCGCGAGCGGTTGGAGGCGCCGGGAGCCCGGTATGCCTAGACCGAAGACAGCGTATGCCCCAGCTTGTCCTTTTTGGTTTTGAGGTACTTCCGGGTCGATTCCGACGCAGGAATCTCGAGAGGTACGGCTTCGGAGACGGAGAGGCCGTATCCCTGGAGGCCGACGAACTTTCGCGGATTGTTCGTGAGCAACCGCATCGTTTTCACGCCAAGGTCGGTGAGAATCTGGGCGCCAATGCCGTAGTCACGCTGGTCCGGCTTGAAGCCAAGGCGCTCGTTCGCCTCAACGGTATCGAAGCCCTCGTCCTGCAATTCGTACGCGCGAATCTTGTTGGCCAGGCCGATGCCGCGCCCTTCCTGATTCAAGTACAACAGCACGCCGCGGCCTTCTTGCGCGATGCGGGCCATGGCCGTGTGCAGCTGCGCCCCGCAATCGCACCGTGCGGAGTGAAACACATCGCCGGTGAGGCACTTGGAGTGCACGCGCACGAGCACGTCTTTGCCGTTGCCGATATCGCCACGCACGAGCGCGACGTGCGTCATGTTGTCGACCACGTTGTCGTACGCGTAAATCTGGAAGTCGCCGTGCTCGGTCGGCAGGTCCGCGTGGGCGACACGCTTGACCAGACGCTCGGTCCGCATGCGGTACTTGATCAGATCGGCGATCGTGATCATCAGCATGCCGTGCCGGCGCGCGAACTTCGTCAACTCCGGCACCCGAGCCATCGTGCCGTCGTCGTTCATGATCTCGCAGATGACGCCAGCCGGGTACAGACCCGCCATGCGCGCGAGATCGACCGCCGCTTCGGTCTGGCCGGCACGCACCATCACGCCGCCGTCGCGGGCGCGCAGTGGTGACACGTGTCCGGGACGCGCAAGATCCGCTGGCCTGGTCTCGGGGCTGGTGGCGGCCAGCACCGTGGCGGCACGGTCGGCGGCGGAAATGCCGGTTCCGGCGCTCTTCAGGTCGATCGGCACACAGAACGCGGTGCCGAACGTGGTCGTGTTCGCATTCACGGCGAGCGGGATTTCCAGTTCGTCGAGACGTGCACCCGTCATCGACAGGCAAATCTGGCCGCGCCCGTGTTTGGCCATGAAGTTAATCGCCGCGGGCGTAACCTTCTCGGCCGCAATCGTGAGGTCGCCCTCGTTCTCGCGATCCTCATCGTCACAGACGATGATCATCTGACCATCGCGGATGGCGGCGACCGCGTCCTCGATGGATGCGAACGGGGCCCGCTTGCGCGCGCCCTTGGCGATGCGGATGTTCTTCGTCATAGGTCTCTCGGGCCGGCTAAAGCCGGCCCCTACGTACGACGTGCGTATTTGGCCGGTTGAAGCCGGCCCCTACACCCGGGCCTTCGTAGGGGCCGCCTTCAGGCGGCCCACCCTCAGTTCGTAGCCTTCAGGCGGGCCACATCTTCGCCCAGCGCAACGGCACGCGCGACGTACTTGCCGATCATGTCGCACTCGATGTTGACGCGATCGCGCACCTTCAACGACGACAGCGCCGTATTGGCCCACGTGAATGGGATGATCATCACGTCGAGCACGCTCAAGCCCAGGCCGGCGATCGTCAGGCTCACGCCATCGATCGCAATCGATCCCTTCCGGATCAGATACGGTGAAAGACTGCGATCGAACGAGATGGTAAGCCAGTGTGAATCGCCGTCCGGGCGCACGTCATCGACGGTCCCGGTCGCGTCAACATGCCCCTGGACGAAATGGCCGCCGACCCGGCCGTCGGCGCGCATCGGGCGCTCGAGATTGACCCGCTGGTCCGGTTGCAGCGAACCGACCGTCGTGACACGCGCGGTTTCAGGACCGATGTCCGCGTCCACGAGCACGTCATTCGCGGTCACGACCGTGAGGCAGACGCCATTGACGGCAAGGCTGTCGCCGGGCGTGAGAGCAGACGCCAACTCGGAGTGAATCCGAAGGCGCATTCCACCGGTGGTCATCTTCAATTCGGCCACCTTGCCGACAGCTTCAATGAGGCCTGTGAACATACCCCTCGATGAGTGTATCGGGCCCGAGCACTTCCACGCGCGAATCGAACAACGACGCGGGCGACCACGGGCGGCCGCCGAACAGCGGCACACCAGACGAGCCGAGCACCACGGGCGTCACATACAGTTGGACGTAGTCCACGAGACCTTCGTCCCACGCAGCGGCGTGCAACTGCGCGCCCCCTTCGAGCAGCAGGCTCTGAATGCCGTCCTTCGCCAGCTCCCGGACCATCGATTGTAGGTCCTGACCCGGGCTGCCGACCACCCGGACGGGCCCCTGGTTCTGAGTCGAGAAAACGCGTGCCCCGTCAGGCGTCCGGCGCCGGCGGTCGAAGATGACGCGCATAAGTGGACGCTCACGGTAGACATCCCGAACAGTCAACAGCGGATTGTCCACGAGCACGGTCTCCGAGCCGACGCCGATGGCGTCAACCTGTGCGCGCAGGTACTGGACTCGCCGATTTGCGGCGGGGGAGGTGAGCTGAGTGCGCGTGCCTGGCGCCGCTGCGATCCGCCCGTCCGTGCTGGTGGCTGCCTTCACAATGATGAACGGACGACCGTCGCGAACTGTCCTGAGAAACGGCTGGTTCAACCGCGCCGCCTCGTCGCGTCCAATGCCTGCGACAACGTCGATTCCGTGCGCGCGCAGGGCGGCGAAGCCAGAACCGTGCACGAGCGGGTGCGGATCCTCCATTGCCGCAACGACGCGCTTGATGCCGGCGGCGATGATGCGTTCCGTGCACGGGCCGGTGCGGCCCGTGTGGGCACAGGGCTCGAGCGTGCAGTAGAGCGTGGCGCCGCGCGCGCGTTCCGCCGCTTCGTTCAAGGCATGCACCTCGGCGTGCGGTTCGCCTGCGCGTTCGTGCGCACCGTCGCCAACGACGACGCCCTCATCGGTGACGATGCATGCGCCGACGACGGGATTCGGCGTTGTCCGGCCGAGACCGCGGCGCGCTTGTTCGAGCGCACGCCGCATCCAGTGATCGTCCGCGGCCGCGCCGATGCTATCTCCGACCGCAGGCGGTGTTACCACTTCTCCTGGAAAAGCGCGTCGACGTAGTCCTGTGCCGAGAACGGAATCAGATCGTCGATCCCTTCGCCCACACCTACATAGCGAATGGGCAGCTTCAGGTCGTTCGCGATGGCCACGGCAACGCCGCCCTTCGCGGTGCCATCCAGTTTCGTGAGCACGATGCCAGTCACGCCGGCGACCGACGTGAACTCGCGCGCCTGCGTCAGTCCGTTCTGTCCGACGGTCGCATCGAGCACGAGGAGCACCTCGTGGGGCGCGCCTTCCGCGGCGCGCGCGGCGACGCGCCGGATCTTGTCGAGCTCGTTCATCAGATTGACGCGTGTGTGCAGGCGTCCAGCGGTGTCCACCAGAATCGGGTCCCGCCCTTTCGCCCTTCCTGACTGAATGGCGTCGAACACGAGCGCCGCCGGATCCGCGCCTTCCTTCGCGCGGATGATGTCCACGTTCGCACGCTGCGCCCAGATCTCGAGCTGTTCGACCGCCGCGGCGCGGAACGTGTCGGCCGCGCAGACGAGCGGCTGCTGTCCAGATGCCTTCAACAGGTTCGCCAGCTTCCCGACGGTTGTTGTCTTGCCCGTTCCGTTGACGCCCACGATCATCGTCACATGCGGATGATGGCCGTTCGGCGCGGGTTGATCGACCGCGTCGAAGACCTGGCGGATCTCCTCCTTGACGAGATCTCTCAAGCTCTCGCCGTGACGCGCTCGCGAGCGGACGGCGTTCACAATACGCTCGGTCGCGGCAAGTCCCACATCGGCGGAAATCAGCAGTTCTTCGAGCGCTTCGATAGTGTCAACGTCGATCGGTCGGCTGCGCTGCTCCGCCGTGTCCGCCTGCTGAACGATCTCCTCGAAGCGGTTGACGATCTGCTGCGTTGTCCGCGTGAGGCTGTCGCGGAGCTTGTCGAAAAATCCCACTACCCTGCCTCCGCCTTCTGCGGCCGGACCATCAGATCGTAGAGCGCCGACCGTGGATCCTTCCGGCCGGCGAGCAGTGCCGCTACCTGGGCCGCAATCGGCAACTCGACACCATGTCGCGCGGCGAGCGCGAGCGCGGCATCGGTCGTACGCACACCCTCGGCCACCATCTTCATGCTGGCGAGCACTTCCGAGAGTGGCCGGCCGCGCGCCAGCTCGACTCCCACGTGCCGGTTGCGGCTCAATCTACCGGTGCACGTCAGCACAAGGTCGCCCAGTCCGGTGAGGCCGGCAAGCGTCTCGCGGCGCGCGCCTTCTGCACAGGCCAAACGAGCGATCTCCGCGAGCCCCCGCGTAATCAGGCCAGCCTGCGCGTTGTGTCCCAGCCCGAGCCCTTCGGCAAGGCCCGCGGCGATCGCAATCACGTTTTTCAGCGCGCCGCCGATTTCGACGCCCACGACATCGCCCGATCCGTACAGTCTGAAGTACGGCGCACGGAACTCCGCCTGCACCTGCTCGACGACGCGTGAGTCGGTTGAGGCGATGCAGACAGCCGTCGGCAACTCGCGCGCAACCTCCGATGCAAAGCTCGGCCCGGACAACACCCCGACTCGTACACTGTGGCCCAGCTCCTGCTGAACGATTTCCGACGGACGCACGAGCGTATCCCGCTCGAGGCCTTTCGTGGCGCTGACAACGATCGCATCGGTACGCACCAACGGCGCCGCGCGCCGCAGCACATCACGCATGCCATGCGACGGGATGGCGACGATCACCGTCTCGGCATCGCGAAGCGCTTCGGCAAGATCGGCGGTGACGCGGAGGTTCAACGGAAACGTCACGTCCGGAAGGTACACCGCGTTGGCACGACGGGCCCGGAGGTCGGCGATGAGGGCCGCATCCCGGCCCCACAACGACGCGTCGTGCCCTGTCCGCACGAGGTGGACCGCCAGCGTCGTGCCCCAGCCGCCCGCACCGAGCACCGCAATCACAGCCGCACTCCAATGCGCCGCTCGGTGCCCGCGACAAGACGCATGACGTTCTCACGGTGGCGAAACGCGACGACAGCCGCGGCGACGATCGCACCGGATACGATCGGCAGCGGAGCGTTCACGACCATTGCCGCAAGGGGCAGGGCGAGCGCCGCCGCAATCGAGCCCGCCGAAACGAACCGCGTTGCATAGATGGTGCAGATGAAGACCAGCACGGCTATGACCGTCGCAGGCGGCGCGAGAACCGCGAAGACGCCGGCGGACGTGGCGACACCCTTTCCGCCGCGAAATCGAATCCAGACAGAGTAGATGTGGCCGACAATCGACGCGAGTCCCGCGGCCATGGTCACGGCCAGGTCGTCGGTCAGCAGCATTGCAACGACCACCGCCACAGCCCCTTTCGCGGCGTCGAGCATCAGGACGGTGACGGCCCGAGACGCGCCGGCCGTGCGAAGGACGTTCGCGGCGCCGAGGTTGCGGCTGCCGGCAGCCCGCAGATCCAGGCCCCGCGCGCGCGTCAATAACAGCGCAAACGGCACGGAGCCGAACGCATACCCGAGGGCTACGATGATGGCGATTCGCATGGAATGCGCAAAAGGGGTATGTAGGAAGGCCCCTTGGGCGACAGCCTGCTTTGAAACAGTGTAATCGCGTCGATGCGAACCGTGCCGAGACGCCGGTCAGTCAGCCCGTCGAGCAGGCTCGCGGCTCGCAGTCCCGCAGCCTCGCGCACCCGTGCCAGCGTGAGGTGCGGACTGTACACGCGTTCCTCTTCCGAAATGCCCAGCGGCGTGAGGCGTGATGTCACCTCGCGCTCCACAGCGAGCAGACCCTCGCGCCCCTCAGTGACACCAACCCAGATGACCCGCGGCGTGCCACGCGACGGGAACGTACCGGCGCCGCACAATGTCAGATTGAATGGTTCCACCTCGACCGGCGCGCCCAACGCCGCGCCGATCGCCGTCGCCTTTCCCTCGTCCACCTCACCGATGAAGCGAACGGTCAAATGCATGCGGTCCGGGGGGACCCAGGTGATCTTCGCTCGATCGGCCGCCGCGTCGGCCCGTCGCCGCAGTTCGCGGCTCAATTTTGCCGCACGCGTCGCGAGCGCCTCGCCGATCTCGACCGCCACGAACAGTCGCACCGCCTCAGTGTGCCCGATCCGCCGCCGATGACTCCGAGATCAAATGCCTGAACCGGTGTGTATACTCGCAACGGTTGGCTTGGAGGATTTGATGCTGCGTTACGTGCTTGCTGTCGTGTCTCTGGTGCTGCCCTTCGCGCCGGCGTTTGGCCAGACCGCACCGGCCCCTGTCATTCCCCCCGCGACATATCGCGTCGTCTATCTCGAAGTGGCGCCGTCCCAGGACAGTCGCGTGGCCTCGGCATTGAAAGACTACCGGCGTGCCGCGATGAACGCGCTCGGCGTACTTCGCATTGATGTGTTGCAGCAGGTCGGCCGCTCGAATCACTTCGCCATCTTCGAAAGCTGGCGCGACAACGCGGCACTCGAAGCGCACCGGACGTCGTCGGAGAGCCGTAAGCTCGACGAGGTGCTGCAGGCGACGCGCATCGGTCCGGTGGATGAACGCCTCCTCAGCCCGATTGGAGCACCGTCCGCAACCGTGAGCGGAACCGGGTCCACGTATGTGATCACGCACGCCGACTCCGTGCCGCCGCAGCGCGATACCGCGGAAAAGGTACTCAGCGACCTCACGATTCGATCGCGGCAGGAGCCAGGCAACGCGCTGTTCCTGGCGACCGTCCAGCCGAACCGCAACAACCATTTCACCCTCATCGAGATCTGGAAGGACGACAAGGCGCTCGACGCGCATGCCGTGGCCGATCACACCAAGAAGTTCCGCGAAACCTTCGGTCCGTTCAGCGGCGCACTGTTCGACGAACGGATCTATCGGAGCGTCGGCTAGCGCGAGCGAGGCGGGAGTGACGTTTCGTCAAGCCGCGCCTGGCGCTCTCCTGCTGGCGATGGCGGCCGCTGCGACGGCACAGACGCCGTCTCCTGCGCTCGTCGCCACCCACCGCGTCGTGTACTTCGAGGTGGCGCCTGCCGAAGCCGTCCGCACGGCGGGCATCCTGAAGGCGTACCGCGATGCGGTGCGCAGCACCGCCGGTCTGGTCCGTGCAGACGTTCTTCAGCAGCTCGGGCGGCCGAACCTGTTTGCGATTGCCGAGAAATGGCGCGACGGCACCGCGCTGCGCTCGCATCTTGATTCGCGCGAAAACATGATGCTTCGGACGAATCTGCAGAGCGTTCTGATCAGCCCGTTTGACGAAAGGCTGCTGGCGCCTGTGGCGGCGCAGGCAGTTGTCGGTACGCCCTCTGGCGATTCCGTTTTCGTGCTGACGCACGCCGACTCGATCGATCGCAGCGGCATCGTGCCGACGATGCTGCAGGAACTCGCGGCCGCCGCGCGTCGTGAAAACGGGAACGTCGCGTTTGAAGTGACCGTGCAGCCGAACCGAACGAATCACTTCACGTTGCTTGAGATTTGGTCGAGCGAGAACGGGCGCGAGGCGCACACAATTAGCGAGACAACGATGAAGTTCCGCACGGCGTTTGGCCCCATGTCCGGCGCCCTGTACGACGAGCGCATTTACAGACCCGTTCGATAGGACTACTCCAGCAGCATCCGGCGCACCATGTCGAGCGCGGCCTGGGACGCCTGAAACTTCACCATCTCCCGCCCACCGACGAAACGGAACGTACGCACTCGCGTGCCGGCCTCGGACGCCGCCGCGATGCAGACCGTGCCAACGGGCTTTTCGGCGGTGCCGCCATCAGGTCCGGCAATGCCCGTGACGCCCACGCCGATATCGACACGCGAACGGGTGCGAATACCGTCGGCCATCGCCGTCGCGACTGGTTCGCTGACGGCACCATGCGCCGCGATCAGCTCGCTCGACACATCGAGCAGCTCGGTTTTCGCGGCGTTGCTGTAGGAGACGATGCCGCGCTCGACATAGCGGGAGCTGCCCGGGACATCGGTCAGACGGGACGCAATCAGGCCGCCAGTGCACGACTCGGCCACTGCGATCCACAGCTTCCGTTCCGCGAGCATCGCGCCAAGCACCTCCTCCATCGGTCGACTGTCGGTGCTGTAGACGTGCAGGCCCATGACACGTCTGACCTGCTCGACCGCCTTCGCCAGCGCGCCCTCCGCATCAGCACGCGCCGCGCAGCACGCCGTCAGGTGCAGCTCGATTTGACCGAGTGATGCCAGAATGGTGGCCGAGATCGGGATCGGGGCACCCGACCACTCCGCGTACAGCGGCTGCATGGCTTCATCGGTGTGCGATTCACTGCGCCCGGTGATCCGGATCACGCGCCGCACAAGCGCCCTCCCACCGCCCGCGCGGTCACGCAGCGGCCCCTCGGCAAGCGTCGTCATCATCGGTTTCAGCTCGCGCGGCGGCCCTGGCAGCAGCAACACGAGCCGTGGCCCGTCATCGATCCAGAGTCCGGGCGCGGTGCCATTCGCGTTGGGAATGACGTGCGCGTCCGTCGGGACCATCGCCTGGCGGCGATTGATAGCCGGCATTTCGAGGTTGCGGCGTTCGAAGCGCTCGCGGATGCGTGCGGTGATCGTGACATCCTCGACCAGCGGGCGCTTCAGCACGTCGGCGATGACATCGCGCGTCAGATCGTCGTCCGTGGGACCGAGACCGCCGCAGCAGACCAGCACGTCCACACGCGCCAGGGCTTCGCGGATTGCCAGCTCGAGATCGGCCCGGTTGTCCCCAACCACCGTCTTGAAGGCCACCTCAACACCGATCAGGTTCAGTTGCTCGGTGATGAACAGTGAGTTCGTGTCGACCTTCGTCGGCGTCAGCATCTCGCTGCCGACGGCGATGATTGCGGCACGTTCTGCGCGTGTCACGTCAGCCAGCCCGGAAGCAGCAGCGCCAGACCCCACAAGAGCAGGTTGCCATACACACCCGCCATCGCATCATCCAGCACGATACCGAATCCCACGGGCAGGTCTTCGAGCTGACGGGCGGGCCACGGCTTGATCACATCCAGGATTCGGAACACGACGAAGCCCACAAGGGCTCCGGCAATGGTCACCGGGTGCAGGGCGAGCGTCATGAGCATGCCGACGACTTCATCGATCACGACTGGTCCCGGATCGACTCGGCCGAAATGGCGTTCGGCTTCGGTGGCGCTCCACACGCCAACGACGCCGATGACCGCAATCGCCGACAATTCGATGGCGCTTGATGCCTGGCGTCTGATCACATAGTAGATGACGAGCGCAGCAGCGGAGCCCCACGTGCCCGGCGCGATGGGCAAATAGCCTACGTAGGCGCAGGTTGCGAGGAACACGCCCACACGCCGCAACGACATGCCTCTCGTGATTCGGGCTTCTCCGGTCAGACCGACCGGAGGCGGACGACGCGGGTCGAGGATAATCGATCGTGGAGCGCTCGACCGTCGCCGAAGAGCGCGGGCACGAAGCCCAGGCCGAGCATCAGAAACGAAAGAGCGCCGGCGGACGTGCGGCGCATGGCACGAGCGGCGTCAAGCGGCGTCCCATCATCCGTAACCACCGACGTTCCGACCGCCATTTTGCCGATGGTTTGCCCTCCGACGGCGGTAAAGGCGTAGAAGTAGGCGACCTTCAGGACGCCCAGAAACATCAGCATCGGCAACACTGGGAGCAGCCGCCATTCGTTCGGCGCCAGGCCAGCCATTCGCACCGTGAAGTAGATGACCGCCGCATCGATGCCGAGCAGGATCACGTAGTCGATCAGCAGCGCGCCAATCCGCGCTCCGACCCGCGTGGGCTGCACCGAAGGCCGGACAGGTGACGGTGGCGTGCGGTCACGAGAGGCGACAGTCGCGGCGCGCTCTGCTCTGGCCGGAAGCACCGGCGATCGATCCTCTTCCGGGAATTCCAGCACCGGTCCCGGCGCCGGCCGCGCCACCGGCCGCGGAACCGCACGCAACCGGGGTGTATCGGGCGTCCGCCGCACCGCCAATGGTGGGCGCGGAACAGCCGGCAGCTTGACCAGGGGCTCGTCGTCGTCCGCATTCGCGGGCGCGAACAGCGGCAGCGTGGGATCATCACCCGCGGCGCTGCTGACGGGTGGAAACCGCATCACCGCAGAAGCCGCAGGCAGCGGCTCGGACGGTGTGGGTGTCTCAACCGCAACCGGCAGCGGTCGCATTTCGTCTGCGTGGTTGATGCGCGGTTCCTCGACGAGCGACAGACGTGCGTCGGCGGTATGGTCGGTTCGCGTGTCGCGAGCGACGTGCAGCGGCGCGTCCCCCACGCTTGCAGGTTCGTGTGCCAGCGAAAGACGCGCGCTCTCAATCAGTGCCTCGATGGGCGGGCGCTGAATCATGAGTACTTCATCACCCGCGTCATCGCCGCCATCATCGACGCGGTGAATTGGCACGTCGTCAATCGACGCGGGGTGCACTTCGTACTCGGGCGGCTCGAATTCGGCGGCCGACAGGAGTGAAAAGTCGTAGCCGCAGTTCTTGCATCGATCGCCAGTGTCGAACCCCAGGTAGCTGCACTTTGGGCACTTCACTGCTGCGCCCCTGTGTCGGACGGCCGAGTCGCGGCCGATGCGGCTGCGAGCAAATCGCGCTGGATGGTGGCGCGAAGCCGATCGGCCTCCGGGCGGAGCGGGTCGGCCATGCCGATTCGATCGAGTTGCCGTAACGCATCCCGTAGATGGCCGCCGTCATACAAGCGGTGCGCACGGTCCAGCAGCGTGTCCGCAGCACGGACAACAGGCAACGGGTCGGCCGATGCCTGCGCCGCCGGAGTCGGCGCCGGAACATCCGCCAGCCATGAGAGGGCCGGCGCCGCACCGTAATACACGCCAAGCCCGACCGCCGCGACGACGAGCGCGAGCCGGCCCCACTGCTTACGCGACCAACTCCGCCGGGACAGTGCATGGTCGGCGCCGCCGCGCGCGGTTGCCGGCCTGCGATGAACGGCGGTGTCGAATCCGCTGCCTTCGAGCCGTTCCATTCTGTCGAGCAGCACCAGCGCCTCGTCACTCGGCGCGCCCTGCTCGACCGCGCGCGTCAGCAGGTCGCGGGCGCGCTCGACATCTCCGGCTTTGTACGCGTCGAGCCCGCGGTGCAGCAGTTCCTCGGATTCACGCTGCCGTTCGGCAATCGCCTTCCGCGCGCGCTCGATGTACGCACGGGCGCGATCGTGATCGCGATCCAAAAAGGCAATGCGCGACCAGACATTGATGGCCTGCTCGTAGTCTTCTGCGAAGTAGTGATCGAGACCGGAGACGAGAAGTTCCTCGATGCGCGTCGCGCGCCCGGCATCTGAAGCTGGCGTTCTGGCTGAATCGGTGCGCTGTGGCTCCGTCATCAATCGAGGGTGAATGTTGTGAGACGCCGCAGCGATTATGGGGGAAAAGCTGCGATCCGTCAACGAATTAGGGTCGACGCCACGACGCTGCACTACCATGGTGACGCGTGGCGATCATCGAATGTGTTCCCAACGTCAGCGAAGGACGTCGCACCGATGTCGTCGAAGCGCTCGTCGATGCCGTGCGGCTGGTGCCGGGAGCGCGCCTGCTCGACTATTCCTCTGACGCCGCGCACAATCGATCGGTCCTTACCCTTGCCGGCGAGGCGGCTCCCCTCACAGCCGCAGTTCTCGCGCTGTTCGACGCTGCAATCCCACTCATCGACGTGCGCACGCACCGTGGCGAACATCCGCGCCTTGGCGCCGTTGACGTTGTTCCCTTCGTGCCTATCGAAGGAGCGACGATGGACGACTGCGTGCAGCTGGCCACGAACACCGCTCGCGAAGTGGCGGATCGGTTTCACGTACCCGTCTACCTGTACGAAGAGGCATCGTCGAATCCGCTACGGAAAAACCTCGAAGACATTCGACGGGGCGAATTCGAGGGACTCGCGGCGAAGATGGCCACTGACGGCTGGAAGCCGGACTTCGGGCCGTCCGCGCCGCACGCCAGCGCCGGCGCCTCCGTGATTGGCGCGCGCATGCCGCTCATCGCTTACAACATCAACCTGAACACCGATCGTCTCGAGGTGGCCAAAAAGATTGCCGCGGCCGTGCGGTTCAGCAGCGGCGGCTTTCGCTACGTGAAGGCGATGGGCGTCACGCTGGCCGACCGCGGCATCGTGCAGGTGTCGATGAACCTGACCAACTTCGAGAAGACGCCGATTCTGCGAGTCTTCGAGGCAGTCAAGCGCGAGGCGGAGCGCCACGGCGTGAACGTCCTCGAAAGCGAAATCGTCGGACTTGTACCCTCGGCTGCGCTCGTAGACGTGGCCGTTTCCACGCTTCAACTGACGCAATTCACGAGGGATCAGATCCTGGAAACGAGACTGAGGGACTCGGATGACGAAGTGGAAAAGTGGAAAAGTGGAAAGGTGGAAAAGTAAGTAGGAAGTGCAACGAGCTGGCTCGAAGCATTCCTGATCGTTCGTGATTCCGAGCGGCACACGCCCTGCACGACGCGCGGCATGCCGCCACGCGATCTCCAGGAACGAACCCGTCGCTTCGCTATTGCAGTCGTGAAGTTCTGCCGATCGTTG
>Ga0070681_10001414_pt1 | contig 21073 bp, 14 predicted proteins | sample KBSC83BmetaG_FD_65650 | JGI IMG/M metagenome (GOLD analysis project Ga0070681, IMG submission 65650) | Corn rhizosphere microbial communities from Kellogg Biological Station, Michigan, USA - KBS C8-3B metaG | ecosystem: Host-associated > Plants > Roots > Rhizosphere | place: USA: Michigan... | reverse complement strand
CGGCCCGAGCGCATGCGAACCAACGAGCCGGTCGGATAGATGCCGATGCTCTTGACGAAGCTCTGGAACACGCTCGGATCGAAGTGACCTTTCCACGAGGCCATCTGCGCGAGCGAATGCGCCGGGTCCCAACCTGCCTTGTAGGGACGATTGGAGGTGATGGCGTCGTAGACGTCGCAAACAGCTCCCATGCGCGCCAGGAGCGAGATGCCTTCTCCAGCCAATCCGTCCGGGTAGCCCGTCCCGTCGAAGCGCTCGTGGTGATGTCGACAAACGTCGATCACTGCGTCGCTGACTGCGCCGCCTGCGCGCAACATCTCGTAGCCACGTGCCGGATGTTGCTTGATGATCTCGAACTCTTCCGCCGTGAGCTTGCCCGGTTTGTTCAGCACATCCTGTGGCATGGCGGCCTTGCCGAGATCGTGCAACATTCCGGCCATGCCGGCCTCGCGGCACTGAGCATCTTCGAAACCGAGCTGACGACCGAGGGCGACCATCAGCGCGCACACCGCGACGGAATGCATGTAAGTGTATTCGTCGGCTGTCTTGAGTCGCGCCAGACTCAGCAGCGCATCCGGATGGCGATTGATCGATTCGACCACGTCGTCGACGAGCGGCGCGCACACTGAAGGCTCGATGGCGTTGCCGAGTCGCACCTCCTTGAACATGTGGCGCATGGCATCCGCAGACCGCGCGCGCAGTTGTGCTGCTCGCTGGAGTTCGTCCGACAGGGTGACGCGCACTCTCGTAGGCACGGGAGCCGACTCGGTCTGTGGGGGTTCCGAGATCACAGCAACGTGCGGCGCCGGCGATACGTCCTGTCCCTGGGAAATGTCGATCCAGCACTGCTTGAGGCCGCTGTGGTGGATCTCTCGCAGGGTGCTCGCGTCCTTGATCAGGAACCGGTTGCGCCAGAAGGGGTGCTTGAGCCAGCTCTCATCGAAGCCGTGCACGAACATGCCGACTGTGAGCTGATTCACAGCAATCTTCTTCAGCACCGAATCGGTTCCTCGCGCGTCTGCGTGGAGCGAATGTAGCGCTCTGTGGAATCGCTGGCCGGGATTCGGTCACAAACCCCTCAGGCTCAGGACGCCCGGGTGGTTAGGCGTGCGTCCCTCATCCGCCCTTGCGCAAGTAGACGTTACCGTTGAATGTTCGTGCCTCGATTTCGGGGCCGCCCCCGTTCACGGCACCGTAGATGGCTTTGTTCACCTCGATCTTGTAGCGGCCACCCTCCCCGTCACCGCGGGTATCTTCGCTCACAGGAGAGGGCGAGTCCGGCAGGATGTGCAGGTCGAAGTCCGTGAAGATGCTGCCGTTATCGCTTCGCAGTCTGAGATTCGCTTTGGCAGTGGGCGGCAGGGAGACATCCACCGCGCCGTTGAGCGATGTGAACGCCATGGACTTCTGCGGAGTCACGCGCAGCAGCTTTGCCACTACTCTCCCGTTTACCGTGTGGGCGACCACTGAGCCGCCGACATTGGTGAGTGTGATCGCGCCATTGACATTGCTCACTTCGAGCTCGCCGTCGACGCCATCGACGGTGATGTTGCCGGCGTTGACCGACGAAAGCTGGAGGTTAGTGCGCCTCGGCACCTGGATCTCCATGTCGGCCGGGCGAGTGATGACGGGAGATTCGATGGTCATCCGGTTCTCGCGCTCCTCGACCGTGATCGAGGTTCCTTGAGTCAGTCGGCGCAATCCGCGCGACGCCGACTCTTCCTCCGAATCGGGAGGTACCGGTCCGTGAAAATTATCGCGGGTGTGTGAGTCGATAGTGACCTCCTTGACGTCGGCGCCCTTGATGTTGATGCTGCCCATCACGATGCGCACCACGAGCGTACCCGGCCGCGACGGGTCGCTGAAGGACACCACGGTCCGGTCGGCATTCAGCGGAGTCGTGGCTCCCGCGCAAAGCCCGATGGCCGCGACGCAAACCAGTGATCGAGTCAAGAGATTCATAGCGTAATCCTGTGCGGTTTCATGGGGAGCGGCGCAGTACGCGCACATCTCCATTCAGGGTATCCAGGGTCAGCTCGGGGCCCCCGTCGCCGGTGCGGACTGAAGTGAAGCCGTTCGAGCGGTAGACGGACATTCCGTCTCGTTTTTCAACCAAATGGAGCGACTCTGCGGGCAGCGTCCGCACGTCGAAGTCGGTGTACAGGCCGCCGTTCAAGCTCTTCATGCGTAGATCGGCGGCGGCACCGCTGGGCAATGTGAGGACTACATCGCCGTTGATGGTGCGGAAGCGGGACGACTTGCCTGGAGTGGAGACGAAGGAAGCCTTCACCGGGCCATTCACAGTGATCGCCTCCCCCGAGCCGGCGACGTCGGTCATCGTGATACGGCCATTGACGTTGCGGACGGAGAAGTCGCCTCGAGTTCCTTTTACAGTGACGTCGCCTCCATTAACGGTGCACAACTGCAGGCGCGTGTCGGGCGGTACGCGGACTGTGAAGTCAAAGCGAACATCGTATGACGGTTCGTCAAACCACGACGAGTAGTGATGGGGCGACTCTTCGCCGCACACCCCCTGGTTCTTCAGCTTGACGACAACGCGAACGACATCCGCATTCTCCGATGTGTCTACGGTTGCATCGCGGTCCGCGGCGCGCATGTCATCGTCGCTGCCCGCGCGCACCGACTTGTCGGTGGTCAGTTCAACGTCACGCCCGTCATAAGCCTCGACCCTGACCGATCCGTTGATGTCTCGCAGGTCGAGGGTATGAACGCCCGTTCCTGCAAAATGCAACGTCTGCTTCGTCGAGGTGCGTTCAACCCGGCCTTGTGCATTGCCAGCGACGACGATGCACAACAGGGCGGCGCTGACGGTAGCGATTTTCAGGTTCATGCGGTCCCCAGGTGACTGATGCCCCACGCGGCTCGCGCCCGTACGGAGTCATTGACGTTGGTATCGCTCGACAACTTGCGCAGCGCACTGAGTGCGTCGCGATCCTGCGTCTCGACGACGAAGTCGATCAGCGCCATCTGCACGAGCGGCGACTTCTGAGTGTCCAGGCCGTCGACGGCTGCGCGCTTCACCTCGTTGCGCTCGGAGAAACGCTTCAGCGCATCGATACTGGCGAGGCGCACGTTGACGTTGGGGTCGTGCATCAGGGTGTCGATCAGCGCGGTGACTACTTCATCGCCGGGGCGATCCAGCTGGCTGCTCCAGCTGACACCCTTGAGCCGCTCGCTCGCGGACTGCTGCTGCAGCAGGGACAGGGTCACCATCTGCCGCAGATCCCGCACCTCCCGGCTGAGCTGGCTCACCTCAGGCGAGCTGACCGGAGGCGGCTTGATTCCGCGGCCCACCTGGATGCCGATGAGCAACACGAGGAGTGCCGCGCAGCCCTGCAGCAGCGGTTGCATCTGCGTATGGCGGCGGATCCACTCGTTGAGGCGGGCAAGCGTACCTGGCGTGGTGTTGCGGGCGGTCGGCGCGGCCGGCGCGGTTGACGCGGCCTCCGCCGCCTGCGCGACGCCTGCCGCCTGCGCGGGCCCCGCGGCCAGTGCGCTCGCGAGCATCGCGTCGAACCGGGCGCGCATCGCGCGCGAGTCAGGTTGAGTGGCCGGGATCTCGCCGAGCATCTGCCAGGTCTTCGAGGCGACGTCCAACTCCTCGCGGCACGTTGCGCACGTCGCCGCGTGGCCCTCCAGCGCTGCGCGCTCGGTCTCGCCCAGAGATCCGGCTAGATAGTCCGCAAGGTGCGTTGCGGTGTCTTCACATCGCATGACGGCCTCTCTCCCATTTGCAGGAAAATTTCGCGCAATTCCTTCAGTGCCCGATGGACCCGTACTTTCACGGTGCCGCTATCGACTCCCAGCAGCTCGCCTATGGCTTCGTGCTTCATGCCGCGATAGCGGGCGAGGATCAGAAGCTCGCGCCGGTCCTCGCGCAGCTTCATCAAGGCCGTTCGCAGCCGCCCCGACTCGGCCTCAGCCTCGAGTTGGCCCTCGGGACCAAGCGTGGAATCCGGCGCCTCCAACGCCTCCTCGGAAAGTGGCAAGGTCGCGTCGCGTTTGCCAAAGTAGTCGGCCCGCGCGTTGCGGGCGATGCTGAACACCCACGGCTCGAAGCGGGCACCGTCCCGGTACGTGGCGCGGTACTTGAGCACCCGGAGGAACACCTCCTGAACCAGGTCCTCGGCCACGTGGCGATTGCCCGTCAGTCGACTCAAGAAGTCGAACAGGGGCACGTGATACCGATCGAAGAGCAGGCCCAGCCGAGCCAGGTCGCCCTCACGCACCGCGCGCATGGTGTCCTCGTCACTCTCAGTCATTACCCTGGAATACCCCTGGGAATGAAAAAGGTTACAGCCCGGCTGGAGCCGGGGGTGCGGGCCCCGCCACGTGGGCGGGCGCCGCGTGGGGACGCCGCGCGTGGGCGGGGCCGCCGAGTGGTGCCGTCAGGGTTCGACGGTAAACGCGAGCAGCACGTTGCCCGGTGACTCCTGCACGATGCCGTAACCCGAGCCCACGAACAGCATGCCACCGGCCACTGTGGGCCCGGGGGCGCTGATCGATCCGCCATGCGCCGGTACGCGGTTGACGGTGTCGAAGGAGCGCGCCGTTTCGAAGGACCACAAGGAACGTCCATCGCTGCTCGATAGTGCCGACAGTCGCCCGTCGGACCCCCCGACGAAGAGGACTCCGGGAATGACGGTCACGGCGGCCGAGTGGCCGACTCTCTTCTCGGCTGTCGAGTTGAGTGGGGTGTACCAGGCTCGTTGCCCGTCGCTGAGGCGCACCGCGACAACGCCACCGGAGCTCAGACCGAAATAAGCATTCCGATCATCGAGGGCGCCGCCCCACAGCGGGCCGCGATTCGGCGCCCCGGGTCGGCTCACAGGGTCGGCGTTCACGGCGCTCACGCGCCAGACCGTCTCTCCTTGTTTCGCCAGATCGAGCGCCATGAGATCTCCTGGCTTGGTGCCGAAGACCATCACCGCCCGCCCGTCGGAAAGCGTCTTGAGCATCGGCGACATCGGGACGTCCCAGTCCGGTCCGACGACCTTCGGACAGTTCTCGGTGAATTGCGCTCCGCTGCAACCGACGATGAACGAGTCGTCCTTGTAGATCTGCTGTGACCAGATCACTTTCCCGCTCTTCATGTCGAGCGCCAGGACGGCATCGCTGGTGGCGGGTGCCGGATACGTCGAGGCGTCTCCCGTTCCGACGTAGATCGCGTGACGTTGAGGGTCAACCGACGGGGTGTTCCAGATAGGGGCCCCCGCCGGCGCCCATTGCTGCACTCCGCGTGAGTTCTTGTGTGTAGGGTGCGGTCGCTCTGCGATGGTGTAGGTCTTCCAGATGCGCTTGCCGGTGTTCGCATCGAGCGCGCTTACGCTGCCTACGGCGGTACAGCAGGGGAAATCCAGCACCCGCGCCTGAAAACCCTCCCACGCGGAGATCGGCACGTAAAGCCGCCCCTCATAGAGAGCAGGAGCTGCGGTTACGCGTGTGGCGTAGTTCTCTTCGACGTGCGTCTGCCAGAGCTTTTCACCTGTGTGCGCGTCGAGGGCGTAGACGTTTGCCTTCAGGTCGCCCAGGAAGACCGCATTCCGCGCCCGGCCCGCGAGCTTGAGGGGCCCGATCGTCATCGCGTTGCGGACTCCGGCCGCCGCGCGATAGGACCAATAGATGCATCCCGAAGCGGCATCGAGCGAGTAGACATAGCCGGTGTCGGTGCCGACGAAGACCCTCCCTGCCACGATCGTGGGCTGCCCATACGCCGACGTGCCGCCCGGATAGCCGAAGGCCCATTTCAGCTTCAGGCGCGGAACGTTGTCGGCCGTCAGCCCGGCCGCGGCGGTCGACTGAAAGCGATCGTTCTCCAGGCCGTTGCCCCAGCCGTTCCAGCCGGCTCCGCCGAGGTCGTGCAGCGGAGGATTGGTGGCGCACCGGTTGGGCATCGTGCCGATGTCACCCACTTGCGCGCTTCCGAGGAACTGGCCCGCGAGCGATTCGGAGACGCGACGCCGGTCCTGCTCCGTCAGCGTATCGCCGACCGACTTCATGAGGCCGGTCGTGAGGGCGGTGTAGATTCGCTCCGGCGACATCGCTCTCAGTGCGGCAGGTGAGGGCGCGCGCTCGTACGCCGGGTTGCCGTGACAAGAGATGCAGTGCTGTTGAAAGACGGCAAACCCGAACTCGGTGCCGTTGCGTTCGGGAGGGGGAGCCGCCGCGTCTGCCGCGTACACGGCGTGCACGCTCAAGCCGAGCAGCGACAGCAATACTCGCAGCTGCGAACGATCAGGCATCGCGTTTCCCCCCGGTTGATCTTTGACTATCTTGCATCAGTCTCCGGCGGAGTGCGGCTCCTCTTGCCGGCCCCGCCGTTTGACGGACTGTTTCCGGCCGGTATACGCTTTAGTTGAGCGTCGCCAGGGCGCACCGTGTCGTCGTGGTTGACAAGCTCACCAAGTCCCCCCTCGAGCAGTTCGACATCGCTGTACGCGAAGGCGATGCCGAGGGAGCGCGCGATTTGCTCTCCAGGCACGCCGCCGTACGCGCGAGCATCAATGCCCCCCGGTTCGACTTCGACTCTCCGGCCATCCATCAGGCCAAGAAGCACCTCGCGCTGGTCGACGTGCTGCTCGAGCACGGCGCGGACATCAATGCCCGCTCGCAGTTCTGGGCCGGCAGCTTCGGCATTCTGGAGTTCGATCTCACACTCGAGCAGGCGCGACCGCTGATCGAGCGCGGAGCTCGGGTGACCGTGTGGGCGGCAGCGGGCCTAGGATTGATCGAGGAACTGAGGACGATGCTCCGGGCCGATCCGTCGCTGGCCCATGAGCGGGGAGGCGATGGCAAGACGCCTCTGCATTGCGCCTCGACTCGCGAGATCGTCGAGCTGCTCATCGAAAGCGGAGCGGATCTGGAAGCGCGCGACACGGATCACTCTTCGACACCCCTTCAATATCTGATCGCGAATGAGGGCCTGGCGCGCCTGCTCATCGAGAGCGGTGCCCAGCCTGACATTTTTGCGGCGGCTCGGCTGGGCGACGTCCGCCTCATCGAAAAGTGCCTGCGAGAAAACGCTGACGTCGCGGCCGTGCGGGTGAACTCGCATCCCTTCATTGGCCCCGGGGGACACATCTACGGCTGGACGCTGGGCTTCGACCTCACACCGGCAGATGCCGCGCGAAAGTTCGGACATCCGGAAGTCGTAGAGCTTCTTCTCTCGCGTGCCTCACCGCGAGATCGGCTCGTTGATGCCTTGTGGTGTGGCGATGCCGAGCGCGCTCGCCGCGAGCTTGCACAACACCCAACGGGATTGCAGGAGCTCCAGCCCCACGAGCGAAGCTTGATGGCTGCAGCAGCCTGGTGGTACAGACCGAAAAGCGTGCGCCTGATGCTGGAAGTTGGGATGGACCCGCACGTCACGGGAGCGCATCGCTCAACGCCTCTGGATCGTGCCAGCTTCCACGGATATGCGGACATCGTCGAGATGCTGCTGGCGCTCGATCCGCAACCGCCTCTGACACAAAAGAATGAGTTCGGTGGAATTCCGCTGGGCGCCTGTATCTACGGGTCGCTCAATGGCTGGGATACAGGACATCCGCGGGATTATGTGCGGACTCTGAAGCTGTTGCTCGAAGCGGGGTCGCCTCTGGACCCCACGATTCTGCCGACGGGAAACGATGCGCTCGATGAGGTGATGCGCGCGTGGCTGAAGTCGGAAGGGCGTCCTTGACGGAAGGAGAGCGAGAGTGAGAGTAGCTCTGGTGACAGGTGCCGCGCAGGGCCTGGGGCTTACCACGGCCGTGCTGCTTGCACAGCGCGGTCTCCGCATCGTCGCAACCGACGTGCAGGATCTCGGGCGGGCCGTTGAGCGGATACAAATTGCCGGGCAAGTCACTGCCGTGCGCGGCGATATCTCGTCCGAGTCGTTCGTAAAGGAGCTCGCGGCCAGGGTCGCCGCCGAGACTGGCGCCGTGGACCTGCTGGTGAACAACGCGGGTATCAGTTGTATTGCGCCCGCCGAAGACACCACCGCCGAGCAGTGGCAACGTGTCATGGGAGTCAACCTGTTCGCCCCGTTTCTGCTGTGCAAGTATCTGGGGGCGCAAATGCTCGAGCGCAGATCCGGCGCGATCGTCAACGTGGCTTCTGTCGCGGGTCTCGCCGCCGTCAGTCATCGTAGCGCGTACAATGCCTCCAAACATGGTCTGATCGGGCTGACCCGTACCCTGGCGGCGGAGTGGGGTGGGCGCGGTGTCAGGGTCAATGCCGTGTGTCCTGGGTGGATCAAGACCGAGATGGATGCCGCAGACCAGGGAAGCGGTGCCTACTCGGATCGGGATATCATCGATCGGGTGCCGCTCGCCCGGTTCGCACGTGCATCGGATGTGGCTGAAGCGATCGCGTTCCTCGGCGACGCCGAGCGCAGTGGATTCATCAATGGATCGACTCTGACGGTGGACGGGGGCTGGCTCGCGGATGCCAGCTGGGAGAGCTTGCGCATCCGGACGCGAAACTAAGAAGAGAAGCGCGGTCATGTTCGATTATCTGGGCGTATTGATCTCTGTGGTTCTGGGTCTGGCGCTCACGCACGTGTTGCGCGGTCTCGCCAAGCTCATCCAATTGCGACATGAGGTGCGGCCCTATTGGGTTCACGTGCTGTGGACCGCCAACGTCGTCATCTACGTGCTGGGAATATGGTTCGGCATGTACTGGTGGAAGGGACTGGAGGTCTGGACCGTCGAGTGGTTCTTCTTCATCGCCGGCTACGCCGTGGTCATTTTCATGTGGGCTTCCATGCTCTACCCTCCCGAATTCTCGAGCGGTCTGCAGTGCGAGGCTTACTTCTTCGGCAACCGCCGCTGGTTCTTCGGTTTCCAGCTCGCGGTCGTCCTGTTGGACATACCGGAAACGCTGTACAAGCAGACGACGCACCTGCGGATGGTCCCTTCACAGTACATCGTGGTCATTCCGGCCTTTCTGATCATTACCCTGGCAGGATTGCTGTCCGGTAACCGCCGCCTTCACGCCGTGCTTCCCATCGCGTGGCTGATCACGATATTGAGCTATCTGTTCTTGACGTCCCTCGAGCACATTGCCGGTCACGCAGCATGAGGATTTTCCGCGCATTGTTTCTGTCGATGTTGGCGTTGGCACAATCGGTGCACGCGGCGCCACCGCGGCTGGAGAAGCACGGCAACACCACACACCTGATAGTGCAGGGCAAGCCGATGTTGGTGCTCGGAGGCGAGCTGGGCAACTCCAGTGCCTCCAGCGCCGCCTACATGGCCCCGCATTGGTCGCGGCTGAAGCAGATGCACCTGAACACGGTGCTGACTCCGGTTTATTGGGAGCTGATAGAGCCGGAAGAGGGGCATTTTCGCTGGGACTCCGTCGACGCACTGGTTGAGAGCGCCCGCGCCAATGACCTCAAGCTGGTGCTGCTGTGGTTCGGTGCGTGGAAGAACAGCATGTCGACGTACGTTCCCGCTTGGGTCAAGCGGGACCAGGCCCGCTTCCCGCGAGCGCAACTTCCCAACGGCCACAGCGTGGAGATCCTGTCCGCGCTTTCATCCGCGACACGCGCCGCTGACACTCGCGCGTTCGTCGCTCTGTTGAATCACCTCAAGGCGCTCGATTCGGAGCGCAACACGGTGTTGATGATCCAGGTAGAGAACGAGATCGGCATGTTGCCCATCGCGCGCGACTGCAGTCCGGAGGCTAACCGACTGTTCCGCGAACCGGTGCCTCGAGCTCTGGTTAGAAGTCTCGCGGCGGCAAGCCCGGACTCGGAGCTGCGCAAGCAGTGGGAGAAGCACGGAGGACGCAAGGAGGGTGATTGGGCCGCGTTATTCGGGGAAGGGGACGCAGCGGCGGAGGTGTTCACGGCATGGCATTACGCACAGTTCGTAGAGAGCATGGTAGTCGCGGGTAAGGCCGCGTATCCGTTGCCGATGTACGTGAATACCGCGCTGAACCGGCCGGGGAAGGCGCCCGGAGAATATCCGAGCGGCGGTCCCTTGCCGCACCTGTTCGAAGCCTGGAGGGCGGGCGCCCCCTCGCTCGATTTCCTCGCCCCCGATATCTACTTCGCCAATTTCGTCGAGCTGGCGACACGCTACGCGCGGCCCGACAACGCGCTCTTCATCCCAGAGGCCAACAACGCGGACAAAGCCGAGGTAGCCGCGAATGCCTTCTACGCCTTCGGCAAGCTGGGGACGATCGGCTTCTCGCCGTTCGCAATCGAGTCCGCGGACGATCGCCAGCCGAACGCTCTGGCTCGCGCTTACGCTGTTTTGGAGCAGTTGAGTCCGGCCATCCTCTCCAACCAGGGGATCTCGGGCTTTCGGCCACCGGTGCTCTACGACGGTACCGTGAACGACCAGCCGGTGTCGGAAGTGCTCGGGCCCTATCGCTTTACCGTGTCATTCATCGACACGCAGTCGCCAAAGGCCGAGCAGAACATCGCCAGCCATGGGGGGCTCATCGTCAGGGTGGGTCCGGAGGACTACCTGGTCGCCGGGCAGGGTTTGATCGTCACCTTCGAGCCTGTCGGCGGGCCGGCGCTTGCGGCCGGGATCGATAGCGACTGGGAGGGGACGTTCGATGCCGCCGGCACCTGGGTGCCCGGACGGCTGTTGAACGGCGACCAGACGCATCAGGGCCGGCACCTGCGCCTGGCGCCGGGTCAGTTCCAGATCCAACGCGTGCGGCTGTACCAGTACCGCTAGATTCGGCCGCACGGCGCCGCCTCGGGGCGTGCGCCGTTCCCCGCCGCCGCTGCGCGGCCACGGGAACCGATGGCCTCGGGGCGAGGCCCTTCGTCTCTTTGCAATCCGACGGAAGTCGGCGTATCGTTTTGGTAACGCTACCAAACACACGGTAGCGCAATACCAACTGGGCGCATGCAGGGGGAAACATGATGTTTCATTGCGCAGCAGACTCTTTTGTCATGGCGGCTCGCCGCTCGTTCACTTGGATTTCCACAGTCGCGTTGCTGGCGTTCGCGTGCGCGGGCATTGCCAGCGCACAGACCGTGGCAACTTACGACTTCGAGGACGGCTCCACGCAGGGCTGGGGCTCATTCAACAACGCCACCACGCCAGTGAATTCGACGGCGGCGGCCTTCAGCGGGACTCACAGCCTGCTGACGACCACCAACCCGAGTGGTTCCTCGAGCGGCCCGAGCATCGTGCTGAGCGGTCTCGTTCCGGGAGCCACCTATCAGATCACCGGACAGCTGATGCTGACGACCGGTGAGGCCGCCGCTGCGGCCAACTTCACCGTGGATCGCGCCGACCCCGGCTGTTCCGGCGGCACTTGCTTCGACACGGTGGGCGCGTTCCAGGCGCCGGTTTCCGCGACGGGCTGGTCGCCGATCGGTGGCGCCTACACGGTGAGCACCACCGCCACCCAAATGATTCTTTACGCCCAGTTGGAAGGGGTGACGTCGGCGGAGTCCTTCTATCTCGACAACGTGGTGATCACCCAGATCGCCGGACCTCCCGGAGGTCCGCAGGACAACTCGGGTATCTCTGCGAACTTCGAAGACGGAGGTCTCGATGGATGGAGCCGACGGATCAGCTCCACGGTGACGAACTCTACTGCCGACGCGCATGGCGGCTCGCATAGCCTGCTCACGACGGGCCGCACAGCGGCTTTCGACGGCCCGCAGATCAGCGTCGACAACAAGATGTACAACGGCTCGCAGTACGCCGTCAGCGTATGGGTGAAGCTCGGGCCCAGCGCCACTCAAGCCGACACGATCCGCGTGAGCCTGCAGACCACGCTCGCCGGCTCGACGACATTCCACACCGTCATCGGCAACACGCCCATCCCGCTGGGCACCTGGGTGCAGCTGTCGATTCCGACCTACTCAATGGCCTTTGCCTACGATCCGGGCCAGGCCTTCATGTACGTGGAATCCAACTCGGGGACGCAGGACTTCTACATCGACGACTTCCAGTTGAGCTTCCTGCCGCCGCTGGTGATTCAGCAGGATATTCCGTCGATTGCACAGACCTTCGCGGACTTCTTCCCGGTCGGCGCCGAGGTGGATACCTCGGATCTGTCGGGACCGCATGCGCAGCTGCTCACGAAGCACTTCGTGAGCCTGGTGTCGGGCAACGACATGAAGTGGGACGCGATGGAGCCCCAGGAGGGCAAGTTCAGCTTCGCCAACGGTGTCGTCACCAACGCCGACCGCGAGGTTGCGTTCGCACAGCAGAACTCGATGACCGTCCGTGGCCACAACCTTGTCTGGGCCAACGGCTCGCAGACCCCTGCTTGGGTGTTCCTGGAGGCGGATGGCACCACGCCGCTCTCGGCGTCCAATCCGGCGGACGTCGCGCTGCTCGCCCAGCGCATCCAGAACCACATCATGGGTGAAGTGCAGCACTTCGGCAGCGCGGTGTACGTCTGGGACGTCGTGAACGAGCCGCTCGATCCGAACCAGTCGGACTGCTTGAGCCACGGCCCGTTCTACAACATCCTCGGTGCCGGCTATCTCGATATCGCGCTGAAGGCCGCACGGCAGTTTGCTCCGCCGGGCACGCAGTTGTTCATCAACGACTTCAGCACGACCGATCCGAATCGTTTCGACTGCCTGGTCAAGGTGGTTCGGCAGCTGCAGAAGCGGGGAGTGCCGCTCGATGGCGTGGGCCACGAGATGCATAACCACATCGACAATCCGTCGCCGTTTGCAATCTTCGACACTATCGAGGATCTGCACCGGATCTTCCCGCGCCTGCATCAGCAGATCACCGAGCTGGATGTCAGCGTCTATCACGCCGGTGACAACACCTCGAACTTCGGAGCCAACGGTGGCACCGTGCCCGATTCCGTGCTCGCGGAGCAGGGCTGGCTGTACGAGAAAATGTTCAAGGAGCTGCGCCACCTGAAGGGCAAGCTGGATGCCGTGACGTTCTGGGGCCTCGGCGACGACAACACGTGGCTCTCCAACTTCCCGATCCACCGCCTCGACATGCCGCTGCCCTTCGATACGCGGCTGCAGGCGAAGCCGGCGTACTGGGGAATGATCGACCCGACGCAACTTCCGGGCGCGGGGCTGTCGTTCGCGTTGACCAGCAGGACGGGACCGCAGAACGCGCGAGTCTGGACGATCACGGCGACCAACCCGAGCGCGGGCACCGCCTTCAACACCCAGGTCAATGGGTTCTTCATTCTCCAGATCAAGGGACCGCGCTGCAGTGTGCAAGTGAAGCCGCCGTCGGCCTACCCGGTTGCGCTCGGAGACATCCCGGCTGCCGGTACGGCCACCACGTCATTCACGCTGAATATCGGTCACTGTTTGAAGGACGATCGCGGACGGAATGACGATCAACCCGAGTTTGCCGCGTGGATTCCGTGGAGCTCGGCAACGTATGAGACCGGCACGCTGGTGTTGCTACACCAGCAGCCCTAGGGGGCAGAAAGCGCCGCGCCGCAGGCGACTTTCTGCAATCGAGTAAGCGGGCAAAAACCACGTTTTTTGCCCGCGGGCAGAAAGCGCCGCAGGCGACTTTCTGCAATCGAACAAGGGCGCCGGCGTCAACCGGCTGGGGGATTCTGCAGCTTCATCTGCAACTGTCGTCGCAGAAGATCTGCGAATCCCTCGGCCCCCGTCGGCTCGCTGACGTAGAAGCCTTGCATGGCATCGCAGGCGTGCTCCTGGGCAAAGGCCGCCTGCCGGACCGTCTCGACGCCCTCCGCGATCACCGTGAGGCTGAGCGATTTGGCCACGGCCACGATCGCATCGGTGATAGCGGCGCTCTGCGCGTCGTCGATCTCCCGCAGCAGCGAGCGGTCGACCTTCAAGGTGTCGATCGGAAATTTCTGGATGCTGGCGAGCGACAGGTAGCTCGCTCCGAAGTTGTCGACCGCGAGGCGAACTCCGGCGCGCTTGAGCTCGCGCAGCACCTGTGAGCTCCGGGCCGCATGCTGCAGCAGCAGCTGCTCCGAGAATTCCAGCTCCAGCATGGCCGGGCTCATTCCGGACTCCTGCAGTGCGGCCAGCACCGTGGCCACGAACTGCTCATCGTTGAACTGCCGCCAGGTCAGGTTGACCGAGACGCACATGGGCGGCAGCCCCTGTTGCCTCCAGGCCATGTGCTGCGCGCACACCGTCTTCAGCACCCAGTTGCCGATCGGGACGATGAGCCCCGACTCCTCCGCGATGGGCAGGAAGCGCCGCGGGGGAATGAGCCCCAGGTCCGGATGCGACCAGCGCAGCAGCGCCTCCGCGCCGGTGATGGCCCTGGATTTGAGATCGAACTTGGGAAGGTAGTGCACCAGCAGCTCGCGTCGCTCGATCGAGCGGCGCAGCTCGTTCTCCAGCATCGCCCGCTCGAGCGACTCGGCATTCATCCCCTTGATGAAGCGGCGGTAGTTGTTCTTGCCGTCCTGCTTGGCCGTGTACATCGCGGTGTCGGCGCTTTTCATGAGCGTGCGCTCGGTCTCGCCATCGTCCGGATAGATGGCGACGCCGATACTCGCGCTGACGCGGCATTCCTGGTCGAGCAGCACCACCGGCGCGATGACGGCATGGAGGATTTTCGAGGCGAAGGCGTCGACATCGGCGAGCTCGCCGGCCTCCCGGCACAGCAACACGAACTCATCGCCGCCCAGCCGCGCCACGATGTCCGCCGAATGGACGGCGTTACGCAGCCGCGCCGCGGTTTGTTTGAGCAGGCTGTCGCCGGCCTCGTGACCGAGCGAGTCGTTGATGAACTTGAAGCGATCCAGGTCCACGAACAGCAGGGCGAACCGGGTACTGGCGGTGCTTGCTTCGCGTAGCGAGGCATTCAAGCGCTCGCTGAACAAGCTGCGATTGGGCAGGTCGGTGAGAGGGTCGTGAGTGGCCAGATGGCGAATGCGCTCCTCGTAGCGCTTGCGCTCGGTGATGTCGCGGCCGATGCCAACGATCCCGATGACGTTGCCCGCGCGGTCGCGGAAGGGGACCTTGGTGGTCGAGATCTCGCGAGTCTGCCCGGTGATCTGATCGAGCACTTGCTCCTCGCGATCAATGAGCGGCCGACCCGAGCGGATGACAGCCTGCTCGTCAGCGAAGAAACCCTCGGCCATGTCGCGCGGAAAGAAGTCGAAATCGGTCTTGCCGATGATCTCGGGGGGGGTCGAGCCCATCTCGCGCGCGACCGGCCAGTTGCAGGCGATGAAGCGGCTCTCGGCATCTTTCGCGTAGATTTTTGCGGGCAGGGAGTCGATCATGGTGCGCAGCAGGCCGCGCTCGCGCTCCAGGGCCTCCTCCAGCTCCTGCGCAGTGATCTTGCGGCCGTCCGTCGGATCGGACGGCGGTTGATCCGGGCGCTCACCCGGCTCCGTCGCCTCACGGATTGGTTTGCTGGCCACCAGGCCCCCCTTACTACGGCAGCTCGTGTCCTGTCAGTAACACTTGCCTTCCGCTGGCCCAACCGATTGTGGGCGCGCCCTCCCAGGCGTTCAAGTGCGCGCCGCATGAGGCAACCAACACGTCGGTCGCGCGTTGTCGCACGTGACGTGCGGGAGTGCCTGCGGGTGTTGCGCGGTCAGCGCAAACTTGATCTTAACAGTTCGTGGCTTCCCGACAGCTGCCGGGTAGGGCGCTAATCAACCTATAATCAAATACATATACGCTTCCGGCACCCCCTTGTTCTTGGCTCTCCTAGGAGAGCGAAGGGGACGTCGGCGTGTCAAAAACAACGCCACGACTATCATCATGAATGAGACCCCTCGCTCCCTTGCCCACCGCTTCGGGCCGTTGCTTCCGCCCAGGACGCTGGCCGGCTTCGCGGCGGCGGTCGCCACTTTGCTGCTCATCGCCCTCTTCGGCTACCGCTCGCTGGACAGCGCGAACGAGAGCACGGAGCTCACCACCCACACGATGGAGGTCATGCAGCGTACCGATACCTTGATATCGAGCGTCAAGGATGCCGAGACGGGTGAGCGCGGGTTTCTTTTGACGAACCGTGAGAGCTACCTGGAGCCCTACAGCAACGCCCGCGCCAGTCTGCCGGGCCAGTTGCGGGAGCTGCAGCGCCTGACATCCAACAACCCACAGCAGCAGCAGGAGCTGAGCGAGCTGCAGCGGTTGATCGAGGACAAGCTGACCGAGCTGCAGCGCACGCTCGATCTGAAGCGTGCGGGTGACGCGGAAGGCGCGCTGGCCGCCATTCGCACGGATCGTGGCAAGCTGACGATGGACCGCATACGCGACCTCGCTGCTGAATTCTTTTCCGCGGATCGCACCTTGCTCGCGACGCGGCTCGCCGCGATGCGCAAGGCGAATAGCGTGGCGGTCGCCGTCGATGCTGGCGGGTCGCTGCTGTTGTTTTTGTTGATCGTCGGTGCCGGCTTCCTGACTTCGCGCGACTTCCTGACGCAGCAGACCGAGAGTTGGCTGCAGGCGGGTCAGACCGGACTCTCCGAGCGCATGCAGGGCGAGCAGCGCCTGGAGAATCTTGGCGAGAACGTCCTGGAATTCCTGGCGCGCTATCTGAACGCGCAGGTCGGTGCCATCTATCTCACCGAGTCCGGTGGCGTTTTGCGCCGTTTCGCCGGGTTCGCAATGCCCGCGGACAGGCAGACCGACACGCTGCGTCCGGGCGACGGCCTCACCGGGCAGGCCGTCAAGGAAAACAGAGTGGTGACGGTGGACGAAGTCCCGGCGGACTATCTACCCATCGCCTCCACGCTCGGTGCCGGCAAGGCGGCACACCTGTTGATCGCTCCGGCGAGTCACAGCGGTGCGGTGCAGGCAGTTCTCGAGCTGGGATTTTTCCGGGAGCTGTTGCCGTCGGACCGCGAGCTCCTGCAACGGGTGCGCGACTCGATCGGCATCTCGGTGCGCTCCTCCAAGGACCGCACGCGGCTCGAGGAACTGCTGGGGGAAACGCAGCGTCAGTCGGAGGAGTTGCAGACGCAGCAGGAAGAGCTGCGCGTGGCGAACGAGGAGCTCGCCGAGCAGGGCCAGGTACTGAAGGAGTCGCAGACCCGCCTGGAGTCGCAGCAGAGCGAGCTCGAGCAGACCAACTCCCAGCTGGAGGAGCAGGCGAGCATCCTGGAGAATCAGCGCGATGAGCTGCAGAGCGTCCAAACGTCGCTCGCGCAGCGTGCGGAGGACCTCGAACGCTCGAATCAGTACAAGTCCGAGTTCCTCGCCAACATGAGCCACGAGCTGCGCACGCCGCTGAACTCTTCGCTCATCCTCGCGAAGCTGCTCGCAGACAACAAGCCGGGCAATCTCAATGAGGAGCAGGTGAAGTTCGCGCAGACGATCTTCGCCGCCGGCAACGAGCTGCTTGCCCTGATCAACGACATTCTCGATCTGGCGAAGATCGAGTCTGGCAAAGTAGAGTTGCAGCCGCGCTCCCTGCCGCTGGCTGCGACCCTGGAAACGCTCGCAGGCGGTTTCGAGCCGCTCGCCCGTGAGCGCGGCCTCGCATTCACATACGCCGTGGACCCCCAAGCGCCGCAGCGAATCGAGACCGATGGGCAGCGCCTCGGTCAGATCCTGAAGAATCTGCTTTCCAACGCCCTGAAGTTCACGGCGTCGGGAGGCATTTCAGTGCGCGTCTCGGCTGCACCTCAAGAGCGGATCGCATTCGCGGTGCAGGATACGGGAATCGGCATTCCGCGCGAGCAGCAGGAGGTCATTTTCGAGGCCTTCCGGCAGGCCGACGGCAGCACGCACCGAAAATACGGGGGGACCGGTCTCGGGCTCTCCATTTCCCGCGATCTCGCCCGGCTACTGGGCGGAGATGTGACGGTGCGAAGTGAGGTCGGCGCCGGCAGCACCTTCACGCTGACACTGCCTGAGCGGTTTTCCGGGCCGATCGCGGTCGAGCGGACGGTGGCGCTCGAAGACCCGCCTGCTGCATTCCAGCCCGAGACTCCGCTCGCGGGGTTCGTGCCGGCGCCCCCGCGCAAGGTTGCGCTGGAACTGCGGCCCGCGGAAGTGGAGGATGACCGGGAAAGGTTGACTGCCGACTCGCGCAATCTTCTGATCGTCGAAGACGATGTGCACTTTGCGGCCATTCTTCGCGATCTGGCGCATGAGCTCGGGTTTCTGTGCATCGCCACGCACACGGCCGCGGATGCGCTCGCGGCGGTGCACAGATTCAAGGTGCATGCGGTCATCCTGGACATGAACCTGCCGGACCGGCCGGGGATGCAGGTCCTGAACGAGCTCAAGCACAACCCGGCGACCCGACACGTGCCCGTGCACGCCGTCTCGGTGGCGGACTTCAGCCAGCAGGCGATGCGCCTGGGGGCGGTCGGCTACGCGCTCAAGCCGGTCAGGCGCGAGCAGCTGACGGAGGCGTTCCTGAAACTGCAGAGCAAGCTGCAGCAGGACGTCCGCCGGGTGCTGATCGTGGAGGACGACGAGCGTCAACGGCACAGCATCGAGCAACTGCTGTCGAGCGATGGCGTGGAGATTTTCGGAGCGGCTACGGCCAGTGAGGCGCTGGAGCGGCTGAAGGAGACGACGTTCGATTGTCTGGTGCTCGATCTGAGTCTGCCGGACCTGAGCGGTTACGAGCTGCTCGAGCGGATGGCCGAGACGGATGAAGTCTCGTTTCCGCCCGTCATCGTCTACACCGGCCGCTCGCTGACTCGCGATGAAGAGCAGAAGCTGCGGCGGTTCTCGCGCTCGATCATCATCAAGGATGTGCGTTCGCCGGAGCGCTTGCTGGATGAGGTCACTCTCTTCCTGCACCAGGTTGAGTCGAAGCTGCCGGCGGAGACCCAGCGAATGCTGCGTGCGGCGCGCGACCGCGAGTCCGCCTTCGAAGGCCGGCGCATCCTCATCGTGGAGGACGATGTCCGCAACATCTTCGCTCTCTCGAAAGTGCTGGAGCCGCGCGGCGCGAAGGTGGACATCGCACGAAATGGTCGCGAGGCCCTCGAAGTACTGGACCGGAGTTGGAGTACGGCGGCGACGCGCATCGACCTGGTGCTCATGGACATCATGATGCCGGAGATGGATGGCCTCACGGCCATGCGGGAGATCCGCAAACGCACCGAATGGCAGAAGCTCCCGATCATCGCGCTCACCGCGAAGGCCATGAAGGACGATCAGGAGCGATGCCTCCAGGCCGGTGCCAACGACTACATTGCGAAGCCTCTCGATGTGGACAAACTCCTGTCGCTCGTGCGCGTGTGGATGGCGCAGTAGCCAGGGACCGCACGCGTGGCCAACAGTGCGTTCGACATCGAGTTGCCATTGCTGCTGGAGGCGGTGTACCTCAGGTACCACTACGACTTCCGTGGGTACGCGGCGGCTTCGCTCAAACGCCGTCTGACACAGGCCATGCAACGGACGGGCTGCCAGTCTCTCTCCCAGCTGCAGGACAGGTTGCTGCGGGAGCCGACGCTGTTCTCGACGCTGCTGGACTTCCTCACCGTCCAGGTGAGCGACATGTTTCGCGACCCGGCGTATTTCCGCGCCCTGCGCGAGAAGGTCGTGCCCCTGCTGCGCACGTATCCGTCGTTGAAGGTGTGGGTCGCCGGGTGCAGTACGGGGGAGGAGGTCTACTCCCTGGCCATCCTGTTGAAGGAGGAGGGGCTGCTGGAGCGCTCGCTTCTCTACGCGACCGACATCAACGCGACGGCGCTGGAGCGGGCGCAGTCCGGCATCTACGATGCCGTGCGCATCGCCGGGTTCACCGACAACCACAGCAGGTCCGGCGCGCGCACTTCGCTTTCGGACTACTACACTGCCGCCTACGGTAAGGCGGTTTTCGACAAGTCGCTCAAGACACACATCGTGTTCGCGGACCACAGCCTCTCCACGGACAGCGCGTTCTCGGAAGTGCAGCTGGTTTCCTGCCGCAACGTCCTCATCTACTTCGACCGCGAGCTGCAGGACCGGGCCCTGGGGCTGTTCCGGGATTCGCTCTGCCACAAGGGGTTTCTGGGGCTCGGCTCCAAGGAGTCGCTGCGCTTCTCGGCCCATTCGACCGCCTTTTCCAGCTTCGTGGCGAGCGACAGGATTTTCCGCAAGGAGGCTCCATGAGTGCTGTCCAGCTGAGTCTGCACGGCATCGACGCGGCCGTCATCGGTGCTTCCGCTGGAGGCGTGGAAATCCTCTCGGAGCTGCTTCCGGTGCTGCCGGAGGCCTGCAAAGTAGCCTTTCTCATCGTCGTCCATATTCCGCGGGAGCGGCCGAGCCTGCTTCCCGAGGTGTTCGCAGATCGCTGCGCGTTGCCGGTCAAGGAAGCCGAAGACAAGGAGCCGGTGTCCCCGGGCACGGTCTACTTCGCGCCGCCAGACTACCATCTGCTCGTGGACCGGGGCCCGGCGATCGCGCTCTCGAGCGATGAGCCCGTGCATTTCTCGCGACCGTCCATCGATGTGCTGTTCGAGTCGGCGGCGGATGTCTATGGACAGCGGCTGCTGGGGCTGATTCTGAGCGGCGCGAATGAGGACGGGGCCGATGGACTCCTGACTGTGCGCCGCGCCGGCGGCCGAACGGTCGTGCTGGATCCGAGCTGCGCGGCGGTATCCGCGCTTCCCGCAGCCGCATTGGCCCGGGGCCCCGTCGATTGCGTGCTCACGCTCGCGCAGTTGCGGGAGCTGTTCTCGAGATGGCCCGCGGGCGAATGACCGAGATGTCCTGGAGATCGCGCGAATGACCGCCGATGTGAAATGCCTGCTCGTGGATGATGTCGAGGAGAATCTGCTCGTGCTCTCGGCGCTGCTGCGCAGAGACGGCGTCGAGATTCTGCAGGCTCGGTCGGGCGCCGAGGCGCTCGAGTTGCTGCTGGTGCACGAGGTGGCGCTGGCCTTCCTGGACGTGCAGATGCCGGAGATGGACGGCTTCGAGCTTGCCGAGCTGATGCGGGGGAGCGATAGGACTCGCAGTGTGCCAATCATCTTCGTCACGGCCGGTGTGCGCGACCAGTATCGCGTGTTCAAAGGCTACGAGACGGGAGCGGTCGACTTTCTCCACAAGCCGATCGATCCTCATGTCCTCAAGAGCAAGGCGGATGTGTTCTTCGAGCTGTATCGCCAGAAGCGCCAGCTGGCACGTCAGCTCGAGGAGCTGACGGAGACGCTGCGGCTCAACGAGCTGTTCACTGCGGTGTTGGGGCACGATCTGCGCAATCCG
>Ga0070681_10001413_pt1 | contig 21075 bp, 16 predicted proteins | sample KBSC83BmetaG_FD_65650 | JGI IMG/M metagenome (GOLD analysis project Ga0070681, IMG submission 65650) | Corn rhizosphere microbial communities from Kellogg Biological Station, Michigan, USA - KBS C8-3B metaG | ecosystem: Host-associated > Plants > Roots > Rhizosphere | place: USA: Michigan... | reverse complement strand
GTGCTCTTGCCGGCACCCGGCTCCGCCGCGACCCATGCCGCGGCGGCGCCGGTCGCTTCATCGAGAATTCCGTTCAGCCGCGAGCGGGTGAGCCAGTTCGACGCGCGGGGCGGCGAGAGCTTCGCGAGTCGGGGCGAAGGCATGCGGACGCTCGTCCGTTCGTCGTCACCCACTCGGCCGAAGCGTTGATCGCGGCCGGTCGGCGCTCGGTGCCTAGGAGGGCGCTCGCTTCGGCAGCGCGTTCAGCACCGGCGCGATCAGGTCCATCGGCAGCGGGAAGACGATCGTCGAGTTCTTGTCGGCGGCGATCACCGTCAGCGTCTCGAGATAGCGGAGCTGGATCGCGAGTGGCGACTGAGACAAGACCAGAGCGGCCTCGTATAGCTTCTGCGCTGCCTGCATCTCGCCTTCGGCGTGAATCACTTTCGCGCGCCGCTCGCGCTCGGCCTCGGCTTGCCGCGCGATCGCGCGAATCATCGACTCGTTGATGTCGACATGCTTGATCTCGACGTTCGCCACCTTGATGCCCCACGACAGCGTCTGCGCGTCGAGCGTCTGCTGGATGTCGAGGTTGAGCTTCTCGCGCTGCGACAGCATCTCGTCCAGGTCGTGCTTGCCGAGCACCGAGCGCAGCGTCGTCTGCGCGAGCTGCGACGTCGCCATCAGGAAGTTCTCGACCTCGATGATCGCCTTCTGTGGATCGACGACGCGGAAGTAGACGACCGCGTTCACCTTCACCGACACGTTGTCGCGCGAGATGACGTCCTGGCTCGGCACGTCGAGCACGATCGTGCGGAGCTCGACGCGCACCATCTGCTGGATAGCCGGAATCAGGATCACGAGCCCGGGCCCCTTGACCTTCCAGAAGCGTCCGAGCTGGAAGACGACACCGCGCTCGTACTCGCGCAGCACGCGCAGCGACGTCGCGAGGAACACCGCGATCAGGATGACGACAACGAGCGGGCCGAAGAGCATCTCTAGATTCCTTCCCCGAGATCGACGAGCGGCACGAGACCTTTCATCCCGACGACGCGCACCTGCGCGCCTTTGGGCAGCGGCCGCGCGAGGCTCACCTGCCACGTCTCGCCGCGGATGCTCGCCCAGCCCGTCTCGCGCGCATCTTCCAGCATTTCGCCGTCGGCGCCAATCAGCGCCGGCATGCCGCTGACGATCGGCTTGCGCCGCGCGCGGAGCGCGAGCCGCACGACGACGATCACGAACGCCAGCGTCACGAGCGCGAAGAGCGCGATCAGCGCACGCGGGATGCCGAAGGCGGGCACGTCGGTGTCGATCAGCATCAGGGCGCCGATGACGAAGGCCGCGACGCCGCCGAGGCCCAGCGAGCCGTACGCCGGCACGAACACCTCGGCAATCATGAAGCCGATGCCGATCGCGATCAGCGCGAGGCCCGCGTAGTTGACGGGCAGAAGATGGAGCGCATAGAGCCCGAGCAGCAGCGAGACGGCACCGAGCACGCCGGGGAAAAGGTAGCCCGGATGGCCGAATTCGAAGATCAGGCCGTAGACGCCGAGCAGCATCAGGATCATCGCCACCGTCGGATCGGCGATGATCGCCAGCGCGCGAAAGTGCCAGTCGGGCGGGAACGGGGTGATCGCGGCGTCCGCGACGTGGAGCGTGCGTTCGCCGGCACTGACCTTCACGCTGCGGCCGTCGAGCTTGCGCAACAGGTCGCGCTCGTCGGTCGCGATGATGTCGATGACGTCCTGCGCCTTCGCTTCGTTCGCCGAAAGGCTTGCCGCGTCGGTGACAGCCTTCGCCGCCCATTGCGCGTTGCGTCCGCGCAACTCGGCGAGGCTTCGGATATAGGCCGCCGCATCCTGCATCGCCTTGCGCTCGTGCACGTCCGCCGGCGCGCCCTTCTTGTCGTCGCCGCCGCCCGGCGCGGGCGTAAACCCGATCGAGACCGGCGATGCGGCGCCGAGATTGGTTCCGGGCGCCATCGCGGCGACGTGGCATGCGTACAGGATGAAGGTGCCGGCGCTCGCGGCGCGCGCACCCGGCGGCGCGACGTAGGCGACGACCGGGATACTCGAGGCGAGGATGCCGCGAACGATCACGCGCATCGACGTGTCGAGGCCACCCGGCGTGTCGAGACGCAGCACGACGAGGTCGGCATGCTCGCGCATCGCGTGCGCGAGGCCGCGCTCGACGTACTCGGCCGTCGCCGGACCGATGACGCCGGTGACGTCGATGTCGACGACGCTCGCCGGCGCGGCACGCAATGCGCCCGTCGCAAGCGCGAGCGCGGCGAAGAGCAGGAATCGAAGCAGGATCAGAGACGACTTTCGATTCATGTTAAGCAGGGTCAGAGACGACTTTCCCGCAAAGGCCCGTCCATTGCCTGTACCCGTACCGGGAAAGTCGTCTCTGACCCTACTTGGAGTGAATTATCCTCCGCCGCGCGGCGGCAGCGCATTGCGCCGCAAGAGCGGCCGCTCGCCGAACGCGGGCTTGGTCGCCGACTTCGCGAGGTCGAGCGCGACGTCGAGCGCCGCGTCGAGCTGGCGATCGCGGCCCGCGCGCGCGTCCTGCGGCGCATTGTCGACCTCGACGTCCGGGTCCGTGCCGTAGTTCTCGACGGCGAAGCCCACGTCCCTGAACCAGAACGAGAACTCGGGCTGCGTCGTCTCCGTGCCGTCGACGAGCTTGTGCCGCGGGTTGATCCCGATCACGCCGCCCCACGTGCGCGTGCCGAGAAGTGGTCCGATCTTCATCAGCTTGAAGCAGTGGGAGAAGATGTCGCCGTCGGACCCCGCGTGCTCGTTCGTGAGCGCGACGACGGCGCCCGCCGGCGATTCCATCGGATACGGCTCCGGCTGGCCCCAGCGCGTCAGGTCGTAGCCGATGCGCCGCCGCGCGACCTTCTCGAGCAGAAGCTGCGACACGTGGCCGCCACGGTTGTAGCGCAGGTCGACGATCAGCGCGTCGCTGTCGCACTCGCTGCCGAAATAGCGATGGAATTCGGCGAAGCCCGCCGACATCATGTCGGGCAGATGCAGGTAGCCCACGCGACCTTCCGAACGCGCGTGGACGAGACTGCGGTTGCGCTCGACCCATTCGCGATAGCGCGCGGGCACCTCGTCCGCGAGCGTCGTGACGAGCACGTTGCGCGACGACGCGCCGTCCGCCGCGCGCAGCGTCACATCAACCTTCGTCTTCGCCTGATGCACGAGCAGCGATTGCGGCGGACGTTCGCGCGACACCGGCTGGCCGTTCACCGCGACGATGCGCTCGCCGACCTTCGCCTGCACGCCGACGGCGTTGAGGGGCGAATCGGCGGTGGAATCCCATGGGTCACCCTCGACGATGCGCACGATCTCGTAGGCATCGCCGCCGTCGACCGGTCGCAACTCGGCGGCAAGATGACCGAGCGACACCGGCGGCGGCTTGCGGTAGTCGCCGCCCATTTCATACGCGTGCGACGTTCCGAGCTCGCCCTGGATCTCCCAGATCAGGTCGGAGAGCTCGCTTCGCGTCGAGATCCGCGCCAGCAGCGGCTCGTAGCGGCGGTAGACGTCCTGCCAGTCGATGCCCGACATGTCCTGCACCCAGAACTGGTCACGCTGCAAGCGCCACACCTCGTGCAGCATCTGCGCCCATTCGCGTTTCGGATCGACCGATAGCCGCACGCGCGACAGGTCGATGAAACCGCTCTTGCGCGACGGCTCGTCGCCGGGCCGCGGCGCGCGCTCACGGGGATCGGGCTTTCTATCCGCGCGGATTGCGCGCAGCCGCTTGCCTTCGCAAAGCACGAGCGTCAGCCGGTCCTCGGAGATCTCGAAGCGGTCGACGCGATCGACGAGAACCTCCGTCTTCATCGTGCGAAAGTCGAAGAGCTCGAGGCGGCCCGGCAGATCCTTGTGCCCGCCGCGGCCGTGCGCGCCTTCGACCGGCATCAACGTCCACACGACCTTGTCGCCGGCGACGCCGGCGATCTGTTCGAAGCGGCCTTCGGCCACCGGGAACGCCGCGACGCGGCGCGCAATGCCGTCGAGGTCGACGCGCACCTTCGGCGTCTCGATCTTCGCGTTGCGCGCGGCCTTCTCGTCGTCCTGCATGCCGACGGGCTCGGGCTCGAACGGCGGCCGCTCGTCGGCGCGCAGCGCGACGAGGTAAGGACGCGCGGCACGCGGAAACGAGAGCTCGAACTGGATGTTGTCGTACACCGGATCGAACGTGCGCAGCGACAGGAAATACAGATAGCGGCCGGCCGGATCGAACGCGGGGCTGTAGTCGCGGAACTCGGGATCGGTGACGAGCGTGCCGCGCCGGTTCGCGACGTCGTGCAGCTTGATCGCCGAATGACGCGGGCTCGTCCAGAACGTGTAGGCGAGCCAGGCGCCGTCGGGCGACCACGCGAGGTCCTCGGTGCGCCCGCTGTCGCTGCGGTCGATCACGTCGAACGTGTTCTGCTCGAGATCGGCGACGATCACCTCGTGGCGATGATTCGCGATCGCGACCTTTGCGCCGGCCGGCGCCGCGCGCATCGCGACGACGCGTCCGATGTCCCACGGCAGCGGTTTCTCCCCGCCATCGGCGAAGACGACGAGGCGCTCGTCGCGCGTCTCGTCGCTGACTGCGACGACGCTCTTCTGATCCGCGAGCCACTGCCCGAACCGATAGCGAACGCCGTCGGCGGTCCCGTGCTGGCGCACCGCGCCTTCCCAAAGCGCGAACGTGAAGAGCTTGCCGCGCGCCTCGATCGCGAGGCTGTGGCCGGACGGATGCACGCGGAAGCCCGCGAGATTGTCGGCGGCCTCGACGAAGCGGCGCTGCGCCTGCGTGCGCGGCGACGGCACGTCGATCGGCACGCGCGCCGTACGATCGCTGCCGGGGTCGTAACGCCAGATGTCCGCGCCGCATTGGTAGACGATGCCGTGGCCGTCGGTCTGCGCGTGACGCGCGTAGAAATCGTCGTGATCGGTGTGCCGGCGCTGGTCGCTGCCGTCGGGACGGCACGAATAAAGGTTGCCGACGCCCTCGGCATCGGACAGGTAGTACACGCGCTCGCCGATCCACATCGGCGACGTGATGTTGCCCGCAAGCTCGCGCATGCGGCGGAATTCGCCGCCGCCGTTCGCGTCGATCCACAGATGGCCGGTAGTGCCGCCGCGATAGCGCTTCCAGCGCGCGGGATCGGCGGTGTTGCGCCCGATCGCCTTCGCGCCGCCCGGACCGAACGCGAGATGATTGACTTGTCCGAGCGGAAGCAACTCGGGCATGCCGCCTTCGATCGGGAGCGTGAACGCGCGGTAATTGCGGAAGAACGGTTGCCCGTAGGTCGTGACGAACAGGATGCGGCCGTCGGGCGTCCATCCGCGCACGATCACGTCGGGACCAAGCCACGTCATCCTGCGCGCGGGCCCACCCTCGGCCGGCATCAGGTAGACCTCGGGGTGCTGTTCGTCGCGGCCGACGAACGCGAGCCAGCGGCCGTCCGGTGACAGAACCGGCGTCGACGTCTCGCCGAGGCCGGCGGTCAGCCTTCGCGCGACGCCGCCCTGCGCGTCGACGCGCCAGACATCGTCGTCGCAGACGAACGCGATGACGTCGTGATGAATCGTCGGGTACCGCAAATAACCTTGCTGCGCCATGATCGGTTGCGAATGGAAAGTCCGGTCCATGATTCTGCCCGATCCGCAAGGGGAGGAAGCGGGACGCCGCGCGTGAATATTCCCGTTGCGCCGCGACGGACGGCACGGGACGCCCGTCAGGGCGTCAGGTCCATCGCGAGGTGGATGTAGTCGCCGCGATAGGTCACTTCGCCGAGGTAGAGCACCGTTTCGTCTTTCGCGCGGCAGACGCGGCGAACCTCGGCGACCGGCGCATTGACGTTGATGCCCAGATGGCGCGCGACGGGCACGTCGGCGGTGCCGATCTCGAGCGTCTGCCACGCCTGCGCGATCCGCACCTTCGGCAGGTCGAGCAGGACCGGGATCACCGTCTCGCGGCGGAACCGCCGCGGCGCCATCCGGAACACGCGTTCATCGAGGTAGATGGAAATCACGCAGTACGCCTCGCCGTTCCGCGAATGGACGCGGCGCATGAAGCGGTAACGCGGCGCCGGACGCCCATCCTCGGGGAACAGGCGCGGTGTCGCAGCCGCCTCGTCGATCAGCGTCAGGTTCGGCGTGTCATCGCGGTAGACGTCGGCCAGCGCCTGCAGGCTCGTCTGCAGCAGCAGGCGCTTGTCGCGAATCGGCTGCGCGGTGACGAACGTGCCGCGGCCGCGCTCGGCGGAGACGAGGCCGTCGCGCGCGAGCAGCTCCATCGCCTGCCGCACGGTGACGCGCGCGACGCCGAACTCGCCCATCAGCGCTTCGAGCGTCGGCAGCCGCGTTCCCGGCGGCCAGACGTTCCGCGCGATCCGCTGCCGAAAGACGTCGGCGAGCTGCGCATAACGCGGAACCGGACTGTCCCGGAACAGCGCCGTCGCACCGGCGGCAGCGGCAGAACTCTTGTGCATAAGGTCCTATCTATAGTACTTTTACCCCTTTCCGCATGCAATCGTCGCTCGCGCATCCCGAGGCGCCCGAGCGCATGGCCGATGCGCGTCCCGCGCGGGAAGGCATGCGACGGACGAAACCATCGACACTCGTGCTCCGCCGCGCCGCCCTCGTCGCCCTGCCATGGCTCGTCGTCATCGGCATCTGGTACGCGATCGCCTATTCGGGGCTCATCAATCCGTCGCTCGTCCCGACGCCACACCACGTCGCGTGGCGCTTCTGGGCGCTTTTGACGACGGCTCGGCTGCCGCTCGACATCCTGATGTCGACCGAGCGCGTGGTCGTCGGCGTCGCGCTCGGCACGGCGCTCGCGGTGCCGGTCGGATTCGTCCTCGGCTGGTATCGCGGCGTGCGCATGTTCATCGATCCGCTGATGAACTTCTTCCGTGCGCTGCCGCCGATCGCGCTGATCCCGCTCGTCATCGTCTATTTCGGCATCGGCGAGCTCGCGAAGATCGTCGTGCTGTTCTACGCGTCGTTCTTCGCCGGCGTGATCGTCATGTACGAGGGGATCGCGCAGATCAGCCCGATCTACGTACGCGTGTCGAAGACACTGGGCGCTACCGACGCCGAGATCTTCCGCAAGGTCATCGTGCCGCTCACGGTGCCGCATCTGCTGACGGCGCTGCGCGTCGCGCTCGGCGTCGCATGGGCGACGCTCGTCGCGTCGGAGCTCATTGCCGCGCAGCAGGGGCTCGGGGCGCTGATCCAGAACGCATCGTCGTTCTTCCAGCTCGACATCATCTACGTCGGCATCATCTGCATCGGTCTCATCGCGCTCGTGATGGATCTGGCGCTGCGCGCCGTCGCGCGAAGGCTCGTGGCGTGGCAGGAGCGGATCGCATGATGGGTTGGTTGAAGACGGCGATCCGGAGCGGCACGTGCTCGGAGTCCGTAAACGCCGTCGGCCTCCCCGGACCCCCTCGGCGAGCGCACGTCAACGTGTCGGCCTCCCGCCATCGCGCGGCGGCGTGCCCTCCGGGGCTTGGCTCGGCGTTGCCTCGCCCGCCGCGCTCGGGCGTCCTGCGGGTCCGACAAGACCCGTGAACTGAATGGCGGCGCGGGCCCGAATCGTCTTTGACCATGTGTCAATGGAATTTCCATCGAAGCGCGGGCGGCTGCGCGTCGTCGACGACGTCTCGTACACGATCGACGACGGCGACTTCGTCGCCGTCATCGGCCCGTCGGGGTGCGGCAAGACGACGATGATGAACATGGTCGCCGGTTTCATGCGGCCGACGCACGGGCGCGTGCTCCTCGACGGCAAGCCGATCGAAGGCCCGGGACCCGATCGCGGCGTCATCTTCCAGGAATACGGCGTCTTTCCGTGGCTCACCGTCAGGCAGAACATCGCGTTCGGATTGACGCTTGCCGCGAACCGCGCGGGCGCCGCCGAGTGCGACGAGATCTGCGCGCGCTACATGAAGCTGATGGGTCTCGCCGATTTCGCCGACGCGTGGCCCAAGATGCTGTCGGGCGGCATGCGACAACGGCTCGCGCTGGCGCGAGCCTACGCGGTGCGGCCGCAGTTCCTGCTGATGGACGAGCCGTTCGGCGCGCTCGACGCGCAGACGCGCACGGCGATGCAGGACCTGCTGCTGGAGGTCCTCGCGACCGAAGGCAAGACGGTGATGCTGATCACGCACTCGGTCGAGGAGGCGATCTACCTCGCGTCGCGGATCGTCGTGATGAGCGCGCGGCCGACGCGAATCCGCGAGGAAATCGCGGTGCCGTTCGCGTATCCGCGCTCGGACTCGCTGCACGAGGCGCGCGAGTTCAGCGAGCTCCGCGCGCACATCCGCGAGCTCGTGATGAAGGAATACGCGGCGCAGGCGCAACTGGGGTCGGAGACGACCTTGCAGGCGACGTGATTGCGTAACGGGATCGAAGACGAGCTCCGGGAGAGCGAAAGTCGTCTCCGCCCCCACTTCGGTTTTCTTTCAACGACAGGAGGAGAGGATGAGCATGAATCGCAGACAGTTCCTGCAGACGACGGCCACGGTGGGCATCGGCGCCGGCGTCGGTGTCCTCGGGGCGCCGGCCATCGCGCAAAGCCGAAGCAAGGTCAAGGTCGGCTACCTGCACACGCTCGCGGTCGACGGCCAGATCTGGACCGGCATCGACCGCGGCAATTTCGCGAAGCACGACGTCGAGCTCGATCTCGTGCAGTTCACCACCGGCCTCGAGCTGTTCCAGGCGATGATCGGCGGCAGCATCGAAATGCTCGTCACCGGCGCCGTGATCTCCAACTTCCCGGCGCGCGGGCAGGGCAGGATGTTTCTCGTCAACGACATCGAATTCGCGACCGCGCAGCTCTGGGTGCACGGCGACGAGGTCAAGAGCTTCGCCGATCTCAAGGGCAAGAAGATCTCGACGACGACGGGCACGACGGCGCACGTGTTTCTCGACACCGCGCTTCGCGCCAACAACATCGATCCGAAGGACGTGCAGGTCGTCAATCAGCGGATGTCCGAGGCGGTGACGTCCTTCATTTCCGGCGCCGTGCCGGCGGTCGCGCTGTGGGTGCCCTTCAACATCCCGGTCAAGGAAAAGGTGAAGGACGCGAAGATGCTCGTCGACGCGTCGAAGTTCTACCCGCAGGCGGCGATCGTCGGCGGCTGGGCCACGCGCGACGACTATTACGAGAAGAACCGGGGAACGTGCGCGAACATCGTGCGCGCATGGGCAGAGGCCAACGACTACATGATCGCGAACTCCGAGGCCGCGCTCGACGCGCTGCAGAAGAAGCACTACGAGCAGGTGCCGCTCACCGATCTCAAGGAGCAGTTCAAGGCGCAGAAGATGTTCACGTCGCACGACTGGCGCAAGCTCTACCAGGACGGCACCGTGACGAAGTGGCTGCAGCAGGTCACCGACTTCTTCGTGCGCTTCGGCGGCATCCAGAACCCGGTGCCGGCGTCGAAGTACTTCGATCCGAAGCTCTACCTCGACACGATCAAGGCCTGAGGCAGCGCGAAAGATGGCGGAGGCGGCAGGCGCCTACGATTACGTCATCGTCGGCGCCGGCTCGGCCGGCTGCGTGGTCGCGAACCGGTTGTCGGCCGATGCGCAGACGCGTGTCCTGCTGCTCGAAGCCGGCGGCGCCGATCGCAACTTCTGGCTGCATCTGCCGGTCGGCTACTTCCGCACCATCTACGACACGCGTTTCTCGCGGCTCTTCGATACCGTTCCTTCCGAAGGCACCGCCGGCCGCAACATCGTGTGGCCGCGCGGGCGCGTGATCGGCGGCTCGTCGTCGATCAACGGCCTGATCTTCATTCGCGGCCAGCACGAGGACTTCGACGACTGGGCAACCCAAGGCGCACACGGGTGGCGCTACATCGACGTGCTGCCCGACTTCAGGCGCATCGAGCGCTACGCAGGCGGCGCGGGCGCCTATCACGGCACGTCGGGCGAGCTCGGCGTCTCGAACCTGCGCAACGACCACCCGTACTGCAACGCGTGGGTCGAGGCGGGCGTCGAGCTCGGGCTGCCGCGCAATCCCGATTTCAACGGCGCGACGACGTACGGCGTCGGGTCGTACCAGCTGAGCATCGATCGCGGATGGCGACAAAGCGCGGCGGTCGCGTTCCTGCGTCCGGTCAGCGGCCGGCCGAACCTGACGATCGTGCCGGGCTCGCTGGTGACGCGCGTGCTGTTCGAGGGATCGCGGGCCGTCGGCGTCGAATGGCAGCGCGACGGTGCTCTCGCGAGCGCGCGCGCGGCGCGCGAGGTCGTTCTGTGCGCAGGCACGATCCAATCGCCGCAGCTGCTGCAGCTTTCGGGGATCGGTCCACCCGACCTGCTGCGCGCGCTCGGCATCCGCGTCGTCGCCGCGCTGCGCGGCGTCGGCGAAAACCTGCAGGATCATTACCAGGCGCGCACGATCGTCAGGCTGCGCAAGCGCGTGTCGCTGAACGACCACGTGCGCAATCCGCTGAAGCTCGCCGGCATGGGCGCCGAGTGGCTGTTCCGCCGTTCGGGACCGCTGACCGTGGGCGCCGGTCAGGTCGGCGGCGCCGCGTGCACCGAGCACGCGATCGGCAACCGCCCCGACGTGCAGTTCAACGTGATGCCGCTTTCCGTCGACAAGCCGGGCGATCCGCTGCATCCGTATTCCGGCTTCACGGCCGCCGTATGGCAATGCCATCCGGCATCGCGCGGCAAGCTTGCGATCCGCTCGACCAATCCTGCCTGCGCGCCCATCATCGAGCCGCGCTATCTCGCCGAAGAGGCCGATCGCAAAACGCTCGTCGCCGGCATCAGGATGCTGCGCGAGATCTACCGGCAGCCGTCGTTTCGCGACCTCTTCGACGCCGAGATGCTGCCGGGTCCGGACGCGACGGACGATGCGGCGCTGCTCGATTTCTCGCGCAACGCCGGCGGCACCGTCTTCCATTGCGTCGGGACGTGCCGGATGGGCGATGCGAACGACGACGACGCAGTCGTCGATCCGCAGCTTCGCGTGCGCGGCGTCGAGGGATTGCGCGTCGTCGACGCCTCGGTCATGCCGAAGGTCACGTCGGCCAACACGAACGCGGCGTCGCTGATGATCGGCGAGCACGGCGCAAGGATGATGCTGAACGGCACCAAACCGAAGTAGAGACCAAACGAGGGTCAGAGACGACTTATCGCGCGCGGTGGATTTTCACCGCGCGTTTCAATAAGTCGTCTCTGACCCTACTTTTGGGCGACGTCGACGTAGATCCAGTCCGCGAGCAGCACCGGGTGCGCCTTGTAACCGATCACGCGCGCATGCACGAGCGAGTTCTGGTACGGCGCGGTGCCGAGCCGCCACGGCGTGTCGGCCTCGAACTGCCGCGCCATCTGCTCGTAGAGACGATCGCGTGCGGGCGAGTCGGGCATCAGCCGCGACTGCTCGTAGAGCGCGTCGTACGTCGGCGACTTGTAGCAGGCGACGTTGCTCTGGCCGACGTTGCCGCCGTACAGGAGCTGCATGAAATTGTCGCCGTCCGGGTAATCGGCGATCCAGCCGTAGCTCCAGAGCTGGTGGTGGCAGGCGATCGCCTCGCGGATCTGGTCGCTGAACTTGCCCTTGTCGATCACGAGCCGGATGCGAAGCGCGTCCATCGCCTGCTGCCACAGCTCGTCGAACTCCCGCGCCAGCGCGTCCGTCTGGCTCGCGTAATGAAGAACGAGAGGCTTGCCGTCCGGCAGCCGGCGATAGCCGTCGGGCCCCTTGCGATAGCCGAAGTGATCGAGCAGCGCGTTGGCCGCGCGCCGATCGTGCTTGAGTGTGGGGCGGTAGTGCGGATCGTAGCCGGCGACGCCGGGCGGGATCGGCGTCGCCAGCGCCTGCGCCTGTCCCTTGCGGATCACGTCGACCTCGGCGTCGATGTCGTACGCCATCGTGATCGCGCGCCGCAGTGCGATCTTGTCGTTCGCAAGACCTCCGACCACCGGATCGCGCATGTTGAACGCCGTGTAATTGATCGCCGGCAGCAGGATCCGCGACAGGTAGACGCCCTGCTTCGCCAGGTCGGGGGCGAGCTTGCCGTGCGGCAGCGCGACCGGCGCGAATGTCGCCGGGACGTTGAGAATGTCGAGCTCGCCGCGCTGGAAGGCGAGCCACGCCGACTGCGGCTCCTCCATCACGCTGATCTCGATGCGTCCGACCTGCGGCATCTTCACGCCGCGCATGCGCGCCGCGATCGCCTTGTCGGCCGGATCGTCGCCGGGCTCGAAGTCCCAGGTGAACCCGCGAAAGCCCGGGTTCGCCTCGAGCACGATCTTCGAGGCGCGAACCCATTCCTTCAGCATGTACGGACCGGTGCCGACCGGATGGGCCGCGACGTTGCTCGGATAGGCGTCGACGACCTCGCGCGCGACCGCCGACAGCGCCGGCAACGCGAGCACCTGTCCAAACGTGTAGTCGCTGTGCGTCAGCGTGATGCGCAGCGTGTAGCGGTCGGGCGTCTCGAGGCCCGTGACGCGAGCGCCGTAATCGAAGCGGCCGCCGTTCTCCTTCGCCTTCGCGACGAGCGCGTCGAGTCCGGCGATCTTGCCCGCGACGTAGAACGCGTTCGGTGACCGATTCGCGGGATCGACGAGTCGCTCGATCGCGTAGACGTAGTCTGCGGCGGTGAGCTCGCGGCGCCTGCCCTTGAACGCCGGGTCGCTCGCGAAGTAAATGCCCTTCCTGAGCTTGAACGTGTAGCGCTTGCCGTCGTCGCTCACGTCCGGCAGCGTCTGCGCCGCGAGCGGCGCGAGCTTCACCGGACGCGCGAGATAGTCGAACGTCAAAAGCGGCTCCATGATCGCCGCGATGACGGCGCCGGAGTAGACCTCGCTCGCCTGCGCCGGATCGAACCCGGTCTCGGCGCGGATCAGCGCGACGTGCAGCACCTTCGCCGGGTCCGCAGCGAAAAGCGGCGACGCGAAGGCGGCGAGCGTCGCCGCCAGCATCCAGAGCGCCGCGCGTTTTCGAATCGCCTTCATCCCGGCGACGCTACTGGCCGGCGCAGCGCGCGTCAAGCGACGACGACCGTCTTGACGTTCACGAACTCGCGGATCCCGAAGCTCGCGAGCTCCCGGCCATAACCGCTGTCCTTGATGCCGCCGAACGGCAGCCGCGGATCCGAGCGCACTGCGTCGTTCACGAACACGCAGCCGCTCTCGATCAGGTCGGCCGCGATCCGCTCGCCGCGCGCGACGTCGCGCGTGATCACGCCGCCGCCCAGGCCGAACGCCGATGCGTTCGCCAGCATCACCGCCTGCGCTTCGTCGCGCACCGGAACGATCGCCGCCACGGGACCGAATAGCTCCTCGTCGAACGCCGGCATGCCGGGATGCACGCCGGTCAGCACCGACGGCGGATAGAAAGCCCCGGGACCGTCGGGAATCGCGCCGCCGAGGAGGCAGCGCGCGCCGTTCGCGCGGCTCGCATCGACCTGCCGTTGCAGCGTATCGCGCAGATCGCGGCGCGCCTGCGGCCCGATCTGCGTCGACTCGTCCTGCGGATCGCCCATCTTCGCGGCCGCCATCCGCGCGACGAAGCGCCGCTCGAAGTCGGCGCGGACGGCTTCGACGACGATGAACCGTTTGCCGGCGATGCAGCTCTGCCCCGAATTGACGAGTCTCGCCTTCGTGCAGACCTCGGCGGCGACGTCGAGGTCGGCGTCCTCGAGGATCAGATACGGGTCGCTGCCGCCGAGCTCGAGCACGGTCTTCTTGAGAAGCTGCCCTGCCTTCGCTGCGACCGCGCTTCCCGCCGGTCCGCTGCCGGTCAGCGTGACGGCACGCACGCGCGAGTGCTCGATGACCGCGTCGACGGCCTTGCTGCCAATCATCAGCGTACGGAACAGGTTCTTGGGAAATCCCGCACGCTCGAACACCCGCTCGATCGCGAGCGCGCAGCCGGGAACGTTCGACGCGTGCTTCAGGACGGCCGCGTTGCCGGCCATGAGGCCGGGCGCCGCGAAGCGGAACACCTGCCAGAACGGGAAGTTCCACGGCATGACGGCGAGCACGACGCCGAGCGGATTGAACGCGACGAAGCTCGCGCGCGCCTCGGTGGCGACGGTTTCGCGAGCGAGAAACTTCTCCGCGTTGTCGGCGAAGTAGTCGCAGACGCTCGCGCACTTGTTCGCCTCCGCAACGCCGTCGCGGACGGGCTTGCCCATCTCGCGGGCCATGAGCTGCGCGAGATCGCGGGCGTCGCGGCGCAGGATTTCGGCCGCCCGGCGCATCGGCGCCGCGCGCTCGGCATACGACGCGTGGCGCCAGCCGGTGAACGCCGCGTGCGTCGCCTCGATGATGCCCGCGACGTCCTGCGGCGCCATTTCGTCGTACGTGCCGACGACGTCGCCGCTCGCCGGATTGATCGCCTGGATCGACATGATCGCCTCGCTCGAATTTGACGGGAATCGGTTTGGACCGCCGCGTCGCGGCGAAAAGTCCACGGCACAATAGCCCGATGCCCCGCAATTATTCGATGGGCGCCAGGTCGCCGAAAGCGTCGGCGGACGCCCGCCCGAAGCCCGGCGCCGCCGACCGCGTTCCGCATGCCGAACGCCGGTCGCTGCGCGAGCGGATGAGCGGACTGCGCAACATCCCGCCGTTCCTCGCGCTCGTCTGGCGCACGAGCCCCACGATGATGATCGGCGAGGCGCTGCTGCGCCTCGTGCGCGCGCTGCTGCCGGTCGCGACGCTCTACGTCGGCAAGCTGATCATCGACGAGGTCGTGCTGCTTTCGAAGTCGCCGCTTCCGGGCGGCGACCTGCGCGAATGGCTCGCGAGCGGCGTGCTCGACCGCATCGCGTGGCTGCTCGCGCTCGAGTTCGGCGTCGCGGTCCTCTCCGACCTGCTCGGGCGCTCGGTCTCGCTGCTCGATTCGCTGCTGTCCGAGAAGTTCGGCAACGAGACGAGCCTGCGGCTGATGGCGCACGCGGCGACGCTCGACCTCGAGGATTTCGAGGACAGCGAGCTTCAGGACAGCCTCGAGCGCGCGCGCAGGCAGGCGGCCGGCCGGATGTCGCTGCTCGGCCAGCTCTTCGGGCAGGCGCAGGACGTCGTCACGATCATGAGCTTCGGCGCCGGGCTTTTCGTTTATGCGCCGTGGCTCATCGTGTTGATGGCGATCGCGCTCGTGCCGGCGTTCATCGGCGAGGCGCATTTCAACGCGCAGACCTACTCGCTCAATTACGCGCGCACGCCCGAACGGCGCGAGCTCGACTACGTCCGGCGCATCGGCGCGAGCGTCGAGACGGCGAAGGAAGTGAAGATCTTCGGGCTGAACGCGTTCCTGATCGACCGCTATCGCGCGCTTTCTGCGAGCTTCTACGACGCCAATCGCGCGCTCGCGCTGCGCCGCGCGAGCCTCGGCAGCTTCCTGACGGCGCTCGGCACGATCGCGTACTACGTCGCCTACGCGTACATCGTCTGGCGCACGCTGCAAGGCGCGTTCACGATCGGCGACCTCACGTTCCTGGCCGGATCGTTCCGCCGGCTGCGAAACCTCCTCGAGGACCTGCTGATGGGCTTCTCGCAGGTCGCGGGCCAGGCGCTCTACCTCGACGATCTCTTCTCCTTCTTCGAGATCCGGCCGGAGATCGTCTCGCCGCCGAACCCGGTCGCATTTCCCGTGCCGATCCGCGAGGGCTTCACGTTCGACGACGTCGGGTTCCGCTACCCTGGCGCCGAGCGCTGGGCGGTCCGGCACCTGAACTTCACGCTGCACGCGCGCGAGGTGCTCGCGCTCGTCGGCGAGAACGGCGCCGGCAAGACGACCATCGTGAAGCTGCTCGCGCGGCTCTACGATCCCGACGAAGGCCGCGTCCTGCTCGACGGCCGCGACCTGCGCGACTACGACCTCGCCGAGCTGCGGTCGAACGTCGGCGTCATCTTCCAGGACTTCGTCCGCTATCACCTGAGCGCCGCCGACAACATCGCCGTCGGCCGCATCGAGGCGCGCGACGACCGCGCGCGGATCGTCGACGCCGCGCATCGCAGTCTCGCCGACGAAGTCGTCGCGAAACTGCCCGAGCGCTACGAGCAGGTGATCGGCAAGCTCTTTCGCGGCGGCATCGACCTCTCCGGCGGCGAATGGCAGAAGATCGCCATCGCGCGGGCCTACATGCGCGACGCGTCGGTGCTGATCCTCGACGAGCCGACGGCCGCGCTGGACGCGCGCTCGGAGTACGAGGTGTTCAGGCGTTTCAAGGAGCTCGCGCGCGACAAGACGGCCGTGCTGATCTCGCACCGCTTCTCGAGCGTGCGGATGGCCGATCGGATCGTCGTGCTCGCCGAGGGCACGATCGAGGCGATCGGCACGCACGAGGAGCTGTTGCTCTCGAGCGGCCGCTACGCGGAGCTCTTCGAGCTGCAGGCCGCAGGCTACCGTTGACGCGAACGCCGTGAAGAGCCGACCGAAAATCCGGATGCGGTAGCATCGATGGACCCCGTTTCGTGCCGAAAGAGGAATCGCCGATGGCGATCGCGTATCTGAAGAAGGCCATCAAGACGCCGGAGACCGAGGCCGGCGCGGCGAGCAAGGTCGCCGGCGAGATGCTCGCCGACATCGAGGCGCGCGGCGAAGCCGCCGTACGCGAGTACGCGGCGAGGCTCGACGGCTGGACCGGCGACATCGTCGTATCGGCCGACGAAATCGAACGCCGCACGCACGGCGTGCCGGCGCCGGTCCGGCGTGACATCGAGTTCGCGACCGAGCGCGTGCGCCGCTTCGCCGACGCGCAGCGTGAGTCGATCCATGAGTTCACCGTCGAGATCGAACCCGGCCTCGTCGCGGGTCAGCGCCTCGTGCCGGTGAACGTCGCCGGCTGCTACGTGCCGACTGGCCGCTATGCGCACATCGCATCGGCGTACATGAGCATCGCAACGGCGAAGGCGGCCGGCGTGCCGACCGTGGTCGCCTGCTCGACGCCGTACCAGCAACAGGGCATTCACCCCGAAGTGCTGTATGCGATGAAGGTCGCCGGCGCAGACGTCGTGATGACGCTCGGCGGCGTGCAGGCGATCGGCGCGATGGCTTACGGGCTCTTCACCGGCAAGCCGGCCGACATCGTCGTGGGCCCCGGGAACAAGTACGTCGCCGAGGCGAAGCGGATGCTGTCCGGCAAGGTCGGCATCGACGTCTTCGCCGGTCCCTCGGAAGTGGCGGTCATCGCCGACGAGAGCGCCGATCCGGCGATCGTCGCATCGGATCTCGTCGGACAGGCCGAGCACGGGCACGAGTCGCCGGCATGGCTCTTCACGACGTCACGCGAGCTGGCCGAGCAGGTCATCGAGCGCGTGCCCGCGCTGATCGGGCGGCTGCCGCCGACTGCGCGCGACGCGGCGGGCGCCGCGTGGCGTGACTACGGCGAGGTCGTCGTGTGCGACACCCGCGACGAAGCCGTGTCGATCGCCGATCGTCATGCGCCCGAGCACCTCGAAGTGCATGCGCGCGACCTCGACTGGTGGCTCGCGCGGCTCACCTGCTACGGGTCGCTGTTCCTCGGCGAAGAGACGACGGTCGCATTCGGCGACAAGGCGTCGGGTCCGAACCACATCCTGCCGACCAAAGGCGCGGCGCGCTATTCGGCGGGACTGTCCGTGCACAAGTTCATGAAGCCGCTCACGTGGCAGCGGATGACACGCGACGCGGCGAAGGGCATCGCGCAGGTGACCGCGCGGATCTCGCGGCTCGAGGGGATGGAAGCGCACGCGCGCACCGCCGACGATCGGCTCGGCAAATACTTTCCAGCCGAGCGCTTCGACAAGGGCGCGCCGGTGACGAGCTGACCGATGAGCCTGTTCGACCTGTTTACGCTCGAGGGGCGCGTCGCGCTCGTCACCGGCGCGAGTTCCGGAATCGGTCGCGCGATCGCGACGACGTTCGCCGAAGCGGGCGCGCGCGTCGTGCTCGTCGCGCGGCGCGAGACCGAGCTCGAGGCGGCGCGGGTGGACATCGCCCGATCGGGTCGCGAGGCGGCCGTCCTCGCATGCGATCTGGTCGACCGCGCCGCGCTGTTCCGCTGCGCGGAGGCTGCGGCCGGTCCGTTCGGCGCGCCGGACATCGTCGTCAACTGCGCGGGCATCAACATCCGCAAGCCGATGCTCGACCTGACCGCCGACGACTGGGACCGCACGATGCGGCTCAACCTCGACGCGCCGTTCTTCCTGTCGCAGCGCCTCGTTCCGGCGATGATCGCGCGGGGATGGGGGCGCATCGTCAACATCGCGTCGCTGCAGTCGGTGCGCGCCTTCGCCAACAGCGGCGCGTACGGAGCGTCGAAGGGCGGCGTCGCGCAACTCACGCGTGCGCAAGCCGAGGCGTGGTCGCGCCACGGCGTCAACGCGAACGCGATCGCGCCCGGGTTCTTCGCGACGCCGCTGACCGCGGCGGTCGCATCGGACCCCGCGAAGTGGCAGGCGAACGCCGCGCGAACGTTCATCGGCCGCAACGGCGAGATGCCCGACCTGGCCGGCACCGCGCTTTACCTCGCGAGCCGCGCCTCCGATTACGTGACCGGGCAGACGATCTTCGTCGACGGAGGCTTTTCCGCCGGATGAGACCAAGCGAACCGATCGTCCGTCCCGCCCGAAGCATTGAACGATGAAGGCGCTCGTCTACACCGCTCCGAACGAGGTCGTCTACCGCGACGAGCCCGATGCCGCGCATGCGCCCGGCGAGGTGCTGATCCGCGTCGAGGCGGTCGGCATCTGCGGATCCGACATGCACGCCTACCATGGCCACGACCCGCGTCGAAAACCGCCGCTGATCCTTGGCCACGAGCTTGCGGGCACGATCGTCGAAGGGCCGGGCGCCGGCCAGCGCGTGACCGTCAACCCGCTCATCACGTGCGGCGCCTGCGACTATTGTCGTCAGGGCCGCGACAATCTGTGCGCGAATCGCACGATGATCGGCATGACGCGCCCCGGCGGCTTCGCCGAATTCGTCTCCACGGCCGCGGCGAGCGTCATCGACGTTCCGCCCGGCATGGACGCCCGTCAGGCGGCGCTGACGGAACCTGCCGCCACCGCGCTGCACGCGATCCATCTCGCCGCGCGCGCGCTCGTGCGTCCGCTCGCCGAAGGATGCGTGCTCATTCTCGGCGGTGGCGCGATCGGGATGCTGGCGACGCTGCTCCTCGCGCATCGGGGTGTGCGCGACATCAGCGTCGGGGAAGTCAATGCGTTGCGGCGCCGCTCGCTCGCCGATGCGACGCACGCCCGCGTCTACGATCCATCCACCATGTCGCCCGACGCGAATGCGTTCGACCTCGTCGTCGACGCCGTGGGTGGGGCCGCGACGCGCACCGCCGCGATCGCCGCGGTGAAGCCGGGCGGCGTCGTGATGCACATCGGACTCGCCGACCGGGCGAGCGAGATCGACATGCGGAAGCTCACGCTCGCCGAGATCACGCTGATCGGCACGTATACGTATACGACCGCAGACCTTCGCGCCGCGGTGCGCGCGCTGCACGACGGCGCGTTCGGCGACCTCACGTGGGTCGAGGAGCGCAGGCTCGCGGACGGTGCCGCCGCGTTTCGCGACCTGCACGAAGGCCGCGCCGGCGCGGCGAAGATCGTCCTTCGACCATGAACCGTCACCCCACGCGACTGACATGAGCGACATCGTCTTCCGCGACGTGACCCGCGTCTTCCCGCGCGACGGCACCGACTTCCTCACGCTCGACCACGTTTCGTTCGACGTGCGCGATCGCGAGTTCGTCGCGCTCGTCGGACCGTCGGGATGCGGCAAGACGACGTGCCTGCGCATGGCGGCGGGACTCGAGTTTCCGACGTCGGGAACGGTGACGGTCGGCGGCGCACCGGTCACGCATCCGGGACCCGATCGCGCGGTCGTCTTCCAGCAGTTCGCGCTGTTCCCGTGGAAGAACGTCTACGAGAACATCGACTTCGGCCTGCGCAGCAAGGGCATGCCCGAGTCGATGCGTCGCGAGCGTATCGCGCGCCAGGTCGAGCTGATGGGCCTCCAGGGTTACGAATCCGCGTATCCTCACCAGCTTTCGGGCGGCATGCAGCAGCGCGTCGCGATCGCGCGAAGCTACGTACTCGATCCCGACGTGCTGCTGATGGACGAGCCGTTCGGCGCGCTCGACGCACAGACCCGTGTCGTGATGCAGGAGGAGTTGATCAAGCTCGCGCGCGTCAACCCGCGCACCGTGCTGTTCATCACGCATGCGGTCGACGAGGCCGTGTTCCTCGCCGATCGCGTCGCGGTGATGACGCGACGCCCGGGGAGGATCCGCGAAATCGTCGACGTCGCCCCGGTGCGCAAGGCGGAGCAGTGGGATCGCTTCGAGCGCACCGAGGAGTTGATGGACCAGGAGTCGTTCGTGCATTTGCGTACGCGGATCTGGCGAATGCTGCGCGAGCAGCAGGCCACGGAAGCGGCGCTCGCAACTTAGGGCCGTTCAGGCCCTTGACAAAAGGAGGATCGAATGATCAGGGAATCATTGTCGTTCGCGCTTGCGGCCGGCATCGCGCTCGGCGCGGCCATGCCGGGCGCGCAGGCGCAGCAGCCACTGACAGAAATCAAGATCAGCTACCAGCCGGCCGTGTACTGGGCACTGCCGTTCTACGCAGCCGAGCAGAAGGGCTGGTACGCGGACCTTGGATTGAAGCCGGTGTTCAGCATGTTTCCCGCGGGCGTGCCGCAGATCGCGGCGTCGGCGTCGCAATCGTGGGACGTCGGCGCGCTCGGCTCGGTCCCGGCGGTGCTCGGCGCGGCGCGCTACAACCTCGTCACGATCGGCATCAGCAACGACGAATCGGACGGAAACGGGATCGTCGCCACCGGCAAGAGCGCACCGGGCTTCGAGAAGAATCCGTCGTTAGTCAAGGGCCAGACGATCGTCCTCACGGCGAACTCGACCGGCGACTACGCGGTGCAGTCGTGCCTCGCGAAGTGGGGCCTCAAGAAGACCGACGTGACGATCAAGAGCATGGGTCAGGCGGAGATCATGTCGGCGATGTCGAGCGGCAACGCCGAGCTCGGCGGACTGTGGGCGCCGAACACGTACACGATGGAGGAGAAGACCGGCGCGAAGCAGATCTGCTC